>JACXTT010011862.1_pt1 | contig 11614 bp, 8 predicted proteins | sample 9270951 | NCBI WGS metagenome assembly JACXTT01 (sample SAMN15532306, study PRJNA645909) | rock metagenome | isolation source: weathered quartz diorite | place: Puerto Rico | collected 2017-06-21 | reverse complement strand
CAGCAGCGACCCCGCACGATGAGTGAATTGATCTATTCCGTACGAAACGCCGGCACCGTCATTGAGCACAACGCATGCCGTATAATCGCCAATGGCCCGTGAGGTCTCAAAAATATGAACGATGGCCAGGGCCTTCAATTTGTCGTCGGTCGAGAAATTGTCGATAGAATTTTCTTCTTGCATAAATTTTATTTGTTTGTTATTTTACAATTATCGGACGATATTGGGCGAGCATGATATGTATGAGACTTCCCTCGCCGCTTACACATCGTCCGACATGACCGACATTAACCCAAACGGGCGCAAAATGAAATGCTGGATTTCACGATTTGACATATTTTGCACAAAATGACGTATTTTTCTTATTTTGACGTATTTTTCCGATTTTGCGTAGAATTGCCGGACCGGCACATTTGCGCCCTTATTCGACCGTCGCTGGCGGCAGTAAATTCAACCATTAACACCCCAAACGATCATGACTATCACAAAACAATTATTGGATTTGTCGCCGCGGCCAAAACTCCGCCTTTCTGAGATCGAACGGCTCATCCGCAAGCACCGAATCATCGTTCCGGTCCCATCACGACGCACTTTGATCTCTCTTTGCGAGGACGGCACGCTTGAGGCCGCACCGCGTGCCTCATCGCACAACTCGTGGCTGGTCTATGAGGACTCGTTCCTTGCCTGGGTCAAGAACCTCGACCACTAAAAGCCAGAATGATAAGGGAATTTATTCCGGGTCGTTTGCCCGGCCTTTTGCCGCGCCTGTTTCTGGTTTCGGGCGTATCAAACAGGATGATCCACTCAAAAGTACACCTTTAGAGAAATAATTCCTTAAATCACCAAAAATTGCTGTATTTTCATTAGAAAAATGCTAAGAAATAAGTGTATATTTGGAGGTTAGACATTTTGGGCGGCGAAGACCTGTTTTAGCATTCCGTTTGCAAATTTTACGGATCCGAGACCACACGCTTAGACCACGATCTCTAAAATATAATTTAGTTAGCTTTATTTTATTTAAAATGGCATTTAAGTCTTTATTTAGTTTATTTTCCAGCGATCTGGCGATCGATCTGGGCACGGCAAATACGCTCGTATATGCAAAAGGGCGGGGCATCGTGGTGAGCGAGCCGTCGATAGTTGCAATCAACAAAGTCACCAATCAGGTCGAGGCCGTGGGACGCGACGCCAAGGAAATGCTCGGCCGCACGCCGGGCAACATCGTCGCGATCCGTCCGATGAAGGATGGCGTAATCGCCAATTTTGAGGTGACGGAAAAGATGCTCCAGCATTTTATCCGCAAGGCGCACAATGGCAAATCGTGGGTCCGCCCGCGTGTCGTCATCGGCATCCCGTCCGAGATCACCCAGGTCGAACGCCGGGCTGTCGAGGATTCGGCTTATCGGGCAAAGGCATCCGAGGTTTATCTAGTTGAAGAGGCAATGGCCGCTGCTATCGGAGCCGGGCTGCCGATCACCGAGCCGCACGGCAACATGGTCGTCGACATCGGCGGCGGCACGACCGACATCGCTGTGATTTCGCTTTCGGGCATTGTTTATTCGCGTGCCGTGCGGGTCGCCGGCAACGAGATGGACGACGCCATAACGCAGTACATCAAACGCAAATACAACCTGCTTATCGGTGAACGCACGTCCGAAGCCATCAAGATCGCGCTGGGCAGCGCGTTCCCGCTCGAAGAACCGCTCTCGATGGACGTGCGCGGCCGTAACCTCATAGAAGGCATACCGAAGACCATTACGATGACCGACGAAGAGATCCGCGAGGCGCTGTCGGACTCGGTCTCGACGATCATCAACGCCATCCGCGTCGCATTGGAGAGAACGCCGCCCGAGCTTTCGGCCGACATCGTTGAGCGCGGCATCGTTCTCACCGGCGGCGGCGCCTTGCTTAAGAATCTCGACAAACGGCTGATGATAGAGACCGGCCTGCCGGTCGTGCTGGCCGATGATCCGCTCTCGTCCGTTGTGCTCGGCACCGGCAAGATGCTATCCGATTTTGAGCTCCTCAAGCGGGTCAAGTGGGACAATTCATTGATGACAGGAAGCTAAGCCAGTAGGCAGCAGCAGAAGGCAGGTGGCAGAAAAAAGCTACCGCCGACTGCCTACCGCCTACTGCCTACCGGATCATGGTTGAGCGTAGTCAAAAAGAAGTTTGGCGGCTGACGCCGTGGCTGATGATCGGCCTGTTGCTGCTGAATTTCATCCTGATGGCGTTCGACGCCAAAGAGATCACGTCTGGCCAACGCGTGGTCCGAGTCTGGACGCAAACTGCAGCGGATTTTGTCCAATCGCCTGTTACGGCTGTCACGGCAGCGGTGTCGAACTATTTTACTTCGATCTCGACGCTTCGCTCGGCACAGAGCGATAATGACACTCTCAAACAGCGTGTCCAGGAACTCGAGGTCGAGAAAAAGCAAAAAGAGGAACTCGCGTCAGAGAATGAACGCCTGCGTTCGTTTCTGAAGCTAAAAGAACAAAGCAAATACAATGTTCTGATAGCGCGTATCATCGGCCGCGATCCATCGGTTTGGTTCGATTCGTCTATCGTCAATCGAGGCAGTTTGGACGGGGTAAAGCTCAATATGCCCGTGGTCACCGACGGCGGACTGGTCGGGCGCGTAACAGCGGTCAGCCCGCTCACGTGCCAAGTGGACCTGATCACCCGTGATAAAACGGGCCTCGGCGCCGTGATCGGCCAGATCGGAGAATCGAACGCGCTGGGCGTTGTAAGCGGCACGAGCAAAAAGGACCTGCTCGAAATGAAGTACGTCACCGGCAGCATCGAGGTGCAGGTCGGCCAGACGGTATTCACGACCGGACAGGACGGCATTTTCCCGCCCGGGCTAAAGGTTGGCGAGATCGTCAGCGTAGTTCAAGGATCGGCGACAACTCCGAGTCAAATTTTGATCAGGCCATCGGCCGGACTTAGTTCGATGCAGGAGGTCGGCATACTGCTTTACGAACCACCGCAGAGAACGGAGTTCGAGCAAAAGTTACCAAACGCTGTGAAGAAGAAGTAACGAATGGAAGGCGTAAGACTAACGATCGCGATCATAATAGCCGTTTTGCTGCAATGGACGCTGCGAAATGTGAACGAGGCGTTCGCGTACATTGATTTTCCACTGGTAGTCGTCGTGTATGCGGCACTTCAGCGAAATACGATCCGTGCTCTGCTTTTTGCCACGCTTTCGGGTGTTGCGGTCGATGCTCTCAGCGGCGGTCTACTCGGAGCCAACGGATTCGCAAAAACCGTTGTCGCATATATAGTTTCCGAGATCGCCAGGCGGGTGTATCTGGACAACGTTTTGCTGCGGATACCCGTCTTAGCCGGAGCGAGTGTGGTGAGCAATTTGGTCTATTTTGGCTTGCATCGGTTATTTGGACAGGCGCCGGCGGGCGACTTTCTGGTCACGATGGCGTATTCGATGATCGGAACGACGATCACGGGCACTTTGGTCTTCCTGATATTGCAAAGCTTCTCGCCCGACAAACTTAGACAGAGAAAGCGCGAGATATTTACGCCAAGGCGCCAAACCCGGCGGCGAAACCCGATCCGTTTGAGCAAATAAAGGCATGAAGATAGGAGACAGCATACAGAACCTGGGTGCCCGGATCGGCACGATCCAGGTCCTCGCCTTTCTGGTGATCGCCGGGCTGGGCGTCCGCCTTTATTACCTGCAGATCGTCCGCGGCAATTATTACAGCGAAAGGGCCGAGAACCAGCGTGTCCGCCTGATACCGATCCCGGCTCCGCGCGGGGCGATATTTGACCGTAAGGGCCGGCTGTTGGTCGATTCACGTCCGACATACAACGTCGTGCTTTCAAATGAGCCATTAAAGTCTATCAACGTTAACGACCGTGTCGATGATTACTCTCGTGGCCTCTCGCTTGACCGTCAATTCGTTGTCGAACGGCTCAATATGATCAAGAAGCAGAACGATTTTGACGCTATGGTGCTCAAGGAAAATGTCGGGATGCAGGACATCACCTGGGTCGAATCCCACTCACTCGAATTTCCCGAGCTGCGCGTTGAGCTCCAGCCGCAGCGGTTCTATCCGCTTGGGACGACACTTGCCCACGTTCTGGGTTATGTCGGCGAGATCAGCCCGGCGCAGCTCGAATCGGACGAATACAAGGACAAGGGCTTTCGGCCAGGCGACATCATTGGCAAGGGCGGGCTCGAACAGTATTACGACGAATTTCTACGCGGGCGGCCTGGCTATCGCAAGGTCTTGGTGGACAGCCGCGGCCGTGTCCAGAGCGAGCTCGAATCAGTTCAGCCGCAATCAGGCCAGGACCTCGTCACGACGATCGACCTCGACCTGCAGCAGGAGGCCGAGAACCAGCTTGCCAAATCCTCGACCAAACGCGGCACCATCATTTCGCTCGACCCTAACAACGGCGAGGTCTTTGCAATGGCCTCCGCGCCGTCGTTCGATCCAAACGTATTCGTGCGCGGCAGTTCGACGCCCGAGGGGCGCCGGGCGATCGCCGCCTATTGGCAGGATGAAAAACGACCGCTCTATAATCGCGCCATCCAGGGACGCTACCCTCCGGGATCGACATTCAAGATACCGATGTCTGTCGGGGCACTGGAGGAAGGCTCGATCACGGTCGCGCGCTCGAATGTGCTCTGCGGCGGCGGCATCAAGATAGGCAACAAATTCACTCGGTGCATGGGCAGCCACGGCGCGCCGCCGCTCGATCTGGCCATTACAAAATCATGCGACGGTTACTATTATCATCTCGGCCTTAAGATGGGCATCGACGGGATGATCAAAATGATCGAGAAGTTCGAATTCGACAAACGCACCGGCATCGACCTGCCGAACGAAAAGATACCACAGACCCCAAAGACTTGGATGCCGTGGGTTTTGAAACACGAAGGCAAATGGAGCGACATTCGCACGGTTTATGCCTCGGTCGGCCAGGACACCGTTGTTATGACACCGATCTCGATGATCCGGGCGATCGCCGCAGTCGGGATGCGGGGCAAGGAATATACACCGCATTTCCTGAAAGAATTCAAGGCTATCGGCCCCGTCGGTCAGGAGGGTGACATCAACTATATTCCAGGGAGGCCTGGCTTCGGGTATCAACACACGGAACCGCGGATCATCGATCTTGAGCAAAACCAGTGGGACTTGATCTTAAAGGGGATGTGGGGTGTCGTTAACAACGGCGGCACAGCTCACGCCATTGCGATGAAGGGATGGGAGATCGCAGGCAAAACCGGAACAGCCCAGGTCGCCGAACTTGGCAAAGACAGCGGCAAAAACAAGGACCATGCATGGTTCGACAGTTTTGCACCGGCCTATAAGCCGGAGATCGCCGTCCTGGCGTTAATAGAAAATTCCGGGTTTGGTGCCGCAAACGCAGCCCCCGCGGTCAAAGCGATGTATGAATCGTATCTCAGCCGGCGTACGCCGCCGCCAGCCAATCAGGAGGTCGCTCAGCGCTAGGTTATGGTCGCAATGATAGAAAAACGCGAGCTTCGCGATTTTGACTGGCTGACAGCGTTGCTGGCGGTTGTCATATCGTGCTTCGGTATCTGGCAGATACATAACGCTCTCCCGACTGAAAATTACTGGACCAAACAGATCATAGGACTCGTAATTGCGATAGTTGCGTTTCTGGTCGTCGCATTCAATGATTACAGGCGGATCATCGACTCGGCACCGGTGTTTTACGGCATTGGGCTTGTCTTGCTGCTGCTGGTTCTGACGCCGCTCGGTCACGAAAGCCACGGTCAAAAGGCCTGGTTGTCGCTGCCGTTTATCGGCCAGTTCCAGCCATCCGAATTTGTCAAGATACCCACGGTGCTTATGCTAGCCAAGTATTATGGCTCGAAAAAGGCACATGTTCTAAAACTCAAGGAAATGCTAATTGGTGGAGTGATTTTTGCGGCACCCGTCGGCCTAATAATGCTCGAACCCGATACTGGCCAGGCGATCACGTATTTTCCGATCCTGGCGGCAATGTTCTTTCTTTCCGGCATAAAGATCAGGTATGTGGTGCTCGCGACCGCCGCCGTGGCCGTTATGATCCCGGCCGGATGGATCGTAGGCACGAGGACAGGGGCCCTCAAATATTATCAGCAAGAACGCATCCTCGCTATCGTCGATCCTGACAGCGTGGACCCGCGTGGATACGGTTATCATACGATCCAATCGGTCATTACGGTCGGCAAAGGAGGACTCTCCGGCAACAAAGGCGACACAGAAACTTCGCAGTCCGTCCTGAAATTTTTGCCCGAGCCGCACACAGACTTCATCTTCGCCGTAACCGCTGAAAATACAGGTTTTATAGGATGCATTTCGCTGCTCCTGGCCTACGCATTGATGCTCTCACGTATGATAGCAGGGGCCCGCGAGGCTTCCGACCGGCCGGGCATGTTGGTTATAATGGCGATCGTATGCGGTATGGTCTTTCAGATGTTTATGAACATGGGCATGGCGCTCGGCATAATGCCCGTGATCGGCGTCCCGCTGCCATTGATGAGTGCGGGATTATCGGCAATACTTTCTACATTTATAGCAATTGGATTTGTGGTCAGCGTCAAAATGCGCCGATTCGTCAATTAGGAGGTTTTTGAGAAATGGCGACCGAGGTCAAGAAATTAAAGGTGGTAGGTGGTGAAAAAAGCGGTGCTAAAAGAGGCGGGTTTTCGTCGATGATGCTGCTCGTAATGGCACTGCTCTTATCGTTATCTGCCGGGGCATTGACCGGCGTTCTTGCGTCGTATTATATGAATAATTCGCGCTATTCGGTCGAGGTATCGGCACTGGCGACCTATCGCCCGCCACAGGTGACGACCATCTATGCAGACGACGGCGAGACCGTCCTGGCCGAATTTGCCATCGAAAAACGCATACCGGTCAAGATCCAGGACGTGCCCGACAATGTAAAAGACGCCCTGATGGCGATCGAGGACTATCGCTTTCGTGATCACGTAGGTGTCGATCCTTACCGCATAATCGGAGCTGTTTTTAAGAACCTTGCTTATGGCAAGACCGAAGGTGCCTCGACTATTACCCAGCAGCTCGCCAAAAACCTTTTTCTCTACAAGGACCAGACCTACACCCGCAAGGTCAATGAATGGGCAGTCGCCCTTCAGATCGAGCGGCTTTATACAAAGGACCAGATCCTCGAGATGTATATGAATTACGTGTTTTTGGGAGCCGGTGCCTATGGTTTTGAGGCGGGTTCGCGTACGTATTTCGGCAAGACCCTGAAAGAACTCAACCTCGAGGAAGCCGCCCTGCTTGCCGCCGTGCCAAAGTCGCCCGAATATTCTCCCACCCGCAATATGGCGAAGGCCCTCGACCGCCGCAACATCGTGCTCGATCAGATGGCCAAATATTTTCCTGAGAGATATTCTCAAGCTCAAATCGATGCTGCCAAGGCAAAACCTATCAATTTGGCTGACACTGCATACTACCAATCACATCCTAAATCTACTGCCTGGGATTATCCCGTCGAGGAGGTCCGCAAATATCTTGAAGAAAGGTACACTACACGCGTCGCCCAGGGCGGGCTTAAGGTTTATACGTCTATAAACATCGAGGCCCAAAAGGTCGCCACCAAGGCGATCCGCGATCGGCTTCGCGAATACGACCGGGGCCGAGGCTGGCACAGCGATTATGATAATATCCTCACCGACGAGGACGACAACCCGATCACCGATGAAAAGGTGATAGCCAAAACACTCGACACTTTTAAACACGCTGATTGGTATGGCGACGACTATAAGGAGGGCGAGTATATCAAAGGCCTTGTAATGAAGGTCAATCCGGCCGCCGACGAGGTCGGGGTGCGCTTTGGCAAATTCAAGGCTATCGTGCGTCCCGGAAACATGGGACGCAGCGGTAAACGGCCCAAGGACGAATTAAAACCTGGCTATATCGCCGAGTTCATCGTAAAACATGTCGATACCCAGCACCAGATGCTCGATGTCGATCTCGCCCAGGTGCCCGATGTCCAGGCAGCACAGATCACGCTGAATGCCCACACCGGCGAGATCATCTGCATGGTCGGCGGCTATGATTTTCATACCAACAAATTCAATAATGCGACCCAGGGGCTGCGTCAGACCGGGTCGGCTTACAAACCCTATATCTATACGGCGGCCGTTGAGGCCGGCATGACGCCGGACTCGATCGTCAGCGGCGCGCCCATCAAACGTGGCGGATGGCAGCCGCACAACTATGACGGCAGTCTGGGAGAAGCCAACCTGCCGATGAAGACGGCCCTCGCCAAATCGTATAATATTGCAGCCGTCCACTTACTCGAACAGGTCGGTATCCAGGCTGGTGCGCAGATGGTCCGCCGGTTCGGCATTACCAATCCGATGGCGCCGAGCCTGCCTTCGGCCCTGGGGGCGAGCGAGGTCTCGCTGATAGAGATGGTCGCCGCTTATTCGGCTTTCCCAAATAAAGGCATCCGTATGCAGCCGCACCTTATCCGCAAGGTCTATAACCGCGACGGCAGCCTGCTCGAGGAATTTGACGGTTCGAGCTCTAAGGTTACGAGCGAATATGTTGCCTTGACTATGGTACAGATGATGCGCGGCGTATGCAGCGGCGGCGGGACCGCAGCGGCAGCCAGTGCGGCGGGCCATACGCTAGCCGGCAAGACCGGAACTGTCAACGACCATACCGATGTTTGGTTCATCGGCTACACGCCGACCTATGTGACTGGTATCTGGATGGGAAATCCGGAGATGAAAGAAAACCTTGGTAACAATATGACGGGCGGCCACGGCGCAGTGCCGTATTTCAATGCTTTTATGAATGTGTTCATGAAAGACAAGCCAAAAGAGGCGTTTCCCAGTCCGCCGCCGATGCCGGCTGATGTCAAACGTGAAGCAGAGATGCGTAAACGCGAGGAGCTCGAAACACTGCAGGATTCGGAATCAGGCGGCAAAAAATCAGGCAGCACCACGCCTAATGCTAATCTGCCGGCTGACCCGGCACTTTTGCCACCCGATAAGATCGGCGGTGACAAACCCGGCGATGCCAAGCCAAAAACCGATAAACCCGCAACCGATAAACCCCCGGTCAAGCCGGCCGTTAAGCCTGACAAGCCGCCCGTCGATAAGCCCGAAGGCCCAAAACGAAAGGGCAAGAAAGGCGACGGGTAGCGAGGTTATAGGTGATCTTGGAAGCGCGTTGGCTGCTGCCGACGCGCTTTTTATTTTCGCCCGGACAAAACTATTGCCCTACGTATCGATCTGGGTGTATAACTAAATCTATAACCTAAACGGCAGATCATCTGCCGTTTCCCTTCATCCGGTTACTGATAAGGAGTAACGTCATGCATCGCTCATCAAGGAACATTGTTCAATATCTCGCTATATGTATTTCTCTGATCGTTCTTGCGCTCCAAATTTCCGCGCAAAACGCAGGCGCCGGCAAGCCGAACACAAACCGTCGGGTCGAAAGATCGCGAGAGAGAACGCGTCGCGTATCGGCGGCGGCAAACCGCCGTGCGCAAAAAGGCAAGACCGTAAAGCCCGAGATGAAATTCTACGGAGTGTCCGAACCGCTGCGCGATATTGCCGCACGCAATCTGCCGCCGGTTTCCAAAGAGAACGGGCCGCTGCAGGAATACGAACCCGAGCCGCTCTATGAGGAGCCTGCGCCAAAACACCCGCAAACGCTCTTGACCACCCCCGTGCAGACCGACGCAGGCCCATCGTTCACCGGCGTGCTCGGCACAAGTTTTGATTCGATCGCGGCTGGCGGCGTGGCACCGCCCGATACGACGATGGCCGTTGGCCCGAACCACATCGTTGTCTGGGTCAATTCGCAATATGCAGTTTATAACAAGGCCGGTGCACTGCTTATGGGACCGGTGAATGGAAATGCACTTTTCCTGGGCGTCGGCGGCAACTGTGAACTTACCAATCGCGGTGATCCGATCTTGCAATACGACCGGCTTGCGGACCGGTGGATACTGAGCCAGTTCGCATTTAGTGCTGTCGGTAATAATCCAGCTGCGCCTTACTTGCAGTGCTTTGCGATCTCGACCACTAACGACCCGACCGGCGCTTATTTTCGCTACACGGTCAATTTCAGCTCGGTCGCCCCGAGCGGCCTCAATGATTACGGCAAGCTGGGCGTCTGGCCGGACGGTTATTACACGTCCTACAATATGTTCCAGGGAAGCCCGGCCGGTGCTAACAGCGGCGTCGCTCTGTGTGCCTCGGACCGGGTAAAGATGCTGGTTGGCGACGTTTCGGCGACGACGCTGTGTGCTCCGATAGCATTCTATGCTGGGGGCGGGGCCTTTCTTCCCGCCGACCTCGACGGAACGACGGTTCCGTCAGACCTCTCTCAGGGCGATATCTTCATCAGGTTCTCTACCGCGCCCGCTCTCAGGCTGATCAAGCTGAAACCTAATTATGTTGCCGCAACGGTGACGCTGACCGATGGTTTCGGGGGTGCCGCGGGGAGTTTTATAAATATCGCAACCGGAGCCACCACGAGGACCTGCAATGGTGGGGCCGGGACATGTATCGCCCAGCCGGGAACTGCGACAACGCTCGATACGCTTGGCGACCGCCTGATGTATCGCGCAGCGTTTCGCAATCGCGGCGGGGTCGAAAGCCTCGTCGTAGCATATTCGGTAGATCCTGACGGCGCAGGCGCGCAAAACTCGGCCGCACAATGGTATGAGATCCGCAGCCCTCTGTCCGCCGCTCCTAATCTCTTTCAGAGCGCGACGTTTAACCCGGGGGCCAGCGGAGACCGATGGATGGGCTCGATCGCGATGAACAAGGACGGCGATATGATGATGGGCTATTCGAGCGTTAATTCGGGCACCGGTCTCAAACCCTCCATTGTCCTGACCGGCCGCCGTCTCACCGACGCGGTCAATACCATGCAGACCGAGCAGGTCGTTAAGAATGGGCTCGGTTCGCAGACAGGTGGCCTCACCCGTTGGGGAGATTACACAACCATCCAGGTCGATCCATCGGACGATCGCGGCTTTTGTTTTGTCGGCCAATATCTGCCCGCGGACGGCAGCTTCAACTGGGTGTCGAGGGTGACGTGCGCGGCATTTCCGCCGCCATCGGCAGCAAATGTAAGCATTTCCGGACGCCTGATGACGCAGGACGGACGAGGGTTAGGAGGGCTGAGCGTTACCATTACCGGCGAGGGCGGCAACGTACAGACCGCGCTGACGAGCCCTTTCGGCTATTACCGGTTCGAAAGCGTTCTTTCGGGCCAGAACTACGTCCTCAGCGTCGCTGCAAAAAGATATTCGTTCGCCTCGCGGATGATCTCGGTGAACGACGACCTGACCGGCATCGACATGATAGCCGATCCGCCTTCGGCAATGAGTTATCCGTCGCAGAAAAGGCCCAAATAATAGGGCAGCATTCGTCGCCACCAGACCCAGTCGTGATTAACGTCATAGCCCCATACGTCGAGGCGGTGCGGTATCCCCTTTGAGTGAAGCAGGCCCGAAAATTCGCGGCTGCGGTCCGGCGCCTCGAACGAGCCTTGTCCGGTGACGATGACTATCGAATCTGCGTTTTGGAGACGCGGCAGGTGATAGTCGTCGTTCAGGTTCTTCAGATACATTG
>JACXTT010011861.1_pt1 | contig 11615 bp, 7 predicted proteins | sample 9270951 | NCBI WGS metagenome assembly JACXTT01 (sample SAMN15532306, study PRJNA645909) | rock metagenome | isolation source: weathered quartz diorite | place: Puerto Rico | collected 2017-06-21 | reverse complement strand
GGGGTGGGTGGTGGCGCTACCTTCGCAAATCGATCGGTGTGGGCGGGCGGGTCGCCTTTGTCACGGGTCTTGGCGTCGCGCGCAAGTGGCTGGGCGACCCGGAACGTGGCATCGAGCCTTGGCGCGACACGGGCGTGGAGCTGCGCGGCCCTGCCCTGGCCGACGTTGAGCGCGCTTTCGCTCAAGTGTGGGGCGAGATGGGCGAAGCGATTCCACGCGACGAGCTGACTCCCGCAACCGAAATTCCATTGGCTGGCGAAGTACCCGTGTCGGTGGTGGCAAGCGCGCCCAACACCGCGGGATTGCTTCGGCTGGACCAGCTCATCGCCACCGCAGCCCGCAGGACGTTGTGGCTCTCCGACGCTTACTTCGTGGGTGTCGCGCCGTATGTCCAGGCGCTGCGTGCAGCGGCAATGGACGGAGTGGATGTGCGATTGCTCGTCCCCGGATCCAGCGACATTCCCGTGCTCGCGCGCATCAGCCGCTCTGGCTATCGCCCCTTGCTAGAAGCCGGAGTGCGCATCTTCGAGTGGAATGGTCCCATGATGCATGCGAAGACCGCCGTGGCTGATTGCCGCTGGGCGCGCGTCGGCTCGTCGAATCTGAACATATCGAGCTGGATCGGCAATTTCGAGCTCGACGTCGCAGTCGAACACGAACCGTTCGCCCGCCAGATGGAGGAAATGTACCTGCAGGACTTGGAGCATACGACCGAGATCGTGCTCAATCCGCGCAACCGTGTGCGACCAAGCGCGCCTGTGCCTTTTGTCGAACGGCGGCGCATTCCGCGGGGCGGCGGGAGTGCAAGCCGAGCAGCCGCGAGCGCGCTGCGCATCGGCAACACCGTAGGCGCGGCGCTGACCAATAGGCGCACCCTCGGGCCGGCAGAGGCAGGGGTCATGGCCAAGATGGGCTTCGCACTGCTGGTGCTCGCTGCGCTGGGTGTGATATGGCCGGAGTTCGTGGCGGTGCCGGTCGGGGTGATCGCGGGTTGGATCGGGCTGGCGCTGCTCGTGAAGGCGCGCAGGCTGCGCAGGGGAGAGGCAGAAGAGCGCCAAGACGGCGACGCGGGAGATGCGGGGTCGGCATGAATGAGGCTATTCGGAAGGGTGTGTTGCTTGTCCGCGTCGCCCCTCTCCTGCTGCTCTGCGTCTCGGCATCGGCTGACGAACCGACGCATCCGCTCCCCACCGAGCAACATTCCCCCGCGATCGCGGAGGCCTCTGGGATCGGCACAGCACTCGGTGCGGCTCAGCGATGCGGCATGCCGGCCGACGATCTGATTAACATGAGGAAGCTCGGGTTGGCGCGACTGCACGCCCTTGCTCCCGACGAGGAGTCGTACGAGACGGCCACGGATGTGATGGAGAAGTCCGTACACTATGGCGCCACCGAGATGGCAGCGCCGGCGGGCGGGTGCGCAGCGCTGCTGCTGGTGACGTCGGGACTGCTCGGAAAGCTGACGTTCGTCGTCGCGCATGCCGACCTGGATGTGCCGGACCTGCGCCGTGGCTCGCCACTGGAGAATTTCGCGGCGTGGGCGGGTCAGCTCGCCGTGATGGCATCGCATTGCGGGGCGCGCGATCAGGTCGTGAACAGAGCGGCCACGCTCTCCGCGAGCTACATCGCCAAGCAGGCACCGAATCAACGCATCCGCATGCGGGCGGAAGCCGAACTGTCAGAAGCAATGCTACAAGCCGAGCTCGAGGATTGGGGCGATAAGGACAAGTGCAAAGAGATCCTGACGACCTTCGGCAGCTTCTTCGGGAACCTGGATTCGCGTCTGCAGAACTAGGAGCGGCCACCCAGGCGATTAGTGCGATCCAGGCGCCCTTCATCCGGGGCCCCACGAATCCAGGGGCCGCCGGAATGCCCGAGACCGCCCTGTGCTATAGTTTTGCGCCACCGCGGAGAGATGACCGAGTGGCCGAAGGTGGCGCCCTGCTAAGGCGTTATACGGGCTTAAACCTGTATCGAGGGTTCGAATCCCTCTCTCTCCGCCAGAACCTCGAACGCCCTCACCTAGAGGGCGTTCTCATTTATGGCTGCGCTCGCTCGGATTCGAACCCGTCGGGTTCGGGTGGCTCCGGCCGGGCTGGGCGCCGTTAACTTCGCAAGCGAAGTTAGCCTGCCGCAACAAGCTGCGATCGCGCCTGCTGGCGCCGCGCGCAGCGTGCTGTCCCTCTCTCTCCGCCAACTCCAGAGGGCCGGCAGACACATCTGCCCTTTCTGTTGTCGATCTCCAATGCGTCAGGCCGACGCTCCGCGATGGATCTGGAACGGCGAGAACGACTGGTTGACCGGCATGAGCTCGATGCGGTTGATGTTCATGTGCGGCGGCAGGCTGGCGATCCAGAACAGCGTTTCGGCGATGTCCTCCGCCGTCATCGGATTCGCACCTTTGTACACTTTGTCGGATGCTTCCTGGTTGCCGCTGGTACGCACCAGGGTGAATTCGGTTTCCGCCATCCCCGGCTCGACCGAGGTCACCCGCACGCCGGTGCCGTGCAGGTCCGAGCGAAGCCCGAGCGAGAATTGCGAGACGAACGCCTTGGTCCCGCCGTACACATTGCCGCCCGGATACGGATAGCAGGCAGCTACGGAGCTGATGTTGATGATTGCGCCCTTGCGGGCGATCAGCATCGCGACCAGCTTGTGCGTGAGGGTCACCAGACCGGTGATGTTTGTCTCGATCATCTGGTTCCACTGATCGAGGCTGGCGCTCTGCGCGGGCGCCGTGCCCAGGGCCAGGCCGGCGTTGTTGATCAACAGGTCGATGTCGCGGAACGGCCCCGGCAGCGCGGCCAGAGCAGCCTCAATCGCTTCAGGTTTTCTCATGTCGAAGGACGCGACACACACTTTGTCGGGACCGAGCTCCTTCGCCAGCGACCCCAGGCGATCCGCGCGGCGTCCGGTGGCGATGACACGCCAGCCGGCCTTCGAGAATCGACGTGCGGATGCTGCCCCGATGCCCGAGGTCGCACCGGTGATCATTGCGGTTTTGTTCATGACGGCCTTTCTTCTCGAAGGCGACTCTACCACTCTTCCCCTATGTCCAGCGTACCCTCAGCTTCCGCGCGACCACACGAACAGCGAGCTCATCGAGTAGTTCCACACCGTGCTTATTGCTATGCCCCCGAGACCCGCCAGCCACCAAACCGGTGCGATGCCGAAGATCCACGTGGCGACACCGACGTTGGCGATCGCACCGAGCGCGCATAACGCCCAAAACGCGAGCAGCCCTCGGGAGAGGGCAGCCGCACCTTTGAGCTTCCGGTCGCGATACGTGATCAAATTGTTGAGAAAGAAATTCGAGGTCATCGCGACAAAGGTCGCCAGCGCTTGCGCGCTTGCAAACCCGATCGACGGCAATACATACATCGCTGCGCGCAACGCGGTGAGGTGTACGACGACGCCGCTCGCGCCGTTCATTGAAAAAAAAACGAAACGAATTGGAATCCGGCCCCGCGTCGTCTTCTCTATCAAAAGAGCGATGAAATCGAGCGCTACACGCGTGTCCAGTTTGGACTCTCCCGCTGTGCGTTGCTTGAACGTGTAGCCGAGTTCGACTGCGCGCAACCGCCCTCCCGCCGAAGCGATGATATCGAGCAGGATCTTGAACCCCGATGGCGCAAGGCGTGCGGCCACCAAGTCAAAACGATCCCGGCGGATGCCGAAGTAACCGCTCATGAGGTCCTCTACATCGGTGTGCAGAATCTGGCGAGCAACCTTGATCGCCCAGCGGCTGATCGTTGCACGCATCTCGGAAAACCCCTTCCCTATCGAGCCGCCGCCCGCATAGCGGCTACCGACCACCAGGTCCGCCTGGTCGGCGCGCAACACATCCAGCATCTTGGGGAGAATGGATGTGTCGTGCTGCAAGTCCGCATCCATGACTACGAGATAGGGCGCCGAGGAACTGAGCATTCCCTCGATGCAGGCGCCCGCCAGACCGCGTCGGTCGATTCGGCGCAGACAGCGAATGCGTGAATCACCGCGCGCAATCTCTTTTGCCCGCGCCGCCGTACCGTCGGGGCTGTCGTCATCGACGACGATGACCTCCCACGCTACACCGTCGAGCGCCCTGGCGACGGATTTGATCACTTCGGCGATGTTGCCGATTTCGTTGAAGGTCGGGATGACGACCGAAATCTCTGGCGTGCTGGCCATTTCACGGGCAACGTTAGGATGCGAAGGCTATCATGCCGCACCGCTCAGACGGCGCGAGCAACTTTGGTATCTGTTCAGAACGGCTTCGTGACCCCTACCCGCGGGATCGCGGTCAGGACCCATCCCAGAGTGAGATTCTGCTTTGCGTCCGGCGCAATGGGATCCGCAGGGCTTTCGCGCGTCGAGGGTAGCAACCGCGTGGCGAACATGGCCAGGAACATGCAAACCCCCCAATTCGAAACCCACCGAGAGTAGTCGAATACGATTGCGCCGATTATCACATAGCCTATGGAGATGGCCGACACGCCTGCGAAGACTACTATCTTGTGCGACGGCTTGGCCAGCGATTGGATGAGTGATCCGAAGTACCGGATCACGGCCAGATGCAACGCGACCAGAATCGCATAAATCGGAAAGCGCCGCGCATTGTTCCCGATCACGTTCCACGTTCGCGCCATCTCCTCGCTGATCGTCGAATACCAGATATAGCTCAAGTTGGAATCGATGGGCACGGTAGCGCGGCTCTGTACGTAGGCAAACCACGTTTCTGGCGAAACCGCGACACGGCCAAAGAACACGCTGGCGACGAATACGGCAAGAACGGTCGTGGCCAACATCAGCCCGTACCCGATACGCAGGGTGGAGAAATCCGACCGGCAGTAATAACGGACAATCAAGATGAACGCGATGAGCGGGCAATAGAGCAGGAAGTGGACTGGATGAATCAGGATGAGAACGACGCAACCGGCGGCGAGAACCAGCGGGTAGAAGCCGCTGACTGGAAGGACCAACGCGGCGAGCGCGACAATGCAACCATAGATATCGAAATATCCGATCGAGTACATGAAGTTCTTAAAGAAGAACGGCGACCCGGCGACCGTGGCGAGCAGCGGCAGGTTTTGCTCGCTGAAGCCGAAGATTCTCTTGAACGCGAGGAGGAACAGGACCAGAGCCACAAGCCAGGCAGACAGGCCGATGATGTAGACGGAGATAATCGGTACCTTGCTGGCAAACAACGACACCACCGTGCCGATCAACGCGCGTTTCGCAAATCCGAAATGGTACGTGACGAGCAGGTGCGCGTATTCGATCCCTGGAAAGTGGGAGTAGAACTTATAGAAGAACAAGACCGGAATGATCGCGGCACTGACAACGATCATTGCCCGCCAGGGGCGATAAAGGGGGTCCTCAGGGTATGCCATGTCCTCTAGTTTGCCCAAAGACGTAGTCGCATAGCGCGAGCATCAGACCCGTTGCCCATCTACCCTGCTGCGCTCGGATCATCCCCGGCTCGCGAACCCTCTTATGGCTGGAGTGTCGGCTAGATTTACGATCATCTCGGTTCCGACTGCAGTCTCGCCTTCAACCCCCTGAAAAAACGACACTTTCTAAGTGCGCCCGCCTTTTGCTTTGTGAAATTTACCGTCACATAGCAGAGACACATGTCGAACTTCAGCGAGTGTATGGCGCAAAGACCACGACCGACCCGGGAGCGCGGGGCCCGACGATGCCCGGCGTCCAGACTGGCTGGCCTCAAAGGCGACCCGGACGATCTGAGCTTCGCCACCGCGCGGAAACGGCAGTCTTCCAACGCGTCACGCTCAATGAGTTGCGCGGCGGAAGCGCTGGCCAGCCCCCGACCTGTAACTCCCCAGTGATCACGAGACAAAAAGAGGAGAGCGACTTATGGTACCGGGCTTACTTCAACATCATAGCGCCAAGTTTGGCCTCGCTCTACGCTTCCTCGATGCGTTTCTGGTCGTCGTGTCTTTGCAAGTTACGGCCGAAATAATCGGGGTCGATCTCAGCCAACCCAACGCGCCCTATGACTTGGCCGTTGCGTGGGCACTCGTTTTCTTCTTCTTCTGTGCGGAGATACCCAACCTGTACGGCTCACGGCGATTGTCCTCGTTGAAAGATGAAAGTGTCGAGATTGCCATCATCTGGTTCGTCACATCACTCAGCTTGATCGTGCTCGCGTCTTTAACCAAGACCTCAGTCCACTTCTCACGTCTCACCATCGGGACTTGGTTCCTGGTTGCACCTCTGCTGCTCATTGCGCAACGTATCGCAATCCGGGTCGTCTTGCGCCAACTTCGCAAGCGCGGACGTAACACTCGCAGCCTGGCCATCGCCGGCGCCGGTAACGTTGGCCAACACGTCGCGGAAAGCATCGGAAATGCCAAATGGACCGGTCTGACACTGTTCGGGGTCTTCGACGATCGCAGCGATACTCGACTCAGCAACCCGGAAGATCGTGCTCTGCGTCGCCAAGGTGACTTCGCGGACCTACTGCAACGTGCTCGCGCGGGTGGCATCGACTACGTATTTATTGCATTGCCTACATCAGGACAGCAACGCATCCTGACGCTGATCGAGGCGCTTTCCGACACCACTGCCTCCGTCTACATCGTACCGGATCTGCTTGTATTCAACCTGATGCATGCCAAGTGGATAAGCTTCGACGGCATTCCGATGATAAGCGTCTTCGAGACGCCGTTCTACAGCGTCGACGGCTGGCTCAAGCGCCTCGAGGACATCATTGTCAGCGTTCTGGTGCTGGCCGTGAGCGCAATACCGATGTTGGCCGTGGCGTTGGCGTCCAAGCTTACATCGCCTGGGCCGTTGTTGTTCAAGCAGCGGCGCTACGGCTTGAATGGCAAGACCGTAGAGGTCTGGAAGTTGCGAACAATGACCGTCTGCGAGGATGGACCTCACGTTTCTCAAGCCACACGAGATGACCCCCGTATCACTCGGTTCGGAGCGTTCTTACGCCGCACCTCGCTCGACGAGATGCCGCAATTCATTAACGTGTTGCAAGGCCACATGTCGATCGTGGGTCCTCGGCCACATGCCATCGCCCACAATGAACAGTATCGTCACCTGATACAAGGCTACATGCTGCGCCATAAGGTGAAGCCTGGCATCACTGGTTGGGCCCAGGTAAACGGCTGGCGGGGTGAAACTGACACTCTGGAGAAAATGGCAAAGCGCGTCGCGTTCGATCTCGAATACGTACAGAAGTGGTCGCTCGGTTTCGATCTGAAGATCATCGGTCTGACGGTTGTGAGGGGCTTTCTCAATCGCAACGCGTACTAACTCAAACTGACACCACGTCGTCCGCCGCACCGAGAATACAACGACGATGGTGTGACAACGCATCTGCGATGGTGAGCCGGATTTTTTGTTTGGCCACGCCGCTGTCGTGATGCTCCCGACATCTAAAATCCAATTGCGACTTTGTCAATGCACCGGCAGGTCTTGGCACGGCGCGCAGCGTTACGCTATGCGAAAGTGAAATGAGCTAGATCTCCCCGTCGCCATCGCGCGACTGCATCGCGTTGTCGCAAGACGACTCGATAAGACTAGGCGTCACCCTTCAGAGTGTTAGAAAAAAGCCTAACGTCTTGTCAGGTCCTGCCGATAAAAAAGTTACACATTGCGGGATCCAACCAGTCTTATCATCTGTTCTTTGCACATAAGTCTGGATTCGATCTGCAAGCACGACACTACAAGCCTACGCTGGGGTGAAGAATGTCGCAGATCAGGAAGGTCGTCGACACATGCAAACGGCATTCTCAACTTCGATTTCCTTCTGAAGCATGCTCGGTTCGCACGCAACGACGGCCGGCGCGACACGTACCTCAGGTCTGCGCCATCTCCGCGCTCGCGAGCCTGCTCTTGTCCATTCCCGTTGGGGCCAAAGCAGCTACCATTTATAAGATCACCGACAGCAACGGCACGGTGACATATTCAGACCGCCCGCCAACCGAACCAGGGCAGATCACCTCTTCTCGACCAGGTCAGACCACTAACCAGAGCCCGGCCATCGTTCGAATCAGCAAACCCGCCGTAGCGGCAGAGCAGACCACAACGAATCAGGCTATCACGCGGGGAACGTCTTCGCCCCCGATACGAATCGTACGCCCCTCGAGCTCCACGGCGACGTCCGGTCCGAAGACCTCAGCAACCGTGGCGAAGATCGCGAGTCCCGGATCGATTGCCAGCTCACCTGGAAAGAGTTCGTCCACCGGCAGCGTTACGGCCACCGGCCCGATTAGAATCGCGGCGTCGCCTGCAACTGTCACATCTTCTCCAGGGGCAACGCCGACCACGAGCGCTTCTGCGGCTTCCGCCCCCGCTAAGAGTGCCGCGACCTCTGCAACTACGACACCTTCTCCGCCGACCGCGCCAGCAGCGAGCGGCTCCCCTACTACTCCCGGATCTACGGTCGACGCTGCGGCCGCACCCGTCGCGGTCCCTTCAACGACGCCTCCCGCATCAACCGCTTCGGATGTATCTTCACCCCCGGCGGTGTCCTGCACGGGTATTCAGATCGATCCCAGCTTCACCGCCGATCAGATACAACAACTCGTCGATACCAACCCGAATGGGACCGTCTTCTGCTTTGCCAGCGGCACCTACGTGCTCAACCATTACGTCACGCTGAAAGAGTCCAACCAGTTCATCTGCCCCGCGCGGCGCAGCTGTGTGCTCACCGGCCTCGATCAGTATCGCGGGGCATTGGCCGCCCAATACGGCACAACGCAGCAAGTCATCAAGGGATTCGTTGTAGAGCACTTCATCGCGGTACCTGACGTTTGGCCGAACGCCGGGCTCCAGGTGCGCGACTACGGCGTGCTCGAAGACAACGAATCGCGCTACAACCAAACTGGAATTCACGTCGCAGCCAATAACACTATTCGCGGCAACTACGTTCACCACAATCGCCAATACGGCATCGCCGGCGGGCCTGGGGACAATATACTGATCGAGGGCAACGAGCTGGCGTGGAACAACACCGCCCACTATGACCCCAACAACGACGCGGGCGGCTCCAAGATCGTGGGCAGCACAGCGGGAACCAAATATCTCACCTGGCGTCGCAACTACGTGCACGACAACTACGGTCAGGGTATTTGGTCGGACGGCAACTTGCGCAAAGTCAGCTATGAAGAAAACACCATCGAAAACAACGGAGGCGCCGGCATTGACCATGAGATTTCGTGGGACGCGGTTATCCGCAACAACACCCTCAGAAACAACAACACCCTCGAGCAAGGTCAAGGTAAATCGTGTTGGTCAGCCTCGGCGATCGCTGTGAACAACTCGCAGAACGTAGAGATCTACGGCAACACCGTCGAGGCGGTCGGCAGCAATGCCATCTGCGTCGTGAACTCGACGCGCAGCGAGCCCGCAGTATTCCCACAATCTTTGGCAAATATCAGTGTCCGTGGCAACATCATAAAAATGCGTGGCGCGGTGAGTACCGGGATGGTGGGCGATACACAACCCCCGAACGTGGAATTTTCCGGTAATACGTACTATGTCGATAGCCTCCCTAGATGGGCATACCTGCGCTCTGGTATGACTCAAGCGCAGTGGCAAGCTGCCGGACAGGATGTGACGGGGACGTTTCTGACCTGGTGAGGAAGGAGCGCATCGACGACGTGCGTTTCGTCGATGGATCCTACAGGGCAAGTCTGAACACGTTCCGATAGAAATCGGACGACTGCAGTGCTGCCATTCCACGTCGGGTAGCAGGCACCCCTCGCAAGCTCTCTCCCGCCTCCACCGACGTTTCCTCAATCGGCGATTCTCGCGGCCAATTCCGCTGGCCGATCGCCGCCTCCGAACATCAAGCTTCGCGGCTTCGGCAACCCGGGCGTAGTGACGTCGTTGTCTGCCGACGCGAGGCCTCGGCCAGCGTCTCCGATCCTGGCGCATCAGAATTTAGAGGGGGATATCGCCTTGATGCAATGTGTTCCGAGGGGTCCTATGGAAATACCGGTAACGTATATGTCGCTGCACAGTGACTAAATCCTAGCGATCGCGTGTTCGCACCCCGAAGCTACGCACGGTTAGTTTGAAGAATTGCGTTGCGTTTCAGGTGGAAAGAGAAGTTGGCCCAGCAATTGCAAACGAAGCGCCCCCGCACATGATCTCTGTCAGCGTAGTCCCGGTGCTCGTTCTTAGAGGCGTAGTTCGACGTCGGCCCCTCCCGCTGCGATGAGCGACGACGCGCGATGATTTTTGCTCGCGTTCGCGTGGCCTCCGGAAGGTATTGTCGTAGCGCGCGCGTTTCGTTTTTGCCAAACGCCTGTTGCCGGATCTCAAATCCTTCCCGCATGTCTGGATGCAGTGCCGGGACGGTGAGGTGCAGTCTGATTGGTGCCATTGGTTGCCGCTGATATCTAACTGTCGCCCCGCAGTGACTGACGCCACATCTCAGACAAACAGGCCGATAGGCTGAGATTGATCATCCGAGAAGCAATAGAGACATTGCTCAAGCGGCCTCTGGTTGCTCTTGCTGTTACCGGCTTCTGCCTGCTTTCGGCAAATGCGTTTCCGGCCGACCCGCCAGCCACCGACCCGAACGGTGTCCAATACGCGAAGGCACGACTTTTGGTCCAGTCCCGGGCGGGATTGTCGGACCACCACCTTGATCTTATTCTTGAGCCCCATCTTGCCCGTCGCCTTGCCAGGATCGAGCAGCTGAACGTGCACGTCATTGAGCTTCCCGCCGGAGTAGACGAAAAACTTGTGGCAAAGCTGTTGGCCAAGAATCCGCATATCAAATTCGCTGAATTGGATCGCGTCCGGCGGCCGGGTCGTATTCCCAACGATCCCAGCTACCCAAGCGAATGGCACGAAGCAAAGATTGGTGCGCCGGCAGCGTGGGACTTCTCGACTGGACAGGGCGTGACTATAGCTATCCTTGATAGCGGGGTAGATTCAACGCACCCGGACCTAACCAAGGCCCTCGTACCCGGATTGTGATTCTACGAACACAACAGTGACACCGCCGACGTGTCCGGCCACGGGACCGAGGTAGCCGGTACTGCTGCCGCCTCGGGCAACAATGGCGCAGGCGTGGCGGGGGTGGCATGGAACGCCAGGATCATGCCGATCCGAGTGACTGATCCTCAGGGATCTGCCTATGACAGCATGGTGGCAGACGGCTTGAGCTGGGCAGCCGACCATGGTGCGCGGGTGGCGAACCTTAGCTTTGTCGGCGTCACCGAGAGCGCCGTAATAATTAGCGCGGCGCAATACATGCGCAGTAAAGGTGGCGTTGTAGTCGCATCCGGCGGCAACACAGGCGTGTTCGAGAGCGCGCCCCAAACGGACGCCATCACCTCGGTGTCAGCCACCACCTCCGCCGATACGCGTCCCAGCTGGTCGAGCTACGGTAACCACATTGACGTTGCAGCTCCCGGTGTGAACATCTACACCACTCAACGAGGCGGGTCCTATGCCGCCGATTCGGGTACATCGCTCTCGGCTCCGGTCGCAGCAGGGGTCTACGCGCTGATGATCTCCGCGAATCCAAATTTGACGCCATCTGTGCTCGATGCCGTCTTGTTTTCAACCGCCGCGGACGTTGGTACGGCGGGTTGGGATCAGTACTACGGGTGGGGCCGCATCGATGCGTTCGCAGCGGT
>JACXTT010011860.1_pt1 | contig 11615 bp, 6 predicted proteins | sample 9270951 | NCBI WGS metagenome assembly JACXTT01 (sample SAMN15532306, study PRJNA645909) | rock metagenome | isolation source: weathered quartz diorite | place: Puerto Rico | collected 2017-06-21 | reverse complement strand
CACACTTTCACTCACCGAGGTCCGAGTGCTCTATGAACTGGCTCAGCGACCGGGGCTAACCGCTGTCGAACTCACGAAGGAACTGGGCCTGGATGCGGGGTACTTGAGCCGGATTCTAATGGGATTCAAGAAACGCGGCTTCCTGGTCCGCAAGTTGTCTGACAGCGATGCCCGTCAGAGTCATTTAACCCTGACCGAACGAGGGCAGAAAGCCTTCGCGCAACTGGAATCAAAGGCGCAGCTTGAAATTGCAGGAATGCTGAACAGGATTCCTGCCAGTGAGCAAAACCGATTGGTCGGCGCGATGGGAGCGATCCAGGAAGTACTGGGCGCGAAAGCCAACGGGAAGTCATCATATGTTCTGCGGCCCCACCGGCCGGGCGACATGGGTTGGGTGATACATCGGCATGGCGCGCTATACGCACAAGAGCACGGGTGGGACGAACGGTTTGAAGCACTAGTCGCTGAGATCGCGGCGAAGTTCATCCACAACTTTGACGCCAAACGCGAGCGTTGCTGGATCGCCGAGATCGATGGCGCGATTGCCGGGTCCGTATTTCTCGTTCGGGAATCGGGCAAAGTTGCACGCCTTCGTTTGTTGCTGGTGGAGCCGGCGGCGCGCGGCCTCGGAATCGGGCATCGCCTGGTCGAAGAATGCACGAGGTTCGCGCGGCAAGCCGGTTACAGAAAGATCACGTTGTGGACACAATCGATCTTGCATGCGGCGCGGCACGTGTACAAAACCGCCGGCTATCGGCTCGTGAAGGCGGAACACCACTGCGAATTCGGGTATCCATTGGTCGGAGAAACCTGGGATTTGAAGCTGTAATTGCCGGCTTAGACCAAATATAATTGTTTGTGGCTCCTCGCGCGCTGGTTCGTTCACGCTCGAACGCCAAGCTGATTCGCAGCGCGGCAACGTTTCTTACTGAACAAGGCCGTGATTCAGAAATTGTGGTCCTCGCGCCGGCGCGAGCCGCGGCCAATGAACTTGCGCTGACTGCGTTCCAGCAGGGCTGCCAAGGAATCCACGCACTCACCATCGTGCAGCTTGCCGCTAACATCGCTGCGCGGCCGCTGGCGGATGCCAAACTCGCTCCTATCAGCCGGCTGGGCATTGAAGCGCTGTCAGCACGAATTGTTTACACCGGCACGCGCTCCAAAAAGCTTCAATACTTTGCACCTGTCGCTCAGACGCCGGGATTTCCTCGAGCCCTTGCCCGGACACTTGCCGAACTGCGGCTCGAAAGCGTACGGGTGAGCGACATTGCGGCGACGGGGCCGGCCGGCGCAGACCTTGCGTACCTGATGAGGCTTTACGAAGACGAGCTGCGAGAACGATCGCTCGCCGATCACGCGATTCTGTTCCAACTGGCTGGCCAGGAAATCTCGTGCAACCCGCACCGCTTTGTGGGCCTCCCGCTCGCTCTACTCGGTCTGCCCATCGAGTCGCGGAGCCACCAAGAGCTGCTCGCGGCATTGGCCAAGGAATCTCCGGCTGTTATCGCCACGGCGATCACCGGGGACGATCGATCGGTGGGCGCTTTGGAAACCATACTCGGCGCACGAGCGCAGGATCTCGACATCTCAGCATCGTCCGGCACTTTGGACCGCGTACGCACCTGGCTTTTTTCGCCCGAGCAGCCACCAAAGGCGCTGCCCGATACGGAACTGCTGTTCTCGGCGCCGGGGGAGAGTCTGGAGTGTGTCGAGATCGCCCGCCGCATTCGCGCGCGGGCCGAGCAAGGCACGCCGTTCGATCACGTTGCGATTTTGTTGCGCAATGTCGAGCAGTACCAGCCGCTGGTGGAAGAGGCTTTGCGGCGCGCTTCGATTCCCGGTTATTTCAGCCGCGGTGCGGCGCGTCCCGATCCGGCCGGCCGGGCGTTTCTCGCATTGCTCGCCTGTGCCGGCGATGGCTGCTCCGCGTCGCGTTTTGCCGAATATTTGTCGCTGGGACAACTTCCGCCGGTCGATGACAGTGGAGCGCCGTTGAAGCGTCCACCCGAATGGGTTCCACCAGACGATGAAGTGCTGGTGAGCTTCGAGTCAACTCCGCCGGGTTCTGAGGCCCCGGCTCCCGGCCCGGATGCCGCGGATGAATTCACGCTAGCCGTGCCGATGGGTTGGGAAAAGATTCTCGTGGACGCAGCCGTGATTGGTGGTCATGATCGTTGGGCGCGCCGCTTGCGTGGGCTGCGCTCGGAGCTGCAAGCTCAGTTGCGCGATCTCGACCGGGAAGATCAATCGCATCGGGCGCACATCGAGCGGCGCATCGAGCAACTCACGCGCCTGGAACATTTCGCGTTGCCGCTGATCGACATGCTGGGCTTGCTCCCCAAAGAGGCCAACTGGGGCGAGTGGCTGGAGAAGCTATCAGAGCTCGCGCCGATGGCGTTGCGCCATCCGGAATCGGTTCTGGCCGTGCTGAGTGAGCTGGAACCAATGAGCGAAGTCGGTCCAGCATCGCTGGGCGAAGTCTATGATGTGCTCTCGGAGAAGATGAGCCTGCTTCGCTCCGATCCGCCGAAGCGCCGCTACGGTCACGTTTTCATCGGCTCGATCGATGAAGCGCGCGGCCGGGAATTTGAAGTCGTCTTCTTGCCGGGTCTGGCCGAGGGCCTTTTTCCGCGGCGCGCGCTGGAAGATCCATTGCTACTCGACCAGCATCGATTGAATCTTCAATACAAACTCGATACTCAAGATCAGCGCACCGCGCGTGAACGAATGCTGCTACGCTCGGCGGCTGCAGCGGCGACGGCGCATCTGGTTGTTTCCTATCCGCGTATGGACGTGGCTCAAGCCCGAGCACGCGTGCCCTCGTTCTATGCCCTGGAAATCGTGCGAGCCGCGGAGGGGCGCCTACCGTCGCTGCGTGAATTTGAAAAGCGCGCCGCAAAGGGTGCTCCCTCGCGTTTGGAATGGCCGGCTCCTCACGATCCCCAGTCCGCTATCGACGATGCCGAGTACGATCTGGCTTCTCTGCGCCTGGCCCGAGAGAAGGGGAGCGCGCGGTACTTGATGGAAACGAATCCGCATCTGGCGCAGTCGTTCCGGACACGCTGGATGCGCTGGGAAAAGCGGTGGTCGCCGGCAGACGGCATCGTCAGTCCTGACGATGCTACCCGCAAGGTTCTGGCGGCGCACCTGCTGTCCGAGCGCAGCTATTCGCCATCCGCCTTGCAGCATTTCGCCGCCTGCCCCTATCGCTTCCTGCTCCAAGCTATCTTTCAATTCCGGCCGCGTGAAGCACCGGTTCCGCTCGAGCAAATGGACCCTCTCACGCGTGGTGCGTTGTTTCATTCGGTGCAGTTCGAGCTTTTCCGCACGCTGAAAGACGCCGGGCTTCTTCCCGTCACGCCCGGCCGTTTAGCGAAGGTACTCGATTTCGCCGATCGCGTTTTAGATCGAGTTGCGGCGAAGTTTGAGGACGATCTTGCTCCGGCCATTCCGCGCGTGTGGCGAAGCGAAGTGGAAGACCTTCGCATTGATCTTCGCGGCTGGCTGAAGCAGGTGGGCGATGCTCAGTATGACTGGCGTCCGATCCATTTTGAATTGGCGTTCGGCCTGTCGGTGGACGAGCATCGCGATCCGAGTAGCGTCAAAGAAGAAGTCGCCATCCTGCATGGCATCCGCGTTCGCGGGTCGATCGATTTGGTGGAGAGCCATTCGGCGCGCAATGCGGTCCGGGTCATCGATCACAAGACCGGCAAAGCTCCTGCGAACCGCCCGCAGTATGTCGGCGGCGGCGCGATCTTGCAGCCGTTGCTCTATGCGCTGGTAGCGGAACAAATGCTTCAACGGCCGGTTGAATCGGGCGGACTGTTTTTCTGCACGCAGCGGGGCGATTTCTCACAGGTGACCATCCCGCTCGATAGTCAAGCACGCGATCGTTTAACGCGGGTACTGGAGACGGTCGGACGGTCGATTGAAGAAGGCTTCTTGCCAGCCGCGCCGCAGCCCGGCGCCTGTGGCTTGTGTGATTACCGGCCGGTGTGCGGCCCGTATGAAGAGCAGCGCGCCAAGCGGAAGCAGCCCGACAGGCTGGACGATCTGGTGCAAGTTCGGAACTCGCCATGACGCCAACCGTTGAAACGCAACTCGATGATCGCGCCGCGCGTGAGCGAATCCGCACGTCGCTCGGCGAGAGTTTGCTGGTAGAGGCGTCGGCCGGAACGGGCAAGACCACGGAGTTGATCGCGCGCATCGTCAGCGTACTCGCAAGTGGCATCACCACAATCGACCACATCGTCGCGGTCACGTTCACCAATAAGGCTGCCGGAGAACTGAAGCTGCGGCTTCGGCAGGAACTCGACCGCGCGCGTGATACGGTGCGGATCGCGCAGGAGCGAACCCACGTCGAAAATGCGCTCGAACATCTGGAAGAGGCGTCGATCGGAACAATCCATTCCTTTTGCGCGCAAATCCTGCGTGAGAGGCCGGTGGAAGCGGTCGTAGATCCCGCGTTCGAAGAACTTTCCGAGCAGCAAGCCGTTCGAATTTACGAGCGCGCTTTCCGGGCCTGGATGCAGAAGAAGCTTGCGGACGGAGCCCCTGCGTTGCGTCGCGCGCTGATCCGCCTGGCGTGGCGCGATTCGTTTGACAGCGGCCCGCCGATCGATCAGCTGCAATACGCAGGCTGGAAACTGATCGAGTGGCGCGATCATCCGGCGGCCTGGCGCCACGCGCCCTTTGATCGTGACCGCCAGATCGACGACCTGATCGAACAGGTGAAGCTGTTGGCCGAAGCCGCTTCCCGCTGTCCCAAGCCGCACGACAACCTGGTGCGATCCTTGCGGCCAGCGCAGGGAGTAGTGACGTGGATCGAGCGCGCCGAGGCGGCCACGCGTTCACGCGATTACGACACTCTCGAGAGCCTCCTCATCAAGCTGCATCGCGATTTGAAGAAGGACACCAAGAAGGGAGCGGGATTTTTCTCAGCAACGGTCCCGCGTGAGCAGGTGGTTGCGGCGCGCGAGCAATTGATCAGCAACCTGGGAACATTTCAGATCGCGGCGGATGCCGACCTGGCTGCTCTGCTACGAGGTGAGATGTGGGATTTGGTGGAGCGCTATGATGCACTCAAACGCCGCGCCGGCAAACTCGATTTCGTCGACCTCCTGATCATCGCCCGCGACCTGGTGCGGGACGACGCTGAGGTACGCCGCTACTTACAGAATCGCTTTACGCACATCTTTATTGATGAGTTTCAGGACACCGATCCGCTACAGGCCGAGATTCTTTTGCTGCTCGCCTCCGATGACGACAGCCAACATGACTGGATGCAGATCACACCGAAACGCGGCAAGCTTTTTGTCGTGGGTGATCCCAAGCAGTCGGTGTATAAGTTTCGGCGAGCTGACGTCGTGCTATACCGGGAGATTCGTGATGCGCTTTCCACGCGAGGTGTCGGGGTTGTTCAGCTCACCAGCAGCTTTCGCGCGGTTCGGCCTATTCAAGAGTGCGTGAACGCGGCGTTCTATTCCGAAATGGAAGATGATGCAGCATCGGGCCAGGCCGCTTACTCGGCGCTGAACGGCAACACTCGGCCGATAGCGAGTCAGCCGAGTATTGTCGCGCTGCCCGTGCCAAAGCCGTACGGGAGCACGCGTGTTTCAAAGATCGCGATCAACGAGTGCCTGCCAAGCGCGATTGTGGCGTTCGTCGAGTGGCTGGTGAAGGAGAGCGGCTGGAAGGTGCGCGATCCGGAAGACCCAGCGCAGCTCGTTCCGGTTTCTCCGCGGCACATCTCGATCCTGTTCCGCCGCTTCACGAATTGGGGCGCCGACATCACGCGCGACTATGTTCGTGCCCTGGAGGCTCGTGAGATCCCACATCTGCTGGTCGGCTCGAAGTCCTTCCACAGCCGTGAGGAGGTAGAGACTTTGCGGGCGGCGCTTACGGCGATCGAATGGCCGGACGACGAGCTGTCCGTTTTCGCTGCGCTGAAAGGGTCGCTGTTCGCGATTGCCGATCATATCCTGCTCCGCTTCCGGCATGAAGTCGGGGGACGGCTCCATCCCTTCCGGCAGCTTCCCGAAAATCTGCCGGAGGATTTTCGACCGGTGGCCGACGCGCTGCGCGTGCTTGCGGACCTTCATCGGCAGCGCAACCGCCGGCCGATCGCCGATACCGTGAATTCATTGCTTCAAGCGACTCGCTCGCACGCCGGCTTTGCGCTGCGCCCGGCGGGACACCAGGTGCTGGCGAACGTTTATCGAGTTTCCGATCTAGCTCGCAGCTTCGAGTTGTCGGGCGGAATCTCTTTCCGCGGTTTCGTCGAGGAGCTGGAGGCGCAGGCTGAGAAGGCAGAATCGGCCGAGGCTCCTGTGCTCGAGGAGGGAGCCGAAGGCGTCCGCCTTATGACCGTCCATTCCGCGAAGGGCCTGGAATTTCCAGTCGTGATTCTGGCGGACATGACGGCCAACCTCGCGGCCGCCGATCCGGATCGATACGTGGATGCGCGCGAACGGCTCTGCGCGACGCGCCTGCTCCGTTGCGCACCGTGGGAGCTTCGCGAGAACGAAGCGCAGGAACGTTTGCGCGAACGAGCCGAGGGCGTGCGAGTAGCCTATGTAGCCGCTACTCGTGCGCGCGATTTACTGGTAATTCCCGCCGTCGGCGATGAAGAGCAGAGCGGTTGGCTCGGCCCGCTTAACAAAGCGATCTATCCCTCTCGCGACACCTATCGCAGCCCCAGCAAAGCAGCCGGATGTCCGAAGTTTGGTGATGCTTCGGTGATCGACCGGCCGTTTTTCTCGAATGACGAGCCGTCGGTGAAACCTGGCTCGCATTCGCCCCAGCAGGGCGGCCATCAGGTTGTTTGGTGGGATCCTCGCACGTTGAAGCTGTCCGTTCCACCGGGCTTGGGATTGCGCCAGCAAGAAATTCTCTCGGCCGAACCTGGAGAAGTAGAGTCGGCGAGTCTAAAGGCGTACCGAAGCTGGGTGGAAAAACGTGAAGGCATTACGCGAACGGCTCAAGCGAAGCGGTTCGACATCTTCACGGCGACCGAAACATCGGAGTCGCCGGCCGGTTTCGAAGTTGAAGTATCAGTCGAGTCGATCGAGAAATCTCACGAACGCCCGGCGGGACCGCGTTTTGGAACTCTGGTTCACACGATGCTGCGCGATGCCCCGCTCACGGCCGATTGCGATGCACTCACTCCGTTTGCTGACATTCACGCCCGCATGCTGGGAGCGACGGCTGAAGAAATGGAAGCAGCAATCGCGGCTGTGGCAGCAGCGCTCAGACATCCGCTGCTTGAACGAGCGCGCCATGCAACGCGGGTACATCGCGAACTGCCCATCATCTTGAAGCTGGATTCAAAGAGGATACTGGAGGGCGTCATCGACCTTGCTTTCGAGGCAGAAGACCGCTGGCACATCGTCGATTTCAAGACCGACGCCGACATCGTGCAGAACCGCAAGCATTATGAGCGGCAACTGCGCTGGTACAGTTTGGCTTTGTCGCGCCTCAACAATGCTTCCGTGCGCGCTTACCTATTGAGCATTTAGAGAGCGGCGTAGCGGGTTAGTACTACTCCCGATTCCTCGAGAGCCGCGCGAACTTCAGGACTGGTCAGTGCGTCGAGCTCCAGCCGCCGGCTCTCCTTCAGCCGGGTCTGCGCGCCACGCAGCTCGTCGGTGCAGAATCCTGGATGGCACATGAATTCAGTGACGCCCTCCGGAAGACGGCGTATCAGGTTCGCGAGTTGAGCGGCATCATACCTGCCGGTAAGCGCGAAGCCACTGAAGTGATCCGTTGTGCGGCAACCATGCCTGGTCAGGGTTCCGTGGAACAAACCCGCCAACGGCCGGCGCACCCAGGGAATCTTGAATTCCTCAGCTATGCGCGCGACCGCCCGGAGAATTGGCGGCAGCAAGTGGGTGTGCTTATGCGTGTCGAGATGGGTGGGGTGGATGCCGGCGTCCACAACTCTACGAACCTGGCGGACCAGTTCCTGATAGATGTCGATGCGGCCTAGTGAGCTCAGCAGCCGCGCGACGGTCGGCGGGTAACCTTCACTGCCGACCAAGACCAGGTGGACGCCGATATCGAGCTCTGGAGTCTGACGGGCAAGGGCGACGGCATGATCGAAAGCGACGCCGGTGGCCATCAAAGTTGTCGCGGTTAGAATCCCCTGACGATGCGCGTGCACGATGCCTTCGTTGACGTCGCGTGTAAAGCCGAAGTCATCGGCGTTCGTGATGAGGTACTTCAAAACAGGCCGAGCTTGATGCGCAGGAACTTCTTGGGGTTGGCGCGGAAATCCTTCATCAGGAGATGCATCTCCCGCGTGGCCCCGTTCAGATTTTCGTACAACTGTTGGTTGACGAGAAGCTGCCCGATAGTCCCCTGGCCGGAATTTATCTTATCCATGATGAGATCTAGTTTCGCCAGCGTGTCCGACAATTCCTTGTGGAGCTCGTCGTTCTTCAGGAGCTTGCCGGCGGTACCCTTGCCCTCATTCAGATCGGTGATGATCTTGTGAGCGTCGGCGATGGTCTTGTGGATCTCGTCATACACGGCCGTGTCTTTGAGCAGTTTCCCGGCGGTGCCTTGCCCTTCCTGAAGCCCCTGGAGCAGACTATCGACGCGCGCCAAAGATCTGCGGAAGTCGTTATAAGCTTCCGCACTGTACAGGAGCTTGCCGAGCGTGCCTTGGTCGCTATTCAACGCGTCGGCGAGCCCTTTTACCTCGTCCACTACGGCGAGCACGTGGTCATACAGCGTTTCATCCACCAGCAATTTACCGATGCTGCCTTTGCCGGCCTCCACGATCGTGGTGATGCGATCGATGCGTTCGACAATCGTGTTTACTTTTTCGACGGTCCCTTGCAGAGCCGTCAGTACCGCGTAGCCCTGCTGCACGACGTTCTCAAACTCCGCAGTGTTCAGGCTAGGGATCTCTTCGCCCGGACGAATGGTGGTTTCGCTCTGGCCCGATTTGATATTGATGTACTTGGTGCCCAGAATATTCGCGGCGCTGATGGAGGAGACCGAATCCACGGGGATGGCTTTCAACGAGTGCTCGGGAATTTCCATTTCAATGCGCACCAGCCGCCGGGGATCCTTCGAGCCGGAAAGGTTGATGCTCTTCACCTTGCCTACCGGTATGCCATTCAGGTTCACGGGAGCGCCAATCGTCAGCGCCGCCGCGTCGCCCAAATAGGTGTAAACCAGGGCGTTGCTTTCGAAAAAATTGGTCTGGCCGGTGATCAGAAAAATTAGGAGCGTCAAAATTCCCATGGCGACGATGGCGAGAACTCCCACCTTGAGTCGCGCCCATTTCGCCTTAGTCTGGATCGCCATAATTTATGAATGTTTCGGAACGAACTTAGAGACGTAGGGATCGGTCGAGGCTTCTAACTCCGCCTGGACGCCTTCAAAGATGAGACGGCCCTCTTTCATGACCATGAAGGTGGTGTGAGTCGGATTTGAGCCTTCGTGGTTCCCTGCCCCGTTGCCGGAAACCGGCTCCAATTGCCCATGCGTGCGATTGTACCGAAAATTGGCCATCAATTGTCCATCCTGGTAACGTTGCGTAACGATCAGACTGGCGGTGTGCTTGGAATCACGCTCTTTGGCGATGAGCGCCATGATGGTGTTGGCCGTGATCGGATCGAGTCCCGCCGTGGGCGAATCGTAGAGGACAAGCGGGGGTTCGCTGACTACAGCGCGAGCGATTCCGACGCGACGCCGCATGCCACCTGACAATTCCGCGGGAAACCGGTTGAGGGTGTGTTGCAGCTCGACAAAGCGAAGAGCATCTTCCACCTTGCCGTCGATGTCGTTGGGTTGAACCGTGTGCACCGGCCCGTTGATCAGGGGGTAGGCCACATTCTCAGCGACGGTAATCGAATCGAACAGTCCGCCTTCCTGAAACAATACGCCGACGCGGCTGCGAATCTTGAACAGCTCGCGCTCTTCCATGTCTGTGATGTCGTCGCCGAACAAATAAATACGCCCGGTGTCGGGTTTGATGAGCCCAAGGGCTGCTTTGAGCAACGTGGTTTTTCCGCTGCCGGCAGCGCCCAATACGACGCGTGTCTCACCGGCGCTCATCTCGAACGATATTCCCTCGAGCGCGACGAGCTCATCGAAACGGACGCCGATATTGTCCACTTTCAGCAGGACACCCGTCGTGGAACGTGTGGACGTCGCGGTCATCAGCTCAGGTTCACGAAAATTCTGGTGAGCAACGCCGTAATCATGAAGACCCACACCGAGGCTACAACGACAGCCTTAGTGGTGGCCAACCCGACGCCCTGGGTGCCACCCGTGGTTTTGAGCCCGTAGTAGCAGCCCACCAGCGAAATGACGAAGGCGAAAACAAATGGTTTGAGAAGTCCTTGCACGATGTCGTTATATTGGAGCGCACGATAGGCGCCGGTCCAATACTGCGAGGTCGTCAAGCCGAGCGAAAGATAGGCGATCACGTAGCCGCCGAAAATTCCAACGAAATCGGCGATTACGGTCAGCATCGGCAACATCACGCAGGTGGCCACCATGCGGGGCGTCACCAGCTTCTGGATCGGATCGGTTCCGAGCGCGCGCATGGCGTCGATCTGTTCGGTCACCTTCATGGAGCCGAGTTCGCTCGCGATCCCGGAGGCGTTGCGGCCGGCAACTAGCAGCGCGGTCAGCACCGGGCCCAACTCTCGCGCCAGCGTGATGGAGACGATCTGTCCAACTTGTCCGGTAGCGCCATATTGAGCGAGCGCGCGCGACATTTGCATGGTGATCACGAGCCCGCTGAAGAATCCGGTCAGGATGACAATGGGGAGGCTGCCGACTCCGATAATGTCCATCTGCAGGGCGATGTCATCGGCATAGTGGGGGGGTCGAAAAACATTTCTCACGGCGCGCCCAGCCAGGATATAAAAGTCTTGTATCGCAGCGACTGGTGGCTTCAGGAAATCGAGCAAACCGGCTCCTTCATCTCACCGATGCTACCATACAAGCAGTCATTTTCTGGGCCGCGGAGCGCGCGAATGAACGCAGATAATGGCCGGACGGCCTTTCGATGGGCGTTCCTGATTCTTCTCGCGTCGCCGGCGTTCTGCCAGGTACGCGTTTGGCAGGACACGCTGTTGCTCCCGACCTATGAGGAGACCGATCCCGATCCTCGCCCGCCCTTTTCGGTGTTCTCGCCCGGCGATCAGCAGATCTATCCGTATTCGATTCGAAACGGATTCACGAAGAAGCGCTTCGATCATGGGTGGCGAGCGCTTCGCATGGAGAACGAGTACCTGAGCTGCATCGTGTTGCCGGATCTGGGTGGCCATCTTTACTCGTGTAAGGACAAGATCAGCGGGCAAGAGATGTTCCATGCCAACCCGGTGGTGAAAAAGGCGGCCGTGGGACTGCGTGGCGCCTGGGTCGCGATGGGAATCGAGCTGAACTTTCCGGTTGGTCACACCTGGACGTCGGTCTCACCGGTCGACTTCGCTACCATCTCGAACCGGGACGGCAGCGCGTCAATTTGGGTGGGGGACATCGATCGCGTGTACGGAATGCAGTGGCGCGTTGAGTTCGTTTTGCGGCCCGGCTCGGCTTTGCTCGAGCAGAATGTGTATCTCGAAAACCGGGACGGAGCCCGGCATCGCTAC
>JACXTT010011859.1_pt1 | contig 11616 bp, 10 predicted proteins | sample 9270951 | NCBI WGS metagenome assembly JACXTT01 (sample SAMN15532306, study PRJNA645909) | rock metagenome | isolation source: weathered quartz diorite | place: Puerto Rico | collected 2017-06-21 | reverse complement strand
GCTTGTGGTGAGATGGTCGCGTTGCAGATTCGGTTGGCCGGGAAGCGACCGTCGTATAGATAATTTTCTAGCCTAGCGGCGCAACTTTGGTGAAACGTGAAACGCACTGGGGTGAAACGCAATGGCAGGTCAATTTGGATTGCTGCTTGAAATTTGCAGCCGGAAATTCCAAGCAGCCCATCCGTGACGTGAAACTTAGAAATGGCACGCTTGGAATTCAAAGGGTGCGGCACCCGGCCCAATGCGTGCGTTTTCAGTGTCAGTAGGATTATTATTCCAATTCATGAATACGTCTGTTCCTCTACGGAACCTGCCGCCCGATTCAGCTTGGAACGAAGCAATGCGCCGATCCTTCCTCGCCTCTATCGGAGGATTCTTCGTGCCGAACTTGTTGGCAAACTTCGGGACGATTCCACAGTTGCATCCAGATTTTCATTTCATGCCCGGTGTCTGCGGTGGAGCGGGCGCGTTCATCTCGTCAATGGCACTTCACCTTGCCTATTTCCACAAGAAATGGATTCAATGGATTGCTGCTGCGATTTTAGGTCTAGTCTTGCCCTACGGTGCGACGTGGCTTTGGTTTCGGACTAGCCGTCCGTCTGCCTCTGCCGGGCTGCTCCAACTCTGCGGCCCAACACTATTAACTGCCATCATTATCTACTTCTCTTTTATGCTGTGGCACGCAAACCTATCAACCTTCACGTTTGACAGTTTGGCTGAACAGATTGCAACCGATGACTATGGGGAACTCAAGAGCAAATGGGAGCGAGTGACCTATCGGACATTTTGGGCTATTGGCGCGGTTGCGTTGATATTTCTATTGCTGGCGGTAATAGGTGGGCAGTGAAACTTGATTCCCCACCATGTTAGTGTTTGGTGGGAAGATTTCAGACCGAATCCAAATGAAAATAGTTCGATGTGCGCGAGTTTGGGTGGCGTTGGGCGCGATTTTTCTTGTCGTAAGCGCTTCGGAGGGCGCGCTCGAGCGCCGCCCCTACACAGGAAACGTGCAAGCACAAGAGGCTGATTCGACGAAGCCGGTTGTGGTGCAACCAGGTGCGCCGGGGGAGCCGAGCAAGACGCTGCCGCCTTCGACGAAGGGCACGCTGCCGCCGCGTTCGCAGGCGGACGCGGAGTTCATGCGGGGCATGATCATGCATCACGCGCAAGCGGTGGAGATGACGGCGCTGATTGAGTCGCATACGGAGAACAAAGAACTAAGGTCTTTGGGGGCGCGTATCAACAGTTCGCAGACGGACGAAATCAAGTTTATGAAACGATGGCTGGCGGCGCGCGGAGAACGAGTTTCGATGCCGATGACAAACATGCCGGGCATGGACATGACACACGAGGGGATGGCGCTGATGCCCGGGATGCTCACGGCGGAGCAGATGGAGGCGTTGCGGAAGGCGAAGGGCTCGGAGTTTGACCGTCTATTTTTGGCGGGGATGATTCAGCACCACAACGGCGCGGTAACGATGGTGAAGGATTTGTTCAATACGGCTGGCGCGGGGCAGGATGCGGAAGTGTTCAACTTCGCGACGGATGTGGACACGGGACAGCGCGCAGAGATTAGGATTATGCAGGGTATGTTGGAGAAAAGAGCTTCCGAGGAGAAACGATGAAACGAGCATGGAATCTTGCTTTCCGTTTGTTGGTAGCAGTGATGTTTTTGTGCTCCGGCGTGAGCAGACTACATGCGCAGGCGCCCGCAGCGCCTCCGGCTGCTCAGAGTACGGCGCAAGGGCCTACGCACGAGACAGCGGACAAGGATAAGGAAAATGAAGAGGACGAGAATCCGTTTGCGCCGGAGCCGTCTCCGACGCTGCCTCCAGGGATGACCGGAGCAGATGTGAACGACCCACGCGCCAATCTAAGGCCCGGAATGTACGACGCGGGCGAGACGGCGATGGGGCTTAAGCACGTGACGCTGGTGAAGAAACCCGACGCGTTTCAACTTGGCGCCTCCGATCCCGATGATCCAAAGGTGCAGAAAACGATAGGCCAGCTTGGAATTAGCAGCATCGCGAAGATTCCGAAGGAGATGCATTTGGCGATCGCGCAGCTTGCATTCGCGAACTCTGATCTGGCGTTCCAGGGCAACCACCTGTTTCTCGGAAACTTTTATGGCGTGAATATTTTTGACATTTCCGATCCGGCGAACACGAAGCTGCTGACTTCGATGGTGTGCCCGGGCGGGCAGGGCGACGTATCCGTGTACAAGAACCTGATGTTTATGTCGGTGGAGATGCCGAATGGGCGGCTCGATTGCGGCACGCAGGGATTTCCGCCGGAGCCCGCGAGCGTGGATGAAAAAGATAAAGAGAAGAACGCTGACAAGAGCGCAGAGGCGGACAAAGACAAGGACAAAGAGAAAAAGCGCAAGATTCCGGCAGCGCAGAAGGATCGCTTCCGTGGCGTGAGAATCTTCGACATTTCCGATATCAAGAATCCGAAGCAGGTGGCGGCGGTGCAAACGTGCCGCGGATCGCACACGCATACTTTGGTGACCGACCCGAATGACAAAGAGAATGTGTACATCTACGTTTCGGGGACGTCGTTCGTGCGCCAGCCGGAGGAGCTGGCGGGATGCTCGGGAGAAAAGCCGGACAAAGATCCGAATACAGCGCTGTTTCGAATCGAAGTGATCAAGGTTCCCGTGGCTGCGCCGCAGGACGCGAAGATCGTGTCGAGCCCGCGCGTATTCATTGACGCGCGGACAGGCGCAATGAACGGCCTGAATAACGGCGGAACGCACGGAAAGAAAGGGCCGGAGAAACCGTCGGATTCGGATCAGTGCCACGACATTACGGTGTACTCGGCGATTGGGCTGGCGGCGGGCGCGTGTTCAGGAAATGGAATAGTGCTCGACATCAAAGACCCGGTAAATCCAAAGCGTTTGGACGCGGTGAACGATCCGAACTATTCGTATTGGCATTCGGCTTCGTTTTCAAATAATGCGGACAAAGTCGTGTTCACGGACGAGTGGGGCGGCGGATTGGGAGCGCGGTGCCGCCCAAACGACCCGAACAAATGGGGCGCGGACGCGATCTTCCACTTGAAGGACAACAAGCTGAGCTTCGCGAATTACTACAAAATGCCGGCGGCGCAAGGCGACACGAAGAATTGCGTAGCGCACAACGGCTCGCTGATTCCGGTGCCCGGCCGCGACATCGAAGTGCAGGCTTGGTATCAGGGCGGCATTTCGGTCATGGACTTCACCGATCCAGAAAAACCGTTTGAAATTGCGTACTTTGACCGGGGGGCGATCGACCCGAAGATTCTGGTGCTTGGTGGCGACTGGTCGGCGTATTGGTACAACGGGTATATCTTCGCGTCGGAAATTGCGCGCGGGCTGGATGTGTTCGAACTGACGGCAAGCAAGTTTTTGACGCAAAGCGAAATTGACGCGGCGAAGACGGTTCACGCCAGCGAACTCAATGTGCAGAACCAGCAGAAGATCGAGTGGCCCGCAAAGCTGGTGGTGGCGAAGGCCTACGTGGATCAGTTGTCACGGTCGCAAGCGTTGCCGGAAAAGCAAATCACGGCTCTGCAGAAGGCGATCCAAAATGCAGAGAGTTCGCGAATGAACAAGGGCAAGGTTGCGAAATTGAAGGGCATGGCGCCGTCGCTCGAAAAGGATGCCACGACGGCGAAAACTCCGGCGGACGCGACGCGGCTGCGCGCTCTGGCAGAGATCTTGAAGCATCCGGCAGCGTGACCGAAAAACCGAAGATAAACGCAAGAGAGAAAGCAGATCCCTCGCTTCCCCGCCCCGACGAGCCAAAACCGGGCTCGCCGGGATGACAAATTCACGCGGGGTACCAGGGCCTCGTCAGGAAGAGGCGTCCACGTTTTCCAAGAAAATTAGTTTGCATTTGCAGTATCGTGTCCCTGCGATTCGTAGCCCGAAAGAGCACAGCCAGGAATGACTGTGCCATAGAAGAAAAAAGCAAATATTCACAGGCGTGCACAGATTTGCACAGACGTTTTGCAAGAATGCTGTTGACGCGAAATGAGAGAAAATTTATTGTGTCGCCAGATTGAAACGGGGAGTGAAAACTTTCCGGAGCGATCGACGGAAAGAGCGCAGCGAGCTGGTGGAAGCGCCTTCTTCCGAGATGCGCAACAGAGCCTAAAAATTTTGTGGCGCAATTGGAAGAGGGTGAAGAAGCCGGAGCGCGAGGCGATTTCTGCAAAATTGAGTCGCAGAGCAAGATAGCTCCAGCAGCAGGATTGAAAGAGAGTGCGAGGGCTTCGGCCTGGAGCGCGTTCGAGTAGATTAGGCGGCGAAGCGGTCAGCTATACGACACAGTTTACGAAGGCGCATGGCCGAAAGGCGGTGCGCCTTCTTTTTTTTTGGTTCCCTTCCCTTTTTAGGGCCCGTCAAACAAGCTTCGAACTTGAGAATTGGCGAGTCTTTGGGTGGACCCATGCGCTGAGGGCCGCCTCGGACCCTTCGGCTTCGCTCAGGGCAAGAGGCGGCCCCTACAACGGCTTTTTGCAGAACTAGAAGACAGGGGACGCGGTTTGCAGTGGAGGGGGCGGCAGAGCTTTGCGGAGCTTGTCCATGTCGGGAGGAAATTGCGGTTCGCCGGTGGGGATGCGGCCTCGAGAGACAGCCCATTGTTCGAGCCACCCGTTGCCGTGTTCGCCGACATAGGTATTCGGCAGGCTGTAGACATCGTCGTTGAGCGCGGATTGAAGCGTAATGAACCGATAGCCGCGCTTGCGAAGCACGTCGAGGAGCTCGCCGATGTGCTCGGCCTCCAAATTGTTACCGTGAAGCAAAATGATTTGCCTGGGCTCATAGCCGAGAAGGTCACGCGAAAGTTTCTCCTCGTATTCGAAGACGGCACTGGCATGAGCAAGAAAAGAGGCGACGATTTTTTGCTGCAGCGCGGCGTCGCCGTGCTTCTTAGCGTCGTCGTAAATGCCTGCGAAGGCCCAGTCCCAAGGATCGAGGGTGACCGGCGCAATGTGATAGCCGCGTGAGGTGAGGAAAGCCTCCACGTCGAGACGCGTTTGGAGATCGCGACCGACGTCGAGATAGGGATGACGGAAGTAGCGCATCTTCATGTTGTGCTGCGCGAGGAGAAGTTTCGTAACGGTTTCTCCGCGAACGACGGATTCTTCAAAATCCTTGAGGCTGACGCGGTTGAGCGAAGTGTGGCCAAAAGTGTGATTGCCCAGCTCGAAGCCGGCGTCGAGCCACTGGTTAAGAGCAGCGATGCGGGCGTCAACTTCGCCGGAACGCAGGTAGAGTTTGCTCTCGTTGACAAAGCCGACGGCAGGAATCTGTTGCTGCTTGAGCGTGGTGACGAGTTTTGTAGTCATGTCCGTGATTTCCTGGGCGGACATGAGATGAGCGGCGCTGGCGGGGAGATCGTCAACGGTGATGGCGACCTGGCGGTCGGGAGGAGTTTGCGCAGGAACGATTGGAGCGAGAAGGAGTGCGCAGGCGAGAAGTTTGGAGGTGCGGATCATTGGTCAGGCTCCCGATTGTGATACGGAGAAATTGTAAGCCGAAGGATGGCGCGGGCAAGCGGAGATGAGTTGTGCGATTTCTGCAAGGGGGCGGATGCCACCGCGTGCGCCGACCACGGTGCAATTGAGAGCAGCGGCTGCGCAGGCGAATTCGAGTTGGCGTGGGGTGGGCCATTTGTGAAGAAGGGCATGGATGAAAGCGGCGTGAAAAATATCGCCGGCGCCCGTAGTGTCCGCAGTGTGAATGTTGAAAGCGGGTGCGTAATGAAAATTTGCGCCGTCGAAAGCGAGGACGCCGTCGTGACCGAGGGTGGCGGCGGTGAGTTTGTTTGCGAATTCTTTTTGGACGATTTGCAGGGCTGTGGGGAGATCGGATTCGCCGGAAATGCGGCCAGGAATGTCCTTGCTGGCGACGAGAAAATCGATATGGGGGAGAAGGGACTCGATGCCGGGATAAAGATCGTCGAGATCGGCGATGACGGGAATTTGCGCGGCGCGGGCCCATTCAGCGGCGAGAGATGCGGCGGCAGTGTCGTGACCATCAATGAGGAGGGCACGAGCGGAAGTGATCCATTCGCGGCGCAGTTCAGAAGGCTGCAGCGCGAGGCGTTCGTCGTGGCGGCGGAGGACGGTGCGCTCGCCGTCTGCGTCAATGAGTATGAAGGATTGGTGGCTGGGGCAATTCGAAGCGGTGAAAAGCTGTGTTTCGACGCCGGTGCGTTCGAATTCGGCGCGATGAAGCTGCGCAGCGTAGTCATCGCCGAATTTGCCGACGTAACGCGTGCGTAAGCCCCAGAATTGGCAGGCGACCATAGCACTGGCGACCTGGCCGCCGGGGAGAATGCTGGCTGACTCGAATTCGACTTTGGAGCCGCGGGCGGGATATTCGTGGAGCGGGAGGAGCGTGTCGGTGGCGTTGAGGCCTACTCCGACGACGTCAACTTTGGAGACGGAACTCATTGGAAGCGCGTCGTACGCCAAAGGCGGAGGCCGCAGGCAGCGAGAAGAATCAGTGTGACGATGGAAAGGAAAATGGCGGGAGTCCAGTGCGCGGAGAGATTGGGGACGCGCGCGATGGTCGCAAGATAGATGAAAACGGCCGTGGCGAGTGCGACGAAGAGCCAATCAAAGATGCCGCGACGCGGAGCAGGTTCGCCCACGGATTGGCGGCCATCGAGGCGAGCTTCGACGAAATCGGAAGAAAGGCCGTAGCGCTTCGATTCACGCTGTGCGGCGGCGCGCCATTGTGTGTTTTCCTGCTGCGAAGCGCTAGAGAAAGCAATGGCGCCGACGCCGAAAATCATGAGCAGCGAGCCGCCGATGACTTGCGCGTAGGTTGTAGTGCTGCGGCCATGAAGTTCGCCGAAGACGAGAACGCCCCAGAGCAATCCCCACAGTTGATTGGTGTTGGAAAGCGGAATGCCGCGGCAGATGCCGACGTATTTCGCGGCGTATTGTTGAAAAAGATCGCCGATGACCCAGATGAAGCCGCCAAGCATGAGCCAGAAGATGACGCCGCGGGCGGAAGAAAGTTCAGAGAAAAGTTTCTGCGCGCCCAGAGTGCCGAAGGAAAGCGTGGACATCATGCCGAGCTCGCCGATGGTGAAGAAGGTGACGAAGCTAAGCGGGTTCATCCCGGAAAGATAGGCTTTGCGGTAAGGGATGTACATCGTGCCCCAGAGAACGCCCGCTCCGAGGGCCGCGAGAACTCCGTGCATGGGATTGATGCCGGGAGCGTGCGCGCCGGAAGAAGCAATGGCGAGAATGGCGGCGCCGACGCACATGACGAGCGTGCCACCGAGGACGCCGAGCCAGCGGCGCGCACCCGCGCCGCGGAGTTCGTTGAAGAAAAGAAACCCCCAGAGGATGCCGAGCAGGCTGTTCGAATTCCATAGAGGAAAGGCGATGCTGAGACCGATGTCGCGGATGGCGTAGACAGTGAGTGTGTTGGCGACGGCCCAAAGGCAGCCGGCGAGAATGGCCCAGAGAATGAGATGAGGAGCGCGGCGGGCATCCGCGCGAATGGAACTCGCGCCAAGAATGAGCGCGGGGAGGCTCCAGCGCGCGAGAAAAACACCGACGACCATAACGAGTGAGATGACCATCGGTGAAAGACCGAGCGTGACGAGTTTAGTGGGAGCTTCGGCGGCACCGAGCCAGGCTCCGGCAGTGAGGCCAGAGAAGATGCCGAGGAGTTGGAGAGAACGGGAGCGAGAGGTGAGATTTGTTTCGACGATGGTCGAGGATGCAGACATTTTCAGCGGATCCACTCCAGGAGCAGAAGGCCTGCTAGCAGGACAGCGACGGGCACCCAGAATTGGATATCAGTGAAGATGCTTGCAGCGAGATTGTTTTTGGGTTGAGACGGGTCGGTGCGGTTGCTCACGACTTCCCTTTCCGAAAATGGCGGCTCGAGTGCGGGGACAAGATAGCAGAGCCTGCAGTGAAAAACACGTCTGATGAAGTGAGCGCTCTCGCCAAAAGCAGATTCCTCGTCGCTCCGCTCCTCGGAATGTCCGACGCTATCTTCACAAACTTTTGAGAGATGTGGACTTCAAGACTTATTGCTTTTTGAAAAGGTTTTCGAAAGCTTGGCGCGCATCGAGCGGACGTGAAGGTGCGGCTTCGGCGGCAGCGGCTTGCGTGGGCTGCGAATAACTGGTGGGTGCGGTGTCTTTTTCAACGGTCATGCGAAATTCGTAGAAGGTGCAGGTGTTCTTAGCGTCTTTGGGAGAGATGCGTTCGGGAATGGGCTGCGTACATTCGAATTGCGCGCCGCTGTCAAAAAAGCGGCACTGCTTGCAACAATGAAGCTGAAAATTGCACTTGGGACACTGGCCGTTGGGGTCGAAGCCCGGTGTGAGAACCGCGCCGCAGTTGGAGCAGCGCGCGCGTGTGACGGTGCCGACCATGCGCGGAGTGCGCGGGCCAAGATGATCGTTTTGGCCACGCGGGCCGCCCTGGGGAGGTTTGCGCTCGTGCGAACGTTCCTTCTTTTCCTGTTTTTCGTTATCGCGATAACCGCGATGGCCATACTTACGGTCCACGTACGCCTCCGTCTTACCGTCCGGGCGGGCGGCAACAGCCAAAGCTCACAATGTGGGGCAAACTAATACGCACCCTGGCTAGTATCCAATCGGATTGCTACACTCGGCGCGGCAGCGACTTCCAAGGGGTTTCAAAAAGGAATTGCCGACAACCAAGAGCAGGAGATGGGACAACATTGTTTGTAGCGCTATGGGAGTTCGAAGTCAAGCCAGGATGTGAAGAAAAGTTTGAGAAAGTATACGGAGCGGAGGGAGCGTGGGCGAAGCTGTTCATACAGGATTCTATGTATAGAGGTACGCGGCTGGTGAAGGATGCGGAGCGGGAGCGCGTGTATTTGACACTGGATTTTTGGGAAACGCGAGAGGCGTATGAGAGATTCAAGAAAGAACATGCCGCGGAGTATGAAAGGATTGATCGAGGGTGCGAGGGGATGACGGTAAAGGAGAAGAAACTAGGCGAGTTCGAATAAGCTCTCGCATCATTTGAGTTGCTACTTATTTGCTCCGAAGAATCGAAGCCAATCCTTTTGTTCCTGCGTCTCAGGAACCTCAATCGTCCGAGCCTCCGAAACAAGTCGCAACGCTTGTTCTAAGCTAGAACCGTGACGAATAAGAACAGCCGCCGCTAGTAGGCCGGAGCGCCCAATTCCCTGACGGCAGTGGACCACGACATTCTTTCCGGCGCTAAGTGCCGATTCAAGCTCCCTCACCAGTTGGAGAAAATCGTCTTTGGAAGCGGGGACGCTGAGATCGACGATCGGGAATGAATGAAAAATGATTCCCGCGGATTCGCAGCTTGCCGCCTCGCATTCGAGCCCGAGGTCACGAGCTTCGTTCGGCATGAGAAGCGAAACTACAATATCAACGCTGAGCTTGCGCCAGGCGGCAATGTCATCGGCGAGCCAATCGTAACCTCGCGGGCGAGCGGTGACGGCGAGGCGACCGGGCCAAGATGCGTTAATCCAATAGGGCGCGTTAGGCATTGTTTGCTCCTTTAGAAATGCAGCCAGGGCGCCCGCTTCAAAAAGCACGGGCTACAACATCAAAGAAAAGTCGCCGATCTGAAGATCGGCCACTACGTTAGGAGAAAAGCTTAACGAGGCCTGAAGGGGGAAGGTCGGGCTTGATGGATTTACCGGAGAGCCGGCGCAGAACGGCATCGGTGACGACGCAGCGGCTACGGAAGGCCTCTAAAGGTTCTTTTAGAAGTTTGCCGCCGCCTCTGCGGCGGTAGGATAAAAATCAATCAATCTCTGAATGTTGGTCAAACGGAGCGTTTCGTCTACGATGCCGTTCGCGCCCGCGATGCGCAGTTCGCCTCCGGCCTTTCTTACCTTGGCATAGCACATCGCCACGATGCCCACACCCGTGCTATCCAGCATCGTCACTCCCGCAAGATCAAAAACTATCTTTTTCTGATTTGCATCCAGCAATTCCTTTAGCGTCCATTCCACCGTTTTCGCATCATTTCCCAGCACGATGCGACCGCGCATTTCCATCACGGAGATGTCAGGCTCCAGCCGTTTCCGGTCGATATTCAAGATCATTGTGTGCCTTTCTCGTGCAGGGGTGTTCGCAATTGTATGGCATCTTAGGATTGGACCATGGGCGCGTCAACTTTCGGACGTGGTGAACTACATTAGGAGGAGAAAAGCTTGGAGAGGCCAGAGGGGGCGAGGTCGGGTTGGAGGAATTTGGCGGGAGTACCGGCGGAGCGGAGGACGGCTTCGGCGGCGAGGTAGCCGCTGCGGACGGCGCCTTCCATGGTGGCAGGCCATTCCGTGGCAGTCCAGTCACCGGCGAGAAAGAGGCGGGCGATTTTTGTTTGCTGCGGCGGGCGGAGACGGTCAATCCCGGGGAGCGGGGAAAAAACGGCCATCGCTTCCTTGATGACCGTCGCTTTGACAAGTTGGGCTTCGCGAGCAGCCGGGAGGGCGTGACGAACTTCCGCAAGGCAAAGGTCAATAATTTCCTGTCGCGGCTTTTGCAGTAAGTCGTGCGAGGCGCTGATGACGAGCTGCAGATATTGTTTCGCGCCGGGAACGGCCGCGTCGGTCTGGTCCGTGTGAAGGGCGGTCTTGTTGAAAATCCATTGCGTCGTGGTTTCAAGCAGAGTGAGATACGGTTCCTGCATCACTTCGCGGTCGAACCAGAAATGAACGCCGGTGATGGAAGCATCAGAAATTTTGTCGATGTGGCTGAGAGAAGAGTCCATTTCCTTTGCGGCTGGCGGAAGCAAATCGGCCATGACGGAGTGCGGCAGAGCGAGTATGTAAGCATCGGCTCGTTCTTCGCGACCACCATCGAAAATGACGCCCGCAACTGCCCCGTTTTCGATGCGGATTTCGCGCAGCGGATATCGGAAGCGCAGTTCCCCGCCCTTGCGCTCAATGGCGGCGCGGCAGCCGTCGTAGAGATCGCCTAAGGTGACCGTTGGCACGCCCATCAAGTAGCCCTTTTTGTTAGACAGGACGGCTTTCCAGAAAACATTTAGGCCGTAACGCAGTTCAATTTTGTCCAGATCTTCAGAAAGCGCGCTGACGAGAACTGCTTTCCAGAAACGCTCGATGGCGGCAGGAGTCTGCTTTTTGCGCTTGAGCCAAGCAAGCATGGAGAGGTTTTCCTCGTTAGCTTCGCGCAGCCGGCCGCCGGAGAGCAAGATGGAAACGAAAGCGCGGGCGATGCCGATTTTGTCCTTGAGTGAGAGCGGAGAGAACGTGAGAAACGAGCCGGTAAGATGGAGCGGCGCGGGAAGAATACCTCCGTGCATATCGCCGCGGCGGCCCTGCGGATCCTGAAGGACGAGGCGATCGAAGAATTTGATTTTGTCGTCGGCGCCGACTCGCCGATAAAAATCCTCGAGATTGGTGCAGCAGCCGAACGTAACGTGCTGGCAATTGTCCACGTGCTCGCCGTTGGGCAATTCGTAGGACGCAGCGCGGCCGCCGAGGTAGGGCCGCTGTTCAAAAAGTTTTACTTGCCAGCCGGATTCAGCCAGCGCGACGCCGGCCGCCAGACCCGCCAGCCCGCCGCCGATCACGATCACGTTTTTCGAGGACATTTTCCCTTGTGTGGCGCCCGA
>JACXTT010011858.1_pt1 | contig 11617 bp, 7 predicted proteins | sample 9270951 | NCBI WGS metagenome assembly JACXTT01 (sample SAMN15532306, study PRJNA645909) | rock metagenome | isolation source: weathered quartz diorite | place: Puerto Rico | collected 2017-06-21 | reverse complement strand
CGGTGGCGCGCGGCGAGTTCGTCGCCATCGTCGGGCCCACGGGCTGCGGCAAGTCGACCACGCTGAACATGATCACCGGCCTGCTCAAGCCCACCGTGGGCGACGTGAAGGTGATGGGCAAGCCCGTGACCAGCGTGGACCCGCGCATCGGTTTCGTGTTCCAGGCCGACGCGGTGTTCCCGTGGCGCAGCGTGGAAGACAATGTGGCCGCCGGCCCGATCTTCCGCGGCAAGCCGAAGAAGGAGGCCATGGAACTGGCGCAGGAGTGGATCCACCGCGTGGGCCTGGCCAAGTTCGGCAAGCACTACCCGCACCAGCTCTCGGGCGGCATGCGCAAGCGCGTGGCGCTGGCGCAGACCTTCATCAACAACCCCGAGATCCTGCTGATGGACGAGCCCTTCTCGGCGCTGGACATGCAGACCCGCACGCTGATGCAGGACGAGCTGCTGCAGCTGTGGTCGGGCAACGGCGGCAGCGTGGTGTTCGTCACGCACGACTTGGAAGAGGCGATCGCGCTGGCCGACCGCGTGTTCGTGCTGTCGGCGCGCCCCGCCACGCTCAAGCGGGTGTACGAGATCGACCTGCCGCGCCCGCGCATCATGTCCGAGGTGCGCTACGACCCGCAGTTCATCGAGCTCTCCAAGCGCATCTGGGACGACCTGCGCGAAGAAGTGGTGATCCAGTGAACACAACGACAAGAATCATGACGCCCTCCACCACCACCCCAACGGCAGCGGTGCTGCCCTCGTCGCTCAGCGACGCCGCGCTGGCGCGCGAATCCGAGGTCGCGCAGGCGGCCATCCGCGGCCGCCGCCGCATGATCATCGGCCTGCGCCTGGCGGTGCTGATCGTCGCGCTCGGCGGCTGGGAGATCGCGGCGCGCCTGAAGTGGATCGACCCGTTCTTCTATTCGATGCCCTCGATGATCTACGACCAGCTCGTGGAGTGGATGCGCGACGGCACCTCGCAGGGCTCGCTGTGGATGCAGGTGGCGGTGACGCTCGAGGAAACGGTGATCGGCTTCCTGATCGGCTCGGTCGCCGGCGTGCTGTGCGGCATCATCCTGGGCCGCAACAAGCTGCTGTCGGATGTGTTCAGCCTCTACATCCAGATCGCCAACTCGATCCCGCGCGTGGTGCTGGGCTCGATCTTCGTGATCGCGCTGGGCCTGGGCATGGCCTCGAAGGTGGCGCTGGCGGTGGTGATGGTGTTCTTCGTGGTGTTCGGCAATGCCTTCCAGGGCGTGCGCGAAGCCGACAAATACATGATCGCGAACGCGCAGATCCTGGGCGCCTCGCCGCGGCAGGTGACGATGTCGGTGGTGATTCCGTCGGCGATGTCGTGGATCCTGGCCAGCCTGCACGTGAGCTTCGGCTTTGCGCTGGTCGGTGCGGTGGTGGGCGAGTTCCTCGGCGCCAAGGAAGGCATCGGCCTGCTGATCTCCACCGCCCAAGGCGCATTCAACGCCAGCGGCGTGTTCGCGGCGATGATCGTTCTGGCCGTGGTCGCATTGGCGGCCGACTTCCTGCTCAGTTCGCTGGAGAAGCGGCTGTTGAAGTGGCGGCCTGCCGCGTTCTGAACGCACGAAACCAAACGAGACAACGGCGGGCATTGCCCGCCGTTTTTCATTTCAGCCTCCTCAGAACCGGTACGCGCCGCTCAACCCCACGGTCCAGTTCCGGCCCAGCGCGGGCTCGTAGAAGCGGCCGTTGCTTTCGTTCACGATCACCGACCCCACATACCGCCGGTCGAACAGGTTGTCGACGCGCGCGAAGGCGTTGAACTCCCAGCGCTCCCACTTCCTCAGGTAGCCGGCATAGACGGCCGCCACCGCGTAGCCCGAGGCCACTGCCGTGTTGACGTCGTTGGCCAGGATGCGGCCGAGCGCGCGCACTTCCGCACCGGCGCGCCAGCCCTCGGGCGGCACCCAGCCCAGCGACGCGAACAGCGATTGCTTCGCGATGCCGGGAATGCGATTGCCCGCCGCCACGGCGTTGCCCGTGCCGCAAGGCGACGGCGAACAGAAGGCATCACGGTAGGTCGCATCCAGCCATGTGTAGGCCAGTTGCGTGCGCCAGTGGTCGGCTGTCTCGTGCTGCCAGCCCAGCTCGAAGCCGTTGCGCCTGGTGCGGCCCGCGTTCTGGAAGGTGGCGCGGCCGCCGATGTTGGTGTCGGTCACGATCTCGTCGCGCGTGCGGGTCTGGAAGAGCGCCGCCGTGAGCAGGCCGCCCGCGAGCCGGGCCTTGGCGCCCACTTCCAGGCTGTCGTTCACCGAAGGCCGCAGCGCGAAGTTGAGGCCGCTGGCGCCGTTCGCGCGGTACGACAGCTCGTTGAGCGTGGGCGTCTCGAAGCCGCGGCCGACGGAGCCGTACAGCGCGAGGTCGGGCGTGGCCTGGTAGCGCAGCGAGGCCACGGGCAAGGTCTTGCCGTAGCGCGCGCTGCCGCTGTCGTCGCGGTTCGTGCCGACGATGTAGCGGTCCTGCGAATCGAAGTGCACGCTGCTGCGGCGCACGCCGGCCTCCAGCGTCCAGCGCTCGGCAAAGCGCCATGTCGCCTGCGCGTAGGGGTCGAGGTTCCAGACGGTGTTGAGCTCGTTGCGGCGCAGCCGCCCCTGCACGCCGAGCACCGGGTTTGCGAGCGGGCCAAGGTAGTTCTCGTAGCCGCGCCGCTTTTCGCGCAGGTTGTCGTAGCCCAGCCCGGCGACCACGTCGAGCGGCCTGTCGGCCAGTTGCAGCGCGGCGCTCCAGCGCAGGTCGATGCCGCCGTACTGCCGCGACAGGTCGATCACGCCGCCCGCATGCAGCGGGTTCTGCTGCGCCGACGGCGGAATGGCCTGGTACTGCGTGGTCTTGCGCTCGCCGCCGTAGACCATGAGGCGCAGCGCCTGGGTGGCGTCGATGTGCCGCTCGTAGAGCAGCCCTGCCTGCGTCTGCTCGACCGTCTTGCGCGTGTCGTACTGGGTGGCCAGCGGCGCGGCGCGCGGTGCCAGCGCGTACTGGTCGGCGGTGAGGCCGAGCGGGTCCTGCGCGTCGATGCGGACGCTGTTCATCACGAGCGTGAGCTTGTCGCCGTTGTCCAGCGCGATGCCCAGCTTGCCGTTGGCGATGTCGCGCCGCGCGGCGCTGTGCTCGCGCCAGCCGTCGGTATGGAAGCGGCTGGCATCGAGCATGTAGTCGACCGCGCCCTGCGAGCCGCTCAGCTGCAGCGACTGCCGCCAGGTGCCGAAGCTGCCGCCCGCCAGTGAATACGCCAGCCGTGGCTCCCCCTCGCCCGATGCGGTGAAGGCCTGCACCACGCCGCCGGAAGAATTGCCGTAGAGCGCGGAGAACGGCCCGCGCAAGACTTCGACGCGGTCCACCGAGCCGATGTCGATGTTGGAGGTCTGGCCCTGCCCGTCGGGCAGGGTGGCGGGAATGCCGTCGACGTACAGCCGCACGCCGCGCACGCCGAAGGTGGAGCGCGCGCCGAAGCCGCGAATGGAAAGCTGCAGGTCCTGCGCGTAGTTCTGCCGGTTCTGCACCTGCAGCCCCGGCACCGCGCCCAGGCTTTCCGAGAGATTGACCTGCAGCCGGCTGTCGCGCATCTCGTCGCCGTCGACGCGGTCGACGGAGCCCGGCACGTTGAACGGAGCGACCTCGCCGCGCGGCGTGGAGACCGTGATCTCGCGCAGCGCGCCCGGCGTCGTCGCCTGCTGCGCATGGGCTGGCGACGGGGCATGAAGCAACAGGCAGGCGACGGCGGCGGCAGCGACGGGCGAGAGATTCATCGCGCCCATTCTGCGGCCATGCCGCCCATCCGCGGCCTCAGGCTTTCACCGGGGCAGCGTGGGGGCGAGCAGCCGGGGCTTCAGAAAGGCGTGGGGCCGGTGGTCAGATCCGTCAGCGTGTTGGTCTTCAGGTCAATCACGAAGTGCTGCGTGGGCGCGCCCTTGGCGAGCTTCAGCAGGATCTGCATGAGCGGCTTGAAGCGGGCCTGGAACACGGCGTTCACCGGGTTGTCGTTCATCACCTGCTGGCTGCCGTTGAGCGCCAGCGTGGCGTTGGTGCCTTCCAGGGCCTGCGCGATCAGCTTGTACTGGCGGGCGCGGTCGGTGGGAATGTCCGCGAACGCGAGGTCGCCGGCGTTGGCCAGCCGCACGAAGTCGCCGGCCAGGTCGATCGCCTTCCACTGGTTGAAGTCTTCCAGGCGCATGCCGTTGGCGCTGGCCAGCGCGCGCGCCTTGGCTTCGGCGGCGGCGTAGTCGATCGCATAGGCGGCTTGCGCGCTGCCGTCGCCGCCGGCTTCGGCCAGGCAGGCGAAGAACGCACTGCTCAGCAGGCCCTGGTTGCCGGTGTTGGCCAGCTGCTTGAGCGTGACCGAGGTCTGCAGCTGCGACAGCACCAGCAGGTCGGCGCCGTTGAGCGGGCTCTTCACCAGCTCGCGCATCTCGCAGCGCCAGTCGTCCTTCAGCAGGCGCAGGCGCACCAGCTCCGACATGTAGCGGGTGCTGAAGTCGCCATAGCTCTTGGCGTCGAGCACCGACTTGTCCCACAGCACGGCGCCGTTCAGGTCGGCGGGGAAATCGGTGAAGTAGCGGTGCTCCTCGCGGTACAGGTCGAACAGTTCGTCGAAGCGCGCCACGTTGTCCAGCCGCACGGTCTGCACGTCGATGTGGGTGGCGTCGTTGAAGGTCAGCAGCTTGTAGGCCGGCACGTAGGCGGCCATCGAGGGCGCCTGGATGTTCACGAGGCCGCGGCCGCCGTCGTAGTTGCGCACCGCGGTGTCGTTGAAGTGCATGTGGCCGCCGACGTGCACCTGCAGGCCGGTTTCGGCCAGTGCCTTGGTCACGTCTTCGGTGGGGCGGCGCACCATCTGCATCTTGCCCGCGCCAAGCAGCGCGACGATGTCGTCGGAGGCGCCGTTGAAGAACTCGCTCATCGGGAAGTGGCTGAAGGCCACGACCTGCTTGCCCTGCTTCTTGCCGCGCGCGACCACGTCCTTCAGCCACGCGATCACGTGCGGCTTGTGGGTCAGCATCTTGTTGTAGCCGGCGTCGCCGGAGCCGTTGAAGTCGTTGGCGCCGGCGCCCTTCGGTACGTAGACGTTGGCGTCGATGCCCACGAGCCACAGGCCCTCGACCGGCTCGACGAGGTAGCTGGTGTCGGGCACGTTGTGGCAGAAGGTGTAGCCGCTCTTCTTGTAGCCGCCGCCGGCGCCTTCGGCGCAGATCTCGAACTCGCGCTTGCTCCAGGCGGCCTGCTCCTTCGCCTTGGCGACGGTGTAGTCTTGGTAGGCGTAGGTGCTGTAGGGCGTCTCGAAATAGCGGTAGTTGGCCTTGGGCATGAAGCCGTGCTGGTCGAGCGCCTCGGTGATGCCGGCGTAGCCCATCTCCTTGACCTCTTCGGTGCAGTAGACGGCGCCGACCTTGCCCCAGTCGCCGGAGTAGCTGCCGGCCGTGCAGGCATCGGCGCCCTTGCTGTAGATCTTCTGCGGCGCGCCGACGCGGCCGTTCGAGGCGATGCCGAGGTAGTCGCCCTTGCCGCCCGGACGCTCCATGGGCGTGTTCGGGTCATGATTGCCGGGCGCGGCGAAGAACTGCAGGTCGTACTTGGCCGCGTAGTCGTCGAGCACCTTCTTCAGGCCGCGCATGTGCACGGGCTGTCCGTCGTCGGAGAAATCGCCGGGCAGCGCGATGAGCTTCACGCCCCGCGCCACGGCGTCGTCGAGCGCGGTGATGAAGGCGAAGTAGTTTTCGTTGAACAGGCGCGTCGAGGTCATCTGCGCCTGCATCTGGCGGATGGTCGCGTTGCGGCCGGACTTCGGGTTGAAGACGCCGGGGAACGAGCCGTCCTTGAAGCTGGCGTAGACGTCGTGGAAGTGGATGTCCGGCATGAACGCCACCTGCACCGGCTTGGCCGCCTCGGCGGCGGGCGGCGTGGCCTGGCCGGGCGCCGGCGTGCTGGAGGAAGGCAGGAAGACGGCGGGCTTGTTGTCGCTGCCGCCACAGGCTGCGAGCAGCGAGAGTGCCGCCGCGCAGGCAAGCAGCGACGGCGCACGCGACGTGCGAAGGATCGAGAAGGTCATAAGAAGGGATGAAAGTCCGCGAAAGAAGGCGAAGCGCCTGATCGCCCCTTCACAGGGGTGACATGAACGCGGACTCAATCATGCGAAGGCTGCATGACTTCTTAATGGCAAACGATCACGAAGTCACTGACCTGCAACTGACTATGGCAGAAAGACCCCGGGCCAGGCGTTCTAGCGGGCGGGAGGCCGTCGGAGCCAGCCGAACCAGACACACGCGACGACCGGGACGCTCAGCGCGATCCAGGCGACGATGTCGCCGAAACCGCCGTCGCTGAAGAGCGCGGAGATCAGGCCCAGCGTGGTGAGCAGGCCGAGCACGATCGGCCAGCCCCACATGCGCCAGAAGCTGTGCTGCTGATGTTTCATGCCGGTGCCTTCATGGCCGGGGGCGGATCGGGTTGCTGCTTTTGTTGCACAGCAGCCTTGGCGGGCGCGTTGCTGCGCTTGAGCCACAGGTACAGGCCGCTGCCCAGCACGATGATGGTCGCGATGTCCAGCAGCGCCCAGAGGATCTGCATCGGCATGCCGCCGTAGTCGCCGAAGTGCAGCGGCTGCGACACCAGCAGCGCCGTGAGATACCAGGGCAACTTGGGCGCCGCCGTGACCTCGGCGGTCTTGGCGTCGACCAGCACCGGCTGGAACAGCTTCGAGCTGAAAGGCTCGTTGCCGCGCATGAAGAAGGTGTTGTGGTGCGGGCTCGAGAAAGAAGTGCCCGGGAACGCGATGAACGACAGCTTCATGCCGGGCGCGCGCTGCAGCGCGGCCTCCATCGAGCGCTGCACCGAGCCGCGCTCCGACACCGCCACCACCGGCTCGTTCTTGTAGGGCGCGAGCAGAGTGCTGAGCTGGTCGTACTGCCAGTACTTGATGAGCAGGTCGGCCCATGTGTTGATCATGCCGGTGGAGCCCACCACGAACAGCCACACCAGCGTGACCACGCCCAGCAGGTTGTGCAGGTCGAGCCACTTCAGGCGCGGCCGCTTGTCGCGCCGCACCGTGCCGAAGTCGAGCTTGCGCATGAACGGCGAATACAGCACCACGCCCGAGACGATGGCCACCAGCAGCAGCAAGCCCATGAAGCCGAGGAACAGCTTGCCCGGCAGCCCGGCGAACAGGTCGACGTGCAGCTTGAACATCACGTACATGAAGCCTTCGTCGAACTTGGGCTGGGCGAGCACGTCGCCCGTGCGCGCGTCGACCGCGACCGACTTGAAGTCGTCCGTGGGCGCCGGCGTGGGGGTGAGCGTGACGAACCACAGGCCGTCGTCGTCCTCGGGTCGAGAGGCGAACTGCACCACGCGGTCGGGATGCTTGGACTTGGCGATCTCGAGCACGCGGTCGAGGCTGATGCGCGGCGCGTCTGCGGGCATCTTCGGCGCCTCGACCTCGGTGCCCAGCAGGTGGCCGATCTCGTGGTGGAAGATCAGCGGCAGGCCCGTGATGCACAGCAGCAGCATGAACACGGTGCACACGAGGCTGCTCCACTTGTGCACCCAGGCCCAGGTCTTGATGGTTCGGCTGTTCATGTGGTCGTGGCGGCCGCTGTTGAAGGCTGCATCTTAGAAACGGTAGGTGGCACTGGCCACCACGCTGCGGCGCGCGCCGAACCAGCAGTCGCCGCGCGACAGGCAGGTGCTGAAGTAGGTCTTGTCGGTCGCGTTGTTGATGTTCAGCGCATACCGCCACTTGGCCGACTCGTAGGCCAGCATCAGGTCGAGCAGGGTCACGGAAGGCACGCGCGGCCCGGCGGAGGAGCCGTCCACGTCGGTGAAGCCGCTCATGTAGCGCACGCCGGCGCCGGCCGAGAAGCCCGGCACCCCGGCGATGGAGAAGCGGTACTTGCCCCACACCGAAGCCTGGTTGCGCGGCTGCTCGGTGAGCTTGGCGTCGACGTCGATGTTGGTGTAGTTGGCGATCAGGTCGAAGTCGCGCGCCAGCGTCGTCTTGAGTTCGAGCTCCACGCCCTTGTTCTTCGTCGAATCGACCTGGCGGCCGTAGTTCGGGTTGGTGCTGTCGGAGACGATGCGGTTCTTTTCCTTCAGCGAGAAGACCGACGCTGTGAAGCTCGTGGCCGAGCCCGCGGGCTGGTACTTGACGCCGGCTTCCACCTGCTCGCCGCGCAGCGGCTTGAACAGGTTGCCCTCGACGTTCGTGCCCGCCTGCGGGGTGAAGGATTCGGTGTAGCTCAGGTAGGGCGACCAGCCCGAAGGCAGCGTGTACATCACGCCCAGGCGGCGCGAGGTGGCGCTGGTCGTCTCCGAAGCGCTGCCCGCCGTGCCGGCGGTGCTGCGGTCGTAGCGCAGGCCGGCCACGAAGATCCAGTTGTCCAGCTTCATCTGGTCCTGCACGTAGACACCGGCGTTGCGCTGGGTGGTGCGCGGCTTGCGGGTCAGCTCGGTGACCGGCACGTAGCCGACGCCATAGACCGGCGCGTAGGCGTCGATGGTGCTGTAGACGGAGCCCTCGGTCTTGTCCTGGCGCTGGCGCGAATACTCAGCGCCCACCAGCAGCGTGTGGCGCAGCGCACCGGTATCGAAATGGCCTTCGACATGGTTGTCGATGCCGCTCATGCTGGTCCATGCCAGCGACTTGTCGTTGTAGCGGCCGAGCAGGCGCTGGCCGGCCGGATCGAGCGACCAGCCGCCGGGCAGGGAGAAAGAATCGGCGTAGTGGTAGTGCGAGTCGTTGAAGGTGCGCGATGCGCGGAAGTTCTGCCTGAAGGCCCAGCGCTCGTTGAACTTGTGCTCGAACTGCCAGCCGAAGGTCTTGCGCTCGGTGTCGTAGCCGTCGCCCGGCTCGCCGATGAAGCGGCTGGACGGCAGCGGGCCGTTGACGTTCGGCAGGATGGTGCCCTGCCACGGGAAGAACTGCGAGGTGCTGCCGGTCTTGTCCTTCTGCCACAGGGCCTGCAGCGTCAGCGAGGTCGCGGCGCTGGGGCGCCAGGTGAGCGACGGCATGACGAGCGAGCGGTCGTCCGGTACGTAATCGACCTGCGTGTCGGACTTTCGCTGAAGCGCCACCAAGCGGTACGACCATTCGCCGTCGGCGGTCAGCGGACCGGTGAAATCGGCCTGGAGCTGCTTGCGGCCGAAGGAGCCGAGCTGCACGCCCACTTCGCGGTACGCCTGCTGCTGCGGCAGCTTGCTGACCATGTTGACCACGCCGCCCGCGGTACCCGCGCCGAACAGCATGCCGGCCGGGCCGCGCAGCACTTCGAGGCGCTCCAGCGTGTAGGGGTCGGGCCGCGCGGTGGCGGTGTACCAGCCGGAGGAATAAGTCTGCAGGCCGTCGAGGTAGACGGAAGGATCGCTGCCGCGCACCGAGAAGCCATCGGAGCGGGAGTCGATGCCGTAGGCGTCCGAGCGCACGCCGGCGGCGTAGGTGAGCGCGTCCTGCAGGCTGGTGGCGCCCTGGTCGACGATCTGGTCGCGCGTGACCACGGTCACGGACTGGGGCGTTTCGGACAGCGGGGTGTCGGTCTTGGTAGCGGTGACCGCGTTCTTCGCGCGGTAGCCGATCACGGCGCTCTTCGCGGTCTCGGCTTCGGCATTCGCATCCACCCTCACTTCCGGCAGGGAACCTGCATTCGCCGTCTGTGCCAGCACCTGATGCTGCATGTAAATCGCCAGGCACCCGACCAGCACCGATGCGGCCTTGCGCCGCGCCACGAAACTCGACATTCCTGCTCCACTCCAAAACACAATTAAGAACCATTCTCATTTTAGTAGCCAGAAAGCCTTCGCCCGGCCAATCTCCAACCGGCCCGAAGGGCGTTGCGTTGCGAAATTGCGTCTTCGAAAAAGGGGCCGAAAGGCTACGATCCCGCCCGCACGCTTCCTCTCATGCGTCGGCAGGCCCCATGCACAAGCTCATTGCCTTTCTGTTTCCCGCGCTGCGCGGTCCGGCTCTGTGGCTGATGGCCCTTGCATTGACCGGTTGCGCCGGCCTTCCGCCACGCGCGCCCGAAGCGCCGGTGAAAGCCATCGCGGCCTCCCCCGCCACCGAACTCGGCCGCGCGGCCATTGCCCTGAACACGCCGCCGGACGGGCTGACGAGCATGCGCCCGCTGATCGAGGCCTCGTTCGCGCTCGATGCGCGGCTCGAGCTCATGCGGCGCGCCCAGTCCTCGCTCGACGTGCAGACCTACCAGCTCGGCAACGACAAGACCGGCCGCCTGCTGCTGCGCGAGCTGCGCAATGCCGCGCGGCGCGGCGTGCGCGTGCGGCTGCTGCTCGACGACTTCTACACCGCCGGCATGGACCGCCTGCTGCTCGGCCTGGCCGCCGAGCCCAACGCCGAAGTGCGGCTGTTCAACCCCTTCGTGAACGCGCGCGACCATTCGACGGGCCGCTGGCTGGAGTTCTTCGGCGACTTCCGGCGACTGAACCACCGCATGCACAACAAGCTGTTCGTGGCCGACGGCGCGATGGCCATCGCGGGCGGGCGCAACCTTGCCGACGAATATTTCCTGCGCAACGAGAACGCGAACTTCATCGACTTCGAACTGCTGCTGGCCGGCCCGGTCGTGCCAGAGGCCGCGGCCATCTTCGACACCTACTGGAACAGCGACGTGGTCTACCCGCTGCAGCGAGTCGCCAGCACCAGCCGCTCACCGGAGACGCTGAAGGCCGATTTCGAAGTCGCAACCTCCCCCGCCAACGCCCCGCCGCCCGCACCGCTGCCCATCACCGACCTGCTCGGCGACCTGCCGCTGGGCGCGCAGCTCGCCAACATCGAGGAGGCGAAATGGATGCGCGCCGAGGCCAACGCCTCCGCCGACAGCCCGAACAAGGCGCTGGGCGTCATGACGCATCCCACCGAAACTCTGGCGCAGCGCTTCCACGAGATGCTGGCCACGGCGCAGTCGAACGTGGTGGTGATCTCGCCCTACTTCATTCCGGGCGACGAGGGCATGGAGCGCATCCGCATGGGCCGCGAGCATGGCGTGAACATCACCGTCATCACCAACTCGCTGGCAGACAGCGACGAGCCGCTGGTCAACATCAACTACAACCGCTACCGCGTCGACATGCTCAAGCTGGGCGTGAACCTGTACGAGGTCAGCACCCAGCAGCTGCGGCGCAGCGGCCAGTTCCGCGACCTGCTCAAGAAGGCTCGCGGCCGGCTGCACGCCAAGCTGGCGCTGGTGGACCGCCAGTGGGTGCTGCTCGGCTCGATGAACCTCGACCCGCGCTCGGCCCGGCTGAACACCGAGTTCGGCGTGCGCGTGCGCAGCTTCGACCTGACGCAGGCGCTGCTCTTCGCTTACCAGCTCGACGACATCGAGGGCGTCTACCGCGTCACGCTCAAGCCGGACGGCCAGAACGTGCAGTGGGTCGGCACCGGCGACGTCAACAACGAAGTGCTCGACAGCGAACCCGACTCCAGCATGCTGACGCGGCTGCAGCTGCTGCTGTTCTCCTGGTTCGTGCCGACCGACCAGCTGTAGGCGGGCTCAGCGCCGGTCCAGCGCCCGGAGCGTCTCGGCCAGCACCAGCGTGCCGGCCGCCACCTGCTCCTTGGTCGCCCACTCTTCCGGGCAATGGCTGCGGCC
>JACXTT010011857.1_pt1 | contig 11617 bp, 13 predicted proteins | sample 9270951 | NCBI WGS metagenome assembly JACXTT01 (sample SAMN15532306, study PRJNA645909) | rock metagenome | isolation source: weathered quartz diorite | place: Puerto Rico | collected 2017-06-21 | reverse complement strand
TGCCGAGGATATCGAAAGCGTGCACCATGCCCACGATCGTGCCGAGCAGGCCCATGAGCGGCGCCAGTGTCACTGCGGTGTCCAGTACCCACACGTGCTTATCGATCCTGGGCAACTGCCACATGATCGCTTCCTCGATGTGGCGCTCCATGGTATCGGCGTCTTTGCCTCGCGAGGCGAGCGCGGAGGAGATGATGGATCTTTGTAGTGACCCCTCGTAGTGGGCCGCGAGTTGTTCCAGCTTGTCGACATTTTGGTATTCGACCAGCTGGAGATCGTGCTCCATCGCCAGCCCGGATTTGAGCACTCGGTGAAAGAAATAAGAGCGCTCGACGATTACCGCCAACGTCACCAGCAGCAGTACCGCCATCAGCGGCAGCAGCCCGCCGGACATAAGGCTGAGTTGCCACAGTTTCTCGATCATGGGCTGCATGCTTTGCTTGCGCTCCTCCTTAAGAAAGTTCGCTGCTGACAGAACGCCGATTATTCCTCGAACGGCGGATAGAACGGCATGCCATACCGTTCGACGATGCGTTTGATCTCGCCGCTTTTGAGCATCTCGACGAACGCCTCGTCGATGAACTGTTTAAGCTCCGTTTCCTTCGCCTTCACCACCCAGGCGCTGTTCCAGCGCAATTCGCGCATCGGAACATAGCCCTTGACGACCTCGAACTCGGCATCGGCGTGCTCCAGCCGGGCCTGGGAGATGGCACCAGACCAGATCATGGCGGCCTCTACCTCGTGCCGGATCAGTGCATCGATCACCTGATAGTTCTGGAAGAAGGTGAGATATTCGAAGCCGTTAGCCTGGACGTATTCGCTCATCGGTGAGTAGGCAGGCACTCCGATGCGCACATGCTGTGCCTTGACGTCATCCAGCGTCTTCAACCCCTTCGCCCGGCCCTCGGTGACCAGCACGAAGCCGGTGCTGAGGTACGGGCGGGTGAACGCCAGCTTGTGGGGATCCATGTGGTGGTCGTCCCCGGTGATCACTAGGCCAAAGATGATGTCGCAGACGCCCTTGTCGATGCTGCGGCCATAGGCTCCGCCGGGACCGCCGGGGCCCCAGCGCGTAAGCATGTTGACCCAGGAGACATCGACCTCCCAACCATGTTTCTTTGCGATGGATTGCAGGATCTCGATATCGATGCCCGGCGCTTCGTTCTTGTGCACCGTGCGCGAGAACGGGAAGAACCAACCATCTGCGCAAGCCATGATGTGCCCCATTTTCTGCGTGCGCGTCAAGGCGTCGAGCTGCTTGTATTCTTCCGGGATCGCCGTCGGAGGATAATCGCGATACCCGGACTGATACAGCCGGTCGCTCAGCGGATCGAACACCTCCGGCTTATGGTAGCCGAGACGCGGCTTTCTGTTCTTGCCGTAAACGTACTCAGGCTCGAGCTCGAAAACGTCGCCGGCGACCGCCCAGGTCGCCCCGCATGTGATTGTAGCGGCCAGCAACAAGGTGCCGCAGGCAAGGAAGATCCGCACGTTCGTATGACGCAACGATGGCTCTCGGACCGCCGCCTCACACGCTGGTCAGGAAAGCGCGGTCGACGAACAACACCAAGCCCACCACCAGGACCACCATGGACACTGCCGCTACGGCGCGCGGCTCCCAGCGGTAGCGGCGCAGCCACATCAGCAGCGGAACGGCAACGATCACTGCAATCGCCTGGCCTGCCTCCACGCCGAGGTTGAAGTTGAGCAGGGCCCATCCCAATCCTTCCTTGGGCAGCCCCAATTCGCGCAAGACGTTCGAGAAACCGAAGCCATGCATCAGCCCGAAGACGAAGGCTACCGCCCAGCGGCGCGAGACCGCGTGGCGCATGAACAGGTTTTCAGCGGCGACGTAGGCGATGGACAGGGCGATAGTGGCTTCGACCAGGCGGTCGGGCAGCATCACGACGTTGAACACCGCGAGCGCGAGCGTGATGCTGTGCGCGAGCGTAAAGGCGGTGATGATCTTGAGCAAAGACCAAACATTTCCGCCGCGCAGGATGAGCGCCAGCAGGAACAGCAGATGGTCGTAGCCGGTGAGGATGTGCTCGATGCCGAGCAGAAAGAAGCTGCCGATTCCGCGTGTGGTAACGCCCTCTGACACCGTGACGAGCACCTCGCGTGCATTCGGGAGAAAGACAAACTGCTGGCTGCCGCCTGACCACTGGATGTTGGCGATCGTGTGGTAGCCCGCCCCCAGCACGTCGAACAAGTCGTCGTGGATGGTCAGCTCTCTGGGGACGTGCCCGCAGGTGAATTGGATCTGCACCGCCACACTGCCGCCTTCCTGGTTCGGCGGAGCGATCGAGCCTGGCGCGGCTTGGCACGGCTGCCCATCGGAGGCGACCCGGATCCTCTCCTCGACCGCCTTGAGCAGAGGCGAATAATCGGCGCCAGGCCCGGGCTGTCCGAGCTGCATCGCGTTCGAGCTCTGCGGAGCGCTCGCCGCGAGGGCGAGCACCAGGTTGTACTGAAGCGTCTGCCCGCTGAGGGTGATGGTGGCGAGGCCCTTGCCGACGGTGTGCGCGCCGAGCGGCGTTGCGGCGAGCAGCAAGACCAGCGCCAGCGTTGAGCGTAAGCGGCTCCGGCCAGCCAAGGGTTCACTCACAGCGCGAGTCGTGCGTGACATCGGTCGATCCGCCCGGGAATCATGGAGTGCATGAGCGCGCAGCGAGGCAATGCTGGGCGGTCAGGACGACTTGCTCGCGGCTTGCCCCTGACCGGATTCGACCGCGGCCTTGATCAGCCCGAGCAGGTTGTCGATCTGGTAGTTCGCAATGGTCACAACCGAAGCGCGCCCAACCGCCATGATGTAGCGGCTCAACTTGTCCGGAGCCACGTCGCCTACTGCGACCTGAAGGAGTGGCTGCAACTCGTTCGGTCGGTACACCAGAATCACCATCTGGGGGTTGGCGAGCCCGTACTGCTCGATCGCGACCCCGGTCGGGAGGGTGCGTTCCATCCGGGTGCGGCCGAAACCCTCCAGCGCCGTCTCGATGCGCTGGGTCATTATCGGATCGGCTTGGTGTGTGTGCGCGGCGTCCGCCTTGGCGTGGACGCCGTGGTAGAACCAGCCGCCGGCCGCGTCGCGCTCGAAACGATGAACCGCGCCGGCATAGGCCACTTCAATGGCGCCAACCTGCTCCAGCGGCACCGGAAGCATCAGGCGCGGGTCACGACTCGCCTGCTCGCTGTCGTCGCGCTGTGTTCTGGCGCGATCAACGAGTTCGATCGCGACGATTGCGCCCACCAGAACCAGCAGCACACCCCATACGACGGTCAGCCTGGGGCTTAATCCCCTGCGCTTTGTCTCCGCGCTGCTCACCTTTGCTTCCACCATACGGCAGTGCCGACGACCGCCAGCAGAGCGGGAATGAGGATTACGGACAGGAAGAAGGTCCCCTTCATCTGCCGGTTGGTGAGGTTCACCCGCGGCAGCTCGTATGTGCGCGGCTCCACGCCGATCAAGTTCTCCCTGGCGGTGAGGTAGTTCACCGTGTTCAGGAACAGGTTCCCGTTGCCCATGATTTGAAAGAACGAGTTGGTGGCGAAATCCGAATCGCCGACGACAGCGACCCGCGAGCGAGCGGTCGCAGCGCTGCCTGGACCGTCCTTCGCCAGGCTGGTCCCCGCGTTGCCCTGCTGTGCCGACCGATAGACTGGATCGTCGGCTGCCGTGGGTCTGCGGATTGCGACCGCCATCAGCGTAGTGGGCCCGCGGATGTCGCGTCCTTCCTTGAACTCGACGCTCGTCGAGCTGTGCTGCCCCCAGCTGTTCTTGGACGAGTTGGCAAGCGGGACAACGTTGACGCCGGGGATGCGCTCCGGCATAGGCGATAGCGACCGCGCACCCGGGAAGAACGTCAGCGGCAGATCGCGGGTGATCTGATGATAGTTGTAGTCGGTGACCGCGGGGGAGGAAGGGTCGGTCCAGAAATGGCTGGCCTCGTCGATCACGATGTCGTCGTCGACGACGATCCCATATTCACGCAGGACCGGCTCGAGGCCAGTGCGCAGGAAGGGGTCGAGCATGAAGAACGCGTTGCCTCCTGCGGCAAGGAAAGTCCGGATGGCAGCGACTTCCGGCGGTAGCAGCTCCAACTGGGGGCCAGCCACGACAAGCAGCGAACAGTGCGAGAGCGCGGCGGCACCCACGTTGCTGATCAACGAGATCTTCTCGACCTTGTAGTTCATGGTCTCCAAGGCGTGGCGCGCTTTCGCCATGCCGTGCTGCTGATGCAGGACATATTGCGTGCCGAGCCCATGGGAATGTCCCGGAGCGCCTTCTATGTGGTCGTGCGTTTCCTGGCTGAACGGGTCGGGCTCGCGGTGGCCGTCCAGGAAGCAGACTGTTTGCTGTACCCCCATCGATACGCGCAAGATGCCATTGGAGATGTCGGTCTCCTTGTCGCTGCTGATTTGCAGCTTGCGGCCTTCGCTTTCCATGATCGCAGTGCCTGCAAACTGGACGCCGCGCAACCGCGCCTGCGCGGGATTGAGCATCGGATCGTAGAACTCTTCGGTGATCTTGTCCGTTTCCGCCGCCATCAGCTGGTAGAGCTCGACCGTCTCGCGCATCATCGGGTCGTAGAAGAAGGTGATGCGCACAGGCTTTTCCAGCCGCCTGAGCATCTGTTTAGTCTGTTCGGACAGCGAGTAACGCCTCTCCGTCGTCATGTCGAGGCGCATCGGGAAAAGCACCGATAGATAGGCGAGCGCCGATAACATCCCGACGACGCCGAGGGTGTAGAGCGCGATCTCCCCGCGCCTGTGCCGGACCATGGCGCCAACATCGGCGCGCAATGCGTACGCCCCCCACGCCGAAAGACCTAAGCCGGCTGCCGCGATGAGCGCATTCCACAGCGTGGTCTCGAGAAAAATTGCCTGAATCGCGCCGGCGGTCGCCAGCAGCGCGATTCCCGCGAGCAGGATCAACCCGGGTCGGAGAAGGTGGTCCATTTTCAGCGTCGCCACTGCAGGTAGCTCGCGTTCAGACTCAGCGCGATGGCGGTGACGATCAGAAAGAAAGCAACGGCCTCGCTTCGTATCAAACCCTGCACGAAATCGGCGAAGTGCTGAGCGAACGACAGGTAGCCGAGCAGGCCGCGCACGGTGTAAGAGGTCTGAAAGGTCTCCAAGTGTCCGATGAACCAGAAGCTCAGCAACACCGGGACGGTTATCAGCGCGGCGACGATCTGATTGTGGGTCAGGGCTGAGAAGAATTGCCCGACGGCGAGGCAGGCCAAGCCAAGGAGCACGAACCCGATGTAGCCGGCGGCGATGGTCGTCGTCTGCGGGTTGCCGAACAAGTACAGAGGTACCAGATCGATGAGCGTGCCTGCGGTCATCAGCAGCAGGATGGTGATCGCTCCGAGGAATTTGCCTAGCACGATCTGCCACGGTTTGAGCGGCAGCGTGGCCAACAGTTCCATGGTCCGTCCGCTGTACTCTGCGGAGAACAGCCGCATCGACACCAGCGGACTGACGGTCAGCAGCAGGATCCCCATGTCGCGGAACGTCTCGGTCATCGAGGCGCTGCCGGTGAGGAACATGTTGTAGGTGAAGAAGTACCCGGTGCCCAACAGAAACACGGCCAGCACGAAATAGGCGATCGGCGACCTGAAATAGGACAGCAGCTCCTTGCGATAAACGGCCAGCACGCCGTTCACTGGGTCCTCGCTTCGGCTGGAACCTGGCTTACGTAGCGCAGGAACACGTTCTCCAGCGTCGGTTGCTGACGCTCCAACCGATGCAAGTCCCAGCGACCGGCTACCGCCCGGGCGATGGCGGCTTCCACACCCTCGCGCGCATCGGTCTGGCATTCGACCTTCAGCACGCGTGCGTTTCCCGGGACTTCGCTTGTCGCTACCGCGATGACCCCGGCGAGCGACAACAGCTCGGAGCGCAGCGCCTCTGCCGGCGCACTGGCGGTGAGTATCACCCGGTTAGTCTGCTCCGATGCGCGCTGCAGGCCGCTCGGCGAATCGATTGCGAGCAGACGGCCCTGACTAATGATGGCAACCCGCTGGCAGATGAGGGTGACCTCGGGGAGAATGTGGGTGCTCAGCAGCACGGCGTGGTGCTCTCCGAAGGAACGGATGACTTCCCGGGTTTCCTGGATCTGCCCCGGGTCGAGCCCCGCTGTGGGCTCGTCCAGCAGCAGCACTTCTGGTTTACCGAGTAGCGCTTGGGCCAATCCGAGGCGTTGGCGATAACCTTTGGAAAGTTTGTAGATCTCCCGGTCGAGCACGGCCTCGAGCCTGCATGCGGCGGCGACGCGATCCAGCTCGGATGCGACCTGGGAGTGCAGGACCCCCTTGGCTCGGGCAACGAAGCGCAGGTACTGAGACACGTCGAGCGTGTCATACAGCGGCGGATGCTCCGGCACGTAGCCGATCTTACTGGCGGCCTGCTCGTTCTGCGTCGCCATGTCGTAGCCGGCCACCGTCACGCGTCCGGATGAGGCGGTGGTGAAGCCGGCGATCATCCGCATCGTCGTAGTCTTACCGGCGCCGTTGGGTCCCAGAAAACCCACGATTTCGCCTTTTTCCACCGCGAACGTGAGGTCGTGGACGACCGTCTTGGCTCCGAAACGCTTGGAAACCGATTCAAGGGCAATCACGTCTGCTGGGTACTCTCAACGGAGGGCAGAGATAAAAAAGGCCCCCCACACGGGGGGCCCTTCTTGCACTGAAACGAGCTTCGCGGTTATTTGTACCAGCCGTCGCCGCTGCGCTTGGCCCACTGGTCCTGATCGTGCCCGTAGAAGATCGGCGCGCCTTCGAGGTCCCGCATGAACTTCAGGCGATTGATGGAGTTGGTGTAATCCAAGACGCTGTAGTTGAGCCCGGCGGGATAGCCGTCCATGTTCTCCTGCATCCAGATCGCGTCCTGGGACATGATCATCGACTTGCCCGACGCCAGTTTGACCTTCACCGACTGGTGACCCAGCGTGTGGCCGGGTGTGCTGTAGACCATGATGCTGCCGTCGCCGAACAGGTCATAGTCACCATTGAGTTCGAGGTAGTTGAACTCGCGCGTACCATCGAGATCGGCCAGCACGAATGCACCACCGCTGCGCCCCTGGAACTTCTCGGGGAACCAGCCTTGATACAATTCCTTCTTCTGGAGCACGTGAATCGCGTTCGGGAACATCTTGATGTTGCCTACGTGATCCAGGTGCGTGTGCGATGTGATTACGACCTTGACCTTGTCGGTCGAGTAGCCGGCCTTCTTGAGCCACCCGTCGATCATCTGTGCACGGTCCGTCGTAGGCTTCAGAAAGTCGCACAGGCCGGCCTGCCAATAGGACTTGCAGTCCTGAGTGACCGCAGCGTTGATGCCGGTGTCGAAGACGACCAGGCCCTTCGGATGGTCGATGATCCACATGCTCACCGGAATCGTGACGTCGCGCTGTTTCTCTTTCGGAACGGTCGGGATCAGCCCAGTGATCGGGAAAGGACCAAACATCCCGCTTGTTGCCCAGTACACTCCTTTGACTTGCGCGAACGCCGCCGACGAGCCGAACAGGCACAGCAAACCCACTAGTGCCGCTGCGACAGCGGCGATACCTGACTTCTTCATATTCATAGCTTGATCTCCTACCCCGGATGTTGGTTATATGCAAGGCCGCTCAAGCGCATGCGACTTTAGACGTTCTTCCTCCCGTTGTATCTCCGAACAAAGAACGCCGGCAGTCGAACCCGACCACCGAAGACGAAGCATAGGAGATGGGTTGGTTGTTTGTAAAGTGCTTCAATGCCGCAGGCGGCCGGAAACCAAGTCCTAGTGTGGCAGAGCTTCCCCTCTGTTCGCGGTCTGGATCTCTACAGGGGACCGCGCGCTGCCGCGTCACGCCAAGCGCCATCCAGGACGACTAGCAAGGTCGGCGAGGGTCACTTGGAATCACGCTGGACCCTCTGCACCGTGCGAGCGGGACACTAGGCGCGTCGCGTATGAACTTTCGCGTTTAGTTAGGAGAAAAATCCTCGACATACTGACATTATCTGACCGGGTCATCGATAAGCGACCATCGTTCCCGTCTCGGAACGGTCGGAGAAGCACCACCTCTCGGCGCATTGTGGCCACCGCTTCTCTCAACCTTCCCACGCTTTCGGAGCCGGCCCACCATCGCACTGCCAGTGCCTGGATTTCGTTCTTGCCCCCGGAACCCAGCGCGCGAAAGACATCGCGCTCCAGACGGTTCTTGTCGGACAGACTTTGCCGCAGAGCATCGAGAGACTCCTGCATCGCCAACACGTCCGCGCGTCGGCAAACCCTCAAATCGCACAACAGGAGGCCTAGTCTCATCCCGATCTCGGAAACCTGTTTCGACATCTGGTCCGAGCTGACGGAGACATCGAAGGCGAAGCCGGGGTTGCTTGCGATTCGTATTGCGACGGTCTCTTCGTGGGACTGGAGTTGCAAGAGCTCGTCGTCCAGCACGTTGAGCTCGCGCTCGAAGCGCCGTCTATCCTGCTCGCCGAAAGAACCGAGCGACTGCGTCAGCGAAAGCAGGATCTCTCTTGCCCGGTCCCAGGGATCGACCAGGTCTTGGGTCGATATACCTTGGTCTAGCTGCGCTACCGCGTTACCCGAGCTCAGCATGGCGATCAAGCCGATCGTGTACGCAGCCAGGATCAGTAGTCTCTTCATGTTGGGCGGCAGCCTTGGGCCGAGGACAGGCCATCAGCCCGAACCTCAAGGTTTCTCCGTCTCCGCATTCGATGGGATTTGCTGATCGGCACATGCCTTGACCTTCGCGGGACCCTGCTGTCCGATTTGCGCCTCGCATCGCTCAATCACGGCTCTCTGCTCCTCGGGATACTGCGCAAGCGCATCCCTGGCCGCGAGGTCCTGGTCGACGCACAGCTGCACCGTTGCCCATCCACGCGTTTGCATCTGGCGTGTGCACCGGGAAACGATCCTTTTGGCCGCGTTCGGGTACGCCGAAAGGGCCGTTAAGGCAGTGTTGTCCGCTTCGATACACAATCGCACGCCCTCGACCCCAAACTCTCCCATGTCGTAATGACAACGGAGCACAATCTCTTCGCGCAAATCCGTCTCCTCGGATACTTCGGCCCGCACGAGGCACGCGTAAGCCAATAGCACGGCTAGAACCCAGGTCTGGCGCATTGCTCCGCAGCGTGTGCCCAACTTCCTCCTCCATCGGTAGCGTGCTAGTAAGCCGATCCACGTCGAAGGTGTCAAGCCGGACGGGCATGGGGCGGACAGGCAAAAGAAGGCCGATTCCGCGCCCGTCCTCCCGCGCTGGCCCCTTGAGAGGAAGGCCCTGCCTGTGCTATAAAGCCTGCCTTTCAGATTTTTTCGCGGAGAGCGACATGGCTCGCGTGTGTGAAGTGACAGGCAAGAAGCCGCTCAGGGGCAACCACGTCTCGCATGCCAACAACAAGACGCACCGCCGCTTTCTGCCCAACCTGCAGTCGCGCCGCTTTTGGGTCGAAGGCGAGAATCGCTGGGTACGCTTGCGCGTGAGTCAAGCCGGTTTGCGCCTGATCGACAAGAAGGGCATCGACGTGGTGCTGGCCGAGTTGCGCGCGAGCGGCGTCAAGATCTAGCCGGTAGGAGCGAAACACAATGCGCGAGAAGATCAAGCTGGAATCGAGTGCCGGCACCGGCCACTTCTACACCACCACCAAGAACAAACGCACGAAACCGGACAAGCTGGAAATCAAGAAATTCGACCCCGTGGCCCGCAAGCACGTGCTTTACAAAGAGACAAAGCTGAAATAGGTCGGCGAGTTCAGCGGCTGGAAATGAAAAGGCCTGCGCGTGCGCAGGCCTTCTTGTTTTGCCGATCTTCCCGGATCAGGCTGAAGCGTAACCGCGTAGGGTGCGGGAGAACACCGCGAGCTGCGTGATGCCGCTCTTTTCGGCGCGCCGGCACCAGTCTTCCAGTTGATGCAGCAGCTGTTCCTTCGAAGCAGCCGAACGGGCCCACAGGGCCGCCAGCTCCTGACGCATGGAGTAGACCGTGGCTAGCACCTTGCTGGTCTTCAGCACCTCTTCCAAGTGCACACGCTCGTTGGCCGGCAGGTCCTTCTTGTCGCGCTGCAGCCAACGTCTGAACAGTCGTGCGTCCACCACCTGCCCACGCGTCTTCACGCGATCAAGCTCATCCTTAAGCGTGCTCTTGAGGGAACGCGCGAAGCGTTGCACGACGTCGTAGCGGTGGGTGATCACCGCTTGCAGGGTGTGCAGGTCGCAGCGCGCTTTGCCGAACTCGAAACGGATCTTGGGCGCGAGCTTCTTCACCTGCGCTAGGCCCAACAGCTCCATGGAACGTATGTACAGCCAGCCGATATCCAACTCGAACCATTTGCTCGACAGCCGTGCGGACGAGGCATAGGCGTGATGGTTGTTATGTAACTCCTCGCCGCCGATGAGTATCCCGAAGGGAATGATGTTTGTACTGGCATCCTCGGTCTGAAAGCTGCGGTAGCCGCTGTGGTGTCCCAGCCCATTGATCACGCCCGCAGCAAAGAAGGGAATCCACAACATCTGCACCGCCCAGATCGCCAGACCCGCAAAGCCGAACAGCACGAGATCGAGGACCAGCATGATCGACACGCCCATGATGCTGTGGCGCGAGTAGACGTTGCGCTCGATCCAGTCGTCGGGCGTGCCGTGACCGTACTTGGCCAAGGTTTCGGCATCGCTGGCGCCGATCCGATACAGCTCAGTCCCCTCCAGGAGGACCTTGCGCAGGCCGTACACCTTCGGGCTATGCGGGTCTTCCTCCGTCTCGCACTTGGCGTGGTGTTTGCGGTGCACGGCTGCCCACTCTTTGGTCACCATTCCGGTCGTGAGCCAGAGCCACAGCCGGAAAAAGTGGCTGATCGCGGGGTGCAGCTCCAGAGCGCGGTGTGCCTGGTACCGGTGCAGGAAGATGGTCACTGCCGCGATCGTGATGTGCGTCAGCCCTAGGGCAACCAGCACGTAGCCCCACCAGGGCAGCTGGATCAGACCGCTGAACAGCTCGAATAGAAAATTCATATCAGATTGAGTTGATTGGCGATTTTGGCGCCCGGCATTGTACAGGAATGGACCCGGCGGAGCCAACGGCCGGCTAGGGCGCAAGACTTTGAGTATGCAAGATTGCGGCCCGGTTGGGATATTACAAGCACCTGCAGAAGGGCGCTTTAGGTTGCCCCGCGCGAGCGTTACTCCATATGACGTAGCGAGTGTGTCGCCGGCCGATGCCGGTTCAGGCAGGTCTCGAACGCAGGATTCTGATCTCCCGTTGCGGGAACGGAATCGCAATGTTGCTGGCGTTGAAGCTCTTCCATATCGCACGATACATATCCGAGCGCAGGTTTCCGGTGCCCGTCTCCGGGTCGGCGACCCAGACATAAAGCTCCAGGTCGACGCCGCTGTCAGCGAAGCCTTTCAGCAGCGCGCCCGGCGCCGGATTGCGCAACACGCGGGGGTGGCCGCCGGCGGCCTCGAGCATCCGCTCCAAGGCCCGGTCTACGTCGCTGGTTTAGCCCACCTGAATCGGTACGTCGACGCGGACGCTGCGACCCGAGTAGGAAGGGTTAACCACCAAGGAGGTGGTCCCCAGCCCCTTCGGTATGGATGGCACCCTTTCCCCCCC
>JACXTT010011856.1_pt1 | contig 11618 bp, 17 predicted proteins | sample 9270951 | NCBI WGS metagenome assembly JACXTT01 (sample SAMN15532306, study PRJNA645909) | rock metagenome | isolation source: weathered quartz diorite | place: Puerto Rico | collected 2017-06-21 | reverse complement strand
GCCGGGTGCGGGAGGTCCGGGTTCGGTTGGACCCCGACTACCCAGGCAGGGAGGAAGCGCTAGCCAGGATCGGGCCGCACCTGGACGCCGCAACCATTGCGGATATTCGGCGTGTGCGCGGCTATCGCCGCGTCGAAGATCGAATGAGAGAAATTGAGTCATTCATCAACCGCCTGAACGCCATTCTGCCGCCGCAGGCAAAGGCGATCTTCAGTTCCAGACACGTCGTGCCGCTGCGCAAGATCATTCTCGGCAATGGCGCTATGCTCTGGCAACTTCGGCCGACGGAGTATTTCAGCCACGACGCCAAGGCCACGTTCGGCAAGATCGCGATCCACTCGGTGATCTCGACGATGATGTCGATGCCGCCGGAGATGCGTGTCCGCCACACGTTGGTCATCGATGAAAGCAGCGAATTCGCCAACGAGTTCTTATTGTGGGCGCTCGGCGCTCTGCGAAAAACCGGTTTGTCAATCTGGCTATGCGGCCAGGACCTTTCGAGCTGGCGCAAGAAAGAGCTTGACATGGTTCCCAAGGTTCTCTCGCAAACCAACGTCGTCTGCTTTCAGCAGGATTGGTACGAGGACGTGGAGATTCTGTCGCGGAAGATTTTCGCCGGCGATCTGGACTTCACCGAGCTGATGAACGAGGTCGAACGGCACGGCGGCTACGAAATGCTTGAACTCGAAGGTTCCTCGGAGTCGATCAACATCACTCAGAATTACACCGAAGGGGAGAAATACGAAGAAAGCGAAACGAAAGGCAAATCGACCGGCAAGCAAAAAGGTACAGGGCGTACGCGATCGAGATCAACCTCGTCGGCTGAGACCCATGGCGACGTGGACACCTTGAGCCGGCCCGTGACGGGCAATGATCGGCCCGAGCAGCGATCGCACGCCGATAGTTCAAACCGCACACGTTCCACCGGCGAAATGGAAGGCGAATCCAGCCAAGAATCCGAGAGCGAATCGAACACGGAATCGAATTCGAAGAGTCACGGCCGGAACACGAGCCGTGGCGCAGGCATCGGCAAGACGCTGGGCAAGTCGAAGTCGATGACGCCGCTGGCCAAGATCGTCCGAGAGAAAGTCAAAACCGGCACGCTGGAGACCGACTTGCAAGTCCAGTACGCCAAATTCGGCGCCAAGATTCAGTCGCTCAAAAAACGGCAAGCGTTCGTGAAGATCATCGGCGAACAAAACGCCGTGAAGATGGAGGCGCTCGAAGTGAAACCGCCGTTCCTGAGCCCGACGGCGCAAACGAAAGCCATCGACGGTCTGAAACGTGAACTATTCGATCTGCATTCCTACAACTTCGTCCCGAATTACGATCCATCGGAAGAAGAAAAACTCCTGCGTGAATTCGCGGCTGATTCGCCGAATGAGATGGATGTGCAGCCCGATTTCATCATCGGCGACGACGGAAATCAGCCCGACGACGAGGCAGATGAGCACGACGAGAAGGCTTACGGGATCTGACCGATGCGGCCAGCACGAGACTTTGAAGTCATGAAAATGTTCCGCCGGTATTGGTTTCTGCGTGCCCGCCAGGTGCAGCGGAGGCTGATTCCGCATGACGACGACTGCGCAATCGCGCGGTCGATCTTGCGGCGATTGTGCAATGACGGCTGGCTGCGCAAGCATCAACCGAAGATGGTAGACACGCTATCGGGCGGCAATTCGACGGCGCCCATCTACACGATCACGGCCACCGGGGCGTCGATGCTGGCCGCGGAGATGAACGACGCGAGTTTTTTGATCACGAGTGAACCGAATTTCAGCCAGTGGATGAGCTTGAATCATTACTGCGCGCTCAGCTCCTTGCACATGATGATCGACGGCGCACTGGACGGCAAAAATTACGTGAGGCAGACAGCGCTCTACTTCGAACATGAGGTTGCGTGCCCCGACGCGCAAGGTGGTTCAAAATATCTTCTGCACATGACGGTGAACAAAACCGGTGAGAAGCCGCTTTTTTGTTGCCCAGATTCAGCATTTGAAACCGAAGTTAACACCACGAAGGCTATTGTGCGCCGGGCCTGGTTCATCGAGTTTGAGACCGGCAGCGACACGCCCAAGCGCGTGTTCGCAAAGAAGCGCAAGGGGTACGAAGCGATTGCTGACAACGGCATGTGGAAACGGATTTTCCCCGCGAGCGAAGAGTTTCGGGTCCTTTGCTTTTGTCCGTCGGAGAGTTGGATGCACGCGTTACGGAAGGAATTCGTGAAGGCGAAGGCGGCGAAAAACTGGCGCTTCTGCTCGACATCAAAGGTCAACGCGGAGACCTTTCTGCATGGTGAGATCTTTTTCACGGCCGAAGGCGGCCCAGCAGCGATGACGCCGGTGCCCACGTGATGGTCTCCGGTGCGCCCTCCGGCGGCGAAGAGTTGGCCGAAAGGCTGGGCGTTAGGGTTGAGAAACATGGAAAGGGCGAAACGACAATAGCTTGCGACGGTGCCGCCCTGTCGTCGCCGCAGGCGACTCCCAGGGCGGCCCTCACACTTCGGGGGTTGGTCCAATATTCAATGGACCTGGCCGGACGATCCGCCGGTCGTTCCAAGTGTGAGGGCCGCCCTGCCGGACGGCACGCGGCACGTCGCTCGGACGGCTCCGTGCCGCACGCGTGCTGGCGCACGCTCGTCGCAAGCTTGAAACGATCGATTACCTATTTGGAGGCCACCATGAATCCGACCGAACAGAAATCGCAACAGCAATCGATGTTGAGGACGATCATTGATGCGCTCACCGCGCGTGAGTGGGCACTCGTCGGTGTTGGGACGTTCTGCACGTTTTGTGCGGCTGTCTTCTTCTACTCAATCGGCGAGGACATCGGGCGGTCACGCGGCGATCCCGAAACGATCGTGCGAGTAATCACGGTCGATTCCCGGGGCGTTGAAAAAGTTCGGGAGTTCAAAAAGATCATCGAGTAAAGGTCACGAACAAGGAAACTACCAAGGAGATAGCGATGACCATTCAGATTCTATTTGGGATCTCGTTCGCCGCAGGCGTCGTAATCTTGATCGCCTCATACTTCGTCGTCGAGCGCCAAAAAGATCTGCCGGAAGACCGGAAACGCCAGTGGTACAAGAGCGTCTTGATTCCGTGGATGGTGTTTATCGTCAGCGGATTCTTCGGCGCATTCCTCATGCATCGCGACTACGAGTCCAATCTGGCGAATGCTGTCGTGATCCCACGCTGGGTCGCGGCTGAGTACTTGAAGCCCGAGAAAATGTATCTCGTCGAGGATGATCAATGAGTTGCGCGGAAAGCGTTTTTCCGGCTCCCCTACTTTCAAAACGACAAATGTGAGGTGATCAAATGGCCAAGACAACAACGAAATCGACAAACTCCCCGGTATTCACGCTGCGGCGCAAGGGCGTCAGCGTGTCCGTGTTCGAGAATCAATCGTCCGAGGGAAAGCCATTTCTCAAGGCGTCGATCCAACGGACATACAAGGAAGAGGGCGGCGAGTTCAAGACGACGAACAGCTACTCGCTGAGCGATCTGTTCGTGCTGGAGCACGTGATCGGCAAGGCGAAGGAGTTCATGCTCGACACCGAAGCGAACCGGAACAAGGAAGAAGAGTAGCGACGAGCATAGCTGACGCGACCGTGGAACCGGTTTTCTCCGTTCCGTTCGCCGTTAACAAGCGATTCGCAATCTGATTCGCGTTCAGGCAGGATGGGTGACGTCATGCGAAACGGTCTGTTCGATGTGGACCATGAAGGCTTGCGGAAAATCCTCGGAGACAAGCCGAAGGGTAGGCTGCTGCTCGAACTCGTTCAGAATTGCCTCGATGAAAACGTGAAGACCGTCACGCTTGAAATCGCTCCTGATCCGGAGCGACGCGGATTTGCAAAGATCAAGGTCGAAGACGACAGCCCTGAAGGCTTTCGCGACATGACGCACGCCTACACGCTCTTCGCGGAATCCTACAAGGCCGGCGACCCGGACAAGATCGGTTGCTACAACCTGGGCGAAAAGCTTGTGATCGCACTGTGCCGGCAAGTAACGATCAGCTCGACCAAGGGCACGGTCATATTCGACGTTGAGCGCGGCGAACGGCAAACCACGCGCGCTCGGCGTGAGATCGGCACCCTGTTCGACGCGGACATGAAGATGAACCGCCAAGAACTTGAGGAAACACTCGCGATCATTCGCACGGTGATCGTGCCCGAAGGTGTCAAAATTACGCTGAATGGAGAAGAACTGTTCGCACGTGAACCGCTGAAGACGTTCAGCGCGGTCCTCGAAACGCGAATTCTCAATGGGGATGGCGTGCTGACGCGCACGAGCCGGCGCACGACGGTTCGGATCTTCGAGGTGCTCGGCGGCGAGACTGCCACGATTTACGAGAAGAGCATTCCGGTCGTCGAGACCGGTGATAAGTGGCATGTATCGGTCGGCCAAAAAGTCCCGACCAACAAAGATCGCAACAACGTACCACCAGCCTTTCTGCACAACATCCGGCTGCTCGTCCTGAATGAGATGCACGACCGCTTGAGCAAAGAAGAAACCGCCGCGCCCTGGATTGACGACGCCGGCAACGATGAGCGCGTAGCGCCGGGCGCCGTCAAAACGATTATCACGAATCGGATTGGCGAAAATGCCGTCGGCGTTGATCCGTCCGATCGAGAAGCTGAGAAAACCGCAATCATGAACGGTTACGTAGTGGCGCCGCCGCGAGTGTTACCACCGATACTGCGCGAGAAGGCCAAGGAAGAAGGCATCATGCTGCCGGCCGGGCGCGTGTTCCCGACGTATCGGCCCTACGACGGCGGTCCTGGAGCCGCGCCGGTTGAGTTCATCGCCGAAGAAAAATGGTCCCTAGGAATGCGGCGAATTGCCGACTATGCGAAATTCCTCGCGCAAGAAATCTTGGGCATCGAAATCGCGGTTCGCATGTTGCATCCCAACAGCGGCAATAAGGCATCAATGCTCGCTTGCTGGTGCAAGGGATCTCTGCAGCCGTGCGAAGAACTGCATTTCAATCTGATTCGTCTGGGACACCAATGGTTTGAGCGGCGTGTTCGCGAGGAAGTGGATGAACTGGTGATTCACGAACTCGCCCATCACCTGGCGGCGGATCACTTATCGGAGGAATTTCACGAGGCGCTGTGCAAGATCGGCGCCAGGATGAAAAATCTGGCGCTTCGGCATCCGGAAAAGTTCGCCTCCTGGTCGGACGCGGGCGACGATGCCGAAGGCGGGAATGGAGAGATGTGATTGACTGTTTGGCCATGACCACCGTCTGAACCGGCTCAGGGACGTGTGAGGGCGGTGTTTTTGGTGTGTGCCACCTGGCACATTTATTTCCTACCAACGTTGAATATGACCGACGCACACAACATCATCGGCATGGCAGACCTTCTGGATGAGGTCTCTCGCGATCTCGAAGACTTCCGACGGAAGCACGCAGGTGATTACAGCGTGAAGAATGTCACGATGTGGTGGGAATTGGAAAGAGAGCGGTTGCTTATCAGGCACAAGGAAGCGCGCGTCGCTCGACGGTTCATGTCGAGGCGTCGGGCCTGGTTACTCGTCGTGGGTTGCATCGCAACATTCGCGGCGGGTGCGTTGACCACGCTGATCGCTCGTTAGCAAGGATGTCTGGCCCGTTGCCCCTGATGACGGGCCAGCAATTGAAAATCGCGCGTGCGCCATTCTCAAGCGCTTCGCACATTCTTAAACAAGCGGAGAAAACAAATGGCAACGATCAGCCTTCTGAATCGAGAGACCAGGCATTGCGAAAAATGCAACCGAACCATGAATGGCGTGCGGTTCGCCGGCATGACCGAAGTCGCGGGCGAGACCATCACGATCGATGTGGCAGGCGAGCGGTTCCTGTGCGATGAACACTTCGAGGAGTTCGTCACGGCCGGTGGGCATCGTGTTATCTCGAACGAATAGTTTTCAAGCGACCAACCTCGGCTCGCTCGTGTCTGTCAGGGCAGATGATCGACCGAGGTTGGGATTTGGTGCACGGCCCTCTCCGTGCCGGCGCGTGACCGTTTCATGCCGTTCCTTTTCTCGCTCTATGGCGAAGAAGAACAAGGACGTCTCCGGGTCCGAAAGTCCGGAGGGAATGACCGCGACTCTTGACGTTGCGGACACTGCTCCCGAGAAGCGGATGCCAGTCAAGAGCATCCGGGATGGTGATTGTTCGGTTTCGATCTGGCATCGCGTCTTCGTGGTGCAAGGCAAACCGACTGACTTCTATTCTCTGACGTTCGAGCGATCGTATCGCAAGGACGGAGATTGGAAGTACACCAAGAGTTTCTCCCCTGAGGACCTTCCGCGGGTCGTCGCGCTTTGCCAACAGGCAGAGACGGCGGTCGCGGAGCTTCGGGCAGAAGTCGGAGCGGCTCAATGATTGAGTGACGGGGACCAGCCCTGAATGGTCCCCTCCCTCATGGTGCTTCGGATCTGTAGCCGGTATTCGCAATAGACCAGCTACAGCTTCGAGTCACCCCGTCCCAGGGCTCCAACGCCGTCGATCTTCGGATCACAAGTGTTGTCGCCAGGATGTTCCACCTAACACCTCTCATGCAGAACCGCTGATTTCCGCGGCTTCTGCTCTTTTTGCCAGTGCAGGCTCGAAACCATTAGCACGCTTCGGCCTTATGCCGTCAAGCCGGTCCTTCGGCTGCGGCTTTTGACGGCGGGCCTTCGCGTGCAGGCGCAGGCTCGCCTGCACTTGCAGGACTTTACTTCTTTCCTTCTGTTTGGATGGCTGAAACGCCAACACCATCGGCCCAAGAGCGTGACGAGCGCATTTGTCGCGAGCGTTACGCCGAGAAAATGGATCGCCTGCGAATCGCGATTTTCCGCATCAACGATCCGAGCACGAGCGACGATCAGCGTGAGTTGCTTCGTGAGGAATTTACGACGGACGTAGTGAGCATCGGGCCGTTGCGGGCGCTGAAAATCACGCTGTCCTGGGGCGGTCCCAGCGACGGCTACCGCTTGCTGTTCGACACCGACGGCGAGCAGGTCCTGAGCGGCGTCTACTGGTACGCCGACTGGTTCACTTACGCCGAAGCGCCCCTTTCGCGGGAGGAATTGCAATGGGTACAAGACGCTTATCTGGGCGGCGAACCATCGCTGTACTTCCGGTAGCGCTCAGCGAGTCCGCTTTTACTTCTTACCTCGATCACCATGAAAAAACTGCGATCCCAAGCACGAAAGATCAACCTGCTCTTCGCTTTGGAGCTGCTCGACGAGATGGTGCGACAATCTCCCATCGAGTATGTCGGCACGACAACCGAGCAAGCGGTCGCCGAAGCGATCCGTCGTGCGAGAAAGCGTTCGGCGCCGAGAGAAGTCCCGGTTCACAAGGATCAACTTCTACTCCTTGCCGTCACAGGGAAAGCGGCAAGGTGTGATACCATTACCCCCTTTTGCGATCATGGAAATCTTGAGAATCCTTGTTCAGCGGCATATTGACCTTCGTCGCGAGGAAAACGTTGAATTCTCCGCGGACGAGGCGCTGGGCCAACTGGTCGCAAAATTCGTCGGCTGGAATGGCCTTCGAATTCTTCGCGTCGCCGGTTTCGCGCTCAACGACGCCGGTCTTCTCGCGGATGCCGAGATTGTGAATGCAATGGCAAAGGAACCGGCGTCGAAATCCCTTAACCCCTCTGACAATGGAAACTCTTGAGTCTGCCAAAGAAAGGAGCACAAACACAACCATGGTCGATGCAGCATTGCAATACCTGAAACTCGGCTATCGACCGATCCCGTTGATGGCTGGAACCAAACGGGCGGAGATCAAGTGGAAGGAATACCAGGCTCGGCCGCCGACGGAAGCTGAGGTCCGATCGTGGTTCTCGTCCGGCGAGCGGAACCTTGCTCTGCTGACGGGTAACGGCGTGGCCGTAGTCGATGTGGATGATCCGTCGCTCATTGAAGCCGTAACCGAACACTGCGGCACCACGCCGATGCAATGCCAGACACCAGGCGGCGGCTTGCACCTTTATTACGCAATGCGCCCAGGCGTGCAATATGGCAACGCCGTCCGCATCAAGGGCAGGCCGATCGACCTACGTTGCGAAGGCGGCTACGTCGTCTGCCCGCCATCGTGCAACGAATACGGTTTGGCCTACGGATGGCTCGACGAGCCTATCACTGCCAACGGGCTGCCGCCAATAAAGGTGTCCTGGCTGCGCGAGAGGAAGCCCGGCCGGCTCGCCAAGATGGCAATGGTGCCCGGCATTGATGACCACGACATCGCGACCCGACGTGCCAGAGCATACCTGGCACAAATTGAAGGCGCTGTGTCTGGCCGCCGCGGCCACGACCGGACCTTCCGCGTGGCCTGTGTCTTAGCGACTAAGTTTGGCTTGTCACTGGATCGGGCCTGGCCGTTGTTCCTCGAATGGAACCGGCAATGCGAACCACCGTGGAGCGAAAAGGAGTTGCTCCACAAACTGCAGGATGCGTTGAACCTGCGTTTTGTTTCTTGAAAGGGAGGTATTTGATGTCCGCGATCAAAGTGACGATCCACGGATCTGGCCTTGGGACTTGCACGTTGACTGGCAAGTCCGACGTGGATGGTCTGACGGTCACGTTCGACGATGGCACAGTCAAGGAGGCTTTTCTCAGTTGGAAGAGCTTCCGTCAACTGCTGTCGCTGAAGTCCACACAGACCGCGAAACCCGAGCCGCGACCCGAACAGAAGCCCGCGCCGGCGCCATCCGGCAACGGTCCCGCCGTTTTGGCAACCAAGTAAACCCGACAGCGAACGAAGGAAATTGGCCGGCCATGGAGGGCCTTCTTATTCTCGATAGGTGCATCATGGAACAGCTTCAATATGTCCTGGATCGTCTCGAACGCATTGAATCGTCTCTCACCATCCTGATCGATCGGCAGACCGCGCGGGAATGGTACACGACCGCCGAGATCGCGAAGATCCTCGGCAAGGCGGAATTCACCGTCCGCGAATGGTGCCGGCACGGCCGTGTTCGCAGCGAGAAAAAAATGAGCGGCCGCGGCCGCTACGCCGCCTGGGTGATCTGCCACGAGGAGTTGCTGCGCATCCAACGAGAGGGTCTGCTACCGCTGCCTGCGTGAAAAGCGCATTGTCGCCCTTCCTTCGTGCCTACGCGTTCTTCACCATGAATGATGACCTGTTTGACGAACTCGTTCGCTTCGAGCAAGGTTCGATGGGCGAAGCCGAGACTGTGGAGTTTTTCCAGCGACTCATCGACGATGGCGTTGTCTGGCGGCTTCAAGGCTCGTACGCCCGCATGGCCAGCGCTTTGATTGAGGCCGGTCGCTGCATGCTCGGCCCGATTGGTCGCCGCGACTACTTTGGCAATTACGTTCCTTCGCGGTTTGAGGTGAAGCCTGGAACACCGGGTTCGCCGGAATTTGCAGATACATCCAGGGACCGTCGGTAACGCATCCCAATAATCTGGCCACAATGGGACCAACTTCGCGCGGGCCTATCATTCACCAAAACTCAGCTCGCCCTGTACAATTTCCGGCGGCAGCACCAAGAAGGTGCGGCCTTTTACGGCCCGCCAGAACATGCCCGGCGCCACGCCGATGATTCGCCAGATTGCGTTCGATTGCTCCTTGGTCAGCCCCTTCAAGAACAGTTCTTTCGTCGCCCATTTCGCATCGCCTACGAGCTTGCGATGCTTGCCCAGGAGTTTCTTCAATCGCCTCCGCTGCTCAAACCGGCGGTTGTACAAACTGTTCGACCGAAAGAGATATGTGATCCTGTCTGCGTAGAACCAGTCATCGGGCTCCAAGGGCATGACCCAAGGCCCCTTGCCCCAAGTCTTGCCCTTCGTTGCCGCCAGGCACTCGCCGATTCCGCCGATCGCAATGGCCTGTTCGTACTCGATACGAACCGTGGGGCACCGCATGATAGTCTCAACCGTGTGCAAGCTTGCCGGATCGGCGAGGTATTCCTGCATCGTCTTGTTGTTCAGGCAGGCGGCCACCAGGATACGAGCAATACGTGCCGACCTTTCCGCCCGTTGCCGGAATTCGATGTCCGTTTCGCCGTCCAATCGAAGACTCGGTGTACCGATGGCACGATCGTAGCAGAGAGGCCAGCCTCGGGGTAAAAGCAGCCCGAATGTTCAGCCGAAAACCTTTGCGACTGCCTCTTGCTTGATGTCGGGCGCAAGGTGCCGATACCGCTTCTGCTGCTCTGGCGTTTGATGTCCGACGAGTTCATCGATGATTCGTTGATCGACGCCGGCTGCGGCGAGGCAGGAGATGAAACTATGCCGAAGGAGATGGAGGCCGCGAAGGATTTTCCATTTCCCGTCTGCCAGCGATCGCTTGAAATGATCGTGGACCTCGTTACGAGTCAATTGCGTGGGCACCGACCGCTTGCTCTTGCTTCGGACAAGACCCACGCATTGAGCGAAGAGCGAGGGGCCGCCAGGATGGAGCCTCAACCAGTCGAGAAGGACTTGCTTCAAGGATGGGGTCAATGACGCACGGCGCGTAGTTCGTTTTTCACGCGAGCGTTTCTTTTCGCGGATCAAGATCGTGTTCCGATCGAAATCGACATCGGCGATCTCGATGCGAATCAGCTCGCTACGGCGGGCGCCAGTGTATGCTGCGGTACACACCAGCGGGTAGACCCAGGGCATGGTTCCCTTCTCGTTGAGGTACCGGAGCAGCTCGTCAATCTCGGACTTGCGCAGATACAGGCAGTCCCACAGCTCGGCGATCTGATTCTTCGAGAGGCAGCCGCCGGCGATTTGCCGCTGAATCTCGTCCCACGTCTGAAACGGGGGCTTCTCGTCGAGTTTCGGGAACTTGAGGCCCTTATTCGGAAAGGCTCCCTTCACCAGGCCTGCTTGCACACCCCAATTCCAAGCAGCCCTGAAGCTAGCGATTTCCTTGCGGATGGTGACAGGACTGAGGGGCCGGCCGCGCATTCCTTTCGATTTCGTCCGGCGAATCACGTGTTCCTGTAGGTGATTGAGGGTCAGTGCATCGAGCTGAAATCTGGCGCCGACTGTTCTTTCCATGTGCCGCAGATGCATCGTGAGTGTGTTCAGCGAGCTTTCTTCAACTGCGCCCACGGAAAGTGTTTCCGTGTACCTTTCCTTGAGCGACGCCAGCGTAGTCGGCTCGGTGACTACGTGTCCGTTTGGCTTGGGTGCCTCGGTGATCTGGCCACCGCTGAGAATGAACGACAGCACGTCGGCACCTGCGGGGATATGAAGCGCCTTCTGTTCCAGGAGCATGAGAGTGCGCTTGACGCCGCACACGGCCGAATCGGCGACGGTCGGGTCTTCGGTGTCGAGCGTTTGCCGGTAACGCTTGCCGTTGTAACGAAAAACGATGCGATACCACTCCCCTCTTTTCTCTGCGAACGCCATGATGTCCTCCCGTTAGAATCGTAGAACGGAGGACAATCGACGCGGCTCAAATGCGACCGATCGCATGGCCCCAAAATGGCCCCAAAACGGTCGGCGCAAAAAAGAAGGATTTACGCCTTCTCGACGTAAACCCTTGTACTGAAAAGTGCCGGAGACAGGACTTGAACCTGCACTCCCATTACAGGAACCAGGCCCTCAACCTGGCGCGTCTGCCAATTCCGCCACTCCGGCTGACATTGCATCAACGTAAGAATTACGTTTAACT
>JACXTT010011855.1_pt1 | contig 11618 bp, 13 predicted proteins | sample 9270951 | NCBI WGS metagenome assembly JACXTT01 (sample SAMN15532306, study PRJNA645909) | rock metagenome | isolation source: weathered quartz diorite | place: Puerto Rico | collected 2017-06-21 | reverse complement strand
ACCCCCGGGGAACGCAAAACGGCGCCCTCGCGAGGCGCCGTTCTGGAAAATGCTTTGGGGTGGCTGATGGGACTCGAACCCACGACGACAGGAATCACAATCCTGGACTCTACCAACTGAGCTACAGCCACCGTAGAGGTCATCAGCACGTTACGTTGCTGATCGACGAAAACCAAGATTATACAAACAGTTTCCCGGGATGGCTAGTATCCCGCACAATTTTTTTTGAGATAAGAGCTCAGGTTCGGGACGGGCTCCACTTTGCCTCAAGCAGCACTGCCTGCTTGATGGCCTCGACGGTCTCGGCTTCGGTATCGAACTGCCCCAACAGGCGGCGCGACTTGCCATTCAGCACGGCTTCCTGCAACGCCTTGCCAGCGGCTTCCGAAGTGCCGGGGTGCCAGCAGTAGCGTGCCGTCCATTTGCCGTCCTGCAGTTGCTCGGCGACCCAGACCACCCTGAAGTCTTCATAGACAACACCGAACGGCGCTTCGTTTTCCACGTTTGCTTTTTCCACGCTGCTCCCCCCTGCCGGCATCGGTCCGCATGCCATGCCTTGTCTCGCCTAGGGCAATGCGAGGGATCGTATCACGGCCGCAGACCAGGGCGCCCGGCTGGCTGGCACCTTCGCGCATGCCGTCGATCGTTCGCGGAAATATGCTGTGCACAGCCCCTACCTCTGCAGGGTTCATGCCGCAAATGCGCGAAGCGATACTTGTGCCTGAGGGACATTGACCCCCCTCGACCTTCCTGTCAGGCGGCCCGCCCCATCGGGCCGCCTGCCTCTTTTTGGCCACCCTGCCCTCTCATTGTCGTGGCGCCAGCACTTGGCGATGGAACCTCACGAGCGGATGCGAGCCCAATCGACACGTCAACGAACGCAGGGAACGGGAATGCAAATCAAGTGTAGATGGCCTGCGCAGATTCTTGCGCTGATGGCATTGGCGGCCTTGCTCGGCGGATGCGCTGCCGGCAGGGTCGACGGCAGGGAATCCAGCATCACGACATATGGCACGCTGGACGTAGGCGTCAGCCATACGCGCTAGCCTGCCAGCGTGACCGATGGAACTCTTTGCGAAGGCGAGCGTCTAATCCTCTCGTCTGGCGCATGCAAAGCGAGCGCGCAAAAAAAGAGTCCGCAGCGCGGACTCTTAAATTTAGCGATCTCAAATGCCCTGAAGGCGGTTGCACTGTAACTGTCATGCCGGGAATGCACCATTCGGGTAAACGAAGAGCAACAAGCCTGGCGTAGCAGCAAACAACGCCGACGAAAAAAAAGCCCGCCGAAGCGGGCCAATAATCAGTTGAAGAAAGCCCTGTATTCAAGGGCAGGCACAGTGTATGGAAGTGCCCTGCCTCAGCGAATTAGGGGAATCCCTTTCCTGGCGCCGGTTTCCGGGCGATCAGGAATTGCAAGTGCGGCGCGCGGTACCCCCGCGCAGCCATGCACATTTCCACGATTTTGAGTTAGAGCGCGGCCTCGGCAGTGCGCGCACGGCCCGCGCTCGCTTACGCGGCCAGTGGCTCTTGTGCCTGCGGCCGCAAGTGCGCGCGCGCCTCTTCGAACAATGCATCCACATCGGCACGCGTGCGTGCCGCATTCATGCGCTTGGCATCCGACAGCACGCGACGCCAGCCGCGCCCGCCCGCAATGCCACGATGCAGGCCAAGCATGTGGCGCGTGACCGCACCCATATATCCACCCCGCTCCACCAGGTCGCCGATATAGCGCTGCATCGCCAGCTCGACGTCGAGCCGCGACGGCGTCGGCGCACTCGAATCGCCATAGAAGCGCGCATCCATTTCGGCCAATACATAGGGCTGATGGTATGCCTCGCGACCGATCATCACGCCATCGACGTGCTCGAGGTGGGCCGCCATCTCGTCATAGCTGACGATGCCGCCGTTGATCAGGATTTCCAGGTCCGGAAACTCCTGCTTCAGCTGGTACGCCACCTCATAGCGCAGCGGCGGGATCTCACGGTTTTCTTTCGGGCTCAGGCCCTTCAGGATAGCATTGCGCGCGTGGACGATAAACGTGTCGCAGCCCGCCTCGGCCACCCGGCCGACGAAATCATGAACGAAATCATAGTGCTCGATCTTGTCGATGCCGATGCGATGCTTGACGGTGACCGGGATGTCCACCGCATCGCGCATCGCCTTGACGCAGTCGGCCACCAGCTGCGGCTCTGCCATCAGGCAGGCGCCGAAGGCCCCGCGCTGCACGCGCTCGGACGGGCAGCCGCAGTTCAGGTTGACTTCCGCATAGCCCCACTGCTGGCCCAGCTTGGCCGCCATGGCAAGGTCGGCCGGCTCGCTGCCGCCCAACTGCAGAGCGACCGGGTGTTCGGCCGCATCGAAATCCAGATGGCGCGGGATGTCGCCATGCAGCAGCGCGCCGGTGGTCACCATCTCGGTGTACAGCCAGGTGTGGCGGCTGAGCTGGCGGTGGAACATGCGGCAATGGCGGTCGGTCCAGTCCATCATCGGGGCCACAGATATTCTGCGCACCCTTATATTTCCTTGCTTCCCGCCTGTAGCCTCAGTTTCAGGGGTGCCGTGAGTGCGTTCCATTTCCTGCCGATTCCGCCTATTTCGTCCTATTTTCCGTCCCAGGCGCTACGATTTAGCACCATCTCAACTCTTGTAGCACCGAGAATATGGGGACGATCACGCAGCGCGCGCGAAAGGACGGAAGTATAGGGTACACCGCGCAGGTTCGCCTGAAGCAAGGCGGCACCGTCGTGTTCAACATGGCGCACCTGAGCTCGGTCTTCTCGATCGCCCAGAGCTCGCCGAGCTGGACGAGCTGATGAAGCACTTTGGCCTGATCCGGGCAAAGCGAAAAGACAGCATGCCATGCAGGCCATCACTGCGTTCGCCATCTTCTCGACCCGCCGGCTCGACGAAATAACCCATAGGCTGGCAGCGGCAAGCCTGCAGCGCTATACCCATCTTCGGCACACTGGCGACCGCTTCGTCGACTGGAAATGGCTGGAAATTGTGGCACCGGCTAGCGAGGATTCTGGCGCCGCCGAACAATAGGCCATGCAGGGGTAGCCACCCTGAAGAAAATGACCGATGGCGATTCCGCTCAGCGCGCTATACTGTATATCCATACAGTACTCATCCACGCCCTCGCCATGTCGCCCGAACCTGCAAACTGCCCCATCTGCGGCGCTGCCGCTGAGCGCACTCGCGCCCCATCTCATGGCTACCTCTACCGTTGCCCGAGCTGTGGCACCTTCCTCATCACCAGCAGCGCACTGGTCCGTAGGAAGGACATTCCGAGTTCCGCCCGGGAAAATGTCCGGCTGTTGCGGGCTTATGGCCACCAGCCGCAGATCGAGGTTTCTCGGGACGGCGTGCGCGTCGTCCCCGGTCGGGGCTGAGCATGGGCAACAGCAAACGCGCGGCACGGTGCCATCTTCCGGCCACAACCCCCGAGCCGTTCCCCGCTCCCGGCGCAAACGGCATCCTCGGTCGAGTTCAGGGGCACTACATTGCCGCTGGCCTGCAGACGCTGCCTCGTGCCACGCACGACGGGCCCAGCCACCATGAGGTCCTGGTCGAGGCTGGGCACCTCGGCACCGTCCGACTTTTCATCGAGAAGAAGCTGGCCCGCCACAACCGACACAGCCACTACTACTGGTCGGTCTATCGGGCTGAGCCAGCTGAACAGCAATAGCACGGCCAGGAGGTAGTTGGGCTCAGCCCATCGGGCTTACTCGTTCATCCGACCGAGCTCAGGATGCCTGACGGCCGACCGCGATCACGCTCGGGCTTCCTTTAGTGTCCTCGATGCGTGGAAGAATGCCCGAAGCAATGCTCTGCCTAACCGCGGCTTTCAGCTCAGCAACATCCCAACGCCCCTGTTCGATGGCGCCCAGCGCATCACCAGCGACTGCGAATCGCCCGCCACAGGCAGCGCAACGGTAAATGCGGCTGCCATGCAGGGGATCTTGTCGGTCGAGCCAGCGTCGCGCCAACGCGGTGCATAGTAAGCAAGGTACGGCTTCGGTTGTACTCACAGTCTAACCTTGGTCGATTGCCCAACCCGCCTGAATGCCGGCCCAGCGTGTTGCAGCCGATTTTCGGCTAGGGCGCGCATTGTGGAATGCATGCCTCATCGCCCTACTCGGGTGGCCAGCGCAAAAAATGCGAAGACTGCCGGCATGCACTTGGCCAGTACGTCAAAGGCGATCAACTCCCTAAATAATGGCGCCCGCAGCAGCCATGGAACCCATAGTTCAGGGGTCAGCATCAGGGACAGCAAGACATAAGTGGTCAATCCTGAGGCATAAGTGCGCATGACCGTGTCCTCGTAGTCGCAGTAGCGTCGACTTAAGTTTCAATTAAGAAACATCCCTTTGGAGGGTAGAACTGTTCGCAATACAACAGAACCAACCGGCGCAGCCGCGGGGCAGCGCCCCCCCTAATTCGAGGGATGTCCTGACTGAGGGATAGCGTCATGCTGACGGGAGCGCGCGACTGCGACTCACGCGCTTCCACTTTCCGCCCTCGCCAACCCTGGCCGAGGGTTTTTTTTGTCGAACGGCGCCTGATACCCGCGCCCGTTCGCCGCGCGGAGACTGGCCGCATCCCACCCGATGGGGCTGATGCCGGAAACCCCACAGCCGCTACCAATCCTTCTACTTTTGGGGGTGGCGCTGCCCAGAATGCCGCAGGCGTATGGCGAGCAACGCTCTGGTCGGCAGGCAACGTCATCAACCTAAACGCCAAGGTGCAAAATCCGCCAGCGGGGCTCGTCCTGAACTCTGCCCTGGCCGTGTCAGATGGGAGTTGGACACTCAAAATTGGGTCGGCGCATCATAGGCGCGCTCGCAGGCCTGCCCCGCGACGCGGGCGCGGTCGGCGTACTCAGCCAACTCTCCCGCTCGTTTGTCAGCCTGGCCGAGCACGTCGGCAAGCACATCGAGGGGACCTCCGGCTGCCGGGCTGTGCTTCTCCTCTGGGTATGGATGGCACTCGACGGCTCTCGACTCGACCCCTGACCGTTCGCTGACAGGAACCGGGGCGGATGCGCACGCCTTCGTAACCTGGCACGCCCACCCCCACCGGAGTTGCAGGCTACCGCGTCGAGGTACGCAGCGCCCCGCCCTGGCAGTATCAGCGCGGCGCGGTCCGCTCGATCCAGCCTGCAAACGTCGCCAGGAATTTGCCGAGAAAGCCCTTGGTCGATTCATTGGCGATACCGCCCTGCTCATCTAACAGCTTGTCGACGCCGCTGATATATGCCTCAGGCTGCTGCAGCATCGGGACATTGAGGAACACCATCGACTGGCGCAGGTGCTGGTTGGCACCGAAGCCACCGATGGCGCCGGGCGAAGCGCTGATGATGGCGCCAGGCTTGCCGTCCCAGACGCTGCTGCCATAGGGCCGCGAGCCCACGTCGATGGCGTTCTTCAGCGGCGCGGGCACGGAGCGGTTGTATTCCGGGGTCACGAACAACACGGCGTCGGCGCGGCGGACGCGGTCGCGGAAGGTGGTCCAGGCCTGGGTAGGTTTGTCGTCCAGATCCTGGTTATACAGCTGCAGCTCACCGATCTCGACGATCTCCAGCCTGAGCTGCGGCGGCGCCAGCGCGATCAGCGCTCTGGCCAGCTTACGGTTGTATGACTCCTTGCGCAGGCTTCCCACCAGTACAACGACATCACGATGATTGCTCATTGCGGCTCCTTTGACTGTGCGCCGGTCCAGCCGCCACTCTACCCGAGTCGGCGCCGGCATGTCCTGCGCAGGAATCGTCAGGCAGCGATGCCCAGCGACGCCAGCGGATGCTCCTCGGCGCGCCACGGGCTGTCGAAGAACGACAGCACCTTCTCTCGGCTGACATCATCAAGCCGGGCGTGTTGCCAGCGCGGCTTGTGATCCTTGTCGACGGCCAGCGCACGGATACCCTCGACACCATCGCCCTTGCGGAACACGCAGTACATCATGTCCAGTTCCATGCGCAGTTCAGCTTCGAGCGACATGCTGCGCGCACGGCGGATCTGCTCCAGGGTCACGCACAGCATCAGCGGCGAGCGGCTGCGCAGCATGGCGGCGGTCTGCGCGGCCCAGTCACCCGGGGCGTCGCTGACGGCGGCAAGGATGTCCGGCATGGTGTTGCCCGCGAACAGGCTGTCGATCTGCGCCGACAACGCGCCCAGCGTGCTTTGCGCCGGCACGCAGTCATCGCGGTGCGCAGCGGTAAAGCCTTCGATGTGCGCCAGCACGGCGTCGCCGCTGGCAAACTGCTGCGTGCGCAGCGAATCGACCAGCTCGGCCAGCCGGTTGGCCGGCAGATAGGCGTCGGCCAGTCCGGCGTAGAGCGCGTCGGCTGCATGGATCACGGCGCCGGTCAGCCCCAGGTACTCGCCGATGCGGCCCGGTGTGCGCGCCAGAAACCAGCCGCCGCCCACATCCGGGAACAGGCCGATATTGGTTTCCGGCATCGCCATCTTGGTGCGGTCGGTGACCAGGCGCAGCCGCGCCCCTTGCGAGATACCCATGCCGCCGCCCATCACCACACCGTCCATCAGTGCGATATAGGGCTTGGCGTAGCGGTGGATCAGGAAGTTCAGCGCGTATTCCTCGACAAAGAACTGGTCGAGCAGCGGATCGCCTTCGTGCGCGGCCTTGTGGAAATAGCGGATATCGCCACCAGCGCAGAAGGCCTTGCCGCCGGCACCGGCGACCACCACCGCCGCCACCTCGGGTGCGGCGGCCCAGGTCCGCAGCGCCTGGGTGATGGCGCGGATCATGTCGAGCGACAGCGCGTTGAGCGCCTGCGGGCGGTTCAGCGTCAGGTAGCCGATGCCACCGCGGACCTCTGTCGTGACGAATTCAGTCATGTCGTACTCCTCCAATGCAACTCGCGATTTTACGCCAGTCGCATCGGCAAGCGCACCCCTGCTGGCAGCTTGCGGCGCATGCGCAGCCACCGCGCATGCGCCCTGCACCGTCAGGCCAGCCGGAACGTCGCCACCAGCGAGGTCAGGCGCTGCGCCTGGTCTTCGAGCGCCGCCGCCGCCGCTGCCGCCTGCTCCACCAGCGCCGCATTCTGCTGCGTCATGCTGTCCATCTGCGACACCGCCACGTTGACCTGCTCGATGCCATTGGACTGTTCGTCCGAGGCCGCGCTGATATCGCCGATGATGGCGCTGACGCGCTGCACCGCATCGACGATGTCCTGCATCGCCCGGCCGGCGTCATCGACCAGCCCCGAGCCTTCACGCACATTAGCCACCGAGGCGCCGATCAGCGCGCGGATCTCCTTCGATGCGCCGGCGCAGCGCTGCGCCAGGTCGCGCACATCGCCGGCCACCACGGCAAACCCCCGGCCGTGCTCGCCGGCACGCGCGGCTTCCACGGCCGCGTTCAGCGCCAGGATATTGGTCTGGAACGCAACCTTCTCGATCACGTCGATAATGTCGACGATCTTGCCCGAGCTGGCATCGATCGATTGCATGGTGTTGACCACGCGCAGCACGGCCTCGCTGCCGCGCTCGGCCAGGGTCGCGGCATTCGTTGCCAGCCCGCGGGCCTCGCGCGCGCTGTCGGCGTTCTGGCGCACGGTACTGGTCAGTTCCTCCATGCTGGAGGCGGTTTCTTCCAGCGAGGCCGCCTGCTGCTCGGTGCGCTGCGACAGGTCGGCGTTGCCGCTGGCGATCTGCTTGCTGGCCGAGGCAATCGAGTCCGCGCCGCCGCGCACGTCGCCCACCATGGCCACCAGGCTGGCCTGCATCCGGCCCAGCATGCCGAGCATGCGCGCGGTCTCGTTGCGCGCTGACTCGTCCGCCAGCACCTCGCCGCCGGAAGCGGCGACGCTCAGGTCGCCACCCGCGATCTTTTCGAAACGCCCGATCGCCGCATCCAGGGGCTGGACGATCGAACGGCGCAGGCGCCATGCCACCACGGTGCTGAAGGCCAGGCCCACGGCCAGCACGCATGCCGACAGCGTGAACAGGTTGCGATAGCGTTGCTGCGACGCCTCGTAGACCTGCTTGGCGCTGGCCACCTGCAGCTTGTTCAGTTCGGCATTGACGGCGGTGAAAGCGATGTCGAGCTGCGGGATGGTTTCGAGCACGGCCTTCATCACGCCATCGCGGTCGCCGGCATGCAGCGCGGCGATCATCGGCGCGACGCCCTGCTTGAAGAGCGCATCGCGCTTGGCGGTGACATCTTCCACCGCCCTGGCTTCACCAGCCGAGCGCGGCAAGGCGAGATAGGCCTGCCAGGCTTTCTCGGAATCGCGCGCAAAGCCTTCCGCGGTTGCGGCGCGCGCCTTGGCATCGCCGGGGTCCGTGGCAAAGGTCGCCTGGTCCAGCAGTACGCGCACGAGCAACTGGTTCGAACGCGCTTCGGCCAGGTTGACCGCGGCCGACAGCTGCTGCCCATAGATCTGGTGCGTCGCCTCGTTGCTGCGCGACATGCCGAGCCAACCCACTGCGCCGACAATCAACAACAACAGGTTCGTGACGATAGTGAGGAACCACAATCTGGCTCCGATGGTAGTATTCTTGAACATGAAGGCTCCGGGGGAAGAGGAATCGGGGAAATCGGGAGCGCGCGCCGCGCCGCCGCCCTGTTCAACTACGGCGCGCTGGCTGCGTCCTTTACCGGTATTGGCCGACTTCACACGCGTGACAGAATTGCGTGGCAGTACAGCAATCCATCATGTGGCGGATGCGCCGCGAAAGCTCCGCAGGCACCGTTTGGAGGAACCCCTCGTGGCAATTCCATGCGGAATATGCAAACTGGCGAGATGAACACTGAATCGCTCGATCCCGGACTCGTGCTGCTGGCCTTTGCGCCAGTGTTCCTGCTGACCATCGGCGCCGAGGCCTGGTACTGGGCCCGCCGCGACCCGACCGTCTACAGCCTGCGCGACACCGTATCCAACGCAGCGCTGGCGCTGATGCACCAGGCGTCGGATGCGTTCTTCCTCTGGCTGATGATCCGCACGGTCTACACGTGGTGCTACCAGCACGGCCTGCGCGCCATGCCGGAGACCGTGTGGTCATTCGCGCTGTTATTGCTGCTGCAGGACTTTCTCTATTACTGGTTCCACCGCGCCAGCCACCGCGTGCGCTGGCTGTGGGCTTCGCACGTGACGCACCATTCGTCGGAAGGCATGAATTTCTCGACAGCGTTCCGGCAGAGCCTGACGTATCCGCTCTCAGGCATGTGGCTGTTCTGGATTCCGCTGGCGTGGATCGGCTTCACGCCGGACTGGGTGATCCTGGCGGTAGGCTTGAACCTGGCCTTCCAGTTCTTCGTGCATACGCGGCTGGGGCAACGCTGGCCGCTGATCGAGTCGCTACTGAATACGCCATCGGTTCATCGCGTCCACCATGCGAAGAACCCGCAGTACATCGACCGCAACTACGCCGGTGTGCTGACGATCTGGGACCGCCTGTTCGGCACCTTCGTGCCGGAGCAGGAAGCACCGGTCTATGGCATCACGCGGCAGGTGCGCACGCACAACCCGCTGACGCTGACCTTCCACGAGTGGCACGACATGTTTGCCGATGCCTGGCGCGACCGCGACCTGCGCTACCTGTGGAAGCCGCCCGAGTGGTGCAGCCCGCGCGCACCGGCGCTCGAAGTCGTGCCTGGCGCGCAATAGCCATCGCCTTCACAAATTTCCGCAAGAACCAGATCATTGACTTCTGCGCAGAAAATACGAAATTGACCGGCCGCTGGCACCGGCATTTACTTCCATCCGGTGCCCGTGCCGATGCAGCGCGTTGCTGCACATCGTAGCGATCCTCGACAGGGGGCAGGCAAAGCACCCGATTTGGAGATCGCGGCAATGGCATGCGCATGGTCGAGATTCACCGCCGTAACGATGGGCCCGCTCGCAATGGCCGCCGCCCAGTTGCTGCCCTGCCCTGCCTCCGCGCAGAAGGCCATCTCAGGTGATGGCATCGCACAGATCGACCTGCGGCAGCCTGCGTCGTTCAGCACCTATACCGTCACCGGAGACCCGGTCTTCACGGACGTGACATTTATCGGCAGCGCCTTCGTTGCGGATACCGATGCGGTCACCGAAGGCGGTTCCGCCAGGTCCTATGTGTTCCGTAATCGCGGCACGATCCGCACCAGTGGCACCAAGTCGGCGGGGGTCTTGCTCGGCTGTGGATCGGCGGCAGCGGCGGCAACGTGGTCAACTATGCCGGCAGCACGATAAGGGGTAACAGCAATGCAGGCGTCCTGATAGCCGGCGCGTCCGGCACGGTCGACAACCGTGGCACCATCGACGGCCTGGAACACGGCATCCGGCTGGAAAGCGGCGGCACGGTCATCAACCGCGGCATCGTTCGTGGCGGTACCACGGCCGGTGGCGCCATCATCAACAGCCACGCCACGATCGAGGGCGCGCCCAATGCGGTGCAGTTCATGGCGGACAACAACGCGCTGGCATTGCACGCCGGCTCCGTCACCGTCGGCGCGCTGCGCATGGGTTCCGGCGCCGACCGCGTGACCGTGTTCGCCGATGCGGATATCAGCCGGGTGCCGTTGTATGAAGGCGGCACCGGCGGCAGCACGCTGGCCTTCGACGGCTATCGCGGCAGCGTGCCGGGCAGCATCGATCCCTGGACCGTGGTCGCTGTCACCGGCGGCGCGGATGTCACGTTCACCGGCGGCACACGGTATGAGGCCGGCCTGTTCCGGATCAACAGCGGCGCCGCGCTGCGCTTCAGCGGCGATGGCGGAATGCTGATCGGGGATGCAAGCAACCAGGGCACGCTCAGCTTTGCCAATGGCTCCGGCGCCGGTGTCTATCGGGTGACGGGCACGCCATCTCCGGCGAGACCGGCTAAGCGTTCCCGTTGCGCGGCGGATGGGTGGCGGAGCCGCAGGCCCAGCTCGTCTACGTGAAGTACGGCGCCGATGACGTCACCGAGCCCGACGGCACGCGCATCACCGGCGCCGACTCCAGCGGCGTGGTCACGCGCGTGGGTGCGCGCCTGCACCGCACTTTCCTGCGTGTCGACGGCCGCAAGATACAGCCATACGCGACGCTGAACTGGTGGCACGCCGGCATCGACAGCAATATCTCGTTCAACCGGTTGCCGCTCGGCAGCCTGTACCCGTCCAACCGCTATGAGCTCAAGCTCGGCATCAACGCCGACATCAGCAAGCGCTGGAGCGGCTGGGCCAATGTGGCCGGCGCGTGGGGGGCACAAAGTTTCCATCAGTACGCGCTGCGTGCCGGGGTGAAGTACGCATGGTAAGCAGGTGTCTCATTGCCCCGCTGCCAACAAAAAACCGCGCTCACGGGCGCGGTTTTTTGTTGGCACAGCCAGCGCTTATGCGCCTTCGCGCGAAGCGCGCTTGCGCTCGTGTTCCTTCAGGTGGCGCTTGCGCAGGCGGATGCTCTTGGGCGTGAGTTCGACCAGCTCGTCGTCGGCGATGAATTCCACCGCATATTCGAGCGACATCTGGATCGGCGGCACCAGGCGCACGGCTTCATCGGTACCCGAAGCGCGCACGTTGGTCAGCTGCTTGCCCTTGATCGGGTTGACCACCAGGTCGTTGTCGCGGCTGTGGATGCCGATGATCATGCCTTCATACAGCGCATCGCCCGGCTTGACGAACATGCGGCC
>JACXTT010011854.1_pt1 | contig 11618 bp, 11 predicted proteins | sample 9270951 | NCBI WGS metagenome assembly JACXTT01 (sample SAMN15532306, study PRJNA645909) | rock metagenome | isolation source: weathered quartz diorite | place: Puerto Rico | collected 2017-06-21 | reverse complement strand
GCTCGTGCGCGGCATCCTCGAACAGACCGGCCTCGAGTCGGGCAACGACTTCTTCCTGGCGTTCTCGCCCGAGCGCGAGGATCCGGGCAACCGCCGCTTCAGCACCGGCACCATCCCGAAGGTCGTCGGCGGCGTCGATCGCGACAGCGCCGCGCTCGCGGTGGCGCTCTACCAGCTGGCGGTCGATCGCGTGGTGCCGGTGTCGAGCGCGCGCGCGGCGGAGGCCACCAAGCTCACCGAGAACATCTTCCGCGCGGTGAACATCGCCCTGGTGAACGAGCTCAAGGTCATCTACGACCGCATGGGCATCGACGTGTGGGAGGTGCTCGACGCGGCCGAGAGCAAGCCGTTCGGCTTCATGCGCTTCAACCCCGGCCCGGGGCTCGGCGGGCACTGCATCCCGCTCGATCCGTTCTATCTGACCTGGAAGGCGCGCGAGTTCGGCGTGGCTACGCGCTTCATCGAGCTCGCCGGCGAGGTGAACGTGGCGATGCCGCGCTACGTGGTCGACAAGCTGCAGGGCGCGCTCAACGCGCGGAAGAAGCCGCTGAACGGCAGCCGCGTGCTCTTGCTCGGGCTCGCCTACAAGAAGGACGTCGACGACACCCGCGAGGCGCCGTCGTTCGAGCTGATGCACCTGCTCCGCGCGGCCGGCGCCGAGGTCGACTACCACGACCCGTACGTGCCCGAGACCCCGCCGAAGCGGAGCTTCCCCGACCTGAAGAAGCAGGCGTCGGTGCCGCTCACGGCCGAGACGGTGCGGCGCTACGACGCCGTGCTCATCGCCACCGATCACACGAGCGTCGACTACCCGCTGGTGCTCGAGCACGCCCAGCTCATCGTCGACACCCGCGGCGTGTACCGCGAGCCCCGGCCGAACGTCGTGAAGGCCTGACCCGCCCCGTGCTAAATCGCCGAGCATGATTCTCGAACACCGAGCAGATCGCCGTGGCGGCATGAGCGCCATGGCAAGCGGGGCTGGGGCCCCGCGCGCAGCCGTGCGCCGGGCCGTCGTGCCCGGTGCACGATGGTGGGAGGGGGGCCCCGACGACGCGGTCGGCGGGGGAGGGGCTGCGCCAGCCCCTCTTGGGAAGGCGGGCACGCGAGAGGTGACGGCGGTTGGAAGCATCGCCTTGCCTGTTCGCGAATCATGCTCATTGATCTAGAGGCACGGCGTGGACGTGATCGCGGGCGCGCGCGTGCTGGTGACCGGCGGGGCCGGGTTCATCGGGTCGCACCTGGTCGAAGGGCTCTTGGCGCGCGGCGCGCGCGTGCGGGTGCTCGACGATCTGTCGACCGGCTCGCGCGGCAATGTCCCGGCCGAGGCCGAGCTGATGGTCGGCGACATCCGCGACCTCGACGCTTGCCGGCGCGCGTGTCAGAGCGCGCGCTTCGTGTTCCACGAGGCGGCGATCTGCTCGGTGCCGCGCTCGATGAACGATCCGGGAACGGCGATCGCGATCAACGTCACCGGCACCGCCAACGTGCTGTCGGCCGCGCGCGAGGCCGGCGCCGAGCGGGTGGTGTTCGCCAGCTCGTCGAGCGTGTACGGCGACTCCGCCGCTTCGCCGCAGCGCGAGGGCGAGGAGGGCGCGCCGCTGTCGATCTACGCCGTGTCGAAGCGCATGGACGAGGAGCTCGCCGCGGCCTACGCGGGCATGTTCGGCATGACCATCGTCGGCCTGCGCTACTTCAACGTGTTCGGCGCGCGGCAGGATCCGAATGGGCCGTACGCTGCGGTGGTGCCGCGCTTCTTCGAGGCGGTCCGCGCCGGGCGCGCGCCGCGGATCTTCGGCGATGGGCTGCAGACGCGCGACTTCGTCTACGTTGGCGACGTGGTGCGGGCGAACCTGCTCGCCGCCGCGGCCGACCTGCGCGGGTCGGTGGCGATGAACATCGGCGCGGGCCGGGCGACGACCGTGGTCGATCTCGCGGCGGCGATCGGCCGGATCGCGGGCCGGCCGGACCTCTCCGCCGTCCATGATCCCGAGCGCGCCGGCGACATCCGGCACTCCGTCGCCGACGTGGCAAGGGCTGCGCAATTGCTTGGATTCAAAGCAGAAATGGCGCTGGTTGACGGTCTCGCGCGGATGGCTTGATTTCGGCGGTTCGCGAGGTTACCTTAACTCTGACGCATGCGTTAGGGTTTGGGTTTGACAGCGGCAGAGCCACCGATTAAGTACACCAACCCACACGTACGCGTGAGGCTCATGGCCACCGTTCATCGCCTGCCCATCGTCAAGGATCCCGGCTTGCCGGAGTGGTCCCCCGCGCCCGTCGACGGCCAGGAGGAGCTGCTCCAGGTCGGCGATCTCGCGCGCGAAGTGGGCAAGACGGTGCGGGCGATTCACCACTACGAGAGCATCGGCCTGCTCAAGCCGCACAAGCGCTCGAAGGGCCGCTACCGGCTCTACGCGCGCGACGCGGTGGCGCGGGTGCGGTGGATCGGCAAGCTCCACGACCTCGGCATGAGCCTCAGCGAGATCCAGGAGATCTTCGCGCTGTGGGAGCGCTCGCCGAGCGCGCCCGAGGCGATGCGGAAGATCCGCGCCGTGTACCACCAGAAGCTGAAAGAGGTGCACGAGCAGATCGCCCGGCTGTCGGCGCTCGAGCGCGAGCTCGGCGCGAGCCTCGAGTACCTCGACACCTGCAACACCTGCGATCCCAACGAGCTCGTCGCGGCGTGTTGCGCCTGCACCGTCCACGACGAGGCCCAGCCCGAGCCGGAGCTCGTGGCCGGGATCTATGCCACGGCCGAGCCGGCCGCGAGAGAGTCATGACCCTGAAGCTGCCGATCTACATGGACTACCACGCCACGACGCCGGTCGATCCGCGCGTCATGGAAGCGATGTTACCGTACTTCACCCAGGTGTTCGGCAACGCCGCGAGCCGCAGCCATCGCTTCGGCTGGACCGCCGAGGAGGCGGTGTCGGCCGCGCGCGAGCACGTCGCCAAGCTCATCGGCGCGAGCAAGAGCAAGGAGATCGTCTTCACCTCGGGCGCGACCGAGAGCGACAACCTGGCGATCAAGGGCGTGGCCGGCTTCTACAAGGAGAAGGGCAACCACATCATCACCACGAAGATCGAGCACAAGGCGGTGCTCGACACCTGCAAGCGGCTCGAGACGCAGGGCTTCGAGGTGACCTACCTGCCGGTCGACAAGACGGGCCTGCTCGATCCGGCGGACGTCGAGAAGGCCATCAGCGACAAGACCATCCTGGTGAGCGTGATGCTCGCCAACAACGAGGTCGGCACGATCCAGCCGATCAAGGAGATCGGCGCGATCACCCGCAAGCGCGGCGTGCTGCTCCACACCGACGCGGTTCAGGGCATCGGCAAGACGGCGTTCGACGTCGAGGAGATGAACGTCGATCTCGCGTCGCTGTCGGCGCACAAGATCTACGGCCCGAAGGGGATCGGCGCGCTGTACGTGCGGCGCGCCAAGCCGCGCGTGCGGCTGCAGACCGAGATCGACGGCGGCGGCCACGAGTTCGGCATGCGCTCGGGCACGCTCAACGTGCCGGCGATCGTCGGCTTCGGCAAGGCGTGCGAGATCCTCACCAGCGAGTGGCGCGGCGAGGCCGAGCGGCTGCGGCGGCTGCGCGATCGGCTGCTCCACGCGCTCACCGCGAAGCTCGACGAGGTGCACATCAACGGCTCGCTCGAGCGGCGGCTGCCGAACAACCTCAACGTGTCGTTCGCTTTCGTCGAGGGCGAGTCGCTGATCATGGCGATCCGCGACGTGGCGGTGTCGAGCGGATCGGCCTGCACCTCGGCGAGCCTCGAGCCGTCGTACGTGCTGCACTCGATGGGCGTGACCGACGACGCGGCGCACTCGTCGATCCGCTTCGGGCTCGGCCGCTTCACCACCGAGGAGGAGGTCGACTACGTCGCCAAGCTGGTGATCGACAAGGTGACCAAGTTGCGTGACATGTCCCCGCTGTGGGAGATGCACAAAGAAGGAATCGATCTCAGCACGGTGCAGTGGACGCCCCATTGATTTGGCCAGCGCTGCTGACGCAGCGCGGCGCGTGAAAAAGGTTCGCATATGGCATACAGCGACAAAGTCATCGATCACTACGAGAACCCGCGCAACGTGGGGACGCTCGACAAGGAAGATCCGAACGTCGGCACCGGGCTCGTCGGCGCGCCGGCGTGCGGCGACGTGATGCGGCTGCAGATCAAGGTGAACGACGAGGGCGTCATCGAGGACGCCAAGTTCAAGACCTTCGGCTGCGGCTCGGCGATCGCCTCGAGCTCGCTCGCCACCGAGTGGATCAAGGGCAAGAACATCGACGAGGCCGAGACGATCAAGAACACGCAGATCGTCGAGGAGCTCAACCTGCCGCCGGTGAAGATCCACTGCTCGGTGCTGGCGGAGGACGCGATCAAGAGCGCCATCGCCGACTTCCGCGCCAAGCGCGCGGCCAAGAAGGCGCTGGAGAAGTAACGAGGAAGCGATGACCGCCGAAGCAACCCACGCGAGCGAGCCGAAGGCCGCCGAGGAGAAGCGCAGCTACGCGTTTCACGTCACGGCCGAGGCGGCGCGGAAGATCCACGACGCGCTGCAGAAGCGCGGCACGCCGGACGCGGCGCTGCGGGTGGGGGTGCGCGGCGGCGGCTGCTCCGGTTTCAGCTACGTGCTCGAGTTCGCCGACGGCGCGGCGCGCGAGGGCCGCGATCTGGTGTTCAGCTACCCGGTCGACGGCCTGCCGGGCACGAGCGTGAAGGTATACTGCGACAAGAAGAGCATCCTCTACCTGAACGGCTCGACCCTCGAGTGGGAAAAGACGCTCAAGTGGCAGGGCTTCAAGTTCGCCAATCCCAAGGCGACGAGCGCCTGCGGCTGCAAGGAATCGTTCGCCGTTTGAGGACGTGATGGACGCGTTCGACACGCTCGGCGTGGAGCCGCGCTTCGATCTCGATCTCGCCGCGGTCGAGGAGCGGCACCGCGCGCTCTCGGGGGCGCTGCACCCCGACAGGTACGCCGGCAAGCCGGCGGGCGAGCGGCGGATGGCGCTCGGCCGGGCGATCGAGGTGAACGACGCCTGGCGCGTGCTGCGCGACCCGGTGCGGCGCGCGGAGTGCCTGTTTTCGCGCGTGGGGATTCCGGTGGGCGAGACGAACGAGCCGAAGCCGTCGGCGGATTTGCTGCTGGAGATGCTGGAGCTCCGCGAAGAATTGGCGGCGGCGCGGAAGAAGCGCGACGTCGCGCGGATCGAGGCGATGGCGAAGGACATGCGCGCGCGCGAGGCGAAGGCGATCGCCGCGCTGGAGCGAGGTTTCGCGGCGGCGAACGGCGACGCGGAGAGGCTCGCCGCGGTGGTCTCCGAGCTCGGCAAACTGCGCTACATCCGCCGCTTCTTCGACGAGATCGAAGCGTTCGAGGAGGAGCTCCTCTCGAGCTGATTCCCATGGCCTTGCTCGAGATCTTCGACCCCGTCGCCGCGCCGCGGCCCATCGGCATCGATCTGGGTACGACGAACTCGATCGTGGCGCGGCTGCGCGAAGGGCAGCCGTGGGCGATCCGCGACTGCGACGGCGAGGCGCTGGTGCCGTCGGCGGTGTTCTACGATCGCGCGGGGCGGGTCGTGGTCGGGCGCGAGGCGCTGCGCATGGCGGCGGCGCATCCGGCGGACACCATCGTCAGCGTGAAGCGGTTCATGGGCCGCGGCGCGCGCGACGCCGAGACGAAGCGGCTCGGCACGTACGAATTCGTGGCGCCGCAAAGCGACGAAGAAGCGCGCACGGTGCGATTTCGCGTGGCGCCGGAGCGCGCCGTCACGCCCGTCGAGGTGAGCGCGGAGATCCTGAAGACGCTGCGGCAACTCGCCGAGGACGAGCTTCGGTCGGTGGGTCCCGCGGTGATCACCGTGCCGGCGTATTTCGACGACGCGCAGCGGCAGGCGACCAAGGACGCCGGGCGGCTCGCCGGGCTCGAGGTGCTGCGGCTGCTCAACGAGCCGACCGCGGCGGCGCTGGCGTACGGGCTCGACTCGAAGAAGAACGGCCTGTTCGCGGTGTACGACCTCGGCGGCGGCACCTTCGACGTCACCATCCTGCGGCTCGACGACGGCGTGTTCCAGGTGCGGTCGACGGGCGGCGACAGCGCGCTCGGCGGCGACGACATGGACCGCGCGCTCGCCGAGGTGCTGCTCGCGGCGATGAAGATCGATCCGCGCGCGGGCGAGCGCGAAGTGGTGCGGCTGGCGCTCGACGCGGCGCGCCAAGCGAAGCACGCGCTCACCGATCGCGACGAGGTGGAGGTCGTGCTCCCGATGAAGGGCGGCGGCGAGACCGGCGTGAAGGTGACGCGCGCGCGCTTCGACGAGCTCATCGCCACGCTGGTGGCGCGGACCGGCGTGGCGTGCAAGCGCGCGCTGCGCGACGCGGGCGTGACGGCGGCGGAGCTCGACGGCGTCATCCTGGTCGGCGGCTCGACGCGCGTGCCGTACGTGCGGCGTTACGTGGCGGAGCTCTTCGGCAAGGAGCCGCTCGCCGACATCGATCCGGATCTGGTGGTGGCGTACGGCGCGGCGATCCAGGCGGACATCCTCGCCGGGACCGAGCGGAGCGCCGACGAGGTGCTGCTGCTCGACGTCTTGCCGCTGTCGCTCGGGCTCGAGACGATGGGCGGCGTGGCGGAGAAGATCCTCCCGCGCAACACCACCATCCCGGCGGGCGCGAAGCAGGTCTTCACCACCTATGCCGACAACCAGACCGGCTTCGATCTGCACATCGTGCAGGGAGAGCGCGAGCTCGCGGCGGATTGCCGCTCGCTGGCGCGCTTTCTCCTGAAGGGCATTCCGCCGCTGGCCGCCGGCATGGCGCGGCTCGAGGTGACCTTCAAGGTCGACGCCGATGGCCTGCTCACGGTGTCGGCCAAGGAGCTGACGACCGGGATCGAGCAGCAGGTCGAGGTGAAGCCGAGCTACGGCCTCACCGACGAGGAGGTGGAGCAGATGCTGCTCGACGCGCTCGATCACGGCGAGGAGGACTTCGAGCGGCGCAAGCTGGTCGAGCGGCGGGTCGAGGCCGAGCGGATCCTCGCGGCCACCGACGGCGCGCTGGCGAAGGACGGCGACCTGCTCGAGCCGGGCGAAGAGGGCCGCATCCGCGAGGCGATTGCCGGATTGCGCCAGGCGATCGCCGGCGACAACGCGAACCTGGTGCAGGCGCGCATCGACGCGCTCGACGAGGCGACCAAGCCGTGGGCCGGACGCCGCATGGATCGCGCGATCGTCCAGGCGATCGGCGGCAAGGACGTCGACGACGTCGATCGTCAGGTGGCACACGCCAAGGGCGTCGACGCGCACGTCGAGGAGCACGCGGGGCGGCGCTGATGGCCAAAGTTCGCCTCAAGGCGCTGGGCAAGACCTGGGACGCGGACGTCCCGGTCGGCTCGAGCCTCTTGCAAGCCGCGCAGAAGGCCGACGCGCCAGAGGGCTCCGCGTGCGGCGGCGTCTGCGCCTGCTCGACCTGCCACGTCTACGTGCAAAAAGGCGCCGAGCTGCTCTCGCCCGCCGAGGAGGACGAGGAGGACATCCTCGACAAGGCGTTCGACGTGCGCCTGCAGAGCCGCCTCGGCTGCCAAGCGAAGATCCAACGCGAAGGCGAGATCGAGCTCGAAATCACCCGCGAAAGCCTCGACGCCTTCTACAACGAGCACCCCGACCACCCCGACCCGCGGAAACAGAAAAGCGGATGACCGGCCCGCGGGGCACGACCAAGGACCAGGGGCCCACCCCTTCTCTTCGGGTGTTGGTTGCCGCACGTGCTCGTTCCCTACGCCGTCGCACGCGCCGAAAGAGGCGAAGTTCTTCCGCGCCACCTCGAGGCTGAGCGAGCCGTTCGGTCCACCGCGGACGACATCGGCGTCGTGGTCGTCCTGACCGTCGTCTTCCCAGAAGCAGACCGGACAGAGCTCGAATTGCCCGCGGCCGGTCAGGGTCAGGTACCGGCAGCACGGACACCGCTCGCGCATGCCCCGCACGGGCTTCTTGACGACGGGGCAGTATTCGTCGAACCACCGGCGGCGCGCCTCGAGCACTTCCGGCGGCGCGTCGTCGTCGTTCGCCACTCCTGAAGCATAACATTCATGGCCCGATCAGCACGGGCGCGCGCATCTCGTGGTGACGAGTCGAACCAAGGCTTCCATTACGACCGCGACCGCGAAACCCGACAAAGCGACTTCGACTTCGATCGATGCACCCCCTCCCCAACCCTCCCCCGCAGGCGGGGGAGGGGGCCTGCTGGGCGTCGACCTCGACCTCGACCTCGACCTCCGACCTCGACCTCCGACCTCGACCTCCGACCTCGACCCCCGACCCCGGCCTCGACCTCGACCTCGACCCCCGACTGGGACCCCCGACTGGGACCCCCGACCTCGACCTCGACCCCGACCCCGGACGTCGACCCCGTCCGCCGACCTTGACGTCCGAGTTCGATGCGGAGTCCGCGGATTGGCCCGGGGTGGGTCAGTTGGGGGGTTTGACGACGCAGATGGCGTCTTTGCAGTAGCCTTCGCGGTGGCCGTTGCAGGGGTTGCGGTAGCACTCGATGTGGGTGAGCTTGCGGATGATAGGGGTGTTTGCTTCGCATGGGCCGCAGGCGAGGCTCTTCGGGCAGTCCGCGTCGGTCTTGCAAGGGATGGGCTGGTCTTCGGCGGGATCGGGCGGCGGCGCGGGTTTTTCGGGCGGCTCGGCGACGAGGTGGACGAGGACGATGTCGTTGCGGGTCCACTCCATCACGTTGGCGGCGGTGCGCACGCGAAAGGTCTCGTCCTTCCACGTGGGCGTGTGGAGCGTCACCGAGCTCTCGGTCGCCTCGAACGTGCCGTCGTTGCCGCAGCCGGGCTGACCCGCGCAGCGGTAATCGATCTGGTGGACCGTCCCGCGCGTGCCGTCGCCCGCGAGCTTGAACTCCAGCCATCCGGATACGGCGGATGCGTCCGTCTGGGAGAATTTCCACGTCCCGTGGGCCCAGCTCGGCGCGCCGCCGCTCGGCGCGCTCGAGCCTCCCGGCGCTCCGGCGTCTTTCGTCTTGCGGTCGCAGGATGGCGCGAGGGCGAGGACGGCGAGTGCGACGGCCGCGAGCGAAGAGCGCGAGTGCATCGACCATCCATGATCGATCGCGCCGGATCGCGGGGTCAAGCTCGCCTGCGTACCCCTGACGGAAGTCGCACGAATGATTGGTTTGGTCGGGCTCGGTCAGGGTGACCAACGCGTAAGTGGTTGATCGCTCGTCGTGCCGCTCCACCGCGACGGCGAAATGGACCGAAAACACTGACAAGAACGCCGGCGAATGGATCGTTCGCGCGAGATGGGTCAGGTGGTTGACCGCGGCGGGGCGCGCGACGAGCATCGGCGCCCCGCGGAAGGGTTCGCGGGGCTCGGTTGTTGGGTCGGTCACATGTTCACGGGGGAAACGAAGATGAAGGGCATTCTCGGAGGTATGGTGGGCGCCGGCGTGTTGGCGCTGAGCGCGGCGGCGGAAGCGCAGGCGGCTCAGCCCGCGCCGGCTGCGACGACGAAGCCCGCCTACGATCAGGAGGCGGTGCTCGAGAACGATCCCCTGGTGAACCGGCCCGCGCCGCAGGTGGTGGCGGCGCCGCCGCAGCGCGGATGGCATCGGCGCAAGGGCCTCATGGCGGGAGGAATCGTCGTGAGCGGGCTCGGCCTCTTGACGATCGGCGCGGGGGCCTCGCTGGTGATCGCGTCGCAGTTCGCGGAGACGTGCGATTTCTTCGACCCGACCTGCACGAACTGGCCGTACCGCACCAATACCTCGATGCGCGGAGGCGGGATCGCGATGATGATCGGCGGCGTCGCGCTCGGCGCCGCGGGGGTTCCGATGATCGTCCTCGGCGCCCGGCGCGTCCCCGACACCGCGCTCGCACCGTCGGCGTTGCCCGCGGTCGCGCTCGGCCCCGGCACGCTGCGGCTCGACTGGGCGTTCTGAGGCTTGGGGCTCCCCCCCCCTGCCCTCCCCCGCTCGCGGGGGAGGGAGTTGAGCACCGCTTACTTCAGCGAGACTTGCAGGTTGAAGCTGCCGAAGGACTTCGCCGCCTGCGAGTTGCCGTCGACGATGAGGAAGTAGGAGTGGGCCTTCTTCACCGGGAAGCTGATCTGCTCGGTGCCGAAGACGCCCTGGTTGGAGCAGGCGAGCTGGGCGCCGGCGAGGTTGCCGCCGGCGTCGGCGCAGGTGCAGCTGGCCCCGCAGGTGTCGGTGTTGAGCGCGTCGACCGCGTAGAGCACCATGTCCCAGCAGCCCGGATCGAGGATGTCCTGGTCGCACACCGCGATGGTGCCGGTGACGTCGTAGCCGACCGAGGCGGTGAGGGTGCCGTCGGCCTGCGCCTTCACCTGGTAGACGCGGTCCTTCGCGGTCGAGTTGGTCGCCGCGGCGCCGCAGGTGCCCATCGCCTTCGGCTTGTAGGAGTGCGTGCCGTCGCCGTCCTTGTAGGGCGCGGTGTTGCTGGTGAGGATGAGCGACTGGTTCGCGCCGATGAGGAACGGCTCGCCCGGGCACGAATCGAACACGCTGATCGTCTCGAGCTTGCAGCCCTTGTCGCAGCCGTCGCCCGAGGTGGTGTTGCCGTCGTCGCACTCCTCCTTGGTGGAGCCGTTGAGCACGCCGTCGCCGCATTTCGGCGCGGTGAACGAGATGCTCATCTCGTACTTGCCCGCCTTCATGTTGGCGGCGTCGACGACGGCGTAGAGGTCCGGGAAGATCGCCGGATCGATCTCCGCGGCCACGCCCTCCTGCGTCGGGAAGAAGTAGAAGCAGGTGAAGTCGTCCTTGGTGCAGTCGGCGACCTGGGTCGGGTTCGCGCGCACGTGCAGCGTCGGGTCGAAGTCCTTGTTGATCGCCTTCACCACGACCTTGAGCGAGCCGACCTGCTTGAACGTCAGGTGGTACACGCGGTCGGGGCCGTTCGTCGCCTCGAGGTTGTTGCAGAACATGCTCGAGTAGTCGTTCTTCGCGGTGGTGAGGTCGCCCGCGTAACAGGCGATGGTGTCGGTGCTGAGCGGAATGGTGTCGCCCGGGCAGGTATCGCCGCCGGTGTCCTGCGTGCAGTTGCTCACCATGCCGCCCGCGCCGCCCGCGCCGCCCGCGCCGCCGGTTCCGCCGGTGCCGGTCGTGGTGGTGGTCATGGTGCCGCCGCCGCCGGCGCTGGTGGTCGAGGTCGTGGCGCCGCCCGCGCTGGAGCTCGATTTCGACGAGCTCGACGCCGAGGCGGTCGGCGCCTGTTCGTCGACCGAGCCGCAGCCGGCGAAGGCGTCCGCGCCGAGAATGGCGCCGCCGAGGAGCAAAATGGTCGCAGCAAGACCGGTCTGGTTGTTACGAAGCAAGCCCATGAAAAATCCTCCCTAACCTTCGTTGCCGCGCGCGCGGCCAAAATTCACCTTAGCACGCGCCGCCGGGTGGTTCGTCACGTTTCAGGCCGAGCTCCTCGAAGCTCGGCGGAATGACGTCGCGATCGTGCGCGATCAGCACCACCCGCGCGCCGGCGCTCAGCTTTTCCAGGAGCCGCTCGAGCAGGGCGCGGCCGGTGGCGTCGAGCCCCGCCTCCGGCTCGTCGAGGATGACCAGCTCGGCCGGGGCGCCGTCGCGCG
>JACXTT010011853.1_pt1 | contig 11620 bp, 10 predicted proteins | sample 9270951 | NCBI WGS metagenome assembly JACXTT01 (sample SAMN15532306, study PRJNA645909) | rock metagenome | isolation source: weathered quartz diorite | place: Puerto Rico | collected 2017-06-21 | reverse complement strand
GGCAAAGTACTCTGGCAACACGAGACCGGCGTCGGCATCAAGGTGGACGACAAGAGCAACTTTGCTTCGCCTTCGCCGGTCACTGACGGCAAGCGGGTCTGGTTTTTTTACGGGAACGGTCAATTGGCGGCATTCGACTTGGAGGGTAAACAGGTCTGGGCACGCAACATTCAAAAAGACTACGGCCAGTTTGCGTTTCAATGGACGTTCTCCAGCAGCCCCACTTATTACGACGGCCGCCTGTATCTGCAGATCCTTCAACGCGACATGCCGGTGCACGGGCGAGGGCACACGGACGGCCCGATTGATTCGTTCTTGCTGGCCCTCGATCCGCAAAACGGCAAAGAACTTTGGAAGGTCAGTCGGCCCAATGAAGCGCGCCAGGAATCCAAGGAATCTTACGCCACGCCGATTCCCTTCATGTTCAACAATCGGACCGAACTGCTCATTGCGGGCGGCGATTGCCTGACCAGCCACGACCCGGCCAACGGCAAGGAGCTGTGGCGTTGGGGCACGTGGAACCCGGAGCGGATCACCCACTGGCGTCTGGTGCCCTCGCCCGTGGCGGGCGGCGGCGTGGTGCTGGGCTGCGGGCCGAAGGGCGCGCCGGTCTGCGCCGTCAAAGCGGGCGGCAACGGCACGCTGAACGATTCCGGACTGGCGTGGAAAAGCACGGAACGCGAAATCTCCTCGGACGTGAGCACGCCGTTGTTTTATCAGGACCGATTTTATGTCCTCAACAGCGACCGGAAATCGATCGCGCGCGTGGTGCCGGCCAGCGGCAAGGTCGAGTGGGTGGGTGATCCGGGCAGCCAGGCGAAGATCGAGGCGTCGCCCACCGCCGCCGATGGCAAGATTTATTTCATGAACTTTCGCGGTGATGTGTTCGTGGTGGAAGCCGGCGAGCAATTCAAGCTGCTTCACAAAACGGCAATGGGCGATGAAGACGACAACAATCTGCGCTCCAGCATCGCCATCGCGCACGGGTGCCTGTTCATCCGCACGGGCTCGAAGCTTTATTGCATCGGCAAAAGCTGATTTGCCCCCGCCGCGGCTTCTTGTTTCACTGCCGGAGTGTCGTTGCCTTACAAAATCTCGACATTGCTTTACTGCTTCAATGAGCGCGATGACGTGCTGTTGCTCGAGCGGCGCAAGGAACCCAACCTCGGTCTTTGGAGCCCGTGCGGTGGGAAGCTCAAGACTGAGACCGGCGAATCGCCATATGCCTGCGCTTGCCGGGAGGTTGCTGAAGAAGTCCGTTTGAGAATTTCACCCGCGGAATTACACCTGACGGGTCTTGTCAGCGAACACGGTTACGAAGGCCAGGCACATTGGCTTATGTTCTTGTTCGAGGTGAAGCAGCGGCTGACGCAGTTGCCACCGCCACACCCTGAAGGGCGGTTTGAATTCTTTTCCGCCGATGCACTGAGCCAGTTGCAGTTGCCCCAGACCGACCGCGAGCAAATCTGGCCGTTGTTCTGGGCCCACCGCGGGGGATTCTTCGCCGCGCATTGCCATTGTCATCCCGATGGCCGCAACGACTGGACCATCGAGGAATCCTCGCTTCGTTGATCAAAAATCATCCACGGACCATCGACTATTGGACCGCCCACAAACAACGGCCAGAATTGAACATCGAACACCCGACCTCCTACGTCCCCCTGACCCCTGAGAACCAACCGCTCGAGAATGCCCGAAGACCCAATCATCGACTTGCAGAGTGACCACTACTTCATGGGCGAGGCGCTGCGCCAGGCGCGGCGCGCTTACGAAGCGGAAGAAGTGCCGGTCGGGGCGGTGATTGTGCGCGCGGGCCGGATCATTGCCCGGGCGTTCAATCAGGTGGAAATGCTGAAAGACGCCACGGCGCACGCGGAGATGCTCGCGCTGACCCAGGCCGAGGAAGCCCTGGGCGACTGGCGCCTGACCGACTGCACCCTTTACGTGACCAAAGAGCCGTGTCCGATGTGCGCGGGCGCGATGGTTCACGTGCGGTTGGCGCGGGTGGTCTACGGCGCGAGCGACCCGAAAGGCGGCGCCGCCGGTAGCGCCTTGAATCTCCTCCAATTCCACTCCCTGAACCACCAGTGCGAAATCACCCGCGGCGTGCGCCAGGCGGAGTGCCGGGAATTGCTCCAGAGTTTTTTTGTCGAACGGCGCAGTGACGCGCGGTCACCAGACGGAACGCAACAAGCGGGATTGGCGGAATAAGACTCCCGAATCTTATCTGTTTAGCGAGGTGGAACTCGTCGTGCCGCGACGAGTAGCGCCGCGTCCGGCGGCGCAAGAGCTTCAAGCGGTCCGTGGCGAGCCGTTCCGCCGCTGCACGCGGAAGAGTTGTCGCAGCGCGACAACTGGCACTAACCACAGTCATCTACGACCGCCGCTCAACTGACCGCGATCAACGAAACGCGCTCGTTTCGTTCATTTCGGGCGATGCCCATGGCCCGGGGATCGAGCACGGGCTTGCCATCCACCAGAAAATGGTAGTGATGATGGCCATGGTGCAGGGGAATCCGCACCTGCCAGGACCCATCCGGTTGTCGTTCCATTGGATGGAGATGGGCATGCCAATCATTGAAATCACCCGCTACCGTGACGATCTCAGCTTCAGGCGCGACACAGAAGAAGTTGATCGGCTTGGACATGTTTCTGGCCGAGTAACGGTTGTGGGAGCGGTTGGAATGACTGGAATGCATGCGGTCCTAAAGATTGCTTTTGCTCAAAACATACCCGTAGAAAAACCGTTTTCAACAGGTGTCGCGATAAGGAAGCAGAACTGTCCCTTGGGCGCAAGGGGGAAGCGCTAGAAAACAAACATTCTCATCGAACAATGTGTTGACAAGCCCTCGAGCCGACAGCTTTGCGCCGGGCGGGCGCAGGGAAGCACAACTCAGGTCAACCGAGGTTCACTGTTCGGCCTTGGGAGGCGTTTGCACCAGTTTCACCTGGAGGGGAATGCTGGACTCCTGGCGCCCATCCACGGCGATATCGATCGCGTATTGACCGGGCTTTTCAAATTTCAACTGCTGGATGTTGATCAGAAAATTCCGGGCAACGAAGTTGGCATCCGACGGCAGGAGCACGTCCACCGGAATGTCAATGCTCGGCATGACGAAACGGCCGTCTTCATCGACAAAATTCATTTTGACCTTGTGCTGCCCCTCCTCGACCTTGCTGAACACGATCCGCAACGCGACCGAACACTGTGGGTGGGTGGCGGGCAATTGCTGCGTCACGATGGTGTCGAACGTGCCAAGCAGATTCAACTTGCCGGAGTAGTCGGTCGCGGCATCGCACAGGACGGCTATTTGGACATTCATAAGGATCGAACAGATTGCGCCGGTCATTATGCACGCCGAGTGGCGCGCGAACAGCAAAATACGATTTGACTTGCCCGGCAAAAGCGGCTACGACTACCCGCGTGAATCGCACTTTGAAGAACCTGTTCCTGCTTCCGGGAGCGCTGCTGCTGTGCAGCCGGGCAGTCGGGTTCTGAGCCGATCACGCGGATTTCCTGAACCCCACTGCCAAACGGCGGTGGGGTTTTTGTTTTTTGCAAAACCAAGACACTGCCGCCAAAACCCAAGACGCCCCATGCTCAAAGCTCCGTCCAACAAATACCGGCCGTTCCCGCCGATCCCGTTGCCCGACCGGCAATGGCCGAACCGCGTTCTCACCCGCGCGCCGATCTGGTGCAGCGTCGATCTCCGTGGCGGCAACCAGGCGCTCGCCGTTCCGAAGAACGTCAGTCAGAAGCTCGAACTCTTCCAAACGCTGGTGCGGTGCGGTTTCAAGGAAATCGAGGTGGGTTTCCCGTCCGCTTCCAACACGGAGTTCAGGTTCAACCGCCGGCTCATCGAGGAAAACCGCACGCCGCACGACGTCTGGCTCCAGGTGTTGGTTCAGGCGCGCGAGGATTTGATCGAGCGAACGGTCGAGTCGCTTGTCGGAGCAAAGAAGGCCATCATTCATCTGTACAACTCCACCTCGCCCGCTCAGCGTCGGGTCGTGTTCGGCCTGTCCAACAAGGAGATTGTCCGGGTGGCCGTGCGGGGCGCGCAGTGGATCAAGGAGCGCCTGCCGCGGCTCGCGGGCAGCGACGTCCTGCTGCAGTATTCGCCCGAAAGTTTCAGTGCGACCGAGGTCGAGTTCGCCCGGGAGATCTCCGAAGCAGTGATGGACGTGTGGCAGCCCACGCCGGAGCGGAAGATGATCTTGAACCTGCCTGACACGGTCGAGGTCGCCATGCCGAATGTCTACGCCGACCAGATCGAGTGGATGTGCCGGAATATCTGCCGCCGCGACTCGCTCATCATCAGCCTGCACACCCACAACGACCGCTGCACGGGCGTGGCGGCGACGGAGTTGGGCCTGCTCGCCGGCGCCGACCGCGTGGAGGGGACGCTGTTTGGCAACGGCGAGCGCACGGGCAACCTCGACATCGTGACCGTTGCGTTGAACCTGTATATGCATGGCATTGATCCCATGCTGGATTTCACGGACTTGAACTCGGTCCTCGAGGTTTATGAGCGTTGCACCGGCATGACCGTGCCGCCTCGCCAGCCGTACGCCGGCGAACTGGTTTTCACGGCGTTCAGTGGTTCCCACCAGGACGCTATCCGCAAGGGCCTCCAGGAATGGGAGAAAGGCGGCCGAACACAGTGGGACGTCCCGTACCTCACCATCGACCCGACCGACATCCGCCGCGAATATCGCGAAGTCATCCGCGTGAACAGTCAGTCGGGCAAGGGCGGCGTGGCGTACCTGCTCGAAAGCGAATTCGGGATCGAACTGCCGAAGGAAATGCAGCGCGAGTTCGGTCCGATTGCCAACGACGAGGTGGATCGCCTAGGCCGGGAAGTCAGCGGCGCCGAATTGAAGGCGATGTTCTGGCGTGAATACATCGAGCGCAACACACCGTGGCAGCTTCAGGGTTTCGAGACGGAGAGCCGCAATGGCGTCGTGCGCTGTCACGCGCGCTTGCTCCGCAACGGCCGGCCCGCCGAGTTATCCGGCGAAGGCAATGGCCCACTGGCCGCGCTGGTGCATGGTTTTGCCCGTTCCGGCCTGCCGCGCTTCGAGATTCAGAATTACAGCGAACACGCGCTCAGCGCCGGCGAGGAAGCCTCGGCCATCGCCTATATCCAGATCCGGCATGCGGATGGCCGCACTTGTTGGGGCGCCGGCGTTGACACCCATATCGAATTGGCGTCGGTGAAAGCTGTCCTCAGCGCGCTGAATCGGCTTGCGACCTGATCTGCACAGGATGGACCGTTTTGAATCCACTTCCCATGAACCTCGCTCTGACCAACCCACCCCTGACCCCTCCCAGGAGGGGAACTGGCCAAGCGGTGCGGCTCCCCTCCTGGGAGGGGCTGGGGGTGGGTTCCTCGTCCCAATGCGTGCGAAAAAGCGAAACGGGGCTTCCATGAACCTGCCCGTGAGTCTCTGTTCCACTACGCACGTGAAACGCATGGGCGAGACGCCGTGCCACTATTTCGCTGCTCCGGTTGAGGGTCCCAATGCATCGATCCACAAGAAGAATGAATGAAGGGTTCAAGTTCAGCCACGGGATCGTGAGTTTCATCGGTCGATGGATGTCGTTGACGTTGGTCCTCCTGGCACTCCGTGGCCGCGCCGAGACCGGCGGCGCACCGTCCACGTGGTGGAAGGGCAATTTGCACACGCATTCGCTCTGGAGTGATGGCGACGATTATCCGGAGAGGATCGTCGATTGGTACAAAGAGCACGGCTACCATTTCCTCGCACTGTCCGACCACAACATTCTCGCCCAAGGCAACAAATGGATCGATGCGACCACCAACAAAGGTGGCGCCGTGGCCCTGGACAAATACCTCGAACGGTTCGGCACAAACTGGGTCCAACAGCGCGAAAGGAAGGGCCGACAGCAGGTGCGGCTCAAACCCTTCAGCGAGTATCGCACACTGTTCGAGGTCCCGGGCCGCTTCCTGCTCATTCAGAACGAGGAGATCACCGACAAATACAAATCGAATCCGGTCCACGTCAACGCCACCAACCTGCGCGACCTCATCAAACCTCAAGGCGGCAAGAGTGTCCGGGAGGTGATTCAAAACGATGTGAACGCGGTGTTCGAGCAGCATCGGCGCACAGGTCAGCCCATGTTCCCGCACCTGAACCATCCGAACTTTGGCTGGGGCGTCACTGCCGAGGATCTGATGGTGGTAACGAACGAACGGTTCTTTGAAGTGTACAACGGCCATCCTCTGGTGCACAACGAAGGCGACGCCAAGCACGCCAGCGCGGATCGCATTTGGGATATCATTCTCACCCTGCGCCTGACCAAGTTCAACGAAGGCCAACTTTACGCGCTGGCGGTGGACGATTCACACAACTATCACAAGCAATCCTCCGCTCACAGCAACCCGGGCCGGGGTTGGATTTTCGTTCGCGCAACGCAACTCACGCCGGCCAGCATCGTCGCGGCAATGGAGGCGGGCGATTTTTACGCATCGTCCGGCGTGCGTTTGAAGGACGTGCGCCGCGGCAAAGACCGTTATGAAATTGAAATCGAGCCGGAGGAAGGCGTCACCTACACGACCCAGTTCGTCGGCACGCGCAAGCGTTTCGATCGAACGAGCCAACCGCTGCTCGATGAGAATGGCGGACCTCTGCCGGTCACGCGTCAATACAGCAAGGACATCGGGGAAACTCTGGCCGAGGTGACCGGCGTGTCGGCGAGTTACGCGTTGAAAGGCGATGAGATTTACGTCCGCGCGCGGATCACCTCGAGCAAACTGAAGGCCAATCCCTACGCCGCAGGTGAATTTGAAAGCGCCTGGACCCAGCCGCTGGTTCGATAGCGCTCCCGAAACTTTGTATCGTACGAGACAAAGTTTCGTCAACCTCACCACGAAGTGATCCGCCTTCCGCTCGCGTCAACCAGTGTGGAAGGCTTTTCCCTGAACACCATTTCCTCCGGGCGCAATGCAAAGTTCCCCTCGGCATCCAGGAACTCATCCAACTGCCGTTGGGTGGCTGAGTGGACGCCATTGGCCAGAAAGTCCTTTGTCAGAAACAGCGGGTCCGGCCTGGAAGCCAGAAAACCTTTGAAGCTTTTCGTCGTGAAACCCGATCGCTTGTAAACCCACCAACTGCATTGGCGACGGTAAAGTTTCGGGTAAATAACCGGCCCGACATCGGCGGCAGGCGGCACTGGCGCAGCGGCGGGCCGATAAACGAGCGAAGGATCAAATGCGCCGATTCTTTGGCGCAGGTTCTTCCAGATGCGACCGTGCGTTCTTCCTTGTCTGGCGGCTGCAATGAACGTGTTGATCTCGCTGACGGACATCGAGCTGTAAAACGCGGGAAAAGCCCAACCCTGTTCCGCGAGCCAGACATTGACATTCCGGCTGCTTCCGCCGATTCGAATTTGGATGTCTCCGACAAGCCGTCCATAGGTGTCAAAGACGTCGTTGGGATGTTCCACCATCGTCGTAACGACGCAGGGGAGCAGTCCTCCACCGCGGCTCAGCAAAGTGTGCAAGGCGACTGTCGCGGATTCGCCCAGATGCTGCCGATACTTCCTGTCGTACTGGTTGAATTTTTTCTGTTGATTGGGGGTGCCTGTCGAGCGGCCCGATCGCGCGGGTGCATAATGCAGTTCCGGCGCGTCAATTCCCTGGAGCCGGATGGTGAGGCGGCCTTGGTCGTCAACAGGAGCCCGGCTTGTCGCCCCTTTCACCTTTGCGCCTTGGAAAACGCGCGTGACCTTGAAACGCGCGCCAGGGTGCGGTTGAAACTCGAATGCATTGGGCGCCGCGTGGATGCGGACCTTTGTGGTGTCCGCGTCGGACTCGCCTTCCGGCCAGAACTGGCTGGGGTCAATCGAACCGGTGACTCTGAGCAGTCCCATACTCACAAGCCATAGGATAGACGTCGGAAGCGGTTCCCTCCCCCCGCGGGAAGTATTTGTTTACCGCAGCCGCAGATTTTCAACCGGCTGTATCTCGCTGTATCGCTAATTTGTAATCGGCAAGGCGCCGATCACTCCCAAAGCTCTGGATTCAGCCTGTGATCCGAAGGTGCCAAACGGTCCTCAACTCTTCTCTCCCATTTGTTTGTCGCGTTCTTCCATGGCGGCCTTGCGCGACAGTTTGACCCGGCCTTTGTCGTCGATGCCAATGCACTTGACCCAGATTTCGTCGCCGATCTTGACGATATCCTCCGTTTGCTTGACGCGGAAGTTGGCCAGTTCGCTGATGTGGACCAAGCCGTCCTTGCCGGGAAACACCTCGACGAAGCACCCGAATTCTTTGATCGTGACGACCTTGCCGCGATAGACTTTGCCCACTTCGATTTCCGCGGTCATGCTTTCGATGGCTTCGCGGGCGATCTTCATGCCTTCGGCCGAGACGGAATAAATCTTCACCGAACCGTCATCTTCGATGTTAATCTCGCAGCCCGACTCATCGACGATCCGCTTGATGTTCTTGCCGCCAGGACCAATCAATTCACCAATTCGCTCCGGGTTGATCTTGAGCGTGACGATGCGCGGCGCATATTTGCTCAATTCCGTCCGCGGCGCCGGGAGTGTGTCCGTCATCTTCTTCAAAATCGACAGGCGCGCGACGCGTGCTTTTTCCACCGCTTCCGTCATCAAACTGTGTGGCAGGCCAGGGAGCTTCAGGTCGAGTTGAAAGCCGGTGACGCCTTTCTCGGTGCCGGCAATTTTGCAATCCATGTCGCAGAAGGCGTCTTCCCAGCCGATGATATCGGTGAGCAGTTGGTAGCGGGCGATCTCGTTTCGATCGTTGGACTCGGTGCAGATCCCGATGCTGATGCCGGCCACCGGGCGAATCAACGGAACACCCGCGTCCATCAAGGCGAGGCTGCCCCCACAGACCGAAGCCATGGAGGTGGAACCGTTCGACTCCATGATTTCACACGTGACACGGATCGTGTAAGGAAACGTATCGACCGGCACCATGGGCTCGATGGAGCGCTCGGCCAGGGCGCCATGGCCGATTTCACGCCGACCCGGCCCGCTGATCCGGCCTGTTTCGCCGACGGAGAAGTTCGGGAAGTTATAATGGAGGATGAATTGTTTCTCGCTCTCCCCGCCCGTGTACGAATCGAATTCTTGGGCGTCTTCGGACGTGCCGAGCGTGGCTAACACGACCGCTTGCGTCTCGCCCCGACTGAACAAGGCCGAGCCGTGTGCGCGAGGCAACAACCCCACTTCACAAACGATGGGCCGAATGTCATCGAAACCACGTCCATCCATCCGCCTTTGATCGTTCAACACCAGAGCGCGGACCGCTTCTTTCTGCAGGTAATATGACGTGTCCTGGAGGACGGACTCGGTGACTTTTTCCGCGCCGAATTTTTCCACCAGCCGGGCGGCGATCTCATCGGTCACAGCTTTGACCGCAGTTTCCCGCGCCAGTTTCCCGGGCGTCAACAGGGCCGGCACCATGCGGTTGCCGGCCAGCCCCTTGGCTTCACTGAGCACCTCGTCCGGGACCGCGTTGGTGACGATGGTCCGTTTGGGTTTTCCGGAGCGCCCGGCCAGTTCCTTCTGGGCCGTGATGATGGGCCGGCAACACTCGCGGCCGAACTGCAGCGCCGCGTTGAAATCCGAATCGGAGATTTCCTTCGCCGATCCCTCGAACATGAGCAACTCGTTTTCCGTGCCGACGTAGACCAGGTCGAGGTCGCTGTCCGCCATCTGAGCGTGGGTTGGATTGGCGACGAACTGGCCGTTGATGCGTCCGACACGGACCGCGCCAATAGGACCGGCCCAGGGAATGTCGCTGACCATCAGCGCAGCAGACGCGCCAATGATGCTGAGAATGTCCGGGTCATTCTCACCATCGGCGCTGAGCAAGATGCTTTGCACCTGGACTTCGTTGTACCACCCCTTGGGAAACAGCGGACGAATGGGCCGGTCAATCATCCGGCAGGTCAGGATTTCCTTTTCCGTCGGGCGGCCTTCGCGTTTGAAGTAACCGCCGGGGAACCGGCCGGCGGCCGCCGCTTTCTCCCGGTAATCCACGGTGAGGGGAAAGAAATCCTGGCCGGGCTTTGCGCTGGTGGCCGCGACGGCGGCCACGATGACGATGCTTTCGCCGAGTTGAACGGTCACGGCGCCGTCGGCTTGTTTGGCTAGTTTGCCACTCTCGATTTGGATCAGTTTGGTTCCGACCTGGACGGATATTTTGTCTGGCATAATGTTTCGATCATGCCCGTTGACCCGGAGGAACTTCATTCAAGGCCGGCCATGCAGGCGCTGAATGAAATTTCCCAGTGCCAACGGGCATCTGTTTGCGCGCGATTGGTTGTGGCTCAGAGCAGACCGGATTGAACCAGGTCGCGTTTTCCCGGTTCGTTCGCTGAAGGTCTCAAGCGAATGGTCTGCCCAAAACGTGGAACGGACGACGGCGGCAAGGGCTTCTTGCGGCGACGGACACTACTTGCGAAGCTTCAGTTTTCTGGTGATCGCCTGATAGCGGTCAGCGTCTGTGCCATGGAGGTAGTCCAGCAGACGCCGGCGTTGACCCACCATTTTGAGCAAACCACGGCGTGAACTGTGATCTTTCAGGTTCTTCTGGAGGTGCTCGGTCAAATGATTGATGCGCTGGGTTAACAGGGCGATCTGGACATCGGCCGAGCCAGTGTCGCGCTCGTGAATCCGAAAATCTGTAATCGTTTTCGCTTTTTCTTCCATACTTCCGTCACTGACCCGTTTCCATTTCTTTATCTTATGAAGCGGTGAGTCTATGTTTGGGTCAGCAAGGTGTAAAGCACATTTCCCACGATTTTTGCCCCGTTCAGCGCAGAATCGGTGCTCTCGAATGGTTTCGGAGCGATTCATGGCTGCCAGACAACGTTTCCTGCGGCTCCAAGTCGGGAACGGGAGCTACGGCACAAGCAAGACCCGATAAGAACGTTGGGGTTCCGATAGCATCAAGTCGGTTTTCGACGCCGTGGTCCCGGTGGAAGTTACGTCTCCGGGTAGATCGCTCCAATCCGGATCATTGAGAGCGGATTTGAATTGAACCCGATACCGCTTCCCGGTTACGGCAGTCCAACGGATCGTTACACTGTCGTTTGCTGCAACGATCGATTCAATCACCGGAGCCGAAACCACTACAATTTTGAAAGATTGCGTGGTACTTAGCTTCGGCGCGCCGTTGTCCGTCACGCGAACAGTTACCTCGTTTGTGGCAGAGCCCTGATTGGCGGGGATGGCCCAGGTGAACAGGCCTGTTTCAGGGTCGATCAACGCTCCGGCGGGAGCGCCTGGGTCCAGAGTGTAAGTGAGTTCGTTGCCGGGGACATCGGTGTCGGTCGTCGAATTGGCTACGGTCACTTGAGTTCCTGGGAACGCGATTTGATCACTGATGGGTGCCAGCACGGGCGCGCTGTTCGCCTCGGTGACCACAACCGTGAAGCTCTTCGTGTCGCTTAACTGAGGCGAACCGTTATCAGTCACCCGGACAGTAATCAGATTGGTGCTGGGGCCCTGGGCCTCGGTCGGTGTCCAGTTGAGCACGCCACTGCTCGAGTCCAGATTCACCCCGCTCGGCGCCGAGACCAGGCTGAAGGTCAGTGTGTTGGCCGGCAGGTCCGCGTC
>JACXTT010011852.1_pt1 | contig 11620 bp, 7 predicted proteins | sample 9270951 | NCBI WGS metagenome assembly JACXTT01 (sample SAMN15532306, study PRJNA645909) | rock metagenome | isolation source: weathered quartz diorite | place: Puerto Rico | collected 2017-06-21 | reverse complement strand
ACGCTGCGCAGGGGATTCTCCCCGCGCACAACCAGGGCAGCGCTGTTCTGCTGCGTGTGAAGAAATGGATGCAGCTTAAATTCGGTTGAAAGCTGTCTTGACCGAGGGGGCCACTTTACTTGCTCATGCTGGCCCGCGCCTCGTTACCAAAGAATTCCGTCTGATCAAAGCGCAGCAGGCGCCCGCTCAGTTGCTGCGAAGGGGCGTGCATGTCGCCATAGATATGCCGCAGGATATGGTGGGACTGAATGAAACTGCCGTTGTTGATATACGGCGGCTGATTGGTGCCCAGGGGCGAATCCTCGGCGTTGTCGGTGATGATCGAGTGGCCGGCCGGCACGCTGTCGTCAAAATGGATGTCGTCAGCGCTGACGCCAAGCAGGTGGTAGAAATCGCGTGTGCGTTCCACCACGGTGGAATACACTACGCTGTCTTCGCTGCCGGTAAAGATATAGACACGATCGCCGGCAAGGTTGGCGATGGGGTCGATTTTGCCGGCGATCGCAGTTTCGTGTGCGAGCTGTGCAAGACGTGCGGCATTGGGCGCGGTGCGCGGCACAAGTGGATTCATGCACAAATGCAGTGCGTTGAGTTCGTAGGCATCCTCTGCTACCGCCGACGCGGAACGATACGCTTCCGCGCAGCGATACGGGCCTCCCGCGATCACGCCCGCGCCGCAAAAACTCGACGAATGGGCGAGATGCATTTGTACGGTCATAAAGGCACCCGAGGAGAGCCCCGAAATGGAGCTTTTCCCCCTCTCGACCTTATACGTGCCGAGTTGAACGACCTCACTATCGATATCACCTGCCATGTCCCCCTCCGTGATTGAGATTTTGTCCGGGACCTCATGTCTGCAGCGACACGTCTGACGCCGGTCCGCTTAGGCCGATTTCGCGGCCACCATGGAACAAATCGGGACGTGAAATCCGACGTTGTGCAATGCACAATTTATATTAGCTGACCGACATGGTGGCTGCCACACAAATCTTCGACCGCGAGTCACGATGCGGTAACGGTGGTCTGGCAGTTACCTTGGGGGAGCACCCCTACGGTCTTTGCGGAAGGCTGATAAATCCCAAGGGTGGAAAACGTTGTTGGATCGTCGCTCGGCGCAGGCGGCGGGGTCTCGTGCTGAATCGTCGCGACGCTGTCGCGCGCGATCGGGTAGCTGCTGCTGCTCGGCATTGTGCTGGGACCGATGATGGAAGAGAATTTCCGCCGCATCTTGTTGGTGTCGCGCGGCGATTTCACGGTGTTCACCCCGTTGTCGCTGGGCACTGGGCCTGCTGGTTGCCGCCCCCCGCGCTGGTCGCTGTTGTCGCACTGCCGTCGATCAAAGCAAAGCGCGAAGAGGCATTCCAGGAAGAGTAGAGTTTCCGGAATGCAGGGCTGGCTCGTTTGATCGGATGAGATAGCCCCAGTGCCGCCTTTCGCTTTCGAGCCGTCTCAACGCTTCCGTAAATTAGTGGAATGCATGGTCGAGGGAGCTCGTCGATTTGGCTGGGCTAGCCGGCGCGAGGGCCGGCTGCTGGTGGGCTACGGCATGGCGGCAGCGATGCGTATGCATTTCCAGCAGCTCTCTACTAGGGGTCATCGTACTTTTGGTGCGAAATCTGGCGCTAGCAAGCCGGAATGCCGCTTGTGGCAAGGCTTTCCAGGTTACTTCGCGCCGCGTACCCGCTGATCTTGCAAGCAACTGATTTTGAACGGCTTTTTGGGCCGGGCCGCCAGAATTTACATCAAAAGTACGATGACCCCTCTTCAAGCCAGTCAGCGGGGAAGAGCTGGAGGATGCTTTGCAAGCAAAGATTGCCCGGGGCGACGCCGTCGGGCAGTTCCGCGTCATGTCCTTTGCCGACTATTCTGAGACGTCGGTCACGCCGGCGGCGCGTCAGCTTGTGGGCGATCTGCATCGTTCGGACAACGGTGAGGTGCGGTTCTCCGCATTGTCGCTCATCTGTACAACCGAAGATCCAGGTCTACTCGAAAGCCTGGTCAAGGATGGGTGGACTGCAGCGGGACTGGATACGACCACTCAAGCCGTAGAGATTCAGAATGGATCCAGGGCGTTGGTGCTGGCCGCTGCCCATGGACTCATTTCCGCCGAGAAATGTCTTGATCGCATCGCGATATCTGAATACGGATTGCTCGTCGAGAAGCTCGGGCCAGAAGCGGTGGGAGCAGTTGCTGACCGAATCGCGCTATCGATACCCGTACCCGTACCCGTAGTCGGTGGGGTGTTGGCTTGTTGCAACCCGCCTTGCATATCAGATCGGGTAGATTTGCCATTAGCGGGATGCCGCGGCAATGACATGAAGAACAACAACAGGTAGAGAAATGGGGCGCAGGAGAAAGGAGCTGTCGCTTAGCGAGGTGTTGATAGATGCGCCGTGGTGGGTATCCGCGGCGCTGGCCGTGGGTGCCTACATTGTGTTCCGCGGAATCTTGCCGGCTATATTCGCGTCGAGTCCATTGTTGACGGGCATTTCCGTGTTAAGCCAGTCGTTAGCCTGGGTTCCCGCCGCCATGTTCGGCTTCGTGGGTGTGCTGTCATACATCCGTGCGCGGGGTAGGGCGGGGGGCAAGCAGCAAGAAATCCCGATGAGGGCTCGGCGCCCCCGCACGAGCCGACCGTCGTCGCCCCCCATGTCACCCCGGGACTCCGGTGAATCCGTCGAGCCAAAGGAGGCCGTTAGCCCGCTGGCGGGAACAGCATCTGTACCTGAGAGGCCAGAAATCAATAGCTGGACGCTGGATGCCCTCAAGCTGTTAGAGTGGAAGCGATTTGAGCTGCTTTGTGTTGGGTACTACGAGGCAATGGGGTTCGTGGCCAAGACTGTCCCGCATGGTCCCGATGGCAGCATCGATGCAACCTTGTACAAGGCAGGTCTGGATGTTCCCGTGGCCGTGGTCCAATGCAAAGCATGGAGTAAGCCGGTGAAGGTAGAGCAGGTCCGCGCACTTGCCGGTGTCATGCACGAACACAAGGTGCGTAGGGGCGTTTTCTGGTCGTTATCTGGCTATGTCGGGCGGCCGGTAAAGGAGTCGGCAGAGCGAGCCGGCATTCAATTACTTGATGGTGCGGGTATTGTCGAACGGATTCCCGTCTATGCGCATGCGTAACTGGAAAGTGCACGTTTAAAAAAAAATAAACACCATCGACGCCTTGGTCTCTGCAGGCGCCGCTGGCATTGAGGAGGAGTCTACTTTGAGAAACTTGCTCTTGCGCTGGGCCGTTCTAGCTTTCGGTGTTGCCCTCTGCTTTGCTGTACGCGGTGAAGTCCTTTCCACCGGCGCGTTCGTCCAGAGCATCCCCATCGACGTGCCTGCGGGTACAAACGGTGTGCAACCGCGCCTCTCGCTCGAATACCACTCGGCACAAGGCGTCGGTTTCATGGGGCGCGGCTGGTCACTGTCCGGACTCCCGTCCATCCATAGGCACCCGGCGAGTAGGGCCGTGGCATACTCCGTTGCCGACGATTACATCGATGCCAACGGAGCGCTCGTCCGATCCAACGATGACGGGACTGAATATCGGCCTCGGGCACAGACGTGGAGCAGGTACGTCCCAAGCGGAGCCTGCGCGGGCGGCTGGTGTTCCTGGTCGGTCCAGGACAAGACCGGGGCGCGGCTCACCTTCGGCGGAACGCTCGATGCGCGCGTGCTCGTTCCCGAGCGCGATAATGCAATCCATTCCTGGGCGCTCAGTGAGTTCCGTAACGCCGACGGACTCAGCTACCGTGTTAGTTATTCGCGCGATCCGGCTGGGCACCACATCTATCCCCGGCGGATTGTCTACACTCTCGGGCCGGGTCTCACGCAGTTCCGTTCCGTGGAGTTTCTCTATGACAACGCGACAAAGCCCTTGCCTCAAACGGCGCAGGGCCTCCGAAGCTCTGAGGGCAAGCGGCTCGCGTGGATCGTCGTGAAGACAGGCGACTATGTCGTGCGCAGCTATGCCCTCGCGTATGACTCAACCGGAAACATGCTGACATCCGTGGTGGAAGCCGGGCTCATCGCCAAGCCAATCTCTTCCCCCCAGAGTGACCAGGACTGGGACGAGTATGCGACGAGGTTGCGCTCACACCTGTCGCGTGATGAAGGCTATTCGAGTCGCGCGATCACCATGGTCTATGCCCCCTCGCCCGCTCAAGTACAGGATGTGCTTTCCGACCCGGCCGCAGAGGGAGCATGGCGGCGCCTCGAACTCAAGGATCTGCAAGGCCAGGCGCTTGCGCTGCGCAGTCAAGCCAAGGCGACCCGGCTCATCGAGGGTAGCCCATCCGGCAACAATGCATTCTCCATTCAAACAGCGAGCCAGGTCGACCGCATCGTGCGGCTAGCTCCTGCCGGGGCAGGGAAGGTCCAAGTTCTCTCCGACCCGCAGTTCCTGTTTGCGGGGGAGGCGCGGACCGCGAGCCAAACCTTTCCAGTGCCTGCGGCAGGCATCAGCAGGACCTACGAATTCCACGATTTCAACGGCGACCTTCGCAAGGATCTTCTCGTCCTCTCAAGCGACGGAAAGAACCAGCTTTTCATTGCGTCGGCGAATGGCGAGTTCAGGTCGCAGGACATTTCAGCCATGCCTATTGCGAGCGCGAAGCTTCTCACGCCCGCGGAACAGGAGCTGCACTTCGCGGACGTCGATGGTGACGGCCGGACGGATATCATTGTGCGTCCTATGAACGGCAGTCCGTTAAAAGTCTGGCTCTGCCAAGGGACGTCGTTCGCGGAGGCGGCTGGCTTCGCCAGCACGGACGCAGGGATCGCCAATACTGCCGGCACCATCCTGATGCGCGATTTCAACGGCGATGGGCGCGCGGATGTCATGCGCCGAGGCATCGACGGAAAGAACATCCTCTTTCTTTCCGACGGTACGCGGTTCGCGAAGTCGGCGGAGTTGAACGGCATCAATCTCAATGCGAACACGGTCCGAGTCATCGACGACGCGGACTTCGACGGTGACCGCCGCATAGACGTTCTCGTGCTGACGCCGGGCAAAGATGTGGCGCAACTGTACGTGCAGGCCGACGGAGGTTTCCAGTCGACGGAAATCCCTCTCCTGCAGCAAGGGGAGAAAGTGGTCACGCCAGCGCTCGCCGACATCGTGGTGCTGGATGCAGACGGGGACGGCTCCCGCGACCTGCTCCTGATCTCAAGCGATGTGAATCGTCACCGCCTGCTGTTCTGGGCTGGGAGATCCTTCACCGGTGCCGGGGCGACGGGACTGGAGGGCAAGAACCTTACCGGCAAGTTCGCGGGTGACTTCGTCAGAGACTTCAATGGTGACGGACTGTCAGACCTGTTCTTGGTGGAGTCCGACAATACAGCTTCGTTGCTGCTCTCCGAAGGCACAGGCTTCCGCTCCGTGCCGGTGCCGGCGCTGACGCCGCCGCTGGCGTACCGCAGCGGCGGCGTACAGCAGTTCGAACTGCTGGATCTCGACGGTGACCGGCGCACGGACATCCTGTTCACGATGTCGTCCGGCAGCACCGCAGCGCTACTGTCCAACTTTGCGGTGCCGGGCGTGCTGACCTCGATCAACACGCCCACGGGCGCGACAGTCAAGGTGACATACGGGTTTAGCCGCGACCTTATGCCGGTGGCGGACCTGCAGGCGAAGGCCTGTGCGCAACCAGGGCGTCCCTTGGTAGAGACGTGTGGGATCGCAGATCCTTCAGACCAGTTGATCGTGGAGCGGGTCGAGGCCGACGGTCGCCGCAAGCCCGCCGATGGCGTTGCCACGGAAGAGACACGGTACGCCTACGAGGACGCGCGCCTCGTGCGAGGCGACGGCGGCGCCCTGACGCTGGGCGGTGTGCGGGCGCAGACGATCACCGACGTGCGCTCCGGCGTGGCGACGCGAACGACGTTCCATCAGTTGCTGCCGTTCACAGGGCGGCCCGACGAGATTCACAGCTATCTCAGCGGATCGCCGGCCGCGCCTTTCAAGATTCAGCGCTTCGAATACAAAGACATCTCCAATGCTCAAGCTCACCGCCTGATCGTCGAATCGGCACGGACGACGCACCACTTCGAGCGGACCGTGCGCACAGCCGAAGTGCTTCTCGAGAATGTGTACGACGCCTACGGCTACGTCACACGTTCGCGATCCTGTATCGATGGCGAGTGCCAGCTGACTGTCAACCAGTATGTCCACGACGACGCAACCTGGACGTTTGGCTTGCTGCACGAAGCGGAGGTGCGTGTCGGCGGCAATGTGCTGAAGAAAGAACGACGAAACTACGAAGGCCGGCGGCTCCGGTCGTCCCAGGCACTGCTCTGCCCGGAGGCGGAGAGCTGTTCGGAAGAGAAAGGCCGCTGGGTCGAGATGCAATCCGAGATCGCTTACGACGCTTATGGAAACATCGTCTCCAGTCGCGGCGTCGAAGGGAGAATCACGCGTTCGGCTTTCGATCCCGTGTTCCACACTCATGAAGTCGAAGCTGTCAACCACCTCGGACATTCGACAAGGCACGAATACGACGCCGCATTGCGGCGGATCCGTACAACCGACGAGAACGGACGTTCGACACGCTTCGAGTATGACGCCTTCGGCCAACTCGCCGCAGTGCAGGGGCCGGACGGAAGCCAGACACGCTACACGCGCTTCCGGCAGGGCGATCCCGCGCGCCAGCACGAGGAGATCCGCCGGCTGGAATCGAACATGTCTGAGCACGTGGAGCGCATCTACTCTGATGGGTTCGGATTCGCCTATCGAATCGAGCGTTCAGGTGACCGTGGCGGCCTCATCACCGTCGATCGCGACCAGTACTACAAGAGTGGCACCAGGTTCCAGCAGGAGTCGTACCCGTATTCATCCGCCGAAAAGCCGCAGTGGCGTGCCACGCAGACCGACGGCCTTGGTCGGAAGCTGCGCACGTGGGACAAGGGACGGCTTGCCACGACTTATAGGTACGAAGGTAGAAGGAGTATCGCGACCAAGCACGGAACAAACGGCAACTCGGTGATGGAGCTGGAACTTGACGGAGCCGGCAATGCTGTCTCTCGCACGGAGGCCAAGGGAACAAACGAGCAGGTCTCAGCCAGCTTTGCTTACGATGCCGCGGGGCGGCTGATCCGTACGACGTTAAAGGAGCTGGGAGTGCAGACGCCAGACGGCCTTGAGCGCACCTATGCGACGGCGATGCGCTACGACAACTTCGGTCGCCGAACGCAGGTCGATTCTTCCGAGGCCGGCCTCACACAGATCGAATACAGTGACGGCGGGAACATAATCAAGTCCTCGGAAGCGAACGGAAAAACGACAACAAGTTCGTATGACGCACTTGGGCGACTGGTGCGCAAGCAGTCGGTCGGTGACACGGACCTCACCTTCGCCTACGACGGCGGTGCCGTGGATGCGAACACGGTGGGGCGCCTGTCCAAGGCGGTCGACAACTCCACGAAGAGGGAAGTGCACTATCGCTACGACGTTGCTGGCCGCATCGCGGACGTGGCAGTCGTGATCCCCGGCCTCGGAACTTCCGCTGGCGCGCGCTTCCAACAGCAGTTTGAGTACGACAGGCGCGGCCGCCTCATCGGGAAGATTCTTCCCGACGGGAGCGCCATCCGATACGCGTATTCGGTCGCGGGTAACCTTCTCGAGTTGCAGAGGAACGGCGTTCGCGTCGTGAACTTTGAGAACTTTACGGCGAGGGGGCAGCCCGGCAGCCGGGAGCTAAAAAGCTCCGCGTCAACCGACGATCACAACTTGATCACGCGCTACGGCTACGACAGTGAATATCGGTTGACCAAGCTCGAGACGTCGAGCCACGCCGGTCAGACCCTTCAGTCCCTGGAGTATCGCTTCGACGATCACGACAACGTGGTCGACATGTTCGATCGCCGTTCATCTACCGTCGTTGACGGACGCGAAACCAGCGAGGGCCAGCAGTTTCAGTACGACCGGATGGACCGGCTGGTGAAGGCCGTCGGCCACAAGACCTACGGGGTGAAGAATTTTGCCTACAGTCCATTCGGCCACGTCGAGAGTCTGTCGGGCCTGGAGTCGCGCACGTTCCAGTACAACGCCCGAGGACAGATTGTTAATGGCAACGATGGGGGCCTCGAGGCGCAGTACGATGCCGCCGGAAACACCGTAACGAAGCGCCTCGGCGAGCGGAAATGGACCTACAGGTGGGGGGCTGGAAGCCAGCTTCTCGGGATCGAGGAGCCAAGCCGTGTCCGCGCCCGCATGAGCTACGACCACGTGGGCCTGCGGCAGCGCAAAGTGGTCGAGGACCTGGAGAATGGTTCGACGACGACCACGCACTACATCACGCGCGACTACGAGATGGTCGAAATGGTCAAGCGCGGTGCGGACGGAGTCCAGCAAGTCTCCTACAGAGAAGTGGTCCATGTGGATGCGATGGACCTCGGGCTTGTTGCGACCATCGTCAACGAACGCCGTCTCAGCGTCCAGGACGGCCAACCGCCGCTTCCTTCGTTCAATGGGCTGTCTAGTCCACCGGCTGCGGCTTCAGACGCCGAGAAGGGCGGTGTCGGAGATGCCTCGGCGAGCGGCGTCTGGTTTTATCACGCGAACCACTTGGGATCGGTGTCCCTGATCAGCGACGCCAAGGGGGAAATCCTCAGCCGTATTACGTACCTTCCGTTCGGCGAGATCGACCGGAACCACTCAACGATCCGCACTCCGGTGCTTCGTGACTTCACCGGCCAAGAGAGCGACGACGGCACCGGTTTGGTATATCTGCAGTCTCGCTACTACGACCCCGTGATAGGGCGCTTCATCTCGCCGGATCGGGTGGTATCGACGACGATTTCGTTGTTCGCGCTGAATCGTTACGCCTATGCCGCCAACAGCCCGATCCGCTTCGACGACCCATCCGGGCACTTCAGCCTGCACAAGCTCGTGCGAGAGATTTCCAATGGGGTACGGGACACAGGTCGGTTCGTGGGCGACGTGGGGAGAGGCGCCGTCAACGTTATCAAGGGCAATGCCGAGGCCATGACGCACATCGCGGAACGCACCATTCGTTACCCGCTGAAGGTCGTCGAAGCCCCGATCGACCTTTACAAGGCGCAGGAGAAGGTTGCACGCCAGGAGTTGCTGGCGAACGGCTCACTGCGCTCGGTGGCTATGGTCGCGGCCAGCGTTTATGGCGGGCCCGGGGGTGCTGCTGCGTTGTCCTCGTATCTCACGCTTTCGGCCGGCGGTAGCGTCGAGGACGCATTGCGTGCGGGCTCCCTTTCCTTTGCTAGCAGCTATGCGTTCGCCGAGGTGGGAGGCGTCCAAACCAGTGGCTTTGCGGAAGGCGCGGGAAAGGCGGTTGCCATGGGGGTTGTGGGTGGCACGGCGTCTTCCGCGCAGGGGGGGCGATTTGAAGATGGCTTCACCGCCGCGTTTGCGCCCGCGGTCGCCCAGGGGCTCTATGAGGCGTTTACGCATGCTTCACCCACGTTTAAGCCGGGGGGCGAGTCGGTCTCCAAAGGGCCGCGACCGGACGGCACACCTTACAGTCGATGGGATCTGAAGCCCGAGGTGAACAACATCGGCAAGTTCAACGAAGGCTTGCGGGAGACCAATTGGCAATACGAAGGATCTGCATTCATGCGTGGGGTGAACAAGATCCCGGGCATGAACTCGATGGCCTTCTTCCACGACCATCTCGCCATGGCTATGTCGCTGGACGGCGCGCTGAACATGGCGACCATCGTGGTACCTGCTATCCCCTTCAACTACTACGCGCTGGGCGTGACGCGAGATCGCTTCCTGCTCGACCAAGCGATCGAGGAGGCGAGAAACCGCTGAGCGCAGCCGGCCAAGATACTCCCTTGTGCTCTGCCGTGAATAAGTCTTTATCTTGGTCGCAGGCCCGGAGGAGCTGGAAGCGGCGGGATGCTTTTCGTCCGCCGCCCCAGCCATTGCCAGACATTCTTGTGGGCAGAAGGGCTGCTCGGGGTGAGAGAACCGCGAGCAGCCTAGCAAAAATCGGCCTTACACTTCTTCTGGAAACATGAATTGAGCGTGTTTATGGTGAGCGCTGGCAGTCATGATGTAGTGCAGGAACGGCGCGCACTCGTCGTCGCTCTTGTCAATGACTGCCCTCATCAGTCGCAGCGTCTCCGCCTGGAACGGGTTGAATTTTGACTTCAATTCAAGCAAGGTATCCAAGTCATTGCGCTCGATGAATTCGAAGTATTTCCCAAGCAGTCCAGCGACAACATCGGAGACCTGCGTCAGAGGACTATTCAGTGAGTCCACAAAGCGGTATTTGAACGATCCATCCGCTTGTATCTTGTTCAGGACTTCCATTTCATCTTCGACGGAAAATTCGTCGTCAAACACGTGCACTGAGTTTTGGAACATTTTCCCTCGATGCTGGTAGAAAACGGTAAGTCCATTAACCAACATCCCGGGTTCGCCGTTATATGTCAACCCCATTTCGTCTATATCAGTGCTCATAAGTAGCAGCTCGGCGAGGCTGGACATCGAAGAAATTTCCTCTACTGTCGACTTGCTCTGTTCGCTGGACAAAAGAAGGTCGACTCGGCTATTTGCGACGTCCGCAATCGATTCTAAAAGTTCGCGCTCCTTACCGTCGATTTTTGGATAGTCAAACTTTTTTATCGTCGCCAGGAATTTCGCTTTATCGACTTCCACAAGTCGAAAGAGAACATCCTTGTGGAAGGCCAAGAATGTGCGCCAATGCTCTTCATTTTGAAGCCTGAGCTTCCCATTGATAACACAGTGATGGACACAATCATCGATGACATCGACAAATGCCCAGTATTCGAGGCTGAGATTGAAATAGTGGACGTACAGGTCGCTATCGAGTATCCACTTCAGAATTTGAGTTATTTGCGGCGATTTCAATACGGCATCGAAGGTTCCCGACGCAATCTGGCCGAACTTCAATTCGTCTACCGATTTTTGAAGTTTCAGGCTCGTGATGAGATCAGCAGCATTCGCCGTGCACGAGTCGCCTTTATATGCGAGACCGGCGAGCATAAAATTCGTTGCTGCCTTCTGCCTTCTGCCTTCTGCCTTCTGCCTTCTGCCTTCTGCCTTCTGCCTTCTGCCTTCTGCCTTCTGCCTTCTGCTTTCTGCTGGGATCCTTGTCGACGTTATAATTATCTGTGTTCTCGTTAATGTAAAATTTACGATGGTTGTTGGATTCATCGTAGAAAAAAGTATAGGATGCGGTCGGCGAATCAAAGCTGGGTGAAAACAAGATATCTCCTTCTGATAGATAATACCATTTTCAACGCTCTCTTTTCATGGGCGTGACTAACGATTTTATCGTTTGAACTTATTTCCGGTTCGAGGTTTGGGTGCAAGAATGGCTGCTTTTTCGCTATTTGGCGGGGGCGTCGGTTCGAAGCGCTTGGAGCTATGACGATCCGCTAGCCTTTGAAACCGTCTGGCAGAACAGGTCGACTTGTCTGCTTCTGGCCGGCTATTGCCGTTGCGATCCCGCCAGACTGGCCTGCGACCAAGATACGCCCTTATGCGCTGCAGAGCATAAGGGCGTATCTTGGTCAGGGGCCTAGTAGCGTACCAGCGCTTCATTGCACGCCTCCGGCCAGTTTCGGTGGATGCCCATCTTGTAAAGGAGTTCGACCTTGTCGAACAATTCCCCCATCTGATAGG
>JACXTT010011851.1_pt1 | contig 11621 bp, 9 predicted proteins | sample 9270951 | NCBI WGS metagenome assembly JACXTT01 (sample SAMN15532306, study PRJNA645909) | rock metagenome | isolation source: weathered quartz diorite | place: Puerto Rico | collected 2017-06-21 | reverse complement strand
CTTCATGGTGACCGGATCGCCGGCCTTGAGCTGATTCAACTGCTCGCTGACGATCACCGATTCGGTCCCACTCAGTCCAGCAGACACGAAGGCATTCGTGCCGACTTCCTTCGCGATGTTCACCTGTTTCTGCGAGACTTTTCCATCGACAACAACAAAGATGGCTTTGCTGCCGTCGCGTTCGAAGACGGCGCGCTTGGGGATCACGAATAGTTTTGTCGCAGAACTCCGCGTTTCCTCCGCAGCCTTCTCCGACTCCAGGAACGTGACGCGCGCATTCATTTCCTGACGCACGTATTCGTCGGGCTCTTTGAACTTCACTTTTACCTGGACCGTGGCTTTCGAACGATTGGCCTCCGGCGCGATTTCATCGACTACGCATTTGTAAACGCGGTCGGGGAACGCATCCGTCGTCACTGTGCACGGTTGATTCGGAACGATGCGGTTGAAATCGTTCTGATTGATATCCAGCTCGACCTGAATGTCGTTGAGGTCGGCGATAGTGACCACGAAAGATTTCGCTCCGCGATCGCCGACGAAAGACGTCGTCACCATCTCGCCGCGTTCGACGTTGCGCTCGAGAATGGTTCCATTGATCGGGACGTGAATCTCCGTCGCATCGAGCATCGTCTTTGCATAATCCACGCCGGCTTTGGCCCGTGCCGCCTCGGAACGCGCGGTATCGATTTGCTCTTTACGCGGTCCCTGCCTCACGAGTTCGTACGTGTGTCGGACTGATGCGACGTTGGCGCGGGACGTATCGAAGCGCCCTTGCGCTTCATCGAGAAGCTGCGCGGCGGCGACTCCTTCTTTCGCCAATCCCTGGATGCGTTTCAAATTAGCTTCATCTGTGCGAAGCTGCGCCTGCGCTCGATCGAGTTCGGCTTTCGCTCGATCGATTTCTTCCGGCCGTGAGCCGCGTTCGAGCTCGGCCAGCCGTGCCATGTCTGCGTCGTATGAAGAACGCGCTTGTTCGTACTGCGCGCGGTATTCGAGATCCTCGAGCCGGACGACCGTCTGGTTCTGCGTCACGCGGTTACCCTTCTCGACACCGATCCATGCAACGCGTCCTGCGATTTTCGATCCCACCTGGATTTTGTGATGGGCAATCACGTAACCCGTCGCGACAAGCACTGCGGACTGTCCCGAAACTTCGGCATGAGGTCGAACGGTCTCGACCGTTACGGCGGGCGCGCGCCCGGAACGAAGCACCGCAAACAGAACGCCGCCGGCCAGGACGATCAACAACACCACCACCACAACAATCCAGGATTTTCCGCGACTCGGTTCGGCACCACGCTGCGATCTATCGATTTTGAGTTTGTTCAGCTCGCTTGAAAGGTTGTCCATTACAGTTCTCTTAACGCCGATGTAATCGGCAGCCTCGCCGCGCGAATCGCGGGCAGCAGCCCGCCGATTAGTCCCATCGTGAGGGCATAAATCAATCCGGTCAAGAGCAGGCTTGGCGTCACGCGAAACGCAAACGCGACCTGGCTGAATGTCGAAAAGTTCATAGTCGAAGTCTGATAACCATTGAAGGCAAAATACGCCGCCAGGCCGCCGATTGTTCCGCCGATTCCGCCAAGAACGATCGACTCCGCGAGGACCGACACAATGACCGATACCGTGTTGAATCCCAATGCGCGCAGCGTCGCAATCTCCCGCGTTCGCGAAGCCACGGCGGTGTACATCGTGAGAATCGCTCCGAACACAGCGCCAATACCCATCAGGAAGGCGACGCCGAAACCGAGAGTGTCGATCAGCCGCGTCATCGTTTCCGATTGCGCCCGGTAATATTCGTTCTCGCGACGCGATATCACGTGAACCTGCGGATTTGCCATCAGCCACTGGCTGAAGGAATCGAATGACTGCGGGGTATCCAGCTTGACCATCACCGAGCTGAACGAGTTGCCCCGCTGATACAAACCTTGCAGCAAGTGAACGTCGCACCAGATCTCGGTTTCAACCACTCCGCCTCCGGCTTCGAAAATTCCCGTGACGAGCCACTTATTCTTTCCCGAAGTTATCGTATCGCCAACATTCAAGCTGACGAACTGACGGCTCGCGGCTCGGCCGACAATGGCTTCGTTCGTACCGAATCGAAACATTCGGCCTTCGACGATCTTCACCTCGTCGCGAGTCTGCAGCCCCGCCGTTTCAATGCCGCGCAGCGGAACGTTCGCGGGCGAGTCGGGCGTTGATTTTTTCGGCAGGTCGATAATGACGTAGAGCTCGGCCGATGCCAGCGCATTCCCGCCTTCCTGGCGAATGCCCGGCGCTTCCTTGATGATTCGCGCTTCATCGCCGGCGACACCGCTCGTCATTTCGGTATCGGAACCTTCTCGCATTACGAGCGCCCGGCGCGGAGATCCGTTGCCTGTCATCGCGCTCGAAAACCCTGCGGAGACCGACAGCACCGACACGAACACGACTACAACGCCGGCAATTCCAATGATCGCGACGACAGATGAACCCAGACGGCTTGGCACCGTGCGCAGGTTCACCATCGTCACCGCGACGGTTTGTCTCAGCCACTTCATTCTTTAATTCCTTCTGAGCGCATCCGTGATGCGCAGCCGCATGGCGCCGATTGCCGGCATCGCGCCCGCGATGATTCCCATCATCACCATGAGCAGCACGCCGACGGCAATGTTCTGTGGCGGCAGAACGAACAGCGGCAGCAGACCACCTGTTGGATCGCCTCGGCTCACGATCAGCCACGCAGCGCCAAGTCCGAGCCCGCCGCCGACGACAGTGATGAACAATGATTCACACAGAACAAGCGCGAGAATTCGGTTATCGGTGAAGCCGAGGGTTTTAAGCACCGCAAGCTCGTTCGTGCGTTCGCGCACGGACTGCACCATCGTGCTGGCGGCAACGAGTCCGAACATGAAGAGAACTGTTGACGCGATCGCGATCGTGATGGAGCCGATATCGCCGACCTGTTTCGCAAAGCCTTCGATGAAACCTTTTTCGGTTGTGGTTTTCGTTTCGGCGCCCGAGTTGGCGAACATGGAATCGAACGTTCTGCTGATCTCCAACGACTTCGCGGGATCATCGATCTTGATGACGTACCAGCCAACCGAGTCCTTGAGGGCTTCCATCCGATTCTCATTGAGATAGTCGTACCTGAAAAAGAACTGCGTCTTGTCGACGCTGGGCCCGCCGTCGTAGATGCCGACAATGTTGAATTCCCACGGAGCTTTCGGTTGCCACATCTGCGCCATCAACGGAACGCGATCGCCGATCTTCCAGCCATAGCGCGCAGCCAATTCTTTTCCAGCGATTGCCCCTTGCCGATCGGCGAGCCATGCTTTCATCTGCGAAGCCGGCATTACGAACTCCGGATAAATCTGCATGAACGGTTCGGGATCGACGGCAATCGTCGTGAGAACATTGTTCGTCTGCTGGTACGCTCCGTTGAACCACGTCTGGTGCGACGCCAGTTTCACTCCCGGCGTCTGCTGGATCTGCCGTTGATACGAAATCGGCAGCGGCAGCAGGAGCGTGATCTTGTTGATGAGCACGAGCCTGTCGAGTCCCGCGATGTCCACGCCAAGACTGAACGCCGTGCGAATCGTCATCACGAGTCCGAAGAGCAGAAACGCGATGAAGACGCAGAGCAGCGTGAAGGTCGTTCGCGTTTTGCGGCGCCACACATTCATCCAGATCAATGGCAGGTATCTCATGACACCAGTTCTCCCGAAAGAACACCCTTCTCGAGATGCAGCGTCCGCCGCGCGCGATCCGCGGCGTGAGGATCGTGCGTCACCATGATGATGGTTTTGCCGTGATCGCGATTGAGAGCCTGAAGCAGATCCAGAATCTCGTCACCGGCTTTGCGATCGAGATCGCCCGTCGGCTCGTCGCATAGTAATAAGGTTGGATCCGTCACGATCGCGCGCGCAATGCCGACACGCTGTTCCTGTCCGCCGGACAACTGGCTCGGATAATGCTTCGCGCGATCCGCCAGCCCGACGACTTTCAAAGCAACTGCCACGCGCTCGCGCCGATCCTTCTTGGAAAGATTGGTGAGCAGCAGCGGCAACTCGACATTTTTTTCGGCCGTGAGTTTCGGAAGAAGATTGTAGAGCTGAAAAACAAACCCTATATTTTCGGATCTCCATTTCGAAAGCCGGCCGCCACGAAGCGAACTGACTCGAAGACCGGCAACATCGACGGCGCCTTCAGTCGGCGTATCGAGTCCGCCGATGAGGTTGAGCAGCGTCGTCTTGCCGGATCCCGAAGGACCCATGAGCGCGAGAAAATCGCCTTGGGCGATCTGGAGGTTGACGCCCTTCAGAACGTCAATGCGCTCGCTACCGCGTGTGAAATGTTTGTGAACATCCGATACCTGGACCAGACCGTCTGAATTCATGGCAGATGAATGTAGCAAACAGAGCCTCCGCGCATTCCAAAAAAATTAGGCAATCTATATAAACAGTCCAAAAACCTAAGAAGTTACGCGGGGCACCCCGAAAGGGTGCATGAAAATTAGCCGGTGGCTAGCGAGCGAAGCGAGCAGCCACCGGTGAGATTGCCGTCGCAACCTGGCACGCCGGCGGGCGTGCCAGAATACGCGCAACGCCTTACCAGGCGTTGCGCCGCCTTGCGGCTGACGCCTGGCTAATTTCCAAGCACCCCTTCGGGGTGTATAAAAACTCTTAGCGCGACAGCAGTTCCACAAATTCCCGATAAAACTTTTCTATATTGAAGAGCCGCCCGGCCCGGCCGCGTCCTGATCGATGATGACTTTACGTTCGGCCTGACCGAAAGCTGGCACTGCGATCAGGATCGCGAGTACAATCGCGATACGTTTCAAAGGGGCCACCTCAAGGAGGGTAATCATGACATACCTGCGCTGGACTTTGGCGATCGCCATCGCGCTCGTCGCGCAAACCAAACCGTCCGACTATTTCCCGACACGCGATGCGTGGGAGCACAAGAAACCCGCCGAGGTGGGAATGGACGCGGCGAAGCTGAACGAAGCGGTGGAGTACATGAAGGCCCACGAAACCGCGTCGCCGGCGCGCGACTTCTCCGACCAGGAGATCGTGTTCGGAAAACTTCTGGGATCGGTCCCAACGGAACGCGGCGCCACGAACGGCATCATCATCCGCCACGGATACGTCGTTGCGGAGTTCGGCGATACGACTCGACCCGATCCGACGTACAGCGTCGCGAAGAGCATGCTGTCGACCGTCGCCGGCATTGCAATCGATCGCGGCTTGATCCCGAACGTCGATGATCCCGTCTTCAATCTCATCAAGGACGGCGCCTACGATACACCTCACAACCGGCTCATCACGTGGCGCAACCATCTGCAGCAGGAATCGGAATGGGAAGGCGAGATGTTCGGAAAGAACGCGAACTTCCTCGGCAAGGAAGCCTTCGGACGCGGCGAGATGAAACCGCGCGCCATCGACGAACCCGGCGCTCACTACGAATACAACGATGTGCGCATCAACCGCTTCGCGCTTTCGCTGCTGAAAGTGTGGAAAAAACAAATTCCGGATGTCTTCCGCGACGAGGTGATGAATCCCATCGGCGCATCGAACACATGGAAATGGGTGCCGTATGCAAACGCGTATGTCGACGTCGATGGCAAGCGCATGGCATCCGTCAGTGGGGGCACGCGCTGGGGCGGCGGCGTCTGGATCAGCAGCTACGACATGGCGCGCCTCGGCCTGCTCTGGCTCCGCGGCGGCAAGTGGCGCGACAAACAGATCGTTTCGTCCTCATACCTGAAGATGGCAACCGCCGCGAGCGCGCACGGTCCCGACTACGGTTTTCTTTTCTGGCTAAACACAAAAGGTCGCCAGTGGGAGGGTTCACCGAAAGACGCGTACTGGGCCCTCGGCAACGGCGGCAATTACATCTACGTTGTGCCGTCTCAGGATCTCGTCGTCGTGTGGCGCTGGAGTGCGCAGCCTGCGGAGGGCTTCAGGAGAATCGTCGCATCGATCACGAGTTAATCCGTGCGAACTCAAACGGAAGAGGCAAACGCGTTCCAATTACTTCACCCGTACTGTGCAAAAACTCAATCTGATTGAAATCAGTGGAAGAGTAGCGCGTGATAATCTGCGCCAATGCAGACTCGCTTCGATCCGTTTTCCTTTCTTGTCATCTCTCTGGCCGGGTGGGTGAACCAGCGTCAGCAGCATGTCGTCGAATATTTAATGGAGGAAAATCGGGTCCTGCGCGAGCAGATCGGCGATCGCAGAATGCGTTTCACCGATGAGCAGCGTCGTCGGCTGGCCGCGAAGGCAAGGAAAATCGGCCGCAAGGTCCTCGATAAAGTTGCCAGCATCGTGACTCCGGAAACGCTGATGGCGTGGCATCGAAGGCTGATCGCCGAGAAGTATGATGGAAGCGCAAACCGGGGTCCAGGACGACCACGAACGGCGGCTGACATTGCGGAGCTGGTGATTCGAATGGCGAAGGAGAATCGAAGCTGGGGTTATCGACGAATTCAGGGAGCGCTGTCCAATCTCGGCCACGTCCTGGCGTTTAAAACCATTGCGAATATTCTGAAGGAGCATGGTATCGAGCCCGCGCCGGAGCGAAGTCGGAAAACAACGTGGAAAGAATTCATAAGCCGACATTGGGAGCAGATCGTGGCATCGGATTTCTTCACGATTGAGGTATGGACGCCGAGCGGCTTGAAGCGGTTTATCGTTCTATTCTTTTTGGAACTGTCGAGACGACGAGTGGAGATCGGAGGAATCGCACCCAATGCCGACGCATTGTGGATGGCTCAGATTGGGCGCAACGTCACGGATGACGTGGATGGCTTCTTCAAAGGAAAGCGATACCTGATTCATGATCGCGATCCGTTGTATACGCAGGAATTCTTAAAGATGCTTTCGGAAGTCGGTGTGGAATCGGTCCGATTGCCACCACGATCGCCAAATTTGAACGCCCAGGCGGAGCGCTTTGTAAGGACCATTAAGGAAAGCTGTCTGGAGCAGATGATTCTGTTCAGTGAAGACGCATTACGGAGCAGCGTTCACCAATTTCTGGACCATTATCATCAGGAACGCAATCATCAGGGTCTGGACAACCGACTCATCATTCCGCTGAAGGAAAAGGTCAACATGGAAGGAAGGATCGAGCGGCGAGAAAGACTGGGCGGTTTGCTCAACTACTATTACAGGGCGGTGTAGGCATTCTCACTATTGCGGCTCGAATAAACTTCACCTCTGGGTAGATCTTAGTTGTAACGTGTCACGATCCTCTGCCCCGATAGTCTTACCTTAAATTTCATCGAGAATCTCACATTGGTTGCAGCGAATCGGCGAAGCCGGTGACGGTGCGGGATAGGATACCGGACTTGTGTAGAGGGGACGGGTATGCCATCCCGTTTTTGCGGGCAAGGGCAGAGTAGGGTTTCTGAAGGGAGTCGATAAGGAGCGCCCGGAAAGACGTCGGGCGGAAGTCGCGTTTGGATAGCCGAAGGCTTCAGCTCAAAGCTGTCCCGGCTGCGGTGTGGAGGAAGGAGGAAGAAGCCCCGCCGGAATGAAGAGTCCGGCGGGGCAGGAAAGGACTGGACGATCAGCCAGGTGTAGCCCGTCGCCTCAGCCTTCGGGCCTGCGTGACCCGCAGGCCGGTATTGCCGGGGCGCGACCCGCCGGCAAAGTGGAGAAGTCCAGGGGCAAGCGGTACTGATTGCCGTCATGAACGATGAAGCCTTGGTCGCGAGCGCGCTGGATGGCGAGATCGGCCGTGCGTTTGGAGCACTTGGATTTTTGCATGATGTGTTGACGGAGCGGATTGAAAGCCGCCGGAGAGCCGGCCGCCTGGAGGGCGAGTTGAACATCGGCGGGCTCGACTTTGCGGCGGGACGGAGCCGCTACAGGAGGAGTGGAACCGGAAGCGGAAAACCAGAGCGCGTCGGGATCCAGAGACAGGAGACGGGAAGGCAGAGCGGCGGCGTAACGGAACTGAAAGCGAAGCTCGACTGTAGGGATCTGAGGAGAAGGGCGCGCCAGCAGCAGATAGGAATCGCCGACGGCGTGCAGAGCCGAAGAGCCGCGGAAGGCGCTGCCCAGTTCATGACGGCCCGCCGACTTTTTGATGTGGTGAACAACAATGAGAGCCGCCTTGGAGGCATCGCGCAGCCGGACCAGAGCCTGACAAAGAGCGGCCATGGCGCGCGTGTCGTTTTCATCCTGGTCGTGAGTGGAGTAGAGCGGATCGATGACGAGGACATCGGCCTGGACGGAACGGGCGGAGGTGAGGAAGTGATTGAGGCCGGCGGTGGAGCTGAGCATATGGCCCGAGACGCGGGTATCGACGAAGAGATTGGCATCGGCGCGGTCGCCGATGGCTTTGCGCATCGTAGCCAGGCGGAGAGCAAACTGCGGCGTGGGCAGTTCGAACTGGCAAATCAAGACACGCTTGGGGGAAGGGACTTTAAACCCGGCGTGTTCGCCACCGGCCGCCAAAGCCAATGCCAGATTCGAGACCAGAAGCGATTTTCCAGCCTTCGGTTCGCCGCCGAGAAAAAGGATTCCTTGAGAAGGCAGCAGGCTGGGTTCGATCAGACAGGGTTCCGGCTGAGGATGATCGGTGAGCAGTTCGGCCAAAGACAGGACGGTGCGGCTGGGGGCTTTCGCTTTAGCAGGAGCACTCATAACAGAGCCTCCGTGGCGGCGTCCATGAGGATAGCCTCATCGACGATGGCGGCTTTGCGGGAAGCGGCCAGACGCAAAGCCGTTAAGGCGAGCTTATTGACCTTGCGGGGAATGCCTTTGGTGGCTTGGTAGAGAGCCTGGTGCGCGGTGTCGTCAAAGAGCGGTTGGCTGCAGCCGGAAGCTTTGAGTTGGTGCGCGATGTAGGCGTCCAGCTCCTGGCGGGAGAAGCCTTCCAGATGATAGTGAACGGCGATGCGCTGGCGCAGCCCTTCGTGATGTTGAAGAGAAAGCGTACGGCGCAGCAAGGGCTGGCCGATCAGCAGCAAGGTCAGGTAAGTGGAGGAGTCCATGTCGAAGTTCAAGAGCAGCGGGATCTGCTCCAGTGCGGGATGCGAGAGTAATTGCGCCTCATCAAAGCAAAGGATGGGGTGCTGCTTTTTGGTTTTGTTCAGACGCAGAATGGCTTCGGCGATCTGATCGACCAGATCGCCCTTGAAGTGGGCGGGCTCGATATCCAGATCGCGGGCCAACTGGCGGAGTAGATCCAAGGCCGAACCTGAAGACCAGTGAAGATAGATGATCTTATACAGGTTGGGATTCAAACCGGCGAGCCATGTTCTTGCGGCCGTCGACTTGCCCGAGCCGGCTTCTCCGGTGAGCAGGCCCGCACCGCGATGATCGGTGAGGAACTGAAGGCGGGCTTTCAACTGGGTCCAGGCGCCGGATTCAAACAGTTGTTTGGGATCGGGGTTGGAGGCGAAAGGCGTTTTCTTAAAGCCGAAGAAGGTTTCAAACATCGCCGTTCTCCCGTTTTTGGTGCAGCAGTTCGATGTAGTTGATGCCGGTGGGTTCGGGCGCGGGCGCCGGTTCGGATTTGGGGGCGATCCAAAGCCCATTGGCAACCGGGTCGGCGAGGCGTGCAGCGCCCTGGAAAGCGCCATCCGAAAAGACATCGACCTGAGCGGGATCGAGAGGATCGAAACGCACTTCGACCTTGTGACCGGCCAGATGAGCGGGAGCTTCATAGAAACATTTCTGGAGCAGAAACGTGGAATCGCGGCGCACCACGCGGTCGAGACGATAAAAGAACAGACGGCGGACATCGGTGGAGGGTGGCAGTTGGCGGACGCGCTCAATGTCGCGCTGCCAGCGCTGGAGCGGAGTGGTGTTCGCAGGCAAACCGCCATGAGGAGCGCGGTGATAGGCGTTTTGAATCCAGGCGTCCAGACGCGTGTTGAGATCCTCCATGCCGGTCACGTGCTTTAGATCCAGGCTGGCCAGAAACTGTTCTCTAACGCTGCGGAAAAAGCGTTCGATTTTTCCGCGGCCTTCGGGTTGATAAGGTGGCGTGTGGACAATCAGAATACCTAACGTGGCGGCGATGCGGGCCAGTTGAGCCGAGCGGTACACCTTGCCGTTGTCGACATAAAGACGGACGGGAATGCCGCGCGCGGCCACAGCCTGGCGCGTACAATCCAGCAGAGATTCCAGACCTTGATCGGCGTAGAACTGCGCGTGAGCAATCAAGCGAGACGCGTCGTCCAGAATGGCATAGAGCATGGCTTGCTGTTTGCCGCCGCCGGGCCGCGGGATGTAGGGGCCAAACATCATGTCGGATTGCCAGATCTGATTGGCAAACTCGGCCTCAAACTTCTTGTGCGCCGGCGGAGCCAGCAGTTGCTTTTGGGTTAGGCCCTGCTCTTTGAGGAAGCGGTAGAGTGTGGCCGCCGACAAGGGTGGCGTCGTGGGATCATCGGCCTCAGACAGCGCCAGTTCCCGCAGCAGTGTGGTTCCCGTGCGGTGCGGGTTTTCCCGCATGAGCCTCTCGATCAGTTGAGCCAGTTGCGGAGAGATGACGCGGCTCTGTCCACGGTCCCGGCGCCGTTTCGGACCCAGCGCCTCCAGGCCGCCTTTGCGGTATCGGCCGGCCCATTTCAACAGCGTGCCCACCGATATCGTGGTCCGCTCGGAAAAGGGAATCTCGTATTGGAGCGCCGCCAGTTCACGGGCGCGACGCATCAGTTCGCCGCGCGAGAGTCGTTCCAGAACCAGAGTCGCAATCAGGCCGTAACGGAATAGCGCGATTTTTTCAGATTTGGGATCCTCCATCGGGGGAATACCTCCTGGAATCGAACCCTAATCCGATCGGTTTTTCCCTTCCATGCAAGTGGTGTGTGGGAGCGCTCCCAGCGCGCCGGAATCGGCGTCGATCGTGAATCGTCGCCCGTCAGGAGCCAGAGAACGTCCCCATCCCAACAGATGCATCCGCAGCTCTGAAAACAGAAACCGGTGCCCCGCCGTCCATCCGGTCTTCTCCAGCATGCCCAACGCCTTGAATACAAAACTGGAGGCGGCGATCACCGCCGTTACGGACGCCAGCGCCGCTGATAAGCTCTCGCCCTGTTGGCGGAAGCGGCGCACCCAGTGCTGGCCGCGCTGGTAGGGACCTTCCCGCGCGGCGATCCTCCAGACTTGCTTCTCCATCAAGCGGGCTTTCACCGTCCGCGCGATCTCCGGAATGCTGAAACGCATAAACGGCAACGCCCATTCCGGCAACAGCGACACGGTCCGCTGGCACGCCTGGCATAGATACCGCCGTATCCGGACCAGACCATCGAACGCTTCGTCCACAATCGTCCGGCTGTAGAATCCATGCGCCGTCAGAGGCGCTTTCGCCCGGCATTGCGGACAACTGGAAGGACGCCCACAATCGGCATCCTCGCTTTGCTCCATGTACTGGTGGATTGAACCACGGTGCGGGTGTAGCATTTGCATCGGACCTCCAGGGGAACTTTCCCCAACTGGTCTTGGAGGGCTCCGATCCAGGCCGCTAACCATAGATACGGAGCTCTCCGCACCTATCCTGTGCCCGGTCCTCTACCTGAAAAAATCGAAAATGGAAAGAATCCTTGGTGGGATATCTATCGAATCCGATATGCCGCCGGCACCCTCACGTTCGGGTCGGCCAATTCTCACGCTCGCTCA
>JACXTT010011850.1_pt1 | contig 11621 bp, 5 predicted proteins | sample 9270951 | NCBI WGS metagenome assembly JACXTT01 (sample SAMN15532306, study PRJNA645909) | rock metagenome | isolation source: weathered quartz diorite | place: Puerto Rico | collected 2017-06-21 | reverse complement strand
GCGGGGTGTGCGATCAAACGCGACCAGGTGTAGGCCGCCGTCAGGCTGAGGCCCTTTGTGAAGCGGTGCTCATACCGCGCTGGCAGCGAATGATAAATGGTGTTGGTGTCCGGCGCGATCATCCGGATGCGCGCGTAGCCCTGGTACGGCCGGCGCGCCTGGATGTCGCCTACTCCCGGTTCGGCCTGATTGAAATTCTGCAGGCTGGTGTCGACGTGCGTGCCTTTGCTGGCCACCCATCCAGCTTCGATCACGTCGTTCGTAGTCAGCTCGTGCGAGAACTGCAGGTTGAAATTCTGCACGTAAGCGTTGCGCCGCTTGCGGTCCGGCGGTACCGAGACCACGTTGAAGATCGGATTGGTCGGATAGATCTCCGCCGGCACCGGATTCTGAATCGTGGCGATGGGGCTGGTGGCCGGGTTGATCACCGTCAGGCTGCCGCCCGCCGGTGGATTCAGTTGCAGGATGTTCATGTTGTCGAACTGCGCCACGGTGTAGAAAATTCCGTACCCCCCGCGGACCACGCTGCGGTGCGGCAGCCGGTAAGCGAATCCGAAACGCGGGCCGAAGTCGCGGTACTCGCCCAGGTAAATGTCTTCCTGCTTGCCCGGCTCGGGCCACAAGATGGGCCCTTTGGGATCCAGATCGAACCGCAGCGTTCGCGTGACGGCGTTCACGTCGCGCGGCTGCCCGGGAACGTCCCAGCGCAGACCGATGTTCAGCGTCAGGTTGGGCGTCGCCTTCCAGTCGTCCTGAGCGTAGAGCGCATAGCGCCACTGCCGGATCTTGGAAATCGGCACGCCCTCCGGCGTCAGCGTGGTGCGCGGGTATCCAAGCATGTACGCCGCCGCCGAGTATCCGGCGATGTCTCCGGTGAAGGTCATGTTGCTGAACGGCCAGTTATTGGTGGTGGCGTCGTCCAGCAGGCGGCGAACGTCGCCGCCGAATTTCACCGAATGCGCGCCGTGGATCCAGCTCACGTTGTCGACGAATTGATAGGTGCGGCTGTTGTCGAGGTTGGAGGACGCCTGGCTGTCGCCCATTCCGAGAAAGCCGTCGATGTTGATCACCGGGAAGCCCTGTTCGTCCTTGCGCAGCGGCCTGCCGCCGGGGCCGCCCACGTTCAGGCCACGGATGCCCAGCGATTCGATGGTGAAGTCGGTGTTGGTGCGCGGGCTGAGTTTCGATACGTTGCCTTTGATCCAGCCGAAGCGCGCCTCGTTCAACAGCGCCGGGCTGAACGTGTGCACGTGCTGCAATGCCAGGCTGGAATTCGGAAACGTGGAGTTATAACGGAACGCCGGGTTCAGATCGACGTTGGGGAAGTCTCGCCGCGAATAGATGTAGTGGAAAAACATCTGATCGTGGTCGCTGAAATAGTGGTCGAGGCGCGTCAGCCCCTGGTCCATCGTCAGCGTGCCGGACGTCACGCCCGAATAGTTGACCGCGCCTGCCGTGTTCGGAAGCGGCGTGTAGGTGTTGATCAGATTCACCGAAACGGGATTCAGCCGGGTTTGCGGGATCACGTTGCCGGCGAATGGCTGGCCATTCAGCGGGTCCCGGACGACGCCGGTGAACGCCGAGAAATCGCCCTGGCGCTGCGCCTGGGTGAACACGATGTTGGTCGCGGCGGCTTCCCGCGAGGAGCGGACGCCCTCGTAGTCCGCCATGAAGAACGTTTTGTCGCGGCGGATCGGCCCGCTCATCACGGCGCCGAACTGATTCCGCCGCAGCGCGTCCTTGGGAAACGGCGGCGGCCGGAAGTAGTTGCGTGCGTCCAGATGATCGTTGCGGAAAAACTCGAACAGGCTGCCGTGAAGCTGGTTGGTGCCGGAACGCAGTTGCAGGTTTACGTTCGGTCCGGCATTGCCGCCGTATTCGGCGGTGTAATTGCCGCTCTGCACCTTGAATTCCTGCAGCGCATCGATGGAAGGATACAGATTGACGTAGTTGGAGCGGTTATTCACCATCGTGATGCCGGAGATGTTCACTTGCATCCAGGAGTCGCGCGCGCCGTTGGCGATGATGCGCGAGCCTCCGGTAGAGGTGGTGAAAAGGTTCGCGTCGCTCACGCGGACTCCGGGCGTGAGTGCGGCCAGTTGGGTAAAGGTGCGTCCGTTGAGCGGCAGGTTGACGATACGCTCGCTGGCCACGACTTCGCCTAAGGTCGCGTTCTCCGTCTGCAGCAGCGGAGATGTGGCGTTCACCTCCATCGTCTGCTGAACTTCGCCCACCTGCAGCGGGAAGTCCAGCCTGGCTTGCTGATTGATCTGGATGACGATGCCGCTGGCCCGCGCCGTGCGGAAACCCGTCGCCTGCACTTCGATGCTGTACTGCCCGGGCACCAGGTAGCGGACCTCGTATTTGCCGTCGTTGGCGGTCTGCGTGGTGCGCTTGATGCCTGTGTCGGTGTGGGTGATGATCACCGTGGCGCCGGCCACGGCCGCGTGGCTCGGGTCCGTGACATTTCCGAGAACTCCGGTGTCGGTGGTTTGAGCGCTGAGCACAAATGCGGACAGCGCCAGAATTGAGAGGAAAAATGCCCTTTTGGTAGACCTCATGTCGGCTCCTTTACACCTCATTGAGGATCTCTACTGGGAGGCCCGCTAAAACCTCGTCAAGAGCTGCTTCTCAGGCGCCGGCAATTTGCCGGCGCGGTTTCCGCTTATATTCTACGAACAACCCCTTTTTCAGGAACTATAAGGCCATCAGACATTGCGAGTCAAGCCCAGATGCCGCCTGCGTGGATGAATTCCCATGCCACTGCACTCGATTAGGCCGGCTCGCGGACAGTCGCCGCGTCGTGTAGCATGAATTTTCAGGAGGGAGCTCGATGCTGGACAAGTTCTATTCAAGAATGAAAACGCTCACGCGCCGCCAGCTCTTCGGCCGCGGCGGGCTGCTGGTGCTTCCGACCCTAGCCACACGCCGCGCCGCCGCGGCCCCGGAAGCCTCGCCCGGACTGCGCGTTGGGCTCGAGATCTACCAGTCCATCGGCGTGCGCCCCCTGATCAACTGCCGCGGCACGCTGACCATCGTTGGCGGATCGCTCGAGTTGCCCGAAGTGCGCGCGGCAAAGGACGCGGCGGCACAGCATTACGTTCAGCTCGACGAGCTGATGGACGGCATCGGCAAGCGGCTCTCCCAGCTGACCGGTGCCGAATGGGGCATCGTCACCTCAGGCTGCGCCGCTGCTCTGGCTCACGCCACCGCGGCCTGCGTGGCCGGCGGAAATCCGGATCGCCACGTCCGAATTCCCAATCTCACGGGCTTTCCAAGGGACGAAGTCATCATTCCCCGGCATTCGCGGAACGTCTACGACGCCGCTGTCCGCTCCATCGGCGTGCGCGTCATCGAAGTGGATACTGTGGACGAGTTTCAGTCAGCGCTTGGGCCGCGGACGGCGATGGTCTACATCCTGGCCGGCCCGCGCGCCGACGCTTCGCCGCTGTCGACCGAAGCCATCGCCAAACTCGCCGCCCCTCACAAGGTTCCGATCCTTGTTGACGCCGCCGCCGAGATCCTGACCATTCCCAGTGTGCACCTCCAGAAAGGCGCAACCCTGGTCGGCTACAGCGGCGGCAAATGCATGCGCGGACCGCAGTGCGCCGGGCTGCTGCTCGGCCGCAAGGACCTGGTTCGCGCCGCCTGGATTCACAGCGCGCCGCACCATGGCTACGGCCGTGCGATGAAGCTGGGCAAGGAAGAGGCCATTGGCATGCTCGCCGCCGTTGAGGCGTGGGTGAAGCGCGACCACAAGGCGGAATATAACCAGTGGATGGCCTGGATGGATCACATCTCCAAGCGCGTATCGGCGGTGCCCGGAGTCACCGCCTCCGTGCGCGAGCCGCGAGGCCTTTCCAACCATACGCCGAGCCTCGGCATCCGCTGGGACAGCGCGGCCCTCGGAATCACCGGCAAGGAAGTGTCGGACATCCTATGGGACGGCGAGCCGCGGATCGCTCTCGGCGGAGGAATGGGCGGAGGCGGCGGACGCGCCAATGCTGCGGGCTCTCCGACCGAAACCGGCATCGGTATCACCGCCTACATGATGATGCCGGGTGACGACAAGATCGTCGCGGACCGCATCTACGCCGTGCTATCGAATCCGCCCAGGCGCAAGCCGGCCGAAGCTCCCGCGCCGCCCGCTACCGACCTCAGCGGACGCTGGGATGTTCACATCGAATTTCAGGCCGGCGACTCCGACCACGCTCTCCACCTGCGCCAGGTGGGAGCCCGCATCGAAGGTACGCATCAGGGCGATTTCGTGTCGCGCGATCTGTCCGGCTCCGTCGCCGCCGACCAGGTGGAGCTGAGCAGCGCCTACACCGAGCAGCACGGCGACTCGCTGATGTTCCGCTTCTCCGGCAAGGTCTCCGGAGATTCCATGTCTGGCACGCTCGACATGGGCGAATATCTGAAGGCCAAATGGACCGCCCGCAGGCACGTCAGCGCCCGGGCGTAGCTTCAGCGACCTTCAGAAAATCGCTCCACGAAACCGCCGGGCCGTGAATGGGCAGGATCGTGGTCACGTCGATGCCCAGCCGGCGGACGTGCTGGAGCAGCGTTTTGCTTGCCGCTGTGGCGGCGGTTTGAGGTGGATCGTAGAGGTCGGCTTCAATCACGATCTTCTCTTTGGGCAAATACGCCATCAGCATCCCTTCCGCGTGGGCCAGCGGCTGTACATAAGAAAGATGCATCTCGCGCCGCCCGTCGCTCAAGACGTAATTCTCCCGCACCGTCTCGTATTGATACCCCTCGGCCAGCTCCGTCGGCGGCCACAGTGCGAGCATATCCGGCTCCAGCGTTCGCGGTGCGTAATTCAACACGTCGTGGTTGTAGAAATTCCAATTCTTCCAGTGGGTGATGATCGTGGCTCCGATGTGCATGTACGTTCGCAGCCCGCCGATATGGTCGAAATGCTGATGCGTGTTGATCAGGAACCGGATCGGCTTTCCGGGAATCAGCTTCACGATTTCCTCGATCACCGCCAGGTTGCGGCTCTCGTCGAGCGGCGCTTCCACGACCGCGATGTAATCCTTGAATTCCACCGCGACGCTGTTGTGCGACCCGCCTCCCAGCACGTAGACGCCGTCGGCTTGCTTGTGCGCTTCCACCCGCATCGGAAACGCAGCGTCCCTGACCGAAGCGGGGACCGGCGTCGCATCGGGGCAAGCGTTCGCCTTGACGTCTTTGAAGGTGCCGCCAAAACCGTTATGCCCGGCGGTCACCGCCTGCCCGCCGAAATTGTCGTCCCATCCTTCGTGATGGTGCCATAGCGTTGGAAACTTCACACCGTTCCCCAGGTCCACATAAGTCTCATTGGTGAACTCGTGCTCGTAATTCATGTCGCCGAGCACCGGGTCCGGCACCCACGTATGGATCCGCTGCAGCATGTTCTCCTTGTTAATGGTCGCGTCCACCTTGTACCTGCCGAGCGCGGTGATCGAAACCACCGTCACTTTATCCGGCGCCGTCGTGTGGCCGTCGCGGCCCGATTCGCCCAGTTCCCAACGCCACACGGCCTTCGGATTCGCGCCCGGCAGCCGCGCCGCTTTCAGGAAGCCGTGCGGGTTCATCCACAAGTCCAGTTGCCAGCGCTCGGCATCGTCGGGAGGCGCCGCCACCGCCGGACTCCCCGGTCCGTCCTGATGCCACGCATGTTTGCCGTTAACCACGAAAATCTGGCGCGGATTCCGCTGTAACGGCGTCCCGCCCTTCCAGCCGGCGCCGTATTTCCAGGAGGCCGGATTGAGTCCCGGCTTGCGGTCAAACTCCTCCCGCATGGTTTTCGCTTCCCAATTCATAGTGCGGGTGTAGTTCGCCAGCTCGCCGCGCGGCCAATCGATGTTCCATCCCGACTCGTGCTGCTGGCCCACTGCCCCGCTATAGCCTGTTCCCGAGATCGTGACGCACCGCAGCTTCTGCGTGCCGATCGCCTTCTCCGCCGCTTGCAGCACCGGTTCCGGATCGACATAACCCGGCGGAAAGCGTTGCGCCTCGGCCACGACGCTGGCCCCGGCCATCAATACGAACAGAACCTTCGCGCGATGTGCCATTCTTCTCCCGCTCACTTCTTTTCCTGCGCCTTCAGCTTTTCGAACGCAGCCCGCGCCTGCTGGGCCTCGGCGGCGCGTCCCATCTTCCGGTACAAAAGCCACATCCGGTAATGCGGAGTCGGGTCCGCCGGCGAGATCTCGCTGACCCTTTTCAGATGGAAAAGCGCCTTCGCCGTGTCGCCTCGTGCGGTCGCGATCCGCTCCACCGCGAGGTGAGCCTCGGTCAGGTCGGGCGAGAACTTCAACGCCTGCAGGAAGTGCTTCTCCGCTTCGTCCGGCTTATTCTGCGTGAACAGAATGTCGCCGATTTCGTAATGCGACTGCGGATCGTTCGGGCTGACCTTCAGCTCCTCGCTGAGCTCCGCCAGCGCTTCCTCCAGCCGGCCTCTGCGCCAGTACAGATTCCCAATGCTGAAATGGACCGTCTGCAGCTCCGGCCGCAGCGCCAGGGCGCGGCGGTATTCGGCGACAGCCTCATCCGTCTTGCCAGCCGCCTCCAGCGATTCGCCCCGCAGTTCATGCGCGCGGTAGGAATCCGGATTCGTTTGCAGGACCCAAAGCGAGGCCAGAAATGAGAGCGCCTGATGCGCCTCCGCCATCTCGTACAGGCTTTCCGGCGAGCCGGACTTGTCCTCGCGAAATTGCCCCGCGCGACCGCTTTCCCCTCCGTACGCCTCGCGGATCTTCGCCCCGTCCGGAGGCGCATACAAATATCGCGTCGACCCTGCGAACGGGCTGTCCGGTGGCGGCGCCGGGGTGTCGCCCGCTGTGCGGCGCGTCAGCCATTCGATCCTTTGCTTCAGGCTTTCGTTCCCCGGCTGCATTGCCGCGGCCTTCGACAATTCCTGCCCGGCCTGCTCCCAGCTCGCCACCGATTCATAGAAGTGGCTTCGTGCAAGCGCCGTGTGGAAGGAGTCCGGATGCTGCTTCTGCAGGCGGTCGAAGTATTGCTTCGACAATTGCCCATGCAGCTTGCTCAGGTGATACCAGGCATCCTGGTTCCCCTCGTCCGCTTGCGTCACCTTATCCAGAAACGCGGCCGCTTCCAGGTACTTTGCCTGAACGTAGTAGGTGTACCCAAGATAAAGCGCAGCCAGCGGATTGGATGGATCCAGGCTTTCGGCCTTCTTCAGATACGTCGCGGCGTGCTCGAAATCGCGCGCGTTGAACGCCAGCACGCCCAGGAAAAAATGCGGCGCCGCCAGCGACGGCTTCAGGCGGATCGCTTTCTTGAACGACGCGCCCGCCTGCTCCCACTGCCCTTGCACGTAGTACAGGTTTCCCAGGTTGGCGTGCGCTTCCGCCATACCTGGACGCAACGCCAGGATGCGTTCATATCGCTGGGTCGCGGTTTTGTAATCGCCCGCCGATTCGGCCGCGCGGGCTTCGGTATACAGCTTCACCAGCAGCTCGTCCTGCGCCGGAGCCAGTCCCACGCCCATCATCAGCCACACCGCGAGCCGGACCATTCGCTGCATCATTCCATTGTTTTTGGGCACGGTATGCTGGTAGACTTTGATCGTATCCTCGTGGACCATGCGGGTCAAGTCTCCAGATTGTTGGCATCTTTCCTTGTTGTTTCCCTCCTGACCGCGCTCGCCGCGCCGGCCGAACCGCTGGCCGAGGCGATCCAGTGGATCAAGCAAAGCCAGTGGAAAAAGGCCGAGGAAGCGCTGGACAAGTGCCCTCCAGCCGACCTCACGGCTGTTTACTGGAAGGGCTACGTGCTGTTCCGCACCGGACGCTATCCGGAGTCCATCGCGACGATCTCGCGTTATCTGGAGCAGAAGCCGGATAGCGCCGGCGGCCGCAAGATCCTCGGACTCTCCTCTTTCATGCAAGGCGACGCCGAGGCCGCGGAGCGGGAGCTAAAGCGTGCCGCCGAGCTCGACCCCGCCGATAGCGAGGCGCTCTACTATCTGGGCAGAATCCGCTTCACCCGGCACGACCTGCCGGAAGCCGCCCGCATCTTCGAGCGAGTAGTCGCTCTGGACGCATCCAGCGTCCGCGGCCACAACCAGCTTGGCCAGACGTATGAAGGGCTGTCGCGTTTCGAGGAAGCGCGGCGGGCCTATCTCAGGGCCATCGAGCTGGAACGCACGCAGTCCGCCCGATCGGAGTGGCCGTATTTCAATCTCGGAGTGCTCAGTTTGAAGGAAGGCAAACCTGAGGAGGCGGCCGGATACCTGCGCCAGGCGCTCGAGCGGAACCCCTCCTGGCCCGAGGGCAAGGTGCAACTGGCCGTTGCCCTGGCTTCCACGAATCAATACGACGAGGCGCGAACTCTGCTGGCTGGTGTGATCCAGGCCGATCCCGGGAACGCCGACGCGCACTATCAAATGGGCAGGCTCCTCATGAAGCTTCGCAAGCCGGAGGAGGCACGGCGGCATCTGGAGCTGTTCGAGTCCTTGAAAAAGCGATGAGGCGCGCGATCCTGCCGTTGGCGGCGCTGGTGCTGGTTGCCCAAACGGACCTTCCTTTCCGTTTCGTCAACCGCGCCGCCGAGGCCGGCATTCAGGCGCAAATCCAGTGTGGCGGCCCGGAGAAGAAATGGATTCCGGAAGCCAACGGAAGCGGCTGCGCGGCTCTCGACTACGACAACGACGGGCGGCTCGATATCCTCATCGTCAACGGCGCCGGCATGGACCGTCTGCGCGAAATCGTTGCCGGTAAGCCGTTGGCGCCGTCCAAGTCCGGCGTCTACCTGTACCGTAACCTCGGCGACGGCCGATTTGAAGACGTCACTGTGCGCGCCGGCCTGGCGAATCCCTACTGGGGCACCGGCGCGAACGCCGCCGACATCAATAATGATGGGTTCACCGACATCCTGATCACCACCATCGGCCTGGACCTCCTGTTCCGCAACAACGGCGACGGCACGTTCACCGAGATCGGCAAGGCGGCCGGACTCTCCCGCGAGGTCCGCTGGCACACCGGCAGCGCCTTTGGCGATTATGACGGCGACGGCAACCTCGACCTCTACATCGCCGGTTACGTGGATATTCACTCCATCGCCCTGACCGGCGACGCGCCTGTCTGCAATTATCGCGGCCTCGCCGCTTTCTGCGGTCCCCTCGGCCTGAAAGGCGAGCGCGACATCCTCTACCGCAACAACGGCGACGGCACATTTACCGACGTCACGAAGCAGGCCGGCGTCACCGACACCGACGCCCGCTACGGATTCAGCGCCGTGTTCGACGACTTCAACGGCGACGGCAAGATCGATCTGTTCGTCGCCAACGATTCCGGCCCCAATTATCTCTATCTGAATCTCGGGAACGGCACGTTTCAGGAGTCCGGCCTTTCGAGCGGAGTCGCCTTCAACGGCGACGGCAAGACGCAGGCCAACATGGGCGTCGCCGTCGGCGATTACAATAACGATGGCCGGCTCGACATCCTGACAACGACGTTCTCCGAAGATTACTTCCCTCTCTTCTCGCAGCAGGCGCCCGGAGTGTTTGAGGATGTCTCCGCGCGCGCCGGGCTGGCGCTGCCGACCTTGTCTTTACTCGGATGGGCTTGCGGATTTGCCGATTTCGACAACGACGGCCAGCGCGACCTCTGGCTGGCCAACGGCCACGTCTACCCGAATGCGGAAAAGCTGGGCAGCACCACCTATCATCAGCCCGTGATGCTGTTTCAGAACCGCCGCGGCCGCTTCTTTGCCGCTACGGACCCGATCTCCGGAGCCGGCAAGAACTCCTACCGCGGCGGCTGCTCCGGCGATTTCGACAACGACGGAAAGATCGACCTGTTCGTACTGCCCATCGACGGCACTCCGCTCTTGCTCTCCAACCGCACCTCCAGCCCCAATTCCTGGATCGGCTTTTTCCTCCGCGGCGCCCCGAAAAACCGGGACGCCATCGGCGCCCGCATTCGCATCGAAGCCTGCGGTGCGTTGCAGGTCGAGACGGTCCGCAACGGCGGCAGCTATCTTTCTCGAAATGACCCCCGCGTGCACTTTGGTCTGGGAACCTGCACGAAAGTCGACACCGCAACCATCACCTGGCCCGGCGGCCGTCGACAGCTGTTGCGCGCCCCTGCCATCAACCGCTACCTCGAAGTCCGCCAAGGTGGGGCCGACTTCAGTCTGCCGGCTTCAAGATAAACTGAAAACGCCCATGCTCCAGCGGCTGCTCCCACTCTGCTTGTTCGCTGCACCCCTGGCCTCAGCCGCGCACCCCTGCGCCTCGTGCCACGCCAAACAAGTAAGCGGCTACCAGCAAACCAGCATGGCCAACTCCCTGTTCCGCCCCCAAAAGCAGCCCTCCGGCAAGTTCACCCACGCCCTGTCCGGCAGCACATTCGAAATCCACTCGACCCCCGCCGGAATGCGCCAGCGCCTGGAGCGCAACGGCTTCACCGGTGAATTCCCCGTCGGCTACGTCATCGGATCCGGAAATCACGCCTTCGGTTACCTCGTCGACGTCGGCGGCTACCTCTTTCAATCCCCCGTTTCTTATTATTCGAAGAAAAAAATCTGGGACGTCGCGCCCGGCTACGAAGGAGATCGCAATCCGGACTTCACCCGTCCGGTCACCATGGAGTGTCTGCTCTGCCACTCCGGCCAGCCGCTCGGCATAGACGGAACGTTGAACAAGTTCCAGAGCCCTCCATTTGCCGCCGAGTCCATCTCCTGCGACCGCTGCCACGGCCCCGCCGGCGCGCATCTTAAGCAGCCTTCCGCCGCCAATATCGTCAACCCCGCCAAACTCCCGCCGCGCGCCAGAGACAGCGTCTGCGAGCAATGCCACCTCGGAGGCGAAGCGCGCATTCCCAATCCCGGCCGCCGCATCGCCGAGTTCCAGCCCGGTCAGGAACTCGAACAGATCCTCTCGGTCTACGTCTATGAGAGCCCCGCGCACAGCGGACTCAAAGTGGTAAGCCACGCCGAGCAGCTTGCCCTCAGCGTCTGCGCCCGCTCCAGCGCAAACAAGCTATGGTGCGGAACCTGCCACAATCCCCACGACAAGCCCGAAAACAGCGCCATCTATTACCGCGCGAAGTGCCTCGGCTGCCACGGCGAAGCCCTCGTGAAGACCCATCCCGGTCCCTCTCAGGATTGCGTCGCCTGCCACATGCAGCGCCAGCCCGCTCGCGACGGCGGCCATACCGCGTTCACCGACCATCGCATCTCCCGCAGCCCCGCGCCCCCCGCCCGGACCGCCGAATCGCCTCGGAAGCTGATCGCCTGGCGCTCCCCCTCCGACGCGATCGCCAAGCGCAACCTCGGCCTCGCGAACATCACCGTCGGCGAGCGCGATGAATCCGCCTTCCACATGGACGCCGGCTTCCGGTTGCTATCCGATGTCTACGAATCGGCGCCCGACGATCCCGCTGTCCTAACTGCGCTCGGCCTGGTGCTCCTCCGCAAAGGCCGCCCCGTCGAAGCCGCCCGCCTCTATGAGAAGGCGCTCAGCCTCCAACCCGCTTTCGCGCCCTATCACATCAACGTCGCCACCGCCTGGAACGAAGCCGGCGAAACGGAGAAAGCCATCTCACACCTGGAAAAAGCCATCGAGATGGACCCTTCGCTGGAAAAGGCCTACCGCAAGCTGGGCG
>JACXTT010011849.1_pt1 | contig 11622 bp, 13 predicted proteins | sample 9270951 | NCBI WGS metagenome assembly JACXTT01 (sample SAMN15532306, study PRJNA645909) | rock metagenome | isolation source: weathered quartz diorite | place: Puerto Rico | collected 2017-06-21 | reverse complement strand
GGATCAGCCCCTGGTTTGTGGTGATCAGCCACGACCCGACATACCCCACGCCGACGTAATAGAGATTGTCAAAGACCTTGAAGGGCGCCAGGTTCTGCAAGGCGACGTCGTTCGTCTCTCTGCGAAGACGGTCGGCGCGAGATTGGGGCGCCTGTCCGGTGGCGTCAACGTGCGAGATCCCGGTCCCCAACAGGGCCGCGACAACAACGGCCAGCGCGCATGTCCTGGCGAGCATCGTTCCCTCCGAAAGCACAGTGCCGGCGAATGCTACATCAAGAATCGCGTTGACGCGGCCTCGATCGCTGATATATCGTCTGTCGATATATCGTGAGACGATATGAGATGTTGAGCCGCGCCGAGTTCCACGTGCTGCTATCGCTTCTCGAGTCTGATCGACACGGCTACGGCATCATGCAGGATGTCGAAGGGTTGACCGACGGTGAAGTCCGCCTCGGTCCAGGAACGTTGTACACGGCGATTGCTCGTCTCGTCCGCAGCGGCCTCATTGAAGAGTGCGCGTCGCCGACACACCGTCGCCGCTGCTACACGGTGACGAGAAAAGGCAAGACATCGGCCCGGGAGGAGGCGAAACGACTGGCAGGCCTCGTCCGCACGGCTCGCAAGCGCGGTCTTCTGGCAAGTGAGTCATGAACGCCGAGCGACTCTACCGATTGTTGCTGCGCTTGTATCCAAACCGGTTTCGACAGCAATACGGGGACGCGATGACCGACACGTTCATCGATCTCCATCGGCACGCCAGGAGCACGGGCCTGAGCTTCTGGGCATTCGTCGCAGCCGACACGATTCACGCCGCGGCACTTCAGCATCGTGATGTATGGACATCCGAGGATCGTCGGCTCAGCGCTCGCTGGCTTCTGGCCTGCACTGCGGGAACAGTGCTGTGCAACGTGGTGGGTGGTGCGTCCATGTGGGCCTTTCGCTACCTGTACCACCCGTACCTGGAACCAACGACGTTCGTCCCGTCCGTGTATGGGGCGCTCGTCGGCGCGGCGCTCGGCGCGACTCAGTCGTTGATGTTCACGCGCGTCACCGAACGCGCGGCATGGATGGTCGTGAGTGCGCTGTCCGCGGCGGTTGGATGGGAGTTGGCGACGCGCACCGCGCCACTGACAGGCCCGATCGGGTACGGCGTCGTGATTGGAGTTTCTGTCGCCAGCGCGCAATGGATGGCACTTCGCGGGCGCATGAAGTGTCCCAGCGTAGCAGCCCTGATCAGTGCGTTCGCCGTCAGTACGGCGGCCGTTGCGGGAAGCGTCGCTGTTACTCGCTCTCTGGCTGGATTGAACGCTCTGCGCGTTTCGCCTGCAAGCGGCGACATCGCAGTCGAAGTAGCTTTCCGTAACTTCTATGCGCCGATGGATTGGAAGCAGTGCCTGTTTGCTGTCGCGTCGACCGCGTTGGCTGGTCTGCTTCTCGGCGCGATTACTGTGAGGCCCGCCTCTTCATGGCTTGCTCGCGCGCACTGATCGGAGTTCTGGAATGTTGATCCGAAAAGGGCCCGACGTTCGGTCATCGGAAATTACGCCCAGGCGCCTGTACTGTGACCGTCGCGCGATGCTTCGTCTGCTCGGCATGGCGACGGCATCGGTCGTTGCCCGGTCCGTTTACGCCGACACCGCGCCAGGACGTGGGACGTCGCTGCGCGTCACGAGCAAGATGGTGACGACCACCGACGCTTCCACTCCGTACGACGCGGTCACGCAATACAACAACTTCTACGAGTTCGGCATCGACAAGGACGACCCGGCGCGAAATGCGAGTGCATTCAAACCGCTTCCCTGGTCCGTCACCGTCGATGGAGAGTGCGCGAAACCGGGCACGTACACATGGGAAGACATCCTGCGGCCACATTCACTCGAAGAGCGCGTGTACAGGATGCGGTGTGTGGAAGGCTGGTCGATGGTCATTCCATGGGTTGGCTTTCCGTTGCGCGATCTTCTCAAGCGGTTCGAGCCAAACGGCAACGCGCGATTCGTCGAGTTCACAAGCGTGCTCCGTCCAACCGAAATGGTCGGCCAACGTCAGCGATTTCCTGCCATCCTGCCCTGGCCCTACAAAGAGGGGCTTCGTTTGGATGAGGCAATGCATCCGCTCACGCTAATCGCCGTCGGCGTCTATGGAGAGACACTCCCGAATCAGAACGGGGCGCCGTTGCGTCTCGTCGTGCCCTGGAAATACGGGTTCAAGGGCGCCAAGTCGATCGTGAAGCTTTCCTTCGTCGGCAAGCAGCCGTTGACCACCTGGCAGAACGAATGGCCCGAGGCGTACGGTTTTTACTCCAACGTCAATCCGGGCGTGCCACATCCGAGATACAGCCAGGCCAAGGAACGACGGATTGGGGAGTTTTTTCGACGCGACACGCTCATGTTCAACGGCTACGGCGAGCAGGTGGCCTCGATGTACGCGGGCATGGATCTCAAGAAGTTCTACTGAACGACGAAACGCTCTTCGTGCAGGACAGTTCCGTCCTTGGTCCTGACCTCAACCCTCCAGTTCCCTGCGTTTTCAGCACTCACCGTGCGACGGCTATACGTGCGGTATCCGTTTCCCGGGCTGGCTTGAATGCGAAGGTCCACCGATTGGCTCAGGCGCTCATCGCGATACCAGCGATGTTCAACGATGGTGTTGTTCGAGGCGTTCACGCGCGTGTAGAAATACAGCAACCCCGGACTGACGGGGCTGCTTGCCTCGTCGCAACGCCAATCTCTGGTCGACAGACGCCGACAGAGACGCGCCTCGGCGATTGAGACGATAAGGGGTGCACGGCCGCTCTCCGGCGGTACGGGTTTGCCACCGTGCGCAACCGAACTGTGGCTCTCGCCAGGAACCGGCTGGGCAGGCGCGCCTCCCGGCAATGGCGGTTGGGGCTGGGCCGATGTTTCCGCCCGGCTGGTTGTTGGGGAGTCACCCCCGTCCGATGAACGAAACCAGATAGCGGCGATAACCAGCATCGCAAGACCGAGAGCACCGACCACGCCCATTATGATCAGGCGCGGTGATCTCGGCACCGGTTTACGCGGTGGCACTCTTTCGGGCGCGATCGCGGACGGTCGTCCTCGCGCTTTACAGAAGTCCTCGAGGTTCTTCCGGCTCGTCGCCACAAAGGGATGGCCTGGCTCGTGCGCCTTCGTTGCGATCGCGTAGGCGCGGCGATAGCACAACTCGGCTTCGGCCGGGCTGTTGGCGCGCTCGTATACCACCCCGAGGTTGTTGAGCGTGTTGGCCAGGTCGGCGTGGAATGGTCCGAGCTGTGCCTCCTGCAGCGCAGCCGCCTCACGCAGCTTCAACTCCGCGGTGACGTAGTCGCCTCCGGATGCGGCCTGATTCGCCGCTTCGATAACTGATCGAAGTTCGTGCGTTTCGGGCATGAAGTCGGGCCGGTGAGGGTCCGCATGTCTCCGGCGCCACCATTGTAAAACAACGTTTTCGCGCAGCGCTTCGTGGACAGCGAATAAGCTAGACCCGCCGCCGCATGATCGCATCACAGGTTCCGCGCGCGCTCCTGCTCGATCTCGATGACACCATCATCGACGACACGGGCAGCGTCGACCCTTCATGGCACGAAGCCTGTTCGCTCTGCCCGGACCAGCGGTTGGCGGTGGAGGTGAATGTCATTCGGGAATGGTATTGGTCTGACTCGGCGCGCCATCGCGTTGGTCGCCTCGACCTGGCGGTTGCAAGGCGCGAGATTGTTCTGATGGCCTTCGAGCGGCTCGGCATCGACGACAACTCACTCGCCGATGCGATTGCCTCGAAGTATGGTGCGCTGCGAGACGAACGCACCACATTGATTCCCGGCGCCGTGCAGAGTATCGAGCGTTTTCGTTCAGAGGGTTGCAAGACGGCATTGCTGACCAACGGAGCTGGCCCCGCGCAGCGTGCCAAGATTGCCCGCTTCAAGTTGGAATCATTGTTTGACGAGGTTCTGGTGGAAGGTGAAGTCGGCTACGGCAAGCCGGATCACAGGATATTTCGGGCGGCGCTCAGGATGTTGAACGCTGCCGCTGCCGACGCGTGGATGGTGGGTGACAACCTCGCCTGGGATGTTGCGCCTGCCAAGGCCATGGGAATCTGTGCGGTGTGGGTCGACGCGCACAACCGCGGACTGCCCGCATCGGCGCCGTGTGAGCCGGATCACATCGTGCGATCTCTTGCCCACCTGCGATTGCAGGCGAACTGATACTGGAGATTCGCGCGCCTGCGGGATGAAACTGCGATTACGATCGGCACGCGAGGAGGACGCTGATTATGGATTCAACCAGACGCTCCATACTGACCGCGGGTGTTGCGGCTGCGGCGGCGGCCGCCATGCCGAGCCTGTTTGCGCAGCAGACGCGCAGCGGGGGCAAGTTTTACGAGAAAGGGCCGGTTCGCATCTACTACGAGGAGGCTGGTTCCGGCTTCCCCTTGTTGCTGCTTCCGGGCGGCGGACTGAACGCCACCATTGGGTTCTTCACCGGCAACCCTCCGTTCAACGCGATCGAAGAGTTCAAGGCGGAATACCGCTGCATCACCGCGGACTTGCGCAACGCCCCCAACGGCCAATCGACCGGTCCGGTCGAAGTCGACCGCCCGTGGGAATCCTATGCCGACGATCAGCTCGGACTGATGGATCACCTGGGCATCGACAAGTTCAACGTGATGGGCTTCTGCATTGGCGGCCCCTTCATCTGGAGTCTTCTGAAGCGAGCGCCGAATCGGATCGCCGCAGCCGTCGTCGCGCAGCCCGTGGGCTGGCGTCCGGAGATGCGCGACCGGAAGTACCAAGGCTCGTTCTGGGCGAACTGGGGTGCAATGTTGACCGCGAAACGGCCGGAGATCTCGTTGCAGACGACTGAGCAATTCGTCACCAGGATGTTCGAGACCAACCCCGACTTCGTCTTCACGGTCACTCGCGATTTCGTACGCAGTTGCCAGAATCCGGTCCTGATCCTGCCGGACGACGTCCCCGCACACCCGTACGACGTCGCGATGGAATGTGCGATGCTCGCGCCGAAGGCCGAAGTCAGCATATTCCCGTGGAAAGAACCGAAGGAGCGAATCCCACTCGCCGTGCGTCAGATTCATTCGTTCCTGCGCGCGCATCGGCCCGCGTAGGCTGTGCCGACGGCGCCGTCCCGGTTTCTCTTTTCCGCGCTGTTGGTGCACGTCGCGTTCGCGCCCGCCGCCGCGCAGGAAAATGCGCGCGGCGCGTGGCGCGCGACGAACAACGATTGCTTCATCCAGGCGTTTGTTCTCGGCGATCGAGGGGTGGCCTCAGTCCGCTACAGCAACGTCGCGACAGCAGAGCGCGCGCGGTGGACGTGGGGGCGAGAGGGGCTGAACATCGTCTCCGACCAGCGTGGAATCCTCCTCATGGACGGCCACTATGAAGAGATGGTGCTGGTCGCGGAGGTCGATTACTCCGCGACCGACGATGTGGACTTCAGGATATGCAGGTTCGCGCGATGAAGGGCAGTTACTACTTCTTTTGAGAGGCCTTCTTCAGCTCGTTCTCAACTTGTTTGAATCCTGCCGGCACCTGGAATCTGGATGCATCGACCGTCGATGAGAGATTCGTAATTTCGGTGACCTGCTCCATCAATGTGGTCGGCTGTAACACGAGTTCCTGCTGTTGGGTCTGCTTGGGTTCTTCCTTCTTCCGGCCCAATCCGCCGAGAGCGCCGCCGAGGCCGCCAAGCCGGGAGCGACCAAGAGCGCCTTGCACTGCCGCTTCCTTCCCGGCCTCCTTGGCTGCGTCTTTGGCGGCTTCACCGACGCTGGGCACTTGCGGTGCGAAACCACCCATCGTCAGCGTCTGGTAGACCGCGATCCCTTTCATCTTCGACATTTCCTGCGCCATGGCACTGGTGGTCTTCGCGATATCGGGACGAAACGCTGCCATCGGATTTGCGCCCGGCGCGAGTTCCGCCATTTTCGAGGCCATCTTCATCCCGAACTGCGTCACCTCTTCATAACCGGGCAGCGTCGGCGCCAGCCAGGCGTCCATCGTTGTTTTGGAAACCGGCAAACCGGGAGGCGCATCCGGAGGGGGCGCGATGTCGAATGACAGTACGAATTGTTTCGTGTTCAAGCCCGAGATGACTTTGCTCTGGCCCGTTTCGTTGACAGAGATTTTTATCGACTCCAGCGGATTCACAGCTGGCACGCCCTCCTGTGTCTGCGCCTGCTGTAACTGAGCCTGTGCCTGCTGCATCTGCTGCTGCATGGCCTGGAAGGCCTGCTTCATCTCATTGAACGTCATCACCGAGTATTGCTTCTTTTTGAAATCGATCTGCGTGATCGTTTCCGCGTCAGGATCCAGGATGGTGGCCGTATCTTTGTCGTAGGTCACCATCTTGCCGTTCTTCACCGCAATCGTGTGGGACTGCGGGTCTTTCAGGCTGCCCATTCCCGGCATGAATCGCGTCATGTTCAGAAGACTGCCGCCGGTAACACGGGTCGTCTGCGTGTAGCTGAAGTCCGCCCGCACAACAGCGGGCGCGAAAATGACCAACGTCAGGATTACAGTTGCGATACGGCGCATCGTCGTGCCTCCAAAATCAAACAGCAGGAGTTTTTATCATGTTTACGGGATGACCTGGATACCGGATGGCTTGGTCAGCGTGTCGCGATACTCGATCGCTTCTGAGGGAATGCAGAGCGTCTCGGGAAACTCCTGCCCCTTCATCCAATACAGGTTCGCGCGCATGAACGTCCACGGCTTGGTATAAAACTTCGGGTCGTCCACCGTCACGGTCACCTGGATGTTGTATTGATCGACCCGCCTGTAACGCTCCTCAATGCGGGCCATTGAGCTGCGCGGATGCCCCACCGTGTCCAGCCATGGGCGTTCATCCAGACCTGTCGTGTCGATCACAAGCGTGGTGTCGTTCTCCCAGCGGCCGACCGAATACCCGTAGTAGCGCGATTCGGGAGCGCCCTTCACGTCCACCGCCTTCGGTAGTGCGCGGCCATCCATCCAGATCTCGCGCCATGCGCGCTGCTGTTCATAGGCGATGAGGATGCGGTTGGGCGCGGAGCCGAACATCACTCCGCCCCGGTTGGTGATGGCGTAGGTAAGCACGGTGCGAGGGAAGCCGAGCGGATCGCAGGTGATGTACGGCTCGTTCGATTCTCCGGGAGGGCTGTCCGGCCCGTTCCCGAGATTCGTCGCGAGGTTGTACGCCTTGCGTTGCTTGAAGATCGCTTCGCCCGCTGGCGTCATCGGCGGCGCGGGATCGGGCTTGTTGCTCGTGCCTGGTCCTACCCACACTCCGGACAGATCGCGTTTCGGAGCGGGGCCCGGTGGATTCGGCATCTTCGGAATGCCCTCGGATATGTACTCCTCACCGGCTTTGCGCAGTTGTTGGCCTTGAAGGGCGGATTCCAAGGCGTGCGCGACGAGCAGCGCCGCTACCGCGGCCGTTGAAGCCAGGATGAAGTTGCGCACGGTCTGCCTCCTCATTGCCACGAGTCCACCGCCTTCTTTGGCAGCGACTCCGGAATGTACTCATTCAACTCGATTCGAGTACCGTCCGGGTCGAATACGTTGACGTTCTTGACATGGGCGCCTGGAGAAACCGTCACCGCCTGGCCGATGGTACCAGGCGTGTTTCCCGCGGCCGCTGGGAGGCCGGCCTGCCGCAGACGGGCGATCGTGGCATCGAGATCACGGGTCAACAAATGGAAGTGCGTCATCCCAACATGGAGATTTGGCCCCGCCGGCTGCAGCTCGAGGAACGTGTCGCGGCTCGTTTGATAGTAGACATTCATTCGTTGGGGATCCGTGCTGCCAAACGTGAATGCGACTCGAAACCCCACGACATTCTGATAGAACTTCGCCGATGCTTGCGCGTCTCGGGCAGCGACGCCAACGACGCTCAGCGTCAAGCCCCTCGCGTCGTCCGCGGCAGTCCACGCGTCCGTCGCTTTCTTCATGAGCGACTCAGGGACGAGCTCGTTCAGCTCCAGTCTGATGCCATCCGGATCGTAGACGTTGGCATTCTTCACGAAGATGTTTTGAGAGAAGCCAGCCGCACTCACGGAGCTCGCAGGCTGGCTGTTCGGCGACGCTGTCGCCAACCATGCCTGCCGCAGCCTCGCGAGCGTGGCATCCAGATCGTCGACGACGAAATGTGCGTGTGTGAGGCCGGGCCGCACATCTGCCGTCGCCTGCTGCATCTCGAGGAACGAGTCTCGGCCTATCTGGAAGAAGGTGTTCGTCCGCGTGCGGTCTGGGTTCGAGAACTTGAAGGCGATCGGAAATCCCATGACGCGTTCGTAGAACGCTTGAGACTTTGCGTAATCGCTGACCGCAATGCCGACGAGGGTGAGCCTGAGGCCGCTGCTCTTCCCCTGGCCTTGAGCCGCACCTGGCTGCAGCACGAGAATCGCGACGAGGGCGCCGACGACCGCTGCGAACAGCGCGAACAGCTTCATCTGATCCCTCCTTACTGCTGGCCGTCCTTATACACCAACCTCGGCATGGCGATGTTCGAAAGTTGTGCTACCTTCTCCCCCCTCTGCGGAGTCTCTCGTCTTTCGCACAGGAAGGTGTGCTGTGAGCGTGAGAAAGCTTGCGGTAATGGCGATGCTGGCTTGTTCCGGTATCGCAGTGCTGGCGCTCGTCGTGGCCATCGGCGCTTCCCGCGTATCGGCGCAGATACGAACGTATACGCCGCCACACACGGCGAAACCGGGCGAGGACTGGACCAAGCGCATCGAAGGCATTCTCCCTCCCGGCGTAGAGAGCCGCGCCGAGGCGACGGCACGCATCGCGGCCTATAAGCCCGACCCTGTGAAACACCCAGTGCCACGCACGCCGTGGGACGGGAAACCGGACTTCTCGGGCGTCTATTGGCCCGACGCGACAGTCACCGCGCCGCCGGTGCCCCTCGAGTCGCTGTACCGTCCGGACGCGCGCGAATACCGGGAAGGCGGCGGTGCCGCGGCGGGCTTGATCGATTGGCGGGGCATCGATACGCCGAACTATCACTGTTGGCCACCGTCGCCCGTCAACGGCTCTATGGGCGGAACCGTCCAATTGGTGTCGGCCCCGGGATATCTCCTCCTGCTCAACGAGGGCGGCAGCTATTTCCGCATCATTCCAATCGTTGGAGAGAACGAACCACGACCGCCCTCATCGGGGAAGCCATCCTTCCAAGGATCCTCTGTCGGTCATTGGGAGGGCGACACACTGGTTGTCGAGGTGACGAACTTCAACGGCAAGCCCTGGCTTGGTGGTGCCCAACCGCCGAACCGCCTGCCGCAAACGTCGTCAGATGCGTTGCGCATCGTCGAGCGCTGGAGCCGGCCCGACGCGCAGATCTTTGAATACCGGGCAGTCATCGAAGACTCCAAGATGCTCACGGCGCCCTGGACCGGACCAACAGACCGCAGGGGCATATTGCCGTACGACGCGGTCCAGGAATCGCTCTGTTTCCTGGATCCGGAGTTGGACGCGCGACACCGGGAGTATGCCGCCGAGCAGGCGAAGAAGAGGGCAGGGCGATGAGCGGACGTCTGATAGCGGTCGTCGGTGGCGCGGTCGTCATCGTCGCTGCGTTGCTCGCCGGCGTGCGAACGGCGATGCCCGATCGTTCCTTTATCGCGCAGACCGCGTGGGGGGAACCAAACCTGACTGGTGTCTGGAGAGCCGCCCCTCTTGGCGCTGCTTCCGGACGCGATACGTTCAACCTGGCGAAGCTCGAGGAACTGTATACGCCGGAGGCGCGCGCACGAATGAAAGGACTGTCGGCGAACGACGACCCGACCATGCGCTGCGCTCCTCCCGCGTTTCCTCGCGCCGCGATGCTGGGCCACTCGGTCCAGATCGTTCAACGTCCTGGGTTCGCATACGTCTTCACCGAGGCGTACCCGGTCTTCCGGATTGTCCCGACGACGGGAAGGCCGCACACCTCGGCGCAGTACCTGTTTCCCACCTATCTGGGCGACTCGACCGCGCGGTGGGAAGGCGACACGCTCGTCGTCGACGTGATCTCGTTCAACGACGAAGGATGGCTGGCAAGTCCGCAGGACAGGCCGACCAGCGCGAGCACAGGCGTGTGGTTGACCTCGGACTCGATGCACGTCGTCGAGCGGTGGCGCCGGATCGATGCCGACACGCTCGAGTATCGGGCGACGGTAGAAGATCCGAAGACGCTGACGATGCCCTGGCAGACGCCGGCTGTCGTCTTCAAGCGTCAGAACGTCGACAAGATCGAAGAGGTCCTGTGCCGGCCGGAGGATGGCCCCGCAACGTATCTCGCGCGAATCGGATCGTGAATTCATCACCAAATGGCGGACCGCAGCTTTGAGGGAGGCATGTATGGCTTGGAAGGGAGTCGGCATCCTGACGGCGCTTCTCGGATTCGTGTCGATGACCGCATCGCTGTCCGCCCATCATTCGCGTGCGATGTTCGATGTGAACGAGTTGGTTTCGGTCGAAGGCGTGGTCACCAAGGTCGAGTGGAGGAATCCGCACATGTGGGTCACGCTCGACGTTCCGGTTGAAGGCAGGACGGAGAGCTGGGGGTTTGAAGGCTCCGGAGCCGCCTCCATGGTGGCGTCCGGGATCTCGCCGCAGATTCTCAAGGTTGGGAATCGGGTCAAGATCATCGCTCATCCTCCACGAGACAAGTCCAAACGCACGGCGGAGTTCATGGGGATGGAAGTGAACGGCCGGTATTACTCCCGCGGAACGGGTTCCAACATTCGCGGTACTGAGAAGTAGCGACGCATCTCACTGCATCAGAGGTCCGATGATCTGGACTGGGTTGCCGTCCTTCCTGGGGACGAACTTCTGGATGCGGAATGCCATGTCCTCGCCGACGTAGAGGCTGCCGTCGCTATCGGTCGTGAAGAAATGGAATCCCCAGATCGCTCCCGGCGCGATGCCCATCGTCCCCCACGTTGACCCGGGGACGAGCTTTCCGGTGAGCGCGTCGTATTTCATCACCTTCTGCGTGTAGCCGTCGTTGACCCAGGCGTAACGCCCATCAGCGGTCAGGCGGATACCGTAGGCGCCGACGATGTTCGGCCACTGATCCAGAAACTTTCCATTCAGATCGAAGACCTGAATCCGGGAATTCACGCGGTCGACTATGTACATCCGGTTTCTGTTCGAGTCGATGACGACACCGTGAATGCCGTTGCCGTGCAACCCCTCTCCGACGATGCCAAACTCGCCCGGCGCCGTGCCGGCCTTGCCGAATGCCGACACGAACTTTCCGTCCTTGTTAAACCTGACCATACGGTTGCCGCCGGCGGCCCACAGATCGCCATTGGACGCAAAGGCGAAGAACTCGACGACGAAGTTGCCGTTCTGGGTTTGTGCTGGAGGGATGTCTTTCACGTCGATCGTCTTGACGTGCGTCTTGCCGTCGCGCGTCAGTTCCACCAGCGATTCGTCGGTCGCAATCCAGATACGGTGTTCGGGATCGTATGGGTTCTCCTGCACCAGCTGCACGTCGACAAGCAGCGGGCTCCACTGATCCCACGATTCGACCACCTTGCCCTGACGGTTGTAGACGACGATCATTCGCTGCTGCTTCTGCTCCGCGGGCGGAATCGGCTTGCCAAGGTTGCGAAACGCTGCCGGCCCCCAGAACGTCGTCCAGG
>JACXTT010011848.1_pt1 | contig 11622 bp, 4 predicted proteins | sample 9270951 | NCBI WGS metagenome assembly JACXTT01 (sample SAMN15532306, study PRJNA645909) | rock metagenome | isolation source: weathered quartz diorite | place: Puerto Rico | collected 2017-06-21 | reverse complement strand
GGAGGCAATCGACGGGGGGGCTGGCTCCCACGCAATCCTTCCCGTCCTTCTGCGTCAGGTCGTAAGTCTCGAGGACGTGGTCCTCGCAATCCCCGTCGCCGTTCAGATCATTGGTGAGCGCGGCCTCGGGGCTGCGGAAGGCGAGCAGGCTCGAGCTGCAGACGAAGTCGTCGGCGGGCTGACCGAGACTACCGATCCCGGTCGAAGGATCGTAGATTCGGACGAACGCACCGGTGGCGGAATCGGCGTTGCTCGAACTGAGGAACCCGAAGACCCGACCGCAGCCCTCGACAGAGGGCCCACGGTCCCCACCCAGCTGGCCCGTGGAGACCCAGGGATCCTCCACGCGCGCCGAGTGGACCTGGACGATGGTTGGCCCCTCGGACTCGCTCGTCTCGGCGGCGACCCACGTATCCGACAGGACGTCCGACGGCGACACGATGGCGACCGCCACTGCGGTGACACCGGGCGGTAAGGGTAGGTTCTGAGGCGCTCCGCTCCCGGGCCAGAACTGCACGGTCCCGGCAGGACTGAGGAACGCCGCCCTGCCGTGCGCGACGGCCACGTCCTCCGCGGGTCCGAGCGAGACCGGAGGTGTCCCGGGAGGCGAGGTGGTGTCGAAGATCTCGAGCAAGCCGCCCGTGTTCGGTGCGCTCCGATAGAACACGCGACCATTCGAGATCACGAGGCTCTCGTGGTTCACGAGCCTGCTCGTGTCGATCTCGTTCGTGGGATTCATCGGGTCGATCGCGGAGTTCACGGGGTCGAGAACGCGCAGCTTGAATACCCGCAGGACCGATTTGGTCTCGCAGGTCTCGCCGGCGGGGCAGTTCCTCGACACCGTGCACGCCTGCGTCGTGGTCGTGCTGCACAGCCCGCATGCAGACGTCGGCACATCGCCCACGCCCTCGCCGAAGGCCAGGACGTCGTTCTCGACCGCCGCGACCGGAGCCCTGAAGACCCGCGTTATGCAGGACTCGCCCGCGGGGCATGACGTGTCGTCGACGCACTCGTCCGCGATCGTGAGGGAGCACGTCTTCACCTGATCGGGGACACAGCTGACGCTGACCGCGCGGGCGGGCGCGCGTGGTGTGCCGGCGCTGTCCTTCGTGCAGCAGCTCGGGTGAGCGGTGCATTCCTTACCCGAACCGAGCGGCTGCCCGTGGTGCTCGCTGTCGCTCAGCTCGATGACGGTGTGGGCCACCTGCCCTGGAGCCGCTCCCGGACCGGGAACACCGTCGCAATCGAGGTCCTCCTTCGCCTTGCTCTCGTCGTCGACCCGCGCGAGCAGCTCGGGGGTCCCCAGCAGGCCTCCGATCGGTGTTGGGGCCATGGCGGTGGCGCGGAACTCGACGCACGGGCCGTCGGGACCGCAGTCCGCCGTGCACGTCCGGTCATCCGTGGCGGCCTGGCACACGCCAGCGCCACCGACCGCCGTGTCCGCCGCACCAGTCGTGTGGGAGAGGGGCTTGAAGGGCCGACTGATCGACACGGGTCCCACGCCAGCGAGGCCGCGGTCCCGGAACTCGAACAACGAGGGTCCGCATTCTCCGACCGGACAGTCGAGGTCACCGGTGCAGACATCGCCCTGGTTCGTCCCGTCGTGGAAGCACGTCGTCGGTCCGCAACCGGGTGTCCCGTTCGTACCGGGCAGACAGTCGCAGCCCGTTCCGCTGCACGGCGTACACGCTCCGCCGGGGCAATCAGAATCTCGGATGCACGCCTGTCCGGGATTGGAAACCTGCTCCCCCCCGCATTTCCAGTCTGCACAGGGCAGAGGGGGGGACACCCCCGCGCACTGACGGAACTGCGGACTTCTGCGGGCGATGCGCAGCACAGTGTGAGGAGCGTCCGCCGTTCCGACGAGCGCAGCCTCGCTCATTTTGAGATTGGACTGCGGCTCGAACTGCGGGTCGAGGAGTCTTCCCGAGGGGGCAAAGGACGCAAGCAGTGCTGGCCCGGGGACCTGGATCGCCCCGAGCATGCCCATGAAGGCTTCGACCGTGCTGCCGCCCACGAGAGGTCGGATGAGCGGCAGGCCCGTGACCGGATCATTCACGATCACGCCATGCCAGTCGACCGGCATGAGGATGTTCCCCGCTGCGTCCGTCGTGAAGTGGATATCCGGGGCGCTACCCGTGCATGCCGGAGCCGGAGGCGTGCACACCTCCTGGTAGCTGTTCGATCTGGGGAGGGCGGTGAAGTAGCCGAAGGTCGAGTCGGGCGTACGGTCGGTGGAACTGCCGCTCGGCCCGACGAGCCCTCCGAAGAGCTGGTCGACGCAGGCGAGGAGGCCGGTCGCATGCGCGCACGTGACCGCTCCCAGCGCCAGACTGCACGCGGTCGCGATGCCCGCGTCCGACGTCGCGACCGCGATCGCAGCGGGCCCGCTGAGCGCAAACGGGATCGGACCGCACGTTCCGTTCGGGCAATCCGCGTCGCTGTTGCAGGCGTGTCCCCCGTTGTCGCCCTCCAGGCAGCGCGTCGCGGTCGTGTCCGGGAACGTGAAGCCCAGTGCGGTATGTGGACACCCGCTCGACCGAGTACCGTCCGGGCAGACCCCGATCGGCGTGATGGAAGAGTCCGCCACGAGCGTTGCGAGAGGTGTCGTGCCAGCGCCCCCTCCGACACTCTTCAGGTTCGTCTCACATCCCGACAGACTGAAGGCCGTGCCGTTCTGCGCCAGAATGACGGCGTGACGCTGTCCGGCGTTCGCCTGTTCGCTGGGTGCTGGGCGTGTGAACACGATCACCACAGCGTTTCCAGTGTCGGGGAATGTTGTCGAGGCGGCAGAGCCGGACGACGCCGGCGGCATGGCGATCTGGAGCGAATCACGTGGAACGGCGAACGGCTGATTCACGCTGCCGATCGAGGAGCGAAAGGGCTGAGTCGGCTCCGGGATCAGATTGCAGGCGGCTCGCGAATCTCCGGCGAGAAACGGCGTGAATAGAACGAACCAGAGTCCCAGCTTCATGGCATGCCCCTTACATGTTAGAAATCCACACCAGCAACCGTGACCACTCGGGGCAAAGTCGAGGACGAGAATACCGTTCGCAGGCGTGCGACGGAGGGCGGCTCCTTCGCAGATCGGGTCTGCGGCAAATCCTTCGCCCACACCGGCATTGAAGTCAAGGGAAGAAGCGTGATCGGCAGGAATTTTTTTTCATTCTGGCAGTACCGAGCCGTTCATCGTTCTCGTTCACGGCACGGCCGCGATGACGTCCCGCCGGAGCGTGACGGCGAGCGGCTCCATGATCAGATTGGCGCGCACCGAGCGTCCGGTTACCGGAGCGGCCCGCCCCCGACGGCTTGCCCGTGCTTCGCGCCAAGGGCGCAATCGCGCCGACGGCCTGAACGTCACCCGGGAAAGGTTTCCGGCGAGGCTCGCCTTGGTGTAAATCCGGCAGGAGACGCGCCGATGTACGCGTCCGCCGCCAATCCACCGCCGTTCACGCGCCGCGATCTCCGTCGCGCGATCCCCGTGGCCTGCTTCCGACCGTCCACGGCGCGCTCGCTCGGCTATCTCCTCCGCGACGTGATCGTCCTCGTCATGCTCTACGTTCTCGCCATTCGCGTTCGATCGCCCTGGCTCCTCCCCGCGTTCTGGTTCGCGCAGGGCACGATGGGCTGGGCGCTCTTCGTCGTCGGTCACGACTGCGGGCACGGCTCGTTCTCGCGGCATCGCTGGCTCAACGACGTCGTCGGCCACCTGACGCACACGCCACTCCTCGTGCCGTACCACGGCTGGCGCCTGAGCCACCGCATCCATCATCGGCACGCCGGTGACATCGACCACGACGAGACCTGGTTCCCGCTCACTCGCGCGGAGTTCATAGCACTTGCCTGGTACGTGCGCGTTTTGCGCTTCCGGCTGTTCGTCCTGGCGCTACCGTTCTACCTGCTCCGCCGCACCCCCGGCCGGCAGGGGTCACACTTCAATCCGCGGAGCCCCCTCTTCCCGGTTGCCGAGCGGCGGAGGGTCGCGACCAGCGTCGCCCTCTGCGCCGGGATGGCCGCCGCCCTCGTGGGGATGACGGCCGTTCTCGGGCCCGGGGCGCTCGTCCGATACTATCTCGGGCCGTATACGATCTTCGCCGGGTGGCTCGGCGTGGTCACGTACCTGCATCACACCGACCCGGAGCTCCCCTGGTACCGCGGAGCGGGTTGGAGCCCCCTGCGCGGCGCCCTCTCCACCAAGGACCGCTGCTACGGGCCCTTCGAGCGCATCCACCACGACGCCGGGACACACGTCGTGCACCATCTCTTCCCTGCCCTGCCGCACTACCGTCTGCGGGAGGCGACGGCCGCCGTCCGGCCGTTGCTCGGCGCGGAATATCGCGTCGCCGACGCACCGATCTGGCGTGCAGTCTGGCAGGTGTTACGCGTGTGCCCCGTCGTCCCCGAGCGTGGGGACCGCGTCTACTACGAACCGATGCCGAGCGGCGCGGGCTCGCGCGCCGCGACCAGGTGGTACGCTTGCGTGCGGTTGGTCGAGAGGAAGTAGAGCGAGCCGCGAAGGAAGAGCAGAAAAGCGCGCACGACCGGTTCGCCGAACTGCCCGGCGAGGCTGGTGCGATTGGCCTGGAAGGCGTCCCCCCACGCCTTGACCGTCCATGCGTAGTGGACGGTGTCGTCGCGAAGCTCGTGAATGTTGAATCCCGCGACGACCAGCTCTCGGATCAGTCGGTACGGATTCACGTAGGTGATCGGACCCGGCCAGATGTGCTTCTTCATGAAGCGTCCGAGCGTGAAATCCTTTCGTTGCGCGCAGAAATCCGCCCACACGCGTGCGGCCGGCTTCAGGTGCGCCGCCAGGAAGCGCGCCGCGCGATCGTACTCCGGATTGTGCTCGAAGGTCCCCATGAACACCGCGGCATCGAAGGCGCGGCGGGGCCGGTAGACGGCGAAGTTCACGAGCTCGATCTCGCACGGAAGTTTCTTCTCCTCGATGAGGTCGCGCACGAACCGGTACTGCGTCTCCGAGATCGTGATGCCGTGGACGCGGATACCCTGGAGCCCCGCGTACTCGACGAAACATCCCCACCCCGCCCCCATGTCGAGAACGTGCATCCCCGGACGGAGACCGAGCGCATCGATCGCGCGCTGCATCTTGCGCGCCATGGCCGCGGCAATCGGCTCCTCGGGCGACCCGTAGAGTCCATGCGAGTAGCAGCGCCACCGGTCGAGCCACGGGAGGAAGAACTCCGGTGGTCGATCGTAGTGGAACGCGATCGACTCGCGGTCATAGGCCAGGCGATCGCGCAGCGCGAGCCGGACCGCGAGCCGAAGCCGGTCGAGCGGCCCGGCGGAGAGCGAGAGCCAGGTGCCCACCTTCATCACCTCCAGCAGGTCTCCTTCGATGTCGATCTCCTCTGCGAGATGGGCTTCCGCCAGCGCGAGATGGTCCCCCCGCCGCAGGTGCTCGACCGCTCGGCCCGTCCGAAACACGACGCGTGCTCGCTCGGGAGGGTCACCGATGCGGATCGGCGCCATCCCGGGTACCTCGACGCAGAGCCTCGCGCCTGCCGCCTGGAGCCGGCCGACGGCACCGCGCAGGGTCGCATCCGCCCGGCTGCGGGGCGCACGGGGTCTCATGCGTAACTCCGGGATTCGGTGAACAAAGTACCTCTTGGCGCTTGACGGCTCGCTACCCGACCGTCTAGGTTCATCGCCGCAGCGGATCGAAGTCCTGGATGGACGTCAGTCGCACGAGGCGCGAAGAGGAACGGCGCTACGCGACCGTGCTTTTCGCCGACGTGTCGGGCTTCACCTCGATGTCCGAGAAGCTCGATCCCGAGGACGTCACTTCCATCATGAACCGCTGCTTCACCCTGCTCGAGGCGGCGGTCCGGAAATACGGCGGCACGGTGGACAAGTACATCGGGGACTGCGTGATGGCCCTCTTCGGCGTGCCCGTCGCTCTCGAGGAGGCCCCGCGGAACGCGATCAACGCGGCGATCGAGATGCGCAAGGCGATTCACGAGTTCAACCTCCAGCATCACGGTCCTGTGCCGCTCGCAATCCACACCGGCATCAACACGGGTGTCGTGCTCGCGGGCGACGTCGGCGGCGAGGTGAAGCGCGAGTTCACCGTGATGGGAGACGTGGTCAATCTCGCGTCTCGGCTCAAGGACGCGAGCCCGAAAGGCAACATCTGGGTGGGTCCCGAGACGCACCGCTACTCGCGGGACGCATTCGAGTTCCGGGCACTCAAGCCGATCGCGTTGAAGGGCAAGGCGCAGCCGGTCCCAGTGTACGAGGTGCTCTCGGTGCGGGAAGCGGTCTATCGCACCCGGGAAGCGTCGCGGCGCATGATCTCCTCCGCGCTGGTGGGCCGCGACGACGAGTTCGTGCGGCTGCGGGCGGCGCTCGCCGAGCTCGCACGAGGCCGCGGCGGCGTCGCGAGCATCGTCGGCGAGGCGGGCCTCGGGAAGACGCGGCTCACGAGCGAGCTTCTCACCACGCCCGAGGCTGCTGACGTCACCCTCTTGCAGGCGAGATCGCTGTCGATCGGGCGCCCGCTCAGCTTCCATCCCTTCGTGGACATGCTGCGGGGCTGGGCGGGCATCGGCGAGAACGAACCCACGGCCGAGTGGCTCCCGAAGCTCGAGGCCGCCATCGCGGATCGGCTCGGTGAGGACACGGCCGAGACCTTCCCGTTCATCGCGACGCTGATGGGGGCGCGCCTCGAGGGGGCGGCGCAGGCACGGATCGAGGGCATCGCCGGAGAAGCGATGGATCAGCTGATCCGGCGGAGCATGAAGGAGCTGCTCCGCAGCATCGCGTCGACGCGACCGCTCGTCGTGGTGTTCGAGGATCTGCACTGGGCAGATCAGTCCTCGTCCGATCTCCTCGAGTCGCTGCTGCCCGCGTGCCGGGAGCACCCGATTCTCTTCCTGATCGTGTGTCGTCCCGACTTCCAGGAGACATCGGGGGCGATCCTCGCCGCGGCCGACCGCCTGTACGGCGAGGCGCACACCGCCGTCCGCCTCCAACCCCTCACTGTGCGCCACACACGCTCTCTCATCGACAACCTCTTCAAGGGCGCACACGTCCCCGTCCCCGTCCGGGCCGCGATCCAGGACCGGGCGGAGGGGAATCCGTTCTACGTCGAGGAGGTCATTCGTGGGTTGATCGACGAGGGAGCAGTCGAGGTCACCGACGGTGTGCTCCGCGTGACCGACCGCATCCACACGGTCTCGATCCCGGGCACGATCCGCGAGGTCATCATGGCCCGCATCGATCGCCTCCCCGAGCGGCCGAAGAACGTGTTCCAGATCGCCTCCGTGTTCGGAAAGAGCTTCGATTACGGCCTCCTGGCGGAGATGGTCGAGGAACGGGATCATCTGGACGGCGATCTCGAGAGCCTGATCGATCTCCAGCTTCTGGTGCGCGACCATGCGTACTCCTTCAAGCACGCGCTGATCCAGGAGGTCGCCTACGAGTCCATCCTGCGAAAGCGGCGAGAAGTACTGCACGGCCGTGTCGCCGAGCTGATCGAGGCCAAGCACGCGGCAGAGACGACGGACGGCACATCCGCGGCTGGCGTGAGCGCGATGCTGGCGTACCACTTCGCCTTGGCGGGACAGTCGGAGCGGGCGGAGGACTACCTCTTCAAGGCGGGGGATGAGGCTGCGCGCGCGGCCGCGTCGAATGAGGCGCTGTACTTCTTCCGCGAAGCTTCCGAGCTGTACCTGAAGCTTCACGGCGACAGGGCCGACCGCAACAAGCTCGCGTTGCTCCAGAAGAACATCGCGCTCGCGCTGTCCAATCGTGGGCGGTTGATCGAGGCCGGCTCGCATTTCAATCACGCCCTCGAGTGCCTCGGAGAGAAGGTTGCCCGTCGTCGGACGGCACTCATGCTGCGATTCGTGCGGACGCTCGGTGGCGTGATGTGGCGCATCTACGTTCCGTGGCAGGTTCGGGGGCCCAAGCCGGCGACGGACACCGACCGCGACGTCATCGCGACCATGTTCCATCGCGCCAAGGCCCAGACGACGGCCGACCCCAAGCGCTTTCTCTTCGACACCATGGAGAACCTCCGAAAGCTCGCGGCCGTCGATGCCACCACCGTCCCGAATGCCGGCGCGATGTACGCGTCGACGGTTGGAATCTTCTCCTACGGGGGACTCTCCTTCCGGGTTGGAAAGCGTTTCATCGAGCTTGCGCGGCCGCTCGTCAATGCCGACGACTCCCGGGAGCTCTTCCTCTTCCGTTTCATGAACTACCTGCATCACCTTCTCGCCGGCGACTGGAGCGAAGACCACGCCATCGAGGAGTCCTTGGTGCAGCAGAATCTCCGGCTCGGCGAGCTCTGGACGACGACATCGTATCTCGGACTCAACGTCGAGCAGCGAATTCGGCAGGGACGTTTCGCGGAAGCCGAGGCGCGTATCGCCCAGATCAGAGAGATCGAGGAGACCTATGGCTACGACCTCGCGAAGTCGAACTCGCAGGCGGCCACTGCGCTCTTGCTGCTCGAGCATGGTGATCTCGAGCGAGCGCTCGATTCGGCAGAAGCGTACTACGCAGACCATCAGGATCAGCTGCTGAACGTCTACGCCCTCGCGCTGCTCGCCAAGATCCAGCTGGGCCTCGGTCGCATCGTCATCGCGACCGCAACGCTCGCGCGTGCCGAGGAGATCGTGCGCCGTGCCGGCCCCGTCCCGCCGTTCCACCTGAGCAGCTATCTGCGTTCGCGGCTCCTTCTCGACCTGGCACGGCTCGAGGATGGCGCCGGCGATCCGGCCCAGGCGACCCGCACCGCCCGACGTGCCCTCCGGGCGGCGGAGAAGGTCGCCTGGCAGCGTCCCGAGGTGCTGCGCATGGCCGGGACGCTCGCGTGGTTGCGGAGACGGCCAAAGCGAGCGGCGCGGTACTGGTCTCGTAGCATTGTGGAGGCCGAACGCCTCGGCTGCCGTCCAGAGCTCGGGCGAACGTACGCCGAGATCGCCCGGCGGCTCGCCACGGGTGCGGGTGACCTCCGCGTCGCGGATCTCGATGCCGCGGCCGCAGAGGACAAGGCGCGCGCGATCGTCTTCGACAGCCCTCCCGAGCGCGAGGCTGCGGAGCCCCTGTCGCTCGCCGGAGGTGTGGTTGAGCCGCGGCGGCCCTATGCACCGCTTCGCACGTACCCGGGAGGAGTAACGTAGCGACACGAGCCTCTCTTCGCCGCGCGTTCGACGATCGCTCCATCGCCACCGGGCGCCGTCAGAGTGCCGTCGCGGGACTCGGTCTCACCCTCCTCTCCACGACGATCTTCGCAGTCGCATTTCCACCGCTCCGGCTGCGTCCATTCGCCTGGGTAGCGCTCGCTCCGCTCTTCGTCGCCATCCGACGCACCACGCCACGCTTTGCGCTCGTGCTCGGGACCGTCTGGGGCATCGTCGCCGCGTACCTCGTCGGGCAATGGTTGCCGCGCGCCGTCTCGACCTATTTCCAGCAACCGCCGTTGGTCGGCGCCCTCTTCTTCGTGGGCGTCGCCGGCGTGATGGTCGCGCCCTACACGGTGGCGTTCGCGGCCGCGTATCATGGGCTTGGCCGCCGCCCCGGCGTGGCCACTCCTGTGCTCGCGGGTGCGGCGTGGACCGCGGCCGAGCTCGCGCGCGGGCGACTGCTCACCGGCACGCCGTTCTTCATCGGCAACCCCTGGGCGCTCCTCGGCTACTCGCAGGTCGGGCTCGCACCGCTGGTGCAGATCGCATCGGTCACCGGCGTCTACGGCATCACGTTCGCGCTCGCCACGGCGAACGGTGGCCTCGCCGAGCTGTGGTTGGCCCGGCGTGGCGATCGGTCGTGCCGGCGACGAGCCACGGTCGGCGCCGCGCTTGCCCTCGTTCCGGCGGCGGCGGTCGTGCTCCACGGCCTCCTGGCACTTCGCGGCGCCACGAAGGTCGAGGTGGGTCTCCCGGAGAGCCGGATCGCCGTCGTACAGCAGAACCTCGATCTCGGGTCCCAGTGGAACCCGGAGTTCTACGGTCGCAACCTCGACGTCTATCTCCGCGCGACGCTCGAGGTCGTCCGCGCAGACCGGCCGGCCGTCGTCTTCTGGCCGGAAGGCGCGATGACGTTCTTCCTCGCGACCGAGCCCCTGTACCGGCAGGCGATCGCACGCGTCCTCGCTCCCGAACGCGTCCAGCTCGTTGCCGGGGGGCCGACCGCGATCGGAAGCGATGTCCTCAGCTACCGCAACAGCATCTTTCTGCTCGGACCCGACGCCACCATCCTCGGGCGCTACGACAAGCAGTACCTCGTCCCGTTCAGCGAGTACTTCCCCATTGCGGGCGTCGACTTCCTCCGCCGACGGTTCGGACGCGTGCGCGTGTTCACTTCCGGCGACGACTCCCCGCCGTTGCCGAGCGTCGCCGGGCGCGCCGGCATCGTCGTGTGCAACGAGGCGATGCTGCCGGAGATCGTCGCGCGTCGAGTCGTCGAAGGAGCCACGTACCTGGTGAATCCATCGAACGACAGTTGGCTCGACGACCGCACGTACTCGAACCTCCAGTTCGACATCGTGACCCTGCGCGCCATCGAGCAGCGCCGGTATCTCGTCCGTGCCTCGACCTCCGGCCCATCGGCCATCGTCGATCCCTGGGGCCGTGTCCGAACGCACACCGAGCCGCTCACCAGCGGGACGATCGTCGGCGTCATACGCGAGCACACGGATCGTACGATCTACGGCGCGATCGGCGACGCGTTCGGCTTGGGTTGCCTCGTCGCCGTGGCGATCGGGCTCGTGGCGGCGAGGCGCGACCACGGGGGCCGCGAGCGGCCCGTCAGACGCCCACCGACCGCGCTTGAGGTCCCGCCCCGTCGTTCGCCATGAGCCCGGCCAGATCCTTCGCGTTCGCGACGGCGTGGTCGCGGTAGCAGTTGTTCATGAGCACGTGGACCGCGCGCGCGCGTCCGGCGAGGTCGCGCAGGCGGGGGATCCATTCGCGCAGCTCCTCCGGACCGTAGAGATAGCCAAAGCGCTCGGTCGTGCTGACACCGGGCTTGTCCCACGTCGCCCGCTTCCGTCCGTGGAATCGCACGACGGCCAGCTCGTCGGAGGTCGCGGCGGCGACCGGCGGCACGCTCGAGCGCGTCCCCTGCGGCTCGTCGACGCCGACGTAGACGAGCCCGTGGCGGCGGAGGAAGTCGAGCGTGCGCGCCTGCCGCTCGGACGTCATCCAGCCGGCCTGCCGGAACTCGACCGCGACGGGCGAGCCTGGCAGCCGCTCGCCGAGTGTCTCGAGGTACGCATGGCTCTCGCGCGTCGGCGCGAACCACTTCGGCATCTGGAAGAGCAGATAGGCGAGCTTGCCCGCCTCGCGTAGCGGGGCGAGCGCGACGTCGAACCGGCGCCAGAGCTCGTCGAGGACGGCGGGTGGAAGATCGCGTGGGTAGACGTTCCGCTTCGCCCGGAGCGTGGAGGAGAGCTCGCGCTGCAGGTCCCGGTCGAGGCGCGCGGGCGTGACCGGGTGGTGGGTCAGCGCGGCGTAGGCCTTCACGCCGAACACGAAATCCCGCGGCGTCCGCTCCGCCCAGGCGCGGGCGTTCTCGGCCGAGGGCAGCGCGTAGTACGTGGCGTCGACCTCGACGACGGGGAAGTGACGGGCGTAGTAGCGGAGCGGCCGCTCC
>JACXTT010011847.1_pt1 | contig 11622 bp, 14 predicted proteins | sample 9270951 | NCBI WGS metagenome assembly JACXTT01 (sample SAMN15532306, study PRJNA645909) | rock metagenome | isolation source: weathered quartz diorite | place: Puerto Rico | collected 2017-06-21 | reverse complement strand
GCCTCTTGTGCTCGCGGAACGCGGCACGCGAGATCCAACGTATTTGTAAATTGAGGGAGGTGCTCGTTCGACGCGCGCACGTTTGAGGCTAATCGGGCCACCCTCTATAAAGAGGGTAGGGCAAAATGCCGGGGTACCGCATGCCGCTGCGGGTGCGTGGGTAAGGACCGCGTCTCGGCGCGGGACAGGGCGGGCGGGTGAGATAAAGTCTCCCAGGTCGGCGCCACGCGCGGTGACATTCGTTCCGATGGATGGGCGTGAAAGGACATACGCGAATGGATGAGATAGAAGTGGGGAAGCAGAAGTTTTTGGAGTTGGTGAGGGGGGTGGATGCGGCGGTGCACGTCGTGATTCCTGTCACGCCTTCCAACAGCATGTTTCTGATATCTCTCACGAAGGGACCGAATCGAAAGTTCATCACCGTGCCCGAAGACGACATCATCGACCTGCCGAATGAAGCCAGTATTCTGACGAAGGTGACGAAAACCGTCAAAGATGCCGTTGCCGCGCTGTGAATCAATCTGTGCCGTACGCCATCAGCACGTGTTATGAAACAGCTCCTTCCCGGTTTTTGGCAGTGGTCTTGGTTCTCCGAAGAAAAACAGCTCGATTTTAACGGGTTGTTTCTCGTCGTCGGTGAGCACAAGATGCTGATCGATCCGCCGCCGATGGCCGGAGAGGATCAGTCATTCGTCCGTCGAAATGGACCGGTCGACTATATCATCGTGACGAATCGAGACCATGCCCGTGAGGCGGGCGCCTGTCAGGCCGCGTTCAACTGCCAGCTGCAGGTGCCGGATGCCGATGCGCCGCAGATGGACCTCACGCCCACTAAGACGTTCAAGGATCAGGAATTACTTCCCGGTGGGATTTGGGTCGTCCATCTCAGGGACCAAAAATCTCCCGGCGAGTCGGCGCTGTTCATTCCGCAGTGGAAGGGCGTGCTGATCGTGGGGGATGCGTTGATCGGAAAGCCGGCCGGCGCGGTCTCGATGTTGCCGGCTGAAAAGTATGCGGACCGGGAGAAGGCGAAAGTGGGGTTGCACCGGCTGTTGAAGTATAATTTCGATACATTGTTGGTCGGAGACGGTGCATCCATCATGTCGGATGCCAAAGAAGCGGTAGAACGGGCGTTGCGGTAGCGGGCGACTCGCATGACCTTACGAAACGGCCTGTCCGAAGAGCTCAATCGCCAAGGCAACGAACATTTTTCGCGGGGGCATTACACCGACGCGTACACCTGCTATGCCAAGGCGTTGGAATGCGACCGGATGAGCGGTGATCGCCGGGCGCTCGCCGCCACGCTCGGAAACATGGGCAACATCTGCGCGGTGAGCGGACGTCGAGATGCCGCGCAGAACTATTATCAAGAAGTGCTGGAGCTGCAAAAGATTTTCGGTGACGAGAAGGGCATCGGCACGACGTTGGGTAACTTGGGCAACCTCCGTGCGGATGCGGGGGAGTGGGACCGGGCGCGCGCCTACTATCTGGAAGCGCTCGATCTCATGACGAAGGCCCACGACGAACCGGGTAAAGCCGTACTCCTTTCCGATTTGGGTCTGGTGGCGCGTGAAACAAAGCAGTTCGACGAGGCGTTGCAATATTACGAGCAATCCCTGGTGCTCATGCGGCGGCTTGGGAACCAGGGTGGGGTGGCGGATGCGTGGCGCATGATGGGGCGCACATTCCTGATGCAAGGGCGCTATGAAGATGCCATTGCCTGTTGCCAGACCAGCCAATCGATCGCGGAGCGATCAGGTGATGAACTCCGCACTGGCGGGGCGCGATATGTATTGGCGCAATGCTATGAGGAAACCGGGCGTCTGGAGGAAGCTGCGGACTTACTGGGGCAGGTCGTCGAGATGGACCGCAAGTACCAGCTCCCCAAGCTGGAGGAGAATACAGTACGTCTTCGGCAACTGCGTGAGCGACTGGTTGGGCACGAGCCAGGCTCTGGGTTGCGGGAGTTTCTTCAATGAGCGAGACCATGTCCGCCACGTGGGAGCAGGTTCGAAAGGCGCTGACGACGACGTTCCCGCAGTTTTATGAGCTCGAGGCCGGCGGGCCGCTGGCGCTCGACATCGGCGAGGACGGCTGGTTGTTGGAGGTGAAGCCTGATGGGCGTCTGCTCTGTCAGTACGGTGTCGCGATCGACGAGGTAAAATGCCTGATGTCCGATGGCACACCGGAGGATCTTGGGACGGATGAAATCGCCAAGCAGGCGAAATATTTCATCCAGCCTGCCGTCGGCAAGTTTCGGTCGCTCCTTCTGCAGTCTGGCTTTACAGAAGATTTGGAAATGAACGAGGAGTACGTGGCCACCACGTTCGCGAGAGCCGTCGATTTTCAGAATCTGGCCAAGGTCGAAGATCTCATCCGCTGGTGCCGTCGACAGTTCGGCGGTGTTGCATAGCCGCTCGTTTCACGTGATCTCTCCTATCAAGACATTCGACGAATTCTGCGACGCCGTGTCTGCCTATCGGCTTCCCCGTCTCCTGCTTGCGGCGGTCGAACTCGATTTGTTTACGACGGTCGGGACGCAGCGGTGGACAGTGGGGCAACTGGCAAAAGCCCTATCGGTCAGCGAGCGTGGGCTGGCCATCCTCTGTCGAAATCTCGCAATGGCCGGTCTCTTGAACAAGAAGGGCGAGAGCTACCGAAACAGTCGACTCGGCGCAACGGCATTGAATGCCCGACATCCCGCCTATCGCAAAGACTATCTTCATCTGGTCGCACGTCATTGGACGGATTGGACGCGCTTGCCCGAATCGATTCGCAGCGGCCGACCGCTCGATCACGAGAAACCGGAAGCACCAGAGTATCGTCGTGAGTTTACGTGGGCGATGCACTATCGCACGCTGGAAACCGCTCCGAAGATCGCAGCGCAACTGTCGCTCAAGCGTGCGAAGACGCTGCTCGATCTCGGGGGTGGACCCGGGACGTACGCCATGGCGTTTCTCTCCAAGAATCCCGGTCTCCGCGCTACGGTCTGTGACCGGCTGGCAGCGCTGGAGGTGGCCAAGGAGATTGCCGCAACGCACAAGGCCGGCGCACGCCTCTCGTATCTCCCTCTCGATATTATGAACGATGAGATTCCCGGTGCCTATGACGTCATCTGGTACTCGAACGTATTGCATATCTATTCGCCGGAGGAGAACCAAGCCGTGTTTCGGCGGGCGCTGACGGCGCTACGTCCCGGCGGGCGGCTGATTATCCAAGATGCTTTTCTCCACGATCATGAAGGTCTGGTTCCGGAAGAGGCCAGCCTGTTTGCCGCTACCATGCTCCTGTTTACGGAGCGAGGGAATACCTATCGTGCAGCTGAGACCGCAGCATGGCTGAAGGCGGCCGGTTTTGCGCGAGTCAGGTCGTTGCGGATGAAGCAGGGGACGGAGGACTGGGAGGATGGGATCCTGGAGGCGGTGGTTTCTGGGAAAAGTTCAAAAACGAACGCCCTCCGAAGACGATCAACAGGAAGTTCAAGAGGCCACTAATCCCAGACGTGGTCAGAGCGACGAATGTCGGCTCATCCTTGGTAAGAATCTGCACGGCCGTGGCCAGATCGAGCGCGAGGCCGACCGTGCCATAGACGACGCAGGCCATGGCGGCCCAATGCCATCCTCCCCACAGCAATCCAGCCAGGATTGCAGGAACGACAATCAGATAGACCATCCAACCGAATTGCCCCGTTCCCGTTGTCACAATACCCAACAGGCAGAGTCCCAGCAGGAGAGACATGAGGGAATATGCATGGCGCATGGCGTCGATGATACCGAGGCCCTAAGAAGTCGGCAACTGGAACTTGTTGTCCCGTCTGATCGGATGCTAGGGTGGATCGTAGGGAGTTGAGACCATGGCGGTATCGACGGACGACCACGCAACGAAACCCTGTCTCCTCATTTATGACGGAAATTGCCGGATGTGTGTGACTGCGAAGGAGGGCCTTGAGCGGATGGGCGCTGAGCGGCAGACTCCAGAGATACGAATGATTGCGTATCAGAGCGCCGAAGCGCAGCAGGCGCTCGGATCGAAGTACCGACCTGGGCGCCCGGACGTGGCTTTCTTCGTTCAGCCGAACGGGGAAGTAACCCAGGGCCTGGATGCCTTCTTTCCGCTCTTGCCGGGCCTCAGAGGAGGGAGGATACTCAAAGCCATTTTTCAGCTGCCTTTGGTGAAACCTCTCGGCTACGTGCTGTATCGACATCTTGCCCGCCATCGGTATCAGCTGTTTGGCGAAGTCACACCTGCATCGGCTACACAGCCCGATAACACTCCAGGCGAAGATAGCCCCCGCCGGTAACGCTACCAACTCTGAAAACTCGAACATTTATGTGCCACGGAGGCCCCTCCTTCGAGGGGCACCATTCCTATACTGGGGAATTTACCCAAGAGGCCCTTCCGGAGAGAATCGAACCTCAATACGGAGGGCAACGCATGGAACTCGTTCGCTGGATCTCAAGACTGTTTGGATGGCTGAAGCCGGCTGCTCTCTCTGTGCATCGAATCCGGCGAAGCGGATCACGGCGGCGTTTTGTCCTTCGCGTCTTGTGTTGGGCTCTCCTCCTAGGCTGGTATTCGCTCCCCCTCGCTGCGTGGAGTGGAAATGCGGCCGGCGGGCAGGAAACGACTTTAGTCAATGAATCGGCGTCGATGTCGGTGATACAAACCAAATCCAGGCGAATTGTGGCGGCTGGAGTGGGATTCCAAAATGACGAGACGTCGACCATTACGGTGAAGACCTACGATGCCGACTCGGGCGTGACGTTGTCGGAGGACACCTACGAACTCGATGTGAAAGAAGATGCCGGTCCTTCTGCGGGAACAGTCCGAGAGAGGATTTTTGCCGGAGGGGTCGGGCCTGGCACGAAGGGAATTTCTGAATTTCTGCTGCGGGTCTATGACGGGTCCACTGGGCGATTTCTGTGGGAAGGCCAGCTCAATCTTTCCCCAAGTCCGGAGCGCGGCACGGCGCACCAGGTTATTGCCCATATATCCCCACAGACGGTCGTTGTGAAAGTTCGGCGTCCGGCAGCAGCGGACGGTCAACCGGAATTTCTGCTTCGCGCGGTGGATTCATCCACCGGACAGTTGGTGTGGGCCGATCAGTTTTCAGCCGGCACAGACCGATTCGCCCGTGCGGAACGAATCGGCAGGTCGGTGGTGGGACAGACTGCATTCACGTCGAGCCCTTCGCGTGACATCGATTTTCGAATCAGGATGCTGGACGACCGCGATCGCAAGGTGATTTGGGAAGATCGTCTTGCTCCCGTCGTAGAAGATGCCGAAGCGACCCCCGGTCGGGACGATAACGCCGAGATGTTACCCGGTTGGCAGTCTGTCGGTGGCGAGATGCCGGCGAAGGCTGCAATCTAAATCGGAGGGGCATCCTTCCGATTCTCTAGCCCTTCCTCTGCTGCACCTGCAGCTGATCCATCCAACGCGACTGAAATTGCTCGTACGAGAGAGAGAGCTGCGATTGCATGGCTGCAGGCAGGGTCTGTCTGGCCTTGAGATGCGATAAGAGCTCGTTGATCCCGTGCATGCCATAGCGATCGATGAGATAGTGGGCGGCCGAGTTCGCTTCCAGATAGGCGACCGACGCGGCGTCGCTTGACAATTCACCCCATGCACCCTCCAAGGCCGGCAGAGGGATCAACGTCACGTTCTGCTTCGCCAACTGGTCGATATCCGACCAGCGATCGCCGGACAATTGCATCGCCAGTCCTTCGTTCAACCAGGTTGGGACGGTGGTCCCAGCTGCACCCAGTTGGTCGTAGAGAAGTGCGTGCACGAATTCGTGTCGCAGCACACGCGTCAGCCAGGCACGATCGACGGTGGCGTCCTGTACGGGAACTTGAATGCGACCCAGGACAGGATCGAACAGTCCGTCAGCCCAGGCAGGGCTTCCGGCGGCGCTTTGGAAGGAGGTTTTGGCATGAAGCACGACGACGATCGGTTTACTTGGAAAGTGGCCGAACTTTTGCCCGATCTCGCGATAGGCTTCTTCAAGAATGTCGAGCACGGCGGCCCATATGGCCTGGTCGGCATCGCCGTCGAATTTGACGGTAAAGTGTGTACTGTCGCGGCTGGTCAGACGTTCCTCGGTCTTTTCCGTTCGGCGAACTTTGGCTGTAACAGTCCGCAGATAGGATTGCACGGCGGGATCTTTCGCGGCACGATCGGTGGCCTGATCGAGGTGCCGCGCGGCTTCCCGCAACTGACCCCGTTCCTGCAGGTAGTCGGCTAAGACCAAATGAGGGAACGGTTCGGTGGGTGCGAGAGCGATCAGCCGATCGAGAAACTCTCGCGTCATCGCCGGATCGCGAAGCTCCCAATAGGCATACGCCAGATTGAGATGAACAGTCGGATTCTTGGCGTCCAATGACGACGCTTTCTTGAACGCATAGACCGACGCGGAGGTACCGCCGGTTTTCTCGAGCTGAATGCCCAGATTGTTCCAGAGCACGGCGACATAGGGGCGGGTCTTGGCTTCCGATGACACACTGGCCGGCAGATTCGCCAGTTTGGTTTCTGCGGATTTGATGTTTCCTTTTTCGATCTCGTCGCGAATGGCGGCAAGCAGTTCCTGATCCTGCGTGTCCGGTACGACACTCGGATCGATCACACGGATTTGCTTCGGCTCCGGCTCCCGAGGCTCCTCATGGATCGTTTCCGGCGTGTCGTTGTTCTGTTGGTCGGCAACAGTCTGAGGTGGCACCGGGGGAGCGGGTGGAAGATACGTCGGCTTGAGCCAGGCCTGATAGACGATGAACAGGCCGATCACGCCGGCGACAGAAAAGAGGATGTGGGAAATATTGCGACGGTACATTCTCGATCCTACGTGAAAACCAGTGTAGCACTGTAAGCGATCCTCACCAAGAATTGTCGAGAAACCCGCCGGATTAAGCGATCGCGATGACCACAGGGTCGTTGAGGAGGGAGGGAGGCTGTGATACGATCCCGCCAGGTATGCAGGCTCCACCTGAGTCGAGCCCCACAACGCCCCTCCAGGACTGGTTGGATCGAGTCAGCCGTCCGATCGAATTTGCCAGCCGCGATGCCTGTGCGCATATCGGAGCAGTCAAGAATCTCAGCAGCTTCGTGACGACGCAAGTCCTCTCGGTCCTTGCCCAGCACGTCTATCCGCGCGCCATCGAAGCGAGACTCCTCTCGTTGCGCGATCTCTTCGTCGATTTTCAGCAGGCCCAGCCGGTCGAGGAACAGCGCCGGCGCCTTCACGCGGCCTGCGACATCCTTCAAGCTCTTCGAAGGGTGGCTTCGCATCCAGCGCAGGCGTGGGGGGAGGGCGCAGAAGACTCGCCATCTATCGCGCGCGCGCCGTCCACGGCACGCCGCGATCTCTGGAATCTGCCGATTCGATTCGTCAAAGGTGTGGGGCCCAAGCGGACAAGTCTCCTGCACAAGTTGCGGATCGACACCGTCGAAGACGCGCTATGGACCGTGCCGTGGCGGTATGAAGATCGCTCGGTGATGACGCCGATCGGCAATCTGGTGCCGGGGATGACGACGTCCATCTGCGGCACCGTCATCAAGTGCGAGGCCAAACGGACCCGGAATCGCCGGCTCACAGTGCTGGAAGTGGTCGTTGAAGACGCCAGCGGGCGCATGCAAGTCGTCTTCTTCAATCAGCCCTATTTGGAACAGGTGTTGGCGGTCGAGAAACGCGTGATGATGAGCGGGCACATCATCTCCGGCAAGCAGGGATGGATGGTGCCGCGGATGGACGTCGCGCAATATGAAGTCGTGGGGGAGGAAACAGAATCCACGCTGCATGTCGGGCGGATCGTGCCCATCTATCATGAAACCAAGGGGTGGACCTCGCGCCAGATGCGGGTGCTGGCCAAAGGGCTCCTGGACGAACATGCCGGCGATCTCGGCGATCACCTGCCGGTGCCGGTGCGCGCCAGGCAGCGGTTGATTCCGGTTCAGGAGGCGCTTCAGGAGATTCATTTTCCCAAGGCCGGGGCCGACCTCGGTTCGCTGCAACAGGGGAAGACCGCGGCGCATCGACGGCTGGCGTTCGAAGAATTATTTCTCCTCCAAGTGGCCCTCGCTACACGGCAGCGATCGGTGCAGGACGAAGCGAAGAGTCTGCAATTCAACCCGCGCGCGCCCCTGCTGGCGAAACTGGAACGCATGCTGCCGTTTCAGTTAACGGCAGCGCAAGGCCGAGTGATTCGTGACGTCTTTCGCGACATGCTCTCCACGCGGCCCATGAATCGGTTGGTGCAGGGCGACGTCGGGTCGGGCAAGACGATGGTGGCGTTGCATGCCATCGTGATGGCCTGCGGGTCCGGCTATCAGTCCGCACTCATGGCGCCGACGGAGATTTTGGCCGAGCAACACTATCGCAATCTTCGCGGGATGCTGGAGGCGCTTGGATTGACGGTTGCCCTCCTGCGCGGCAGCGACAAGGCTGCGGTCAAGAAGGCGCAAGCCGAGCAGCTGGCGTCGGGAAAGATTCACGTGGCAATCGGCACCCATGCGCTGATTCAGAAGGGCGTTGCCTTCAAGAATCTCGGACTCGCGATCGTCGACGAGCAGCACAAGTTCGGCGTGCTGCAGCGAAAGACCCTGATCGATAAGGGCTACAGGCCGGATGTGCTCGTATTGACGGCCACGCCGATTCCCAGAACCCTCGCCATGACGGTCTACGGCGATCTCGATGTGTCGATCATCGACATGCTGCCGCCGGGACGTAAGCCGGTCCGCACCTTTCTCTTCGGCGACGCACAACGTCGCCGGGCCTATCAAATTCTGCGTGATGAGTTACGGAACAAGAAACAAGCCTATGTCGTGTATCCTCTCGTCGAAGAGTCGGAGAAGACCGATTTGCAAGCGGCAATTCAAGGAGCCGAGCAACTCCGGAATGACGAGTTTGCAGAGTTCCGAGTAGGACTGTTGCACGGACGCATGAAGGCGGCGGAGAAGGAAACTGTGATGGCAGATTTCAAGGCCGGGAAGATCCATCTCTTGGTCGCCACCACCGTGATTGAAGTCGGAGTCGACGTGCCGAATGCGACCGTCATGATGATCGAGCATGCCGAGCGGTTTGGGTTGGCGCAGTTGCACCAATTGCGTGGTCGGGTAGGCCGTGCGGGTCATCAATCGTACTGTCTGCTCATGGCCGCTGGGTTATGGAGGGGCAAGGGGGTAACGGGGCAAAGGGGTAATGGTACCCCTCTATCCCCCTACCACTCTACCGCTACCCCGTCTCCTGCATCGACAGCGCGCGAGCGCTTGGACGCGTTGGTACAGTCGAACGATGGTTTTGTGATTGCCGAAGAGGATTTGCGCATCCGAGGCCCGGGAGAGTTTTTTGGGTTTCGCCAATGGGGCCTGCCGGAGTTTCGCGTTGCCAGCATTGTCCGCGACGGCGAGCTCCTTCAGCAGGCCAGACAGGAAGCCTTGGCCTTATTGAAGCAGGATCCGCAGCTCCACGCATCGGCCCATCAAGGGCTGCGTGAGGCCATGCTGAGGAAGTGGGCGGATAAGTTGGAACTGGGGTCGGTGAGCTAAGGCGCAGGCTGTTAGCGACTTATTCAGCTTGCTCTGGTAAGCGGAGGGGCGCCCCGTTGGTCCCCCTTGCTCGCGCAACGCGCACGCAATGCTGATCAAATGGTGATCAAAGTGGGCGGTGCTCGTTGCATGCGCGCAGTCGGAGACCAAACGGGTCACCCCGTAAGGGTCGCTGGAGGGTACTATGGCCAGGGCCCTCATCGACGCCATTCACTTTTGGGAGCGATGCCCCCCAACGAGGGAAGGGACATATGGGATTGTTGCAGCGATTGAAACATGATGTGAAGGCAGGCCTGGCGACGTTACGGTTGGGAACGGCGCAGGCGGCGAATCGCGCGCTGGAAGAAACCGAACTACTCAGGCTCCGTCTTGAGGTCCGCAAACTCGATCAGCAGCTGGGTGAACGCTATCGCGACGTCGGCGAACGGGCGGTGAGCCTGCGCGAGGGTGGTGAGCCGGCTGAACGGGTGCTCGTCGACACAGAAATCGGTCGTCTGGTGAAAGACATTCAACAGCTCAAGGACGCGCGGGAGAAGCTTGAGCTGGATATGGCTGAGATCCGCGAACAGGTATGACTCCTGGTCGAACGCGCCCCATGCGTCTTGCCGGGATCGATATTGGAACGCTCACCTGCCGACTCCTCATTGCCGATCTTCCTCCCTCCGGCCGCCTGAGAGAGGCACGATCCGAGCGGCGCATTCTCCGTCTGGGTCAAGGCGTCGATCAGACGAAACGGCTGAGTGTCTCGGCGATGGATCGGGTCATTCAGTGTTTGAAGGAATGGCGCGAGGTGATCGATTCCTCTCACGTCGATGCCGATACCGTTGTCGCCACCAGTGCGGTTCGCGATGCCGAAAATCGGAACGAATTCCTTAGTCGGGTTAATCATGAGGCTGGTTTCGAAGTCGAGATTATTACAGGGGAGGAAGAGGCCAGGCGGACTCTGCTGGGCATTCGCTCAGGGTTGCCCGAGGGCGTGACCGACGTGCTGGCCCTCGACATCGGCGGCGGCAGTACCGAGTTCATCCTCGATCGACCGGGCCAGAATCCGATCGTGCGCTCGATCGATATCGGTGTGGTCCGGCTCTGTGAAAGGCTCCTCCACCATGATCCTCCGACCGATGAAGAAGTACGCCAGGCGCGCGAGTGGGTGCGGAAAGAAACCGAGGCGGCAGTTGCCGGGCTGCCGCGACCAGATGGATTGACGTTCGTCGGCACGGCCGGCACGATCACAACGTTAGCCGCCATGGCTCAAAAACTTCCAGCCTACGAACCAGCCAGAATCCATAACTATCGGCTGCAGCTGAGGACGATTCAGGAACTCGAACAGGCGATTCTCGGCCGGACGAAGGTGGAACGCGTTGGACTGCCTGGCTTGGAAAATGGCCGCGAAGAAGTCATTGCCGCCGGGGCGATCATCATCCGGGCGATCATGAAGACGCTGGGGATGCCGAACGTGTTAGTCAGCGATCTCGGATTGCGAGAAGGCGTACTGATCGATCTGGCGGAACGAATCACAGAACAGTGAAACCTTGGCTTGGGCTCGCGCTATGTGTGATTGAAAGGCCTGGCCCTCTTGCTGAGGGTTGCCTGGGTGGGTCTCCCTTACGCGCATCGCCCGAGCACTCCTCTCCTTTATCCCCTTAAACGGGACGACCAGCCTGCCTTTGACTGCGCGCCTCTAACGAAAGCGCTCCTCCCTCTTCGGCCCAAATGAGTGTGGCGTAGATTGGTTCCCTACTGCGCGCATCGAGCGAGCACTGTCCTTGATCTCAAATTGTGATGGATCTTGTGTGCGCGGTCGGCGAGCACAGGGAACCAACTAGGCCACCCTCGACCCCTTCACCGCTGGCTGTACCACCGGTAGCCTTTTTGTTCGGTGAAGGTCGGTTTCGGCGCCCCGCCCGGTTTTTCTAACAGCAGCACTTTGAAATCGATGAGGCCGAACCAGGCTGGATCGGCAACGTCGTGGTAATGTGTGCCTTGAAACTTGGGCAGGAGGTCGCCGAGCGTCTGCTTGAGTTCGCTTTCGGTATAGGCGCGGACGGTGAAGGGCTTGTTCATCGCGTGGCAGAAGCGTTG
>JACXTT010011845.1_pt1 | contig 11624 bp, 11 predicted proteins | sample 9270951 | NCBI WGS metagenome assembly JACXTT01 (sample SAMN15532306, study PRJNA645909) | rock metagenome | isolation source: weathered quartz diorite | place: Puerto Rico | collected 2017-06-21 | reverse complement strand
AAGTTGTCGCCGACCTTGGCTTTGCGCTGAATCCGTTTGACGTATCCCAAATCTTCCATTTTCTTGATGGAGCGCTGTACGGTACGCGGGTCAACGTCAATTGCGTCCGCGATGGTGCCCAATGCGAGTGGGCATGCAGACGATCTCTAACGTCGTTGTAAGACCTCTTTGGTGCCGGTCGTGGCACTTGATGCGCGAGCTATTGGCTTTCCGGCGATGACGCTTTGGGTGCCTCAACGGGTGTCTCAAAGAGTTTGACGTCTTTCCCAGCAAAAATGCGGATTGAGTTTTCTGGATCGGTACGGGTGGGAACGAAGACTAAAGACCCTTTGGCCACAGTAGCTGTGTATTGAAGTTCAGCGGACTTTCCTTCCGCTTCTACCTGAGTAGAGAAAATAATATTTCCCGACTTGCTCTGAAGTACGAGATCATTCTGGGGACGGACCTTAGCTCGCTTGCCTCCTAGTGACACGTAACTTATTGCTTCGCCTTGATTTGATTCAGCAATTGCTTTATCGAAAAGTGCTTTGTATTCGTCCACTTTTGGCTTTGTGGTTTTCGAGACGGGCAAGGGAGTTTGAATCGCAATTGCTTCCAAGTTGCCCGCCGGCGTTACTGTTGAATAAATACGCGTTGTATCGCCAGTCTTTTCGTACTTAGGACTCAACAAGACTCCAATATATGCCCAAATGAACGCCGTGCACATCACGATCGATCCAACAGAATTGGCGGTCACTTTCAGTGTGCCAAATTGAATCACGGCCTTGTCGCGCCCTTGTCCTGCTCCATCCTTATAGAGGTGAAAACCATATCGAGCGATCGCTATGCCACCGCCAATGGCCAGCAGCATGCCAAGACCTTTGAACGCGACAGTTAACGAGATTGGATCCATTCGGTGCCCTTTGAAAGAATATTGCCTACGAGACTGCGCAAGTGAAGGGCATCGCGTTTCGACAAGGTTTTGATTTCGACATCGTATGTCTGAAACCCGCAGGAAGGCGGAATGACATGGCTCTTGTGGTTGATCAGCTACATGCGTGACTAATCGAAATTGATGCGTTGGCTGAAACCCATCGTCGAAGAACAACCATACCAACACTCATGCAGCCCCGTGACCACCGCTCTCTGAAAATTTAGCCGCTAAAAATTCGAGCGAGAAAATCGCAAAACATCCAATATATCGAATTCAACATTAATAATAATATTTTGTTGACAATTTGAGCATATAAAAAGTACGATCAATGGTAATCAGGTAACACCACAACGCCGTCGACATGCTGCAAATCCAGGCAACCGCTAATCGAACACTACGTGATGAATATGGTCCGTTGATGGACGCGAAGGCTTTGTGCAAGGTCTTCTACTTTCCATCGCACGACGCGCTGCAGATTGCAAAATCACGTGGAAAGTTGCCGTTCCGACCTGTAAGCATTCCAGGGCGCCCTGGAATATTTGCGCTAACCAAGCAGATCGAAGAATTTTTCGATCAACTAGAGCGGGCACAGTCGAACTGAACACCCGTCGAAATTCGTCCACCCACTTATCAACAACACAATGAATGGATCACAAATGACAAACGCCGACTAACCCTTTCAGACTAGTCGGCGTTGGTCCGGCGTTACGCCAGTGCAATTGGAACCTGCACTACCAGTATCTCTGTCTACCAACCCCTAGTCAAGTCCCTTAGCAAGTTTTCGCGCAAATTATGTATGCGTGAAGGATTGCTGTTGCCCAAATTTTGACTTTGGAGGTCGACATGAAGACTCCTCTTGCGGCCCAGCTCGCCCTTTTAGCTGGCCAAGACCCTGCTTTCCGCCCCCGCCGCCTAGTAACCCGCGGCGGACGCCGCGTGCGTGGCATCTTTCCGTCTAAAAAATTCAATCGTCGGATGCACTGGGAGTCATCGCTCGAACGCGACCTCATCCATCGACTTGAAGCCTCTTGGCTAGTAATCGATGCCTGCACACAGCCAACAACCATCAACATTCGCCATCTAAATGGAACAAACTTCGACTACACCCCCGATGTACTTGTCTCCAGACAGAATGGACAGCTCACCTGCGTTGAGTGCAAGCCGGCTCACAGATTGCAAGACGATGAACTGGATGCACGCCTGCGGTCGATCAGCCTGAACCTTGAAATGCTTGGGGTGCGGTTTGTGATCGCCACCGAGCAGCATGTTGCAAACCAAATCGTTGCAAAGAACAGTAGAGCGCTGTCAGTGGGCCGTCTCATGCGGATGAACGCAAGCCAGCATGCGTTGATATCTCAAAAGATCTCCGGCAATTTCCCTGAGACATTCAGTGCCCTGTGCGAATTAACTTCTCCAAATGATGGCCTCGTAGCATTGGCGCGTGGCCTCGCTTACTTCGACGTGAACCTGCCGCTGACAGGCGCGACACGGCTGTTTCCAACACTCCAGGAGACCTGTGATGCAGCTCACTTCCTTTTCGCTTAACAAAACCATCGTTCTCTTTGAACAGACTTACTGCATCCAGTCCATCATAGATAGCCGGGCGCTTGTGCTCAGGGATTCGTCGGGCAATACCAGAAATATCGACATCGAGGTCCTAATGGGCCACTATTTGAGTGGAAACCTGCGTGCTACCAAAACCCAGCAGAATCATTCAAACGACAGAGCTACTCCACGGAAAATATCAACCCGTTCAATTGTTGGGGTGAGCGAGGGCGCAAAAGCAAAGTCGCTTCAACGAGCTGCTTACCTGGCGGAGATTGAGAATCGCGGGATCGCGCTTCAAAAAAACAACCCGTCACTACAGGAGGTAGTAAGGCTCATTGCCCAACGTCTAGGTGACCAACATCCACCCTCCGTTGCGACCCTCGGTCGCTGGGCTCGCCGGCTACGGCATGATGGCGGGGACCCTGCGGCACTCGTCCCTTACTACGAACGCCGGGGGGCACCTGGCAAATGCAGGTTTCCGTCCGATGTCACAAATCTGCTGAAGTCAGTTATTGACAATGAATACTTAACGACAAAACGAGAGTCTGCCTCCAAAATCTATCAAGTCTTCAGAGCAAAACTGGCCGAAAAAAACCAGTGGCGCCCGCTTGCACAGCAATTTCAAACGCCCTCATTTTCAACATTCTTGAGGCAAATACAGAAGTTACCGGGCTACGAGGTTATGGCGTCGCGCAACGGCGCACAAGAAGCGAAAAGGCAGTATCGATCTACCGGCCGAAATCCAGAAGACTATTCACTAAATGAATGTTGGGAGGTCGACCACACGGTATTGGACCTGTTTGTCGTGGACGAACACACTAGGCTGGTGTTAGGACGACCACGCCTCACGGTAATGCTCGATCACTTCACAAGGATTCCGATGGGAATTGACATTGGCTTCACCGGCACGTCCGCGCAGTCGGTGTTGAACTGTCTGAAACACGGTGTTAAACCAAAATCCTACCTCAAGGAAAAATACCCCGAAGTGCAAGGCGAATGGCCCTGTTTCGGAGTTCCCCGCATTCTGAAGTGTGACAACGGACCTGAATTCCATTCAGAATCGCTGAAACATGCATGTTTTGAATTGTCGATTGAACTTCAATACTGCCCCATAAAGTCACCCTGGTTTAAGGGCCGCATTGAACGATTCTTCCGAACGTTCAACGGCGAGTTTTCAAAGATCTTGCCGGGATCAACCGGCTCGCATCTTTACGATCTGCCAGAAAACACGGACCCGGCCAAGTACTCGGTCATTGACCTGACCACTTTGCGCAGGCTGATTCATATATGGTTGATTGACATCTACATGCCTGGAAATCACGGAGGTTCACTGTGAGTCCATTGGAGCGCTGGAGAAACTACTTTTCGCTGGAAAACACATTCATCCCGATCGACACCGATGAACTCGACTTGATTTGCTGTGACACCACAACGCGAACAATAGGCCACATTGGCATTGAGCTTCACAACTGTGTCTTCAACAGCCACGACTTACAGCTTCTGCGGCAAAGCATTCCGACAGTTCAAGGCATGAAAGTCCAAGTGAACTTCAACGCTGAGCTCCTGAACTGCATTTGGGTCAAAAACCCTGTCACTCAGGAGTATCTGCAAGTGATAAATACAGATCCAGCAACCAATGACCTAAACAGCGCGCAGACGGCCAAACTGTCAGAAATGAGACGCCAAGCTTCAAGCACCAACGCAACCTTAAGCAGTCAAGAAGCCAGAGAGCGGATGATAGCTCTGACGGCACCGTTTATGCGCGCCAAAACTCAAACTGAACGTCGCCGTGCTTTCAAGCTCCTGGGGATAATCGCAGACGGCGATCTCGACCAGAAAGCGTCATCGCAAAAGGCAAAGGCTGCAGAAATGCGCCGTCGCTCAACGCCCAAACTCGAAAGAGACACGAAGCCAACAGCAATATTGCCACCGCCCACGGCCGCCGCCCGACAACATAGCGCGGCACTTCTCGAGGATGAACCGCCTCCCATCTTCGCCATCGTTAGTCGGCAGGTGATCCCACTTGACTTGCCCTTTGGGACTGGGGAGCAACCATGACGGCACGGAAGCGAATATCGTTGCCGTCATTCGAGTTGGCATGGACACGAATACGACAGTGTCATCAATCCCACGGCGTGCAAGAAACGCCGCTAAGCATGAAACTACTTGGCGTAGCTGGAGTTGGCAAAACGTACCTGCTAACCGAATACAAGGCTGAGCATCCGCACCAGATCTTGGGGGATACCACACGCCTGCCAGTGCTTCACATCTCTGTTCCTTCATCGCCCACAAGACTTGGCATCTACAAGGCGGTCTTGGCAGCAATGGGCATAACGCAGCCAAGAGGTTCCGCAGATGACCTACGGCACCGCGTCAAGACGCTTATAGTCCGATGCAAGGTGGAGCTTCTCATGGTCGATGAGGTGCAACATTTTATTGACCGAGGAAGCGCTCAGACCTATGCAGGTGCGGCCGATGCGCTCAAAGAGTTGTTGGATGTGCTAAAACTCCCTGTCATCTTTGCCGGTGCACCGCGTGGACAGATACTGTTTGACCATAACAGCCAACTCAGATCACGGGTAATGTCTGTTCACTATCTCGCCCCGTTCAATCCTGACGAAACGTTGGACGAAATGCGAGGCTTCGTATATGGACTTACGGACGGCGACTTTCTGCCACGCCACAGAGATTTTCTGGCCTCAAAGCAAATTGCCACGAGGCTGCTTTTTGCTACGGATGGGGTGCATCGGTTGATAGATGCGCTCCTGCGCCTCGTGCTCTTTGATCTCAAGAAGGGAGACAATTTACCGCTTGAAATTGGCACGCTGGCAAACCTCTTTGACGCTCACTATTCTCAACGCAATCCAGTGTCGTCACTAAACCCATTTCGGCCGGACTTCGTCATGCGAAGACTAAATCGAACGGGTGAGCTTCATCAGCCAACGGTGCTCGACGGCGACAATCATGCACCAATGGCATTCCGCAAAGTGCTGGGAACGGGGTTGTGATGATCGGACCAAAATTGCAGCCCCTGCTAAATCGTGTATCCCCCATTGGCTGCACAAACACTGACGGCCCAAATGTCGAGTCGCTCACCTCTTGGCTTCATCGGCTTGCCGAAGCCAACGGCTATTCCGGGTATATCGGAATGCTCAGAGAACGGCCATCTTTAACTTTTTGCGTCGGCAACGATGTGCCATACAAATTGTCAAAGCAGGTGGCGCAATTTCAGCATCTCATGAATTTGCCCAATGACGTGCTAACAAAAATGCACTTGAACCATCCCTTGAGCAAGTTGAGGGGATCGGATCACCTACAACTCCATTATCAATGGTTCGTGCGATCTGACGATTTTCCCCAATTAAGCCGTGGCTCACGCCACGTAATCTGCACCCAATGCATTAACGAAGCCCCTATAGCCTTCTGGCGAAAGACCTGGCGGCTGTCGTTCTGGACAGTATGCCCGGTTCATCGGGTGCTGATGCTGCAGAATTGTCCACGATGCATGTGGCCCATCTTTCTAAATGGGAAACGAATCGAATATTTGCACCGCTGCACTGAGTGTTCAGAATCGTTCCACAAAGATTCCCACGAACCGGAAGACTCCGCGTTTGAAATGCCAAAGTACATATATAACATCTTTGCGCATACGCCGGAGGCGCTTCCGGTCAAAGTCACAGACGTGTCGCAATGGTGGCAGGGATTTCGACGTCTTGTTGGGGTGGTCTGTTTCCCAAAAAACGCATCTGCTTTGATGAATGTACGAGAGCACATTCCAGATAGGTACCACGCGCTGCTTGCGGCCATTTCGGAACAGCCACCCTTGAATTTTGATGGTCACGCTATATTGATTCGACACAAAGTCCTATGTTTCGTGGATTGGCTACTCCATGCTTGGCCTTCACGCTATGTCAATCTATTCGCGAAAGCTGGAATTCGGTGTTGGCCAGCAAGAACTCCGGATCATTTCAAGCCGAATTGGCTCACGCCAAGGTCGTTGCGCACCGCCATGACAGTGGAATCGCAGGGGATAGCTTCTATCGATGCAACGGAGTGGAATCCATGAACATGAGAGCAAACAAGCGTCGCATCATGCATCGCCTATACGGACGGCTTTTGGCTTGGTATCCACCTGACCTTGGTCCGCTGACGGGCAAGGACATTGAGGCGATTCGTAAGGAGGCCGCCAAGCACTTGCCCAAGGGCAAGTTGATAGCGAGTAAGCGGCCGTCGGATCTCATTGCCCTTTTGGACAAATTCGATCCAAAGCACCACGGTGGAGAAGCGATGGCATCGGCACCTGTAGGACGAGAATTCGGCAGCCCAGACTACAAGACGCCAGCGATAAGTTCAGGAGAGTAGTAGGTGACGTAAAGCCTGCTACCAAGCCGTATGCGATATCACACCCTGAACGGGCTACTCACTAGGCCACAACCGCTGATCGTTCAAGGGGAAGCTGAGGCCTTGTCCTCTTGGATATACCGCCTTGCCGTTGCAAACGGCTTTGAAACTTATGGACAACTCTTCGCAAATGCTCGTGTCAAGATATCCTGCAGAGCTTCGCTGGATTCCTTGTCAGAACGACTGGGTGTTTTACGGAGCCTGCGTGAGTTGTCGCTATATCCAGAGGAGCGACTTGAACAACATACCTTGCAGGAGGACCTTCAGGCTCTCTCGGGAGACGGTTCAGTAACCAATGGCCGCTGGGTACTGACGGCGAATGCTGGTCTCGTAGACCGGGGCGGGGGGCGATATGCTGTGTGCGTGGATTGCTTAGAAAGCGACAGAACTCCCTATTGGCGGCGAAGTTGGCGACTCTCTACGACAACCATATGCCATCGGCATGGAAAGATGCTGGTTGAAGCATGCCCATCCTGCGGCGCACCCTTCATGTTGTGGGGGCGCCGGTCCGCCCCGTTGGACCAATGCGGCTTGTGCTGGCAAAGACTACAACCAACCTCGCCACTGCCAGGAAGTATCGAGACGCAATCATGGAGGTGGTCTGCTCCATCTGCCGCGATCGCTTCACAATTTCCGGTCGCACTGGGCTACAGCCATCTATGGTGGGACGGAATACGTGTACTGCTGAACGTGTTTTCTAGGCCGAAACTCGCGAAAAAGCTTCAATGCCTCCCATGCTCGCGTTTGATCACATCCACCCTTGAGGATTTAGCCGGCCAACCCCGCGCTGACTTTGATAGGCAGCCCGTTGCCGTGAGACACGAACTACTGAATCTTTGTCAGTGGTTGGTCGCTGATTGGCCTTCGCGGTTTGTACGCTCCATGAATGAAGCCGGAATAACGTGGACGGAATTCTCCACCTGCGAAATTGAAATGCCGTACTGGCTTTGGTCTGTATGCAAGGTTGAGTTGGACAGACGTCGCTACCAGGTCACAGAAGGAGAGGTTAAAGCCGCAGCCGCCTTGATTGCCAGGAACGGTGGGGCGGCTTCAAAAATCGCAGTTAAACGCATGCTTGGTGTGACCGAAGGCCAGGCACTCGACATTTCACATCCTATGAAGAGGCAGGCATTGGCAGACAGTGAGTTGGTACGGATTTTCCAAGTACTTGATCAAGATCTAATTGAAGCCCCTTCCAGTCGGGATATGCAAGCCACCCTACTGAGGGATGCATGTTGCTTCGCCGTTTCTGCCTGGCTCAGCATTTCATTCAAGAAGGCGTCAGCGCTGGCTCTCAGCGACGGGCAAGAAATGGTGGAGACATGGCTCGAAGCCGCTGCAGAGGATAGTGAAAAAGGAGTGCTCGCCAAACTTTCCCTTAAGTGGATGGAACTTTACTTGGGTGGCACCAGAGCGAAATTTGAAAGGCTCAACCCACCTCAAACAGCTCTCTTCATTTCTCGATTTGGTCTTCCAACAAATGGATTTGCCCTTGCTGCGCGATTTGCAAGTCTCTTACGCCGATGTGAAATCGACGGGTGGGAGCGAGGCGCGCGCCTGCTAGTCGGAAGACAACAAACTAGAACCTTGCTTCTCTCCACTGAACCAATTTGAACAAGTGGGCAAGTCTGTGCGGGATTGTCGAGTGTATTTCGTATGGATTGAGTGGCCAGAAGCCTTGGTCTTTGCTTTCGAGCCGCTTCCTGCGGTTAGATCCGACGTAGTCTGGCCTTGATGCATCGCCGGTTCATCATTTCAGTTGCTTTCACTAGCGCTCTTCTAGCGGGATGCGCGACGTCACCCCCAAAATTAGGCCGACCTGACTCCCAGGTGCAGGTTGCGTTCTCTCCCGATGGTGGTGCAGAGGCCCTGGTCTTACAGACCATTGGCGCAGCGCGCCAATCATTGCGCTTGGCTGGATACGCGTTTACTGCCCCAACAGTAGTGCGCGGCCTCATTGAAGCTAAGCGCAGAGGCGTCGACGTGAGAGTGCTTTTAGACGAACGTGGGAATCACGGCAAGGCGAGCGTCGCAGCTATAAATCTGATCGCCGGTGCCGGCATTCCAACTAGGGATATTTCTGTGTACGCCATTCATCATGACAAGTACATCGTGATCGATGAACGCCACACAGAAACCGGATCATTCAACTACAGCCAAGCAGCATCAAGGGACAACTCAGAGAACGTGATCGTTATCTGGGACAACGCAGACGTTGCAAAGAAGTACTTGGCTCATTGGGAGGACCGTTGGCGTCAGGGAATTGAGGTCGAACTAAAGTACTGAAAATGCGGACCGCATTTTCTGAAAGACTGTGGCCACGCCCAAAGTGCGTATTCCAGTGAATCCGGCGCGCGGCCGGGAGTTGTTCAGCGGACCGAGTGGCTACTTTCCAGAAGGTGCATAGGGGAGCGCCCTGAACAATGTAATCATTCGGTGAGCACGACTCGATGCAATGGAACGCGCGACCAAGCGCTCGTCAATGGGAGTGGGCGACTAGGTAGGCTTGACGGCCCAGCGTTGCTTCTCCTCGTCCATATCGCCATGTCGAACATCAATCGTTACTGTTAGTCCCGATATCTTGTCCGCACGCAAATTATTCCAGAATGACTGCGCATAAGAGGCTTCATGTAGCGCTGTAACAGGAAGAGGCAGTGCCCCAGCGGAGCAGTGCCGTGTAACCGCCAACAGCATGCTCCGGGCGTAGCCCTTCCGTCGGTACTCGGGTTCCACGAATATCTCGCCTATGTAAACTCGATCGGAGAGCGGTGACAACCCATAACTTACGTGACCAATCACCACCGAGTCCTCCGACCGAATGCATTGAACGATGATCCACGGATTAGGCGCAACAAAGGATCCGTTCAAAAATCGACTTGTTTCCAAAAAACGTACCTCTGGAAGTTCACGATGCGATTCCTCGCGTTCTGCATTGAGGCTCATCTTGTCGGGCGTGAATGCGTTTACAAAAATACGTTTAAGCGCAACGATGATCGACATGCAAGATCCTTTGACTCAGCTGCGCATTTGCTCTCTAGGCTGCGGGTGCAGTCGGCAGCGACATCCTTTCAGCATACTTCGCGATATCGTCTATTCGGAGTTGCAGCTTGATGCGATCCCCTGAGATTGATATATCAAGCAATCGTCGGCCCTCATCACCGTCGTAAAACCGTTTAGTTCTTCCGTCGTTTTCGCCAAAGTACATAGTCAGAGAAAAGTTTTCCGCCTCAGCCATCTTCGACGCCAACTTATGAGATGACCACTTTTCAGTGGGCTGTGTTCCGAGGGCGGGAATAGCCCAAGTTTCAAAGTCCTGGAGCGCTACGTACCCGGGATTGTTTTGCGCTATTGACAGGTGTTCGCCGTATCGGGTCCCAACTATCAAGGTGTCGCCGTCGTAACAATGAAACATAAGGCGCCGCAATTCAAAAGCGAATTCGCCCCCCTCGGCTTTAAGCTCACCAAACACGGTGAGGATGTTGTCCAGCGGTATGAGTTCTCCCGGAGCAATCACAAACGATTCATAGTAGCCGCCAACCCCATTTCTTATTGTCAAGGCGCTGCGCGAATCCTCTTCCAGCAATAGACTGCGCGTGTAAGTCAATGCTCTTGATCCGCGTGCCATCAGGCCATCGGTTGCCAAGCCCATATCTAGAAAATACTGCCCCTTCTTGCGTAACCAGTCGATCAGGAAGGGGGCGCCGCTACCCATGGCGACCACGTCGCCCCAGTAAGGAAGGTTCTGTTCCAACTTTCCGCCGTTAAAGTGTCTCGCGAACCTATCGTTTCCGATTACGCCCAAGATCTCAAACATTCCGTTCCCGTCTTTTTCGGCTACTTCACACGCCGTCTGAACGATGCTCCCGAGCGACGATGTATTCAATCGACGTGAGTGATATTCGGAAAGAACGGCCGAATTGTTGCAAATGCACTCTACCCAATCTGCAACTCGCTCGAAGTCGTTTCGCGTCCCACAGACAAGAAATGTGCCTCGTTCGTCCGGAGTTCCTGCTCTGAAAAATTTCCTCATAAGTCCGGTGACGGTCTTTTTTTCCAGTGGCGGATCCATTCGATTGGTGCTTCCGATGCTGGGTATATCAATGCCGTGTCCACTCACGTCCACTGTCAGGAGAACGTCGGATATAGCTACACCTAAATCTTCAAAAAATGCTACTACTGTCATGTCTAGTCCTTTCGACAATCAGGTTCAATACCAATCACTGCTAAGGGGGCCTTGGGTCCATCGCAGCGGTTTTGCGGCTGTCGTCAACAACCGTTTGAAGGTGCTCGGTATCTTCTTCCAGGCATGTAAACGGCGCGCATACACGCCCGCCTCCAGGCATAAGTTGCCGGGTTTGCCTTGCAGTTGGAGCCGAGTTGTTAAAAGGTGACCGCCTCGGAAGGCGGCCACCACTCAAGCACAACTATTTTTGTGCTTCGTGCGATCGACCATCGTGTAGGTCTGCCGCGCCTTCGGTGTTGGCGGCATTGGTTCGTTGCGAACCACTGTCACTTCCGTACGGGTAGTGTTGTTGCGGGCTTGGCCCGAATATGGTGCGGCCATGCCCGGCCGGAGTGTTTTAGTTGCCATGATGGCTCCTGAGTTTTATTAGCGAACCCGCAACGCGGCGCGTTGCGGTAGCTCAGAGGCTGAACCAGCAAGCCAATTCAACCTGTTTAGTTGCCCAGCGGGGGTTAACCGGCTAGGGAGTTAGCATTGAAAAAGTTAAAGATGAACAGGACTGCAAACACCGTTTTTACA
>JACXTT010011844.1_pt1 | contig 11624 bp, 13 predicted proteins | sample 9270951 | NCBI WGS metagenome assembly JACXTT01 (sample SAMN15532306, study PRJNA645909) | rock metagenome | isolation source: weathered quartz diorite | place: Puerto Rico | collected 2017-06-21 | reverse complement strand
CTGCGCGAGGTCGGCCTGGGATTCATGTTCGCCCCGAGCCACCATCCGGCGATGAAGCACGCGGCGCCGGTGCGCAAGGAGCTCGGCATGCGCACCATCCTCAACATCCTGGGTCCCCTCACGAATCCCGCCGGAGCGCCGAACCAGGTGATGGGCGTCTTCCACGCGGACCTCGTCGGAATCCAGGCGCGCGTGCTGAAGATGCTCGGCAGCCGCCACGTCCTCACGGTGCACGGCCACGAGGGGCTCGACGAGATCACCATCACCGGACCCACCGCGGTCGCGGAGCTCAAGCACGACTTCATCACGGAGTACACCATCGAGCCGAAGCAGTTCGGGCTCGACGTCGCGCCGCTGGAGGCGATCCAGGTGAAGGACGCCGCGGAATCGAAGGCGCGCATCGAAGCGGTGCTCGCGAACGAGCCGGGACCGTCGCGCGACGTCGTCATCCTCAACGCCGCTGCCGCGCTCTACGTCGCGGGCGTCTCCGCGAGCCTGTGGGACGGAGTCGCCGCGGCGCGCGACGCGATCGCCTCGGGCGCCGCGCGCGCGAAGCTCGAGCAGCTCGTGCGCTTCACGCGCTCGATCGAGAAAGCGACCGCCTGAATGGGAATAGCTTGCTGCAAAGGGAATCTCTAAATGGGAATAGCTTGCTGCAAAGGGAATCTCTAAATGGGAATAGCTTGCTGCAAAGGGAATCTCTAGATGCCGGACGTCCTCGCGCGGATCGTCGCGCACAAGCGGCAGGAGGTCGCCGAGTCGAAGGCGCACACGCCGCTCGCCGCCCTCGAGCGCTCGGCGGCGCAGGCCCCCGCGGCGCGCGGTTTCGAGCGCGCGCTGCGCGCGAAGATCACCGGCGGAAAGCCCGCCGTCATCGCCGAAGTGAAGCGCGCGAGCCCGAGCCGCGGCCTCATTCGCGCGGATTTCGATCCTGCGGCGATCGCGCGCTCCTACGAGGCGAACGGCGCGGCGTGCCTCTCGGTGCTCACCGATCGCGAGTTCTTCGGCGGCTCGGCCGACGACCTGCGCGCCGCGCGCGCGGCCTGCGCGCTGCCCGCGCTGCGCAAGGACTTCGTGCTCGAGCCCTACCAGGTCTTCGAGTCGCGCGTCTGGGGTGCCGATTGCATCCTGCTCATCGTGGCGGCCCTGTCGGATCTCGAGATGGCCGAGCTCGAGCGCACCGCGCGGGCCATCGGCCTGGACGTGCTCGTCGAATGCCACGACGCCGCCGAGCTCGACCGCGCGCTCGCCCTGGAGACGCGGCTCATCGGGGTGAACAACCGCGACCTGCGCACGTTCGAGACGCGGCTCGAGACAACGCTCGCACTGGTCGACCGGGTGCCCAGGGACCGGCTGCTGATCACCGAGAGCGGTATCGCGAAACCGGCCGATGTCGCGCGCCTTGCAGAATCTGGAGTTAGTGCTTACTTAGTAGGTAGCGCCTTCATGGCCTCGGACGACCCCGGAAAGGAGCTTTCCCGAGTGTTTTTCGGGGTCTGACGGGGTCTGTTGTGGCCCCACAACAACCCTCGGCGTTTGTTGCGGGATTGGCAAAAAAGCGCTTGAGCAGTTGCCGAGGCTTTGGCATCATGCGCATGGCTTCTCAAAAGAATACGGGGAAGTTTTTAGAATCCGGTGGGCGCGTAGAACCCCACGAGGTTCCCAAAGAATCTGCATCAGCACGGCCTCATTTCAACAAAGGAGATTCCTGATGAACAAGAAGCTGATCGCTCTGGCTGTCGCCGGCGCATGTGTGGTGCCGGAGGCCATGGCGCAGACCGCCAACCCGGTCACGCTCTATGGCCGCGCCTATGCGACCGTCGAGTCGGTCGAGGCGAAAGGCCAGATCGGAACCACCGGTCCGGTCATTCGGCGCAATCGCGTTGTCGACCAGTCGTCGCTGCTCGGTGTGAGGGGCACCGAGGATCTGGGCGGCGGGCTGAAAGCTTTCTTCCAGCTCGAGACGCAGTGGAAGGTCGACCAGAACGACACGACGTTCGCTGCGCGCAACAGCGGCGTCGGTCTCCAGGGCGGCTGGGGCAGCGTGCTGATGGGCCGCTGGGATACGCCGTGGAAAGTCGTCACCATCGCGATCGATCCGTTCGGCGACCTGACGATCGGCAACCCCAACGCGGTAGCGAGCGGCGGCGCGTGGCCGAACACCACCGCCGGCAACGCTCTCGATCGCCGCGATCAGAACGTCGTCCAGTATTGGTCGCCCGATCTCTTCGGCTTCTCCGTGCGCCTGAGCTACTCCGCGAACGAAGGCCGGACGAGTGCGCCTTGCGCCGGCGCTCCTGCCGGCAGCACGTGCAACCCGCGCAGCAACGGCGCGAGCGTGAGCTACACGCGCGGACCGCTGTACCTCGCGTATGCCTACCATGAGCTGAAGGACGTCACTCTCACGACGATCGTCGCGAGCGCGGCTGGCAACGCCGGCACGGCGCCCTTCGCGTTCAGCACCGCGTACTCGCCGAAAGTGCAGGCCAACGCCTTCGTCGGTGCGTTCACGTTCGGACCGCTGAAGGTCGCGGGCGAATACCAGAAGATCAAGCGCGACGTGACACCCGCAGGCGCGGTGGCGAACACGACGGTGACCGGATTCTCGGATCAGAAGGTCTATCAGCTCAACGGCACGTTCACGACCGGCAACAATCAGTTCATGGCGGTATACGCCAAGGCGAAGGATGGCGGCGTGAACATAGGAGCCGGGCCCATCGCGCGTCCGGCCGAGCCCGATTGCAAGATCGTCGCGGGCGGCTATCAGTACAACTTCTCGCGGCGCACGTTCCTCCTCGCCGAGTACGCGCGCGTCACCAACAATTCGACGGCGAGCTGCAACTTCAGCGGCGGCGACGAGCGCGTGCCGGGCCTCGCCACGGGGCAGACTCCCCAGGGCGCTTCGATCGGCCTGCGTCACATCTTCTGATCGCCTGACGCCGGACGTTGTCTCATGGGGCGCGGCACTTAGCCGCGCCCTTTTCATTTGAATTCACTTGGCAGCAAGCTATTCCCATAGGCCCGCGATGACGCTGATCGATCAATTCCTCACGGCAGCCGACGAGGGGCTGAAGGCGCTCACGGGCGCGGTGTCGGCCGCCCGTCCATCGCCGTGCCGCGAGGGCGCCGGGCCTTCCACACCGGAAGAAAAGCGCCGCTCCGCCGGTCTCATGCGCGTGAACCACACGGGCGAGATCTGCGCGCAGGCGCTCTACAGCGGCCAGGCGCTCGTCGCGCGCGATCCCGAAGTGCGCCGCGCGCTGCAGCGCGCCGCCTCGGAGGAGCGCGACCACCTCGCGTGGTGCCGCGACAGGCTCGATGACCTCGATGCGCGTCCGAGCCTGCTCAATCCGCTCTGGTATGCGGGCTCTTTCGGCCTGGGCCTCGCGTCGGGGCTCGCGGGCGATCGCTGGAGCATGGGTTTCCTCGGCGAGACCGAAGACCAGGTCGAGCGCCATCTGGACAGCCATCTCGATGCGCTTCCCGCGGCCGATGCATGCAGCCGCGACATCGTGACGCAGATGCGCGAGGACGAGGCGCGCCACGGAGCCATGGGCCGCGACATGGGAGCGCGCGTGCTGCCTGCGCCGGTGAGGGCAGCGATGCGCGCCGCCTCGCGCCTGATGACGCGCACCGCTTACTGGATCTGATTCAGCCTTCGCGCAGCTCGTAGTCGACCGTCACCGCGGCGGTCTTCGCGAGCATCGCCGTGGCCGAGCAGTACTTGTCCCTCGAGAGGTTGATCGCGCGCTCGACCTGCGCGGCGGCGAGCGCCTTGCCCGTCACGACGTAGTGGAAATGGATGCGCGTGAAGACCTTCGGGTCCGACTCCGCGCGCTCGGCTTCGAGCTCGACGACGCAGCCGTGCACGTGCTGGCGCGCCTTGCGCAGGATGTGCACGACGTCGATGGCGCTGCAAGCCCCGGTTCCCATGAGCACGACCTCCATGGGTCGCGCGCCAAGATTCTTTCCGCCGACGTCGGGCGCCGCATCGACGACGATCGCGTGGCCGCTGCCGCTCTCGGCGACGAAGGTCATTCCCTCGACGAGTCGGATGCGGGCCTTCATAGCGGTTGCCGCGCGCCGTCCTCGGAATCGAGCCATGCCTTCGTCATGTTCCAGGCGACCGCGAGGAGCGCGGGGCCCACGAACAGGCCGATGAATCCGAAGGCGATCGCGCCGCCGAAGACGCCGAGCACGACGAGCAGCATCGAGAGATTTCCCGCGCGGCTCATGAGGATCGGCTTCAGGAAATTGTCGACTGAGCTGATGACGGCGACGCCGTAGATCACCATGAAGACAGCCCAGCCGGTCTCGCCGTTGAAGTAGAGCCAGGTGGCCGCGCCGCCCCACACGAGCACGGGCCCCATCGGCACGAGCGAGAGAATGAAGGTGAGCGCCGCGAGGATCAACGCGCCGGGCACTCCGGCGATGAGGAAGCCGATGAGCGCCACCACGGCCTGTCCGAAGGCGGTGCCGATCAGGCCGTACACCACGCCCCTCACCGCGGCCTGCGCGGTCGTGATGAGGCCGAGCCCATGCTCGGCTCCGGCGAGGCGCGCGACCGCTTCCTCGAGGAGCCGCGTGAGGCGATCGCCGTCGCGGTAGAAGAAATAGGCGACGAAGATGGAGATCAGCACCTGGATCAGGCCTTCGGCGGCGGCGCGCCCGAGCACCGTGAAGAAGTTCTTCGCCGGCTCGCTGAATTGCTTGAGGAACGCCGCGAGCTCCGCGCCGCCCGCGAGGAGCACCTTGAGGTAGGAATCGAGCCAGGGACCGATGAGCGGCAGCTTGACGATGAAGCCGGGCAGCTGAACGGAGGCGCGGCCGTCGAGATAGCCGCGCACCGTCTCGACCATGCCCGCGGAGTACACGACGATGCTCTGCGCCGCGAGCGCGACCGGCAGCGCAAGCGCAAGCGTCATGACGGCGACGAAGATCAGGGCGGCGAGCCAGGAATTGCCGTGCAGCCGCGCGCGCACGGCGACGAAGGCGGGCCAGGTCGAAAGGCACAGCACGCCCGCGAAGAGGATCGCCCCGAGGAAGGGGCGCAGCACCAGGAAGCACCCGACCACCAGGACGGCGACGGCGGCCACACGCGCGATCTGTTCGAAACGGTTTCCCAGCATGGCGACGTGTAGTATAATTTCCGGTTCGCAGTCCGTCTAAAACAAAGCGTTCAAAGTATTGACGGCGCACGCAAATCGCGCCGCCGGCACCCAGGGACGCGTCAGGAAAGGAATAGCATGAAGACCTTCTCGGCAAGCCCCGAGGCGGTTCGCAGGGATTGGTATGTCGTGGACGCCACGGACAAGGTCCTGGGGCGCCTCGCGGCCGAAGTCTCGCGGCGCCTGCGCGGCAAGCACAAACCCGAATTCACGCCTCACGTCGATACCGGCGACTACATCGTCGTGGTCAACGTGGAGAAGCTGCGCGTCACTGGCCACAAGGCGGCCGACAAGAAGTACTACCGCCACTCGACGTATCCGGGCGGAATCTACGAGACCAATTTCACCAAGCTGCAGCAGCGCCATCCCGATCGCGTGCTCAAGCTCGCGGTGAAGGGCATGTTGCCCAAGGGGCGGCTCGGCTACGCGATGATCAAGAAGCTGAAGATCTACGCGGGCCCGACGCATCCGCACGCCTCGCAGCAGCCCAAGGCACTCGAGATCTAAGGAGCCCACATGATCGGCAAGTACAACTACGGAACCGGACGCCGCAAGAACGCCGTCGCGCGCGTCTTCATCAAGCCCGGCAAGGGCGACATCACCGTGAACGGCAAGCCCCTCGACGCGTTCTTTTCGCGCGAGACGGGCCGCATGATCGTGCGCCAGCCGCTCGAGCTCACGCACCACGCGCAGACCTTCGACATCCGCGTGAACGTGTTCGGGGGCGGCGAGTCCGGGCAGGCCGGTGCGGTGCGCCACGGCATCACGCGCGCGCTCATCGAATACGATCCGACGCTCAAGCCGACGCTCTCGAAGGCGGGGCTCGTGACGCGCGACGCGCGCGAGGTCGAGCGCAAGAAAGTCGGCCTGCACAAGGCGCGCCGACGCAAGCAGTTCTCGAAGCGTTAACGGCTTGGAGCGCTTCTTTGTCGCACGAGCAAAGCCGCCCACAAGCGGCTTTGTCGTTCTGAAGCACGACTGGTCGAGGTGACATGATCAAGGTGGGCGTCGTCGGCGGGACCGGATACACGGGCGTGGAGCTGCTCCGGCTCCTCGCCGCGCATCCCCAGGTCGAGCTCGTCGCCATCACTTCGCGCGCCGAAGCGGGCGTGCGTGTGGCCGATCATTTCCCGTCGCTTCGCGGGCGCATCGACCTCGCGTTCACCGATCCGGCGAAAGCGCCGCTCAAGGGCTGCGATTGCGTCTTCTTCGCGACCCCGAACGGCGTCGCGATGGGCCAGGTCCGGCCGCTGCTGGAAGGCGGCGCGCGCATCGTCGATTTCTCGGCCGACTTCCGCCTGAAGGACGCGAAGGTCTGGGAGAAGTGGTACAAAGTGCCGCACGCGGCGCCGGAGCTCCTCGCCGAGGCGGTGTACGGCCTTCCCGAGATCAACCGCGAGCGCGTGCGCAAAGCGCGGTTGGTGGCCAATCCGGGCTGCTACGCGACCGCGGTGCAGCTCGCGCTGCTGCCCCTCGTCGAGACCGATTTCGTCGATCACGCGCATCTCATCGCCGATGCGAAGTCGGGCGTGAGCGGCGCGGGCCGCAAGACCGAAGTGGATCTGCTCTTCGCGGAAGCCTCCGACAACTTCAAGGCCTACGCGGTGCGCGGCCACCGGCACCATCCCGAGATCCTCGAGAGCCTCTCCGCGCTCGAGGCGGTGTCGCACCGCACGATCGGCCTCACGTTCGTGCCGCATCTCGTGCCGATGGTGCGCGGCATCCTCGCGACGTGCTATGCGCGCATCGTGCGCGATACCGATTTCCAGGCGCTCTACGAGAAGCGTTACGCGAAGGAGCCGTTCGTGGACGTGCTGCCGCCCGGCATGCAACCCGAAACGCGCTGGGTGCGCGGCACGAACCAGTGCCGCATCGCGGTGCACAGGCCGATGGACGCGCAGACGCTCGTGGTGCTCGCGGTCGAGGACAACCTGGTGAAGGGCGCGGCGGGCCAGGCGGTGCAGAACATGAACGTGATGTTCGGTTTTCCCGAGACGGCTGCGCTCGAGCAGCTGGCGGTGGTGCCCTGATGCGAAGCATCGGGCGCAGGCTGCGCAGCACGTTCGGCATCGGCGCCGGGCGCATGACGATCCGCACGCAGCGCGCGTGGTACTGGCGGTGGCTGCTCAACCTCCTGATGATGGCGCTCGTGGCGACGGTGGTCTGGTGGCTGGTGCAGAACAGCTATCGCATCACCGGCTTCGACATCGAGGAAGTGCGCCGCCGGATCGCGAGCCTCACGCAGGAAAACCGCGCGATGAAGACGGACCTCGAGGGCGCGCGCGGCGCGCTCGTCGAGCGCGAGCGCCAGCTCCAGATCGAGAAGGCCGCGCAGGGCGAGCTCGCGCGTACGGTGACGCAGCTCCAGGACGAGAACGCGAGCCTCAAGGAAGACCTGGGGTTCCTGCGCAACATCATGTCGTCGGGCGCCACGCCGGAGGGCATCGGCGTGTCGAACCTCAAGCTCGAGCGCGACGGGCGGCCGAACGAATACCGCTACCGCATGCTCCTCACGCAGGGCGGACAGCGCAAGCAGGACTTCAAGGGGCGCGTGCAGATCGTGGCGCGCATCGCCAGGGACGGCGCCATCACGACGCTCACGTTCCCCGAGGGCGCGAACGAGACGACGGGCGTCTTCGAGTTCCGCTTCTACCAGAAAGTCGAGGGCCGTTTCGCGATTCCCGAGGGGACCACCCTCAAGGGCGTCGACGTGCGCGTCCTTGCGGTTCCCGGGGGACAGGTTAAACTGTCCCGGACCTTGAATCCGGCGTAGGGAGGCCCCATGTTCGGAAAATCCAACAAACCCAGCGCGATCGACAGCCTCATCGGCGCGGGCACGACGATCCAGGGCGACATCTCGTTCTCGGGCGGGCTCAGGATCGACGGGCACGTCGTCGGCAACGTGAAGGCGACCGGCAACAAGCCGGGCACGCTCGTGATCTCGGAGCTCGCGAAGGTGGAAGGCGAAATCGACGTCGCGCACGTCGTGGTGAACGGCACGGTCGCAGGTCCCGTGCGCGCGACGGAGTACGTCGAACTCCTCCCCAAGGCCCGTGTCACAGGAAATGTCGCGTACAAATCGATCGAGATCCACGTGGGCGCGATCGTGATGGGGCAGCTGGTGTACGAGAGCCCGCAGAAGAGCGACAAGGTGATCGAGCTCAAGCCCCACTCGGGCAATTCCGACTGACGCTCGATCGCGAAACGGAGAGATTCATGAACGACATGTCCAGCGCAACGATGCCCGATCCGCTCATCTTCACGGAGAGCGCGGCCAACAAGGTGAAGGCCCTCATCGAAGAGGAGGGCAACAACGACCTCAAGCTGCGCGTGTTCGTCACGGGCGGCGGCTGCTCGGGCCTGCAATATGGATTCACGTTCGACGAGGTCGCGAACGAAGACGACACGGTGATGCAGAAGAACGGCGTGAGCCTGCTGATCGACCCGATGAGCTACCAGTACCTGGTCGGCGCGGAGATCGACTACACCGAAGGCCTCGAAGGCGCGCAGTTCGTGATCAAGAATCCGAACGCGACCTCGACCTGCGGGTGCGGGTCGTCCTTCAACGTCTGAGATCGGCGCCGGGGGCGCCGGAGAAAAAAAGAGCGCTGCGGCGCTCTTTTTTTTTCGGCTACTCGAAGCGCGCCGCTGGCCCGGCGTCGACGAAGTCCATCGTCGTGCGCGCCTGGTTGGCGGCCTGGAGGAATTGCGGCCGCGCGCTCTCGGAAACCGGATCGGCTTTCGGCAGCGCGACACGCAGCGGATCCTTGAACATGCCCGCGATCCGGAACTCGTAGTGCAGGTGCGGGCCGGTCGCCCAACCCGTCATGCCGACGTAGCCGATGGGATCGCCCTGGTGCACGCGCGCGCCCCCGTGGACGCCTTTCGCGAAGCGCGAGAGGTGCCCGTAGAGGGTCGTGATGCTCCCGCCGTGCTTGATCTCCACCGCATTACCGTAGCCGCCGCGCGCGCCCGCCGCGACGACGATGCCGTCTGCGGCCGCGAGAACGCGCGTGCCCTGCGGCGCGGCGAAGTCGACGCCGGTATGCGCGCGCCAATTCCTGAAGATCGGATGGAAGCGCGCGCCGAAGCCGGAGCTCACGCGGCTGAACTCGACCGGCGAGCGCAGGAATGCCTTCGCGCGATTGGTGCCGTCGAGCGAGTAGTAAGCCTCCTTGCCGTCCTCGTCGCGGAAGAGCACCGCGTAGTACGCATGGCCGTCGTTCACGAGCTCGGCGGCGAGGATGCGCCCGGGTGCGACGAGCTCGCCCGCTTCGTACACCATCTCGTAGGCGACGGCGATGCGATCGCCCCTGCGCAGGTCGACGTGGAAGTCGATGTCGGTCGCGAAGATGCGCGTGAGCTGCATCGCGATCGCGTCGGGAATGCCGGCGGCGTCGGTGGCGGCGAAGAGCGACGAGCGGATCTCGGCCGCGGAGTACACGACGCGCGGCGCTTCGGAGACCGCGCGCACTTTCGCGCTGAACGCGTCGCCCGAGCGCTCGACTTCGAGGAGCGACCCCGAGCTCATGAAATAACGCAGTCCCAGGAGCTCGGAATTCATTCCGGTGCGCGCCTGGATCATGCGTCCCGGCACGAGCTGGCGGAAGATGACGCGGCCGGCGGTGTCGGTCCTGAGGAATTCGAGGGCGCGCGCATCTTCGACGCCGAGCCGATCGAAGAGTGCAGCCACCGTGTCGCCGCGGAGCACGCGCTCCTGGCTCACGAACGTCTGCGGCGTGGTGATCGCCGGCTGTCCGTCGGGCACCGGCAGCGATTCGACGACGGCATGCGAGGGAACGTCGATCGGCGCCGCACCCGGCGCGATGCCGAACGCGGTCACGATCGACACGGCGGGCACGCAAAGCAGGAGAAACGCGAGGCCCGCGCGGCGCATTGCACCGGACCGGGCAGGTCGCTGCGTTAGAATCTCTCCCTTTTCGCCGGACATGGCTCGCTGTGGGAATTGTCCGACGCAGCATATCAGAAAAGAGCGACAAATCCGGTGAAATCGAGAGGGAAATCAGGCACTCACGCGCAGGACCTGGAGGTCATCCGGCGCGGAGCCGACGAGCTCATTTCCGAAGAGGATTTGGTTCGCAAGCTCGCGAAAGGAAAGCCCCTGCGGGTGAAGGCGGGCTTCGATCCGACCGCGCCCGACCTGCATCTCGGCCACACCGTGCTGCTCAACAAGATGCGGCAATTCCAGGATCTCGGGCACCACGTGATGTTCCTCATCGGCGATTTCACGGGAATGATCGGCGATCCGACGGGGCGCAACGTGACGCGTCCACCGCTCACGCCGGAGCAGATCGCCGCCAACGCCGAGACGTACAAGAGCCAGGTCTTCAAAGTGCTCGATCGCGGGAAGACCGAGGTGCTGTTCAATTCCGCGTGGTGCTCGAAGCTCGGCGCCGAAGGCATGATCAAGCTCGCGGGCAAATGGACGCTCGCGCGCATGCTCGAGCGCGACGATTTCGCCAAGCGCTTCGACGAGCAGCGCCCGATCTCGATCCACGAGCTGCTCTATCCGCTCGTCCAGGGCTACGACTCGGTCGCGATGAAGGCCGACGTCGAGCTCGGCGGCACCGACCAGAAATTCAACCTCCTCGTCGGGCGCGAGCTGCAGAAGGACTACGGGCAGGAATCGCAGGTGATCCTCACGATGCCGCTGCTCGAGGGTCTCGACGGCGTGCAGAAGATGTCGAAGTCGCTCGGCAACTATGTCGGCGTGAACGATCCGCCCAACGAGATGTTCGGGAAGCTCATGTCGATCTCGGACACGCTCATGTGGCGCTACTTCGAGCTCCTGTCGTTCGTGCCGCTCGCGACGATCGACGGCTGGAAGAAGGAGATCGCGAAAGGCGGCAATCCGCGCGACGTGAAGGTGCGGCTCGCGCAGGAGATCGTCGAGCGCTTCCACGGGCGCGCGGCCGCCGACGCGGCGCTCGCGGATTTCGAGGCGCGCTTCCGCCGCAACGAGGCGCCCGCCGATATCGTCGAGCAGGTGATCGACGTCCCGGCCGACGGTGCTCCGATCGTGCAGGTGTTGAAGTCGTCCGGCGTCTGTCCGAGCACCTCCGAGGCGCACCGCATGATCGAGCAGGGCGGTGTGCGCGTGAACGGCGAGAAGGTGAACGACAAGGCGATGAAGCTCGGCGCCGGCGCGAGCTACGTGCTCCAGGTCGGCAAGCGCAAGTTCGCCAAGGTGGCCCTCAGGAAGGTTGTCTGAGGCAGGTCGAAGTGTTTCTTGTTGCCACGGGCTCGCCGAATCCCGTATAATCGATGGTTCCGCCGGAAGTTCTGCGAGGGTGTCTCTCCTCGCATCCGGCGTCGCTCTTTAACAAGTTACAGCCGATAGAGGTGGGTGCTGTGGAAGCGTTTGGCCGCAAGGCCAAGAAGCTTGCAGTGCACTCACTTTGAATCCAAGTGATTCTTTGTGAGGTTTAACTGGAT
>JACXTT010011843.1_pt1 | contig 11625 bp, 7 predicted proteins | sample 9270951 | NCBI WGS metagenome assembly JACXTT01 (sample SAMN15532306, study PRJNA645909) | rock metagenome | isolation source: weathered quartz diorite | place: Puerto Rico | collected 2017-06-21 | reverse complement strand
GTCTTCGCTCAGCAGCGGCACGCCGAGCAGCGCGCGATGGCCAGCCTCGATCAGCGGTCGTCGGATAGGACTCTCGTAGGCGCCCTCGACCGCGATGTCGCAAATCTGGACGGCCTGCCGCAGCTCCACCACTCGAGTCGTCACGCCTTGTCCCTTACGAATCGTCGTCACTCGCCCGGGCGCTCGCAGGACCGCCGCGTCGGCCTCGTCGGCATAGTGGCTCACGCGGAGGCGGAATTCTGCGCGAGGCTCGTCGTATTCCCAGATCGTGCAACCCGCCGTTCCCGCGAGCTGCGTGGCCCGCGTGACAATCGTCTGGAGCACGGTCTCGAGATCGAGGGTCGAGCTGAGAGCGCGACTCACATCGCCCAGCGCCGTCAGCTCCTCCACGGAGCGTGTCAGCTCTGCCGTCCGCGCCTGCAGTTCCGTAAACAACCGAACGTTCTCGATCGCGATCACGGCCTGGTCGGCGAAGGTCTTCAGCAGCTCGATCTCGGCAGCCGAGAACGATCCCGCTTCGGCGCGAGAGGCGTGGATCGCGCCGATGCCCTGTCCACGGCGCAGCATCGGCATGATCACCAGGCTGCGATATCCCGTGGCCGCCGCGTTTTCGCGAATTGCCAGCGCGACGCGGGGATCGTTCTGCGTATCGACCGAGACGAACATCTGTCCAGTACGCACCGCGACGGCCGGCGGGCTCGGATGGTCGAGCGGTCTCGGGTAGGTCTGGCGATACTGCTCGACCGCGTCCGGTGGTCTCGTTTCTTCATAGTGGGCCGCGACCCTGTGCAGGGCGCCCTCGCGGACGTGCGTCAGGGCTATCCCGGCGCCGCCGAGGAGCCGTGACGCGCTGCGCGCGATCGCCTCGAACACCGGCTGCGCGTCGGTCTGCGATTGGCTGATCACACGCAGGATCTCCGCCGTCGCCGTCTGCCGATCGAGCGCCGCGAGGAGATCGCGGTTGCGCGCCTGGAGTTCCGTGAATAACCGAACGTTCTCAATGGCGATGACGGCCTGATCGGCGAAGAGCTCGAGGAGCGCGATCTGCTTGTCGGTGAACGGTCGGACCTCGGCGCGGCGGACCATGATGACGCCAACCGCGACATCCTCACGCAGGAGGGGCACGGCGAGCATGGTGCGATGGCCGAGGCGCACGGCGTTCGCACGGCTGCCGGGGAATTGCTCGGTGTCGGCCTGCACGTCGTGGATGTGGACCGCTTGACGGTCGACGATCGCGCGGCCACTGACCCAACCGCGATTCAGGGGCACGAGCTCGTCCGCATGGCGATGTAGAAGTGGCCCAAAGGAGGCGGCCAACCGGAGGCCTTCACCGTCGACACGAAAGATCTGTGCATCGATGGATTCGCACAACCGCGCCGCGCTTTTGGCGACTGCCTCGAGAACGGGCTGAAGATCGGTCGGCGACTGGCTGATGACGCGCAGGATGTCGCTGGTCGCGGTCTGTTGCTCGAGCGCCTCGGTGAGGTCGCGGTTACGAGCCTCCAGCTCCTTGAACAGCCGCACGTTCTCGATCGCGATCACGGCTTGATCGGCGAATGTCTCCAGAAGAGCGATCTGCTTCTCGGAGAATGGCTTGACCTCCAGCCGCCGGATCTGAAGGACACCAATCGCGACGCCTTCCCGAAGCAGGGGCGTGGCGAGCGCAGTCCGAGTGCCGTGGGCGAGGACATCAGCCGTCGCATCCGGGAATTCGTCCAAAACGGTCCCCATGTCATGGATGTGACTCGTCCGCCGCTCGAGCACCGTTCGACAAATGTGCCTGGTTGGGATGATCGGTCTCGTCTCGACGGAAGGAATTGGTCCAAGCTGAGCCGCCAAGCGCAGCGTATCGCCGTCGACGAGGTGGATCTTGACGTCATCGGCACCGCAGAGACGGGCCGCTCGCTCGGCAACCGCCTGAAGTACGGGTTGCAGATCGGTCGGAGAACTGGAGATGACACGCAGGATCTCGCTCGTGGCGATCTGCTGCTCTAACGCCTCCTTCGTCTCGTTGAACAGCCGCACGTTCTCGATGGCGATGACGGCCTGGTCGGCGAAGGTCTGGAGGAGCGCGATCTGCGATTCGGTGAAGGGACGCACCTCGGTCCGCCGCAGGTTGATCGTGCCGATGACCGCGGCCTCGCGCAGCAGGGGAGTGCTCAGGAGGGTATGGAAGCCGTGCTCCCGAGCGAAGGTAACGCCCTCCGGAAATTCTCCCGTCTCGGCTTGCAGATCGGCCACTTGGATCGGCTGGCCGCCGAGCACCGCGCGGCCGCTGACCGTGCCTCGAATCGGGACGGTGCGTGTAGTGGACGAAATCGGTCCATAGTGGGCTACGATCCGTAGGACTTCGCCGTCCCGACGGAAGATGACGGCGTCATAGGCAGCACAGAGGCGGGTAGCACTCTCGGCTACCGCATCCAACACGGGTTGTAGCTCGGTCGGCGACCTGCTGATGACGCGGAGGATCTCGGACGTGGCGGTCTGCTGCTCCAGCGCCTCCGCCAAACGCTTCTCCAGGTCGCGGACCCTGGCACCGTCGTCCTTTGGCGACTTGCGGGCACCCAGCTTGGCCTCGACCTTAGCCTTCGCGGTCTTGGGACTCCGACGCATCGGCCTCTCCTTGCCTCTTACAAATGGAGCGCCAGACGACAGGCTAGGCGAACGCGTCTGCCGGGGCAAGTGGGTTTGGCGATCTACGGCTTGAGCCGGACGTCTTCCATCGGCGCGGAGTAGGGAAATGCCCGGATCAGCTCGAGGCCGCCCTCCTGCACGCGTGGTCCGGCGGCACGGATGAAGGCATTCTCCCAGATCGGGGCGAAGACGACGCGCTCGAAGAGGATCTTCTGGATCTGGTGCAGCAGCTCCTCGCGCTTCGCGCGATCGAGCTCGCGCGCCTGGCGTTGGAAGAGATCCTCGACTTCCGGCAGCACACCGTACGCGAACATGCCGCCCTTCGTCGCCAGGCCTTCGATCCGGGTGGCCGCGTTGCCTCCTGCCCCCTGCGAGCCGAGCACGACGCCCTTGAGTTTCTTCTCGTGCCACGCCGTGAGCCACGCAGCCCGTTCCATCGTTCTCAGCTTGACCCGGATGCGGACGGCGCCCAGGTTGCTTCCGATCGCTTCGGCCATCGTGAAATACGGTGGATTGGGCGTGAGCTCACCGCTATCGAAGCCATTCGGGTAGCCGGCCTCGGCCAGGAGCTGTTTGGCGCGCCTGGCATCGTACGGATGGGGATCGATCGGCAATGCGAATTCCATATGGCGCGGCACGATGTTGCCGGTGAGACCCGCGAATCCGAGGACCTCCGCCACATTGATCGACTTGCGGTCGATGGCGAGGCTCGCGGCCAGCCGAACGCGCCGATCATGCCATGGGGATTTCGGGTCCCACTGATCGACGAAGTCGAGGAAGAACACGCCGTGGGCGCGTGCGGCGCTGAGCTTGAGGCCCGGCGTGCGCCGGATGTCTTCGGCCACCGGCCCGGTCAGGTAGTACGCGATGTCGACTTCGCCCCGCTTGAGCGCGGCCGCCCGGGTCGTCTCGTCCGGCAGGCTCTTGAAGACGACACGCTTGACGCTCGGCGCCTTGCGCCAGTAACCGTCGAACGCCTCGAGCACCACGTCGACGCCGGGCGTCAACCTTACGAAGCGGTACGGGCCTGCACCGATCGGCGCCTTGGTGAACCCGTCATCGCCCACTTTCTCGACGTACTTCTTCGGCACGATCCAGCCCGCGCCCGAGGCGGTGGTGCCGTAGAACGTCATGAAATCGGGCCACGATTCCTTCATCACGAATCTCACGCGCCGAGCGTCGAGGACCTGGACTTCCTTGACTCTGTCTTTCAAGAGCTTCGCGGCGCCACCCCGATAGCGCTCGAACGAGAACTTCACGTCCTCCGCGGTCACCGCGTCGCCATTGTGAAACGTGGCGCCGTTCCTGAGCACGAAGTCGTACGTCTTCCAATCGGGAGAGGCGGTCCACGACTCGGCCAGGCTCGGCGTCGTCTGCCCCGCCGGCATCGGCTTCACGAGCGCGTCGTGGAGGGCATAGAGCACCATGAACGGCGTGATCCCGGACTCCGCGTCGGCTGGATCGAGCCAGCGCGGCGCGATCGTGATGTGAACCGCCCAGGTCATCTGGCCGTCCGCCGCGTCGGCAACGCCCGCGATACGCGGGCTCCCGAAGGCGATGGAGGAGAGCGCGAACACGGCACTGATGCGAATGATCTTGCGCATCGCTTGCCTTCCCGAGAGTCTCGGCTCGTTCACAATGACTTCAGGAACGCGACCGGATCGTTCGGGTGGTCGTCGCGTTTCGCGAGCCTGCCGCACCAACACACGAGCAGGAGCGGCAGACTGACCGCGACCATGAACAGGACCGCCTGCTCGACCACCCCTCGGCCTCCCGGCGACCGATGTCGCCTCACACGGGTGCACCGTAGCGCCGCCCGTTGACGGATCGTGTTCGGATTCGGCCAAGGAGTCCCACGCCGCAGAGCGGCGATGCCGTCAGGTGGGTAGCCGGAGTCCTCGTTGCTTGAGAACTATGTGCTAAGGCGGCTGCCGGCGACGCCCTGCCCTGAGGGCTACGGAGATCGGTACGAGCGCCCAGAAGTCCCGTGAACAGGCACTGGTCGTGTCCCGAACTATGTGGAAAATCCGGACGCGTTCTCCGGTAGTCGAGGCCGGCGAGACGACAGGTCTAACAGCCAGGTACGGGATTCAGGGATTCACGGCAGCCATTCGCTGATACGGTCGGCGATGTCCTTAGGGAGCGTCAGGCCGAGGTCCTGCAGCGCCGAGCGGTTCACGCTGAAGACGAGTTGAGTTGGCGGTGCGATCGGTAGTTCGGCAGGATTGGCCCCGCGGAGGATCTTGTCCACGTACCCGGCGGCTCGGGCGTTGCCGTCGAGGTGACCCACACCGAGCGACATCAGGCCGCCAGCCAGGACGTATTCCCTGTCGGTGTAGACCGTCGGCACCTTGTTCTGGGCTGCGAGCTTCGCGATCGCGAAGCGTTGGGAGTTGATGAAGCTGTCGACGCCGTTGAAGAAACCCTTGGCGCCCCACGCCAGCGCCCTGGTCACCGCGAGTTCCACGTCGGCCGGCGTGCGGATGTCAATGGACTGAACCTCGACGCCGAGATCCTTTGCGGCGGCGGTCAGCAGTGTAACCTGCGCCGGGTTGTTCTTATTGTTGCCGTTCACGAAGATCGAGACCCGGGCGAGCGCCGGAACTATGGCCTTGAGAATGCGCAGCCGGTCGCCGATCAGATGCGGCGCATAGATCGTCGTCCCCGTCACGTTCCTGCCAGGGCGTTCGAGGCTATCCGCCACGCCGAGCCCGACCGGGTCGTTGACGGCCCCCAGCACGACTGGAATCGTACGGGTTGCCTTGCCGGCCGCGACGGCGGCCGGGGCGTTGTCTGCGAAGATGATGGTGACCTTGCGGGCCACCAGTTCGGCCATCACCGCTTCATACTCGTGGTCCAGCTTGGCGTACCGATATTCGATCTTGAGCGTCTTCCCCTCGATGTAGCCGAGATCGGTCAGCCCCTTCTTGAGCGCGGTCAAGCGCTCTGGGTCGGCGCTTTCGTTGGCGACGTATCCGAGCGTCGGGACCGTCTGGGCAGCGGTCTCTGCAATGGGCATTGCTACGAGAAGCGCCCAGCCGAGAATTGCAGCCCGCATCGGCCATTCCTCCTAAGGTTCCGCGACGACAACACCGTGAGCACTGCGAGTGGCGCAGTTGTAGCGCAGCGGAAGCGTTCTGTGCTCAGGCAGTAGACAACTGATGAAATACACCGTTGCGCGGCACCAGCTCGTGGGCCACACGTTGATGTCTTGCATGGCCGCGCCGTATAGCATGCGGATCTTCATCGTCTGGCTCAAGTCGAGACCAAGGCGACGGCAACTCGGCGGTGGCCAAGGGTCACATGCGCCGGAGCCGCGGGTCCAAAAGGTCGCGGATCGCGTCGCCAATCAGATTGACCGAGAGCACCACGAGCAGGATCGCCAGCCCCGGGAACGTGGAGACCCACCACGCCGACGCAATCAGCGCTCTGCCGTCGGCCACCATGACGCCCCACGACGGGTTCGGCGGCGGGATACCGGCGCCCAGGAACGACAGCGTCGCCTCGAGCACGATGACGAAACCGACCTGGAGGGTCGACAGCACGATGAGGCTCGCGAGGATGTTGGGCGGCAGGTGGCGCATCATGATCCGGGTTGCCGGAACGCCGAGCGCGCGCGCGGCGACGACAAATTCCCGTTCCTTGAGCGAGAGCACCTCGGCGCGGGCCTGCCGCGCATAGCGGCTCCACAGGAGGAACGCTGTCACCAGCAGCACATTCCTGAGCCCGGGTCCCCAGACTACCGCGAGAACGATGGCCAAAATGTAGATGTGAACGGCCAGCGTCAGGTCGGCCATCCGCATGACGAGCGCGTCGACCCAGACACCGTAATAGCCCGCCAACAGCCCGAGGGCAGTGCCGACCGCGCCGCTCAGGACGATACCCGCGAGCGCGGTCAGCAACGACAGCCTGGCGCCGTAGATGATGCGACTCGCGATGTCGCGGCCGAGCTGATCGGTCCCCAGCAGGCGTTCGTTGACGCCGCCATCGAGCCACGCGGGTGGCGTCAGCTTCATTCCTAGGGCCGTCTCGGTCGGTGAGCGCGGCGCGAGATAAGACGCCGAAAGGCCGACGACAACGAACGCCGCGAGGACGAGAAGCGGCAAGGTGAGGATCTTGCGCCGCCGGAAAAGCTCGAAGAGCTGCCCTCGCGGACGCGTCGGGGCCCTGAACTCCGACGCCGCCGCGAGCGTCCCCGCGCCGATCGAAGACATCGACGGCGAGCCAGCGGGACGTGGCGCTGGGAGGTTCATCGCCGCCGGGCGCCTTCGACCAGCCGGATGCGGGGATCTACCCAGCCATAGAGCAGGTCCACCACGAGGTTCATGGCGATGTACATGGTGCCGAAGAGCAGGAAGATGATCTGGATCACCGGGAAATCTCGGAACGTGATCGCCTCGATCACGAGCTGGCCGACGCCCGGCCAAGCAAACACCGTTTCCGTGACGACGGCGCCGGCCAGCAGCGCAACGAAGACGACACCGGCGTACGTGAGGGGCGGGATTATCGCATTGCGGAGCGCGTGCTTCCAGACGACTCGGGGCTCGGCCAGCCCCTTGGCGCGGGCGGTGACCACGAACTCTTCGCCGAGCGTGTCGAGCATGGCCGAGCGCACTAGTCGCATGATGCCAGCCACGGTGAACCAGCCCAGCGTGATCGACGGCAGCACCAGATGCGCGAGGCCACCGGCCCCTCCCGCCGGAAGCCATCCCAGCGTGACCGCGAAGAGCAGGATGAGCATCAACCCGAGCCAAAACGTCGGGAGGGACTGACCGAGGAGGGCCAGAATCTTGCCCGCGACATCGATCGCGGTGTCCCTCTTCACCGCGGTCACGACGCCGATCGGCACGGCGACCAGCACACTCACAAGGAACGACGCCGTCCCCAGCTCGAGCGTCCACGGCAGCCGCTCCATCACTGTCGACAGCGCCGAGCGCCGGGTCTTGAACGAGGTGCCGAAGTCGCCGCTCGCGACGTCGCGGAGGTAGATCGCGTACTGCACGGGCAGGGCGCGATCGAGCCCGAGCACCTGCGCCATTGCTGCCCGGTCCTCGTCGGTGGCGCGAGCGTCGAGCAGGACGTCGAGTGGGTTTCCAGAGAGCCGTGCCATCACGAATGCGACGAGCGTCAGGAGCCAGAGCGTCACGATCGCCTGGACGATCCGGGACACAAGGTAGCGCCGCACGCTCGTGCTCCCCGTTACCGGGAGGGCGTCACGGCGCCGGGGCCGCCCACTCGAAGCGGTCGGGGTATTTTCCTCGCGTCGGCTGCCAGCTCTTCACCGTCTTTGGGTTCGTGGCGTAGAGATAGCTCGCCGAGACGATCGGAAGCGTGGCAACGTCGTTGGTAAGGAAGTCTCCGAGCTTTCGGGCCAGCGCCTCCCGCTCGTTGGCGTTGACGATCGCGGCGAGCGTGTCGAGCGTCGAGTCGACGAAGGCATCCTCCCGCTCCCCGAAATCGCCTTTGGAATGGTACGCGAGCCGCCAGACGGTCACCGGTTCAACCTGGGGGAAGCCTCGGTAAACGGTCGCGCCTTTGAATTTCCGGCTCATCAGGTCCGGCCGATGAACTACCCATTCGGTGCGGATGAGGTCCGCCTTGACTCCGACCTTGTCCCAGTAGCCGGCGACGGCCTCGCCGAGCGCGGGCAGCTCGGTGGTCCCTGGCATCGTGAACAGCCTGAGTGGAATCGTGAAACCGTTCGGATGGCCTGCGTCGACGAGAAGCTTCTTCGCCCGCGCTGGATCGTACTGGTCGGGCTTCCACGCGGGGTTCCAGCCGAGCGTGTTGGGATGGAACCAGTGCGGTCCGGGCGCCGGAGCGGCGGTGCCGAAGTAGAACTTCTCGCCGATCTCCTTTCGGTTCAGCGAGAGGCTCAGCGCTTGCCGCACGTCTTTCTTCAGCCACGGAAGGCTCGCGTCATAGCCAGGTTTGGACGGCAGCCACACACCGTGGAAGGTGACCATCGGAGTATAGCTGTCGGGCGAGCGGACGATCGGAAACTTCGCTCGCTCCACCTCGCGGATGACCTCGGGCGTGAGCTCTGCGATGTCCGCCTGGCCAGTCCGCAGCGTCGCGACCCGGGTCGCGACTTCGGGAATCTTCCGGAACACGATCTCCTTGAAGGCTCCGTGCTTCGCCCACTGAGCACCGACACGCCAGTGACTCTTCCAGTCGGGCCGTGCCTCGAAGCCCACCAAGTCTCCGGCCCGCCTGCTCTTGAATCGGTAGGGACCTGTCCCGAGCGGATGCTCCTCGTACCCCCGGTCGCCGACCTTTTCGTAATGAATCTTCCCGACGATCGGCAGGCCAAGGAAGGACGAGAACGACTGATCGAGGTCAGCGATGCCCCCCTCCTTCGCGTCGAAGGAGATCGTGTGACGATCCAGCACCTTCGGCTCGATTCGGAGGAACGTCGAGCGCAAGGGCCAACGCGACTCCTTCCGCACGAGTAAATCGACCGAGAACTTCACGTCCTCCGCGGTGAACTCCGTGCCGTCGGAGAAGGTCACGCCCTTGCGCAAGAAGAAGGTCCAGCGCTTGCCGTCCGGAGACGTCGACCAGCGCTCGGCCAGCCCTGGCTCGGCTTTCAAGGTCAGAGGATCGTTGTACACGAGATACTCGTACATGACGTCGTAGAACACTTTCGACGGCGCCGGACCCAGGAGCGGGTTCAAGTTCTCGTCGAAGAGCGTCGCATAAGCGACGGTGAGGGTGCCGCTCGGCCCGGTCCCCGCAGGGGCGACAACCGGAGCCGCGAGGACGACGATCAGGAGCAGCGACCGCGCGACCCGGAAACCTCGCTTGCTCATGAGGGTCTCCTTCCGCCAGCCGTGCGCGATGAAGTCGGAAAGGGCCGGTCGACTATGTGTAGTGACCCGGCCGGCCCTTGTCAAGGATGTCCGCCCATCTACTCCTGGCCCTCCACGACGGACCGACCCCCGCAGGCGTCGCGTCTCAAGGGTACCCGTGATCGCTGACTACGACGCAGCCGGCCGACGAAAGTGGGAAACCGTCGGACCCAACCTTCACGAGGCTCAACAGGGGCACGACGCTCCAGAGGACGACCGCAAATAACGCGAGAGCGAACCGACGCATGGTGTTCTTCCATGATCGTGGTGTCCCGAAGCACACGATCTGTTCGACGACGAGCTGCAGCGGCAGACTGACCGCGACCATGAACAGGACCACCTGCTCGACCACCCCGCGGCCTCCCGGCGACCGCTGTCGCCTTACGCGGGTGCACCGTAGCGCCTCCCGATGACAGATCGTGTTCGGATTCGGAAGTGCAGCGATGCCGTCAGGCGGGCGGCCGGCGGCTGAGAGTGGGGCGAGCTGGGTCCGCGGAGACGGTCAGCGAGGGAGCAGGGCTTTGAGAACTGCTTCGGTTTCCAACGAAGGCCTGGTGCCACGATGGGCGGCCAGAGCGGCGCGGCACCGCTGATAGCTCTCGGCCACCTCGGCCGAGCGGCCGAGCGCGTGGTACGCCTTCATGAGGCTTCGGTACACGTCCTCGGCGCACGGATCGACACTCAGCGCGTGCTCGTACCAGTCCACCGATTGCTGCCGATCGTTCTCTTCGCACCGCCGGGCCGCTCGCTCGATCTCTCGCAGTACGCGGCGGCGAAGCGTGTCGGCCAAGGTCGTGGCCTGAGGCATCTCGACTTCGTGTCCGTCGAGGAAGGAGCCCCGGTAGAGATTGATGGCCCTCTGGAGACTCTCGGTCTGTCCTGCTTCGGCGCGCCGGAGCAGGTGCTCGACGGCCCAGACGTCGACCCAGCAGGATCGCGAGTCGAGACTCAGCTGTCCTTCTTGCCGGACGATCACCTGCTCGTGGCCCATCAGGACTCGCAGTCGGTGGAGCGCGCTGGCCAACGCTACGCGCGCGGCATCGCCTTCGGCATCCGGCCAGACCGCATCCATCAGGAGATCCTCGCGCACGCCGCGGCCGCCGAAGGCGATCAGCGCCTTGAGCAGGGCCAAAGGCTTGCGCTGGACCTTGCGAGAGAATTGGATCGGCTGGTCTGCCCTGAGCAGCTCGAAGCGGCCGAGCGTGAAGATCTTGATGGGCCAAGGCCACGCTTCCGTCGTCACGAGCAGGTCGTCCGCGGGGAGGTGTCGCTTCTGGACGAGGTCGCGCACGTAGTCCACCTCGATGCCCGCCTCCAGCGCGCGTGCGCACAGCCGGGCCATGACCGCGGGAATCCACACGTGCGAGTTCACGTACCCGTGCTGGCGCCCGAGCGCCAGGGCCGCGGCGAGCGCCGGCAGGCCGTTCGCCTCCTGGCCACTGTCGAGGGAGAGCTGCGCCTGGCTCGTGCGAGCCATGAACTCGATGTAGGAGCTGCGAATCGTGCGCGCGATCTCGAGCGCGCGGTCGAGGTGGCCGAGCGCCTCTCGCTCCTGGCCGTGTGCGTGGCGCACCTGGGCGGACAGGAGATGAGCGACCGCCTCGTCCAGTGGGCGCCCGCTCGCTGAGCTCAGCCGCTGCAGCTCGGGCTCGGATCGGGCGGCGTGCGCCGCGTCCTTCCGGATGAGGGCCTCCCACACGACGAACGACTGATACCAGAACCGGAACCCTGGTCCCAGAAGGTGCACGTCCCTCGCCAGCTCGCGAAGCCACGGCGCGGCCGTCTCGAGATCGGCGTCGCTGAGCGCCCCCACGAGGCCCCCACTGAGGGCGACGTGGCGCGCGGTGAAGAACATGCCGGTCGTCAAGGTCAGGTCGAGCACCTGGGCGACTGTCTGCCGGTAGGAGGCGAGCGCGTTCAGCGATTCCCACCAGATCACGGGCACGCTCGCATTCACGAACACGACGGGGGAAAGGTCGCGGGTCGACATCAGGGCCCGCATCTCGTCGACGACGATGGCCGCTTCGGAAAGCTCGCCCGCCTCCAGCTGGTAGTAGAGCCAGTTGCTGGCGCTGATGGCCTGGAGGTTCCGATCAGAGTGTCGTCGCGCCAGCTCGAAGGCCCGGCGGGCCCACTCCGA
>JACXTT010011842.1_pt1 | contig 11625 bp, 10 predicted proteins | sample 9270951 | NCBI WGS metagenome assembly JACXTT01 (sample SAMN15532306, study PRJNA645909) | rock metagenome | isolation source: weathered quartz diorite | place: Puerto Rico | collected 2017-06-21 | reverse complement strand
TGATTTGTTCAAACTTGTTCGGTCAACGCGGGCGAAGTTAGGTCGAAAGACGAACCCGCACACGTGAGCCCCCAGTAAATCATCTCCCGGTAAGGAAGCCTGCCTGGCGTGCACTGGGTCGGCGAAGGCGTCGCGAAACTTTCTGAATACCTGATTGACTCGGCCCAGCAAGGGAAGTCGGAAGACAGTGCGCAACTGATTCAATCGCTCGCGTCCGCGCCGAGTTCGACATATTACGCGGTGTCAGTAGCGCGTTTAGGGTTGACCGATTACCGAGAGGGGAAAGCGGTCAGGCCGGAAGAGTTGCGCGCGGTCTATGTTCGTCCTTCGGACGCTGAAATTAATGAACGATGGCAGCAACAGAAGCAGCAGCAACAGGCCTAAACGTTCAAATCGATCGCATGACTGAGCATGATCTGCTGGAAGTCTGCGAGATCGAGAGCTTGAGTGACCTCAGCGCCTGGGGCTGGGACGCTTATCACAAAGAACTGCAAGTTGCCCCAGAGACGGTGATGCTCGTAGCAAGAGCAACTGGCGAAACTAACGGCACTGCGATAGCCGGATTCATTGTCGCTCGAGTAATCGCGGACGAACTTCACATTAACAACGTGGCCGTGCGCCCCGAGTTTCAACGGGTGCATTTGGGGCTAACATTGTTGCAGGCCACACTTTGGCATGCACAACAGCGCGGGGCAGCGGTCGCTCAGCTGGAGGTTCGTGCTGGAAATCTGGCCGCCCAAGGTCTCTACCGTCGATGCGGATTTAAGGTGGTCGGCCGAAGGAAGAAATACTATCGAAATCCAACTGAAGATGCGCTGTTGATGAGTAGAGCGCTGTAATGGGTTCAGCGTTGAGCCCCAAAGCGCCTAGACAAAGCGACGAGATCAGGGAAGGTTCAGGTCAACGGCAAAACGATTGGAAATCGCATTATATTCGTCTTGATCTACGATGATGGCTTGGGATAACATTTCGACCATGCAGAGCTGCCCCAGGCACTTCTCATTCGCAGGCACTTTCTTTCCAACCCAACAATCGAGAGGAGAATACTGATATGGAAATATCTAAGGCGGACAGCCTCAAAGAGGAGCTGATGACGAGCAACCCCGAGTTTAGGGAGCTTGCTCGCGAACATGGTCGCTACGAAGAACGCTTGAGCGAGTTGTCCGCACTTACATATCCCAGTGATGAAGAGCAGTTGGAAGAGGTAACCTTAAAGAAGAAAAAGCTTGCCTTGAAAGATCAGATGTACACCTTGATGCTCCAGGCCGAGAAATCGGGTACTGGGCACTAAATTTAGCAGGCGCGCGCACTGCCGCGCGCGTTGTTTCTTAAAATCCCTTGACGCGGGGCCGACAGAAATCTGTTGCGCCCCGTTTGTTATTAGCATAGCTCAGCAACGCGCTTCTGATATGGTTCGCGACGGTGTCCCATTTGTAGCAATTCCGACGGTCCTGGCCGTCATTTTGGCCGTATTGACGATCTGGATAATCTGGCTGGGATTAGGTGTTGTCCTGTTGCTCTTGCTGGCGGCATTCATGGCGTACTTCTTTCGTAATCCGGATCGATCAATCCCGCTTGAACCGGGGATTGTCGTGTCGCCAGCGGATGGCAAGGTAACAATTGTGCGCCCCGCCGGCGGTGAAAACAGTGAATCGCTGGTCAGCATTTTTCTGTCACCTTTTGATGTCCACATCAATCGCGCTCCCATCGAAGGCGAGATCGTCGATGTTTCCTACAAAACCGGTAAATTCGTAATGGCTACGCGGGACGATGCCCGGTTGCTGAACGAGCAAAACGCTCTTACCATTGTCGGCAACGATATCACCGTGAAATGTGTTCAGATTGCGGGGGTGCTCGCGCGGCGAATTGTTTGTTGGAAGCGGCGCGGTGAGAGAGTAAAATGCGGAGAACGCTTTGGGATGATAAAGTTCGGGTCACGCACTGATTTGCTCATGCCGTCGAATGTCGAAATCCTGGTTCACGAGGGCATGCACGTGCGCGGTGGCGAGACCGTAATCGCCAGAATCAAGAGTTGAGTTTTCCACGATTACAACCTGGCAGGCATCTTGGCCCGGCTCCGGCGCCACCAAAGCGCAAGGGGCTCCGCAAGGGCGTCTATATTGTGCCGTCGTTCTTTACCGCGCTAAATATCCTCGCTGGATTCTATTCGCTGATGACGACGATGAGCGCCTTTCGACTCCTCGGCATTGGCGGCCCCCAACAAATAAAAGAAGCCACCGATCGGTTCGACTTGGCCGCGCTGGCGATCGGCTGGGCTTTCGTATGCGACATGCTCGACGGACGCATTGCGCGCATGACGAAGAGCACCACTGAAATCGGAATTCAACTTGATTCACTCGCCGACATCGTGTCGTTCGGATTGGCGCCGTCGATTCTGGCGTACGTTTGGAGCTATGGAACAACGCTCCAGGATTGGACGAACATGCGCCAGGCCGCTTGGTTCGTTTCGTTCATGTTTGTTATTTGCGGTGGATTCCGTCTAGCGCGATTCAATGTTCAGGCTTCGCGGCCGCGGCCTCTGGCAGAAGGCACTCCGAAGGTCGATAAGAAGAGCTTCGTCGGCATGCCCATCCCGGTTGCCGGCTGCATGATTGCCGCGATTGTTCACTTCGCCCCGACACCGATTAGGTACATTCCCAACAAGCCAAACCTGATCGCGATCCTCATGATGATCCTGGTCGCGTTCCTCGGGTTATTAATGGTCAGCACGCTACGATTCACCAGCTTTAAGTCGATCGGCACTGGACGAAGGGATGCCCGCCTCGTGATTGCGGTAATTGGACTGGTAGGGCTGATTTATCTTTATTCGCAATACGTGCTGTTGATTCTCGTGGCGGGCTATATCGTCCACGGATTGTTGTGGCGTGGATTGACCTCACTCACGCGCCGATCAACCGACAAGACGGCCGAGATTCGACAGGCGTAACGAAATGCGGGCATCCCTGCCCCGCATCGGCATCAATACGTAAGCTTACGTTTTCATTAGGACACCAAGGCGAGGTCTTATCAAACCTCTAGACTCTAACCTCTGTCATTTCCGTTTCGGCGCGGCAAACGCCAATAACCCGTGCGGAGCAGTAATGACGACCAGATTCTCAACGATGACCGGCGCAGCTGCACTGCTGTTCTCTTCGCCCAGCGGCAAGCTGTTCACGGTTTTGCCGTCGCGTAGGTTGAGTACAATCGCTGCGTCGGTCGAAAAAGGCGTGAACAGAGCCCCGTCCGGCGCAGTCACCGGACGCGATGAAATCCTGCCGGGAAGCTGACGTCGCCAAACCAACGCGCCCTTGTTCAGCGAGAGTAGATACGCGAAGTTATCCAAAGACGAGACCAATACTCCATTCTCAACCGTGGTGGCTGCCTCGACGGCCGCGCCGGTGCGACGGCGCCAGATGATCTTCTTTCTGGTTTCGCTATAGGCGTATACGTTTCCATCGCCTGAACCGAAGTAAACCGTGTCACCGCCGACGGCTACCGCTCCATGAATGGCGCCGCGCGCCTTGTATTCCCAGACCAGCGCACCGGTTTGCACGTTCAGCCCGCGCATTACTCCGGCGTTGCTGCCGACGTAAACCGAGTTTCCCGCAGCTATCGGCTGGGACGAGAATTCTTCATCGTATTGATTACTCCAGATTACCAGACCGGTCCGCTTGTCGAATGCGTAGACATGGCCGTCCACGCTGGCCGCCAGCACAGCATTACCCGAAACTGTTAGTCCGCCCGCGAGCGGGGCCACCAGCGTGCGCATCCACAAAGTCACGCCGGTGCCTTTGCTGAGCGCGCGCAGCGTGCCGTGAGTCTGCTTCTCGTCGGCGCCCGGGTACCGAGTCGCAGCATAAACGCTGCGATCATCGACCGTGGGAGCCGCTGAGAAATCGCCACCCGTTTCGGCCCTCCATTTGAGTTTTCCGTCTGAAGCATTCACGGCAACCAGGACACCGGCGCCCAGTGGAACAAAAATCGTGTGCTCGTCAGTTGCCGGCGTGAGGTCAGAGGTTTGAGAAGTTTCAAAACGCCAGGCTACGGTCAAAGGCTGTGACAATGCCGGCCCGTCAGCGGTGGCGGCGGGCAGATGAAGGGAAATTCCGATCAAAACGATCGTTAGGGAAAAAATCCTGAAAAGAGAACGTCGCAAACTGCGGTTTCGCGTTGAAGTTGGAATCTTGATCAAGGTTCGTTAGTTGCTGATGGGTTTTGCGACTAGTGATGTCGAATCTATAATCCGAAGCTCTCTCGCAGTTTGTTTCCTGTTTGACGTTAAGCGCGGCGTGGAGGTTTTCTTTTTTTGCAGCACGGCAATCACGAAAGAATAATCATACTCGACTTTGGCTCGCAGTACACTCAGCTCATCGCGCGGCGCGTCCGCGAAGCCGGCGTCTACTGCGAAATCCTTCCCTTCAACACTCCGGCTGAGCGAATCAGGTCGCATCAACCACGCGGGCTGATTCTCTCCGGCGGGCCATCTTCCGTTTATGACGATCAAGCGCCGCGTTCAGAAAAGGATCTCATCTCAAACATCGGCTGTCCGGTACTCGGAATCTGTTACGGGTTGCAATTGATGGCGTATGAGCTGGGCGGCAAAGTGCAGCCGGCAAAGAGTCGCGAGTACGGTTACGGTAGATTAACCGTCGTAAATGGGAACAGCCAGTTGTTCGCCGGGCTGCCCAAAGAGATGGATGTGTGGTTGAGCCATGGTGATCATGTAACCGACTTGCCTTCAGGATTTCAAATGACGGCCGAAACTGAAGATGCAGTGAGCGCCTTCGAGAATCCTGAGTGCGCGATGTATGGGGTCCAGTTCCATCCTGAAGTTGCGCACACGCCGCTCGGCTCACAGATTTTGCGAAATTTTCTGTTTGAAATCTGCCAGTGTCGCGGCGATTGGTCACCGGCGGCAGCAATCGACGAACAAGTCGCGCGCATTCGCGAAACAGTGGACGAAAACGACCGCGTGATTTGCGGCATCTCCGGCGGAGTGGATTCGTCGGTGGCGGCCGCACTCGTTCATCGGGCCATCGGCGATCGGCAAACGTTCCTCTTCCTCAACACAGGACTACTGCGGGAAGGTGAGTACGAATCGACGCTCGCGTTGCTTCGTCAAAGCGTCGAGTTGAACATCGTCGGCATCGATGCGAGTCAAAGGTTTCTGACCGCCTTGAGCGGTGTCGTTGACCCTGAACAAAAACGAAAGATCATTGGCGCAACTTTCATCGAGGTCTTTGACGAAGAGGCCGGCAAGATCGGCGACGTTAAGTTTTTGGTGCAGGGAACTCTGTATCCCGACGTGATTGAATCGGTGTCAGTGCGCGGGCCTTCGATGACTATCAAGAGTCATCACAATGTCGGCGGCCTGCCTGAGAAGATGAACCTCAAACTCATCGAGCCGCTGCGCGAACTCTTCAAAGACGAAGTTCGGATTATCGGACGCGAACTGGGTGTGCCGGATGAGATTCTCAGCCGTCATCCTTTCCCCGGGCCGGGACTGGCCGTGCGCATCATCGGCGACATCACGGAAGAGCGCCTCCGGATACTCCGCGCGGCGGATCGAATCTTTGATGAAGAGCTGCGTCGGGCTGAACTGTACGGCGCCGTCTGGCAATCACTGGCCGTGCTCCTGCCGGTCGCGACCGTCGGAGTGATGGGCGACGAGCGAACCTACGAGCGCGTGATCGCGATTCGGGCGGTGACCAGCGTCGATGGGATGACCGCCGACTGGGCGCGCCTGCCGCACGATCTCCTGGCGCGCGTATCGTCGCGAATTGTTTCAGAAGTGAAGGGTGTCAACCGCGTCGTCTACGACATCAGCACCAAACCACCAAGCACAATTGAATGGGAATAGCCGCGCCATAATCCCAGAAATAAATCCATTCAACATCTTGTTAAGTTGATCGATCACGTCCACGTGATATAGTGTCCCACTGAACAGACACCGTGGTTCCCGCGCGCTGTTCCTTCTCAAGTATTCATCATGCAGGACAAGGGCTTCGTTCATCTTCATTTACATACCGACTACAGTCTTCTCGACGGCGCAATTCAGATCAAACCCTTAGCCGAGCGCACCGAGCAGCTTGGAATGAACGCCTGTGCCATGACCGATCATGGCAACATGTACGGCGCAATCTCTTTCTACAACACGATGAAGTCGAAAGGGATCAAACCCATCATCGGGTGTGAGACCTACATCGCTGCGACAAATCGAGCCGATCGTTCCGCGCGAAATATTGGCGGCGAGAAAGCCAACTTTCATCTGATTCTTTTGGCGCAGAATTACGAAGGCTATCGCAATCTTTCGCGGCTAACGTCGAAAGCATTCACCGAAGGTTTCTATTACAAGCCGCGCATCGACAAGGAACTTCTCGCGCAGCACAGCGCGGGATTGATCGCGTTGTCGTCGTGCATGTCGGGTGTGCCGTCGGCGCTGCTGGCGCAGGATCGTTTTGATGACGCCGCGGCCCAGGCACTCGAGTTCGAAGAAATCATGGGGAAGGGGAACTACTTCCTCGAGATCCAGGAGCATGGCCTTGAGCCGCAAGCGCGAATTCGTAAACCGCTGGTCGATCTCTCAAAGCGCACCGGCATTCCTCTGGTGGCCACGAATGATGCGCATTACCTAATGCCGCAAGACGCGCGTGCGCACGACGTCCTGCTGTGCATCGGATCGGGCAAAACGGTCAGCGACGAGAATCGTCTGAAGTACGGCACGCCAAATTTCTACGTGCGATCGCCGGAAGAGATGTGGCGCATCTTTGGGGACGAACTTCCGGAAGTTCTCCAGCGTACGGTCGAGATCGCTGAGCGCTGCGAACTGAAGCTCCCGGAAGGCATCAACTATCTGCCGAACTATCCCATCCCCGAATCGGACGCCGGTCTCTCGGCAAATGATTACTTCGAGAAGGTCGTTAGAAACGGTTATCAGACCCGGAAGGCTGAAGTTTGGGAGCTTGCTGCCTCGCGCGGTGAACTGGCGAACAGGTTCTCAGACTACGAACAGCGGCTATGGCATGAGATCGAAGTGATTAAGCGAATGGGGTATGCCGGCTACTTCCTCATTGTCTGGGACTTCGTGAAGTACGCGAAGGAACATGGCATTCCGGTGGGCCCCGGCCGTGGTTCCTCGGCGGGATCGCTGGTGGCCTATTGCCTCCGCATCACCGATATCGATCCTCTGAAGTACAACCTCTTCTTCGAGCGTTTCCTTAACCCTGAGCGAATCTCGATGCCGGATATCGATATCGACTTCTGCGTGCGGGGCCGAGCCGAAGTCATCAATCATGTTTCGAATCTCTATGGCAGAGATTCCGTGTGCCAAATCGTGACCTTCGGGACGCTTGCGTCGAAAGCGGCAATCAAGGACGTGGGTCGCGCTCTCGACATGCCGTATGCCGAGGTCGACCGGATCTCCAAGATGATTCCTCCGCCGGTTCGCGGCCGAAACGTCAGCATCGAGCAGGCAATTGAACAAGTACCTGAACTGAAAAAACAGATGGAAACGAACGATCAGGTGCGCGACCTGATCGACCTGGCTCGACGTCTCGAGGGATGCGCCCGCCACGTCTCAGTCCACGCCGCCGGGGTTGTGATCACACCGGAGCCGCTCCAGGAACTGATTCCCATCGCCGTTTCAGGCAAAGATGAAGTCACAACTCAGTACGAAATGACCGACCTCGAAAAGGTGGGAGTACTGAAAATGGACTTCCTAGCGCTTAATACGCTTACGATTATTAGCGATTGCTTAAAGAGTATTAAGCATTCGCTTGGCGGCGAGATTGACTGGGCAAAGATATCGCTTAACGACGAAAAGGCTATGCAACTGTTTGCTGAAGGTAAGACTGATGCGATCTTTCAGTTCGAATCTTCCGGCATGCAGGACATTTGCCGGAAGCTTAGGCCGAAGGGCATCGAGGATCTTTCAGCGCTTAACGCTCTTTACCGGCCCGGTCCAATTGACGGCGGCATGGTTGACGACTTCATCCTCCGCCATCACGGGAAAAAGAGCGTGCGCTACATCGTTCCTGAGATGAAAGAGATTCTCGAGAACACTCAGGGCGTGATCGTTTACCAGGAGCAGGCGATGCTGCTCGCGCAGAAACTGGCGGGCTATTCAATGGCCGAGGCCGACAGCTTGCGTAAGGCGATGGGCAAGAAGAACCGCGAAGAGATGGCGCGGCAGGAGCAGAAGTTCATTCTCGGCGCCGTGGCGAATGGGATCAAGCAGGACAAGGCGCAGCAAATCTTTTCGTTGATGGCGCAATTTGCCGATTACGGTTTTCCCAAAGCGCACAGCGTCGCTTATGCGTACCTGGCTTTTCAGACTGCCTATCTGAAGGCACATTATCCGGAGCATTTCTACGCTGCGGTGCTATCGAATGAAATCGACGACACAGCCAAAGTTTTCCGCTACACGAAAGAGATGCGCGGGCAGGGAATTGCGCTGTTGCCGCCGGATGTGAACGAGAGTGAAGTCGGGTTCACGGCATTGGCCGGCGCAATTCGTTATGGGCTGGCAGCAATCAAAGGCATCGGCGTAGCCAGTGTCAACGCCATCACCAAAGCCCGGGCGAACGGCCCCTTCAAATCCATTTTCGATTTCACTGAACGCCTTGACGAAGGCTCAATCAACAAGCGAGTTTTGGAAGGTCTGGTTTGCAGTGGCGCATTCGATTCGATCAAGCCGCCAGAGACCGCGACCAACGAGTGGCGTGGAAGATTGTTTGCGGTGATTGATTCGGCGCTAGCTCGATCGGCGCGTTCACGCCGCGCGAAAGCACTTGGTCAGAATGATCTGTTTGGCGGACAAGATTTGCCGGTGGCCGATCCGATCGAAGAGTTGCCGGCGGCGCCGGCGTGGACTGCCTCGGAAACGCTGGCGGCTGAGAAGAAGGCGCTCGGCTTTTACATCACTGGACATCCGTTGGACGCGCATCAGGAAACGATCAATCAGCTTGGCGCGATCTCATCCGCTGAAGTTGCCCAACAGGAATCAGGTTCGCGCGCCACGGTCGCAGGTGTCGTCCGAGATCTTCAGTTGAAGACCACCAAAAAGGGAGATCGATTTGCGATCTTTCGGCTGGAGGATCAGGCTGGATCGATCAAGTGTGTCCTGTGGCCTGAGCCTTATCGCCGAAATAGTTCGTTGCTTACGGACGAGGCTACGATTCTCGTGAACGGGCGTGCCGAGATTGACGAAGGCGGAGCTACGTTGATGGGCGATCGGGTGACGGAGCTTACTCAGGCTGTGCAGCAGAAGGCCCGCGAACTCCTCATCCGACTATCGATTTCAACTGGTGCGGAACAGTTTGAAGCAGTGAAGAAGCTACTTGAACAATCACCTGGCGACTGTGAAGTGTTTGTTGAAGTGCCTGCTGAGAACATGACGGTGCGTGTCCGAACGCATCCCTCGCTCAAAATCCAGGGCAGTGTGGAAATCGAGTCCGCTTTGCGCGCGCTCGGTTGCGAGGTAATCTGGCAGGGCTTTGGCGCGCCGGCTCGCGCAGCCGCCGCGACTACGGCAAACTAACTGCACCTATAGTGGCCAACGAGAAAAAGAACGGGAATTCGCGGACGGCGTTCGAACGCGTGCAGCTCGCGCGCCATCCTGAGCGTCCTTATACGCTCGATTTCATCGAGCGGCTATTCGAAGACTTCACTGAGATTCACGGCGACCGTCGCTTCGCCGATGATCCGGCAATCGTCAGCGGATTTGCGCGCTTTCATGGCATGCCTGTGCTCGTTGTCGGCCAGCAAAAAGGCCGCGACACGAAGCAACGTCAGTTTCGAAACTTCGGCATGCCCAAACCTGAGGGCTACCGCAAAGCTATCCGCGCAATGCAGCTCGCCGAAAAGTTCTCTCGACCAATCTTCACTTTCATTGATACGCCCGGCGCGTACCCCGGCATAGACGCTGAGGAACGCGGCCAGGCTGAGGCCATCGCGTACAACCTGCGCGAGATGGCCAAGCTGACCGTTCCCATTCTGGTGACCGTGATTGGTGAAGGTGGTTCGGGCGGCGCGCTGGCCATTGGCGTGGGCGATCAAGTCCTCATGCTTGAGAACGCAATCTACTCGGTTATTTCTCCGGAAGGATGCGCGGCGATTCTTTGGAAAGACTCAGCGCAAGCGTCGCGGGCGGCGGAGGAATTGCGCCTAACCGCGGATGACTTAAAGCGTGAAGGGATTGTCGATCAGGTAATCAAGGAGCCTAAAGGCGGCGCCCAGAACTCACACGATGAAGCCGCTCGCTTGCTGGATGCTGCTTTGTGCGAGCGGCTGGCAGAATCTTCTACTCAGAATGTCGAAGAGCGATTGACTCGTCGCTACCAGAAACTTCGCCAGCTCGGTAAGTGGGGAACGAGCGAAGCTTCCTCGTAATCCAAACAACTTAGAACGGAACGTCGTCGTCGGTGAGGTCCGTCGGCTCAGGCGCGTCATTCGCACGCGCTGCCGCAGCTTTGGCAGGCGGCGCCCCTGCATCCTCGCCTCTGCCGCCACCACCGATGAACTGCATGTCCGTCGCATTCACTTCCAGCGAGTGTCGCTTGTTGCCGTCCCGGTCGGTGTACTCTTCGACGCGCAGACGACCTTCGATGTAAACCGGCCGGCCGCGTTGCAGATACTGCGAGGCGGTTTCAGCTTGCCGCCCCCAAAGCGTCACGCGAAACCAGGTGGTAATGTCGTTGTTCTCACCCGTAGTGCGATCCTTGCGACGTTCATTCGTCGCCAGACTGAAGCTGCAAACGGGCGTGCCTTGCGGCGTGTAGCGTAGTTCGGGATCGCGGCCGAGGTTTCCGACGAGAGTAATTTTGTTGAAGGACATGAATGTTTCTCCGGATTGTCTTTCCCGGTTGACGGGAGATTTAAGATTTCTTTGAAGAGCGGGGCGATAGTAGCCGCAGCCACTTTGTGCGTCAAGCGACTCTCTTTGCAACACGAATTAGAAACGAATTTATCAATCTGCTAGACTCCTGCTGCTTAACGAAATGAGCACGACGGTTTACCTCGAAACGCACGGATGTCAGATGAATGTCGCCGACAGCGAGCGCGCGGACGTGCGTTTGCGCACGGCCGGTTTCGACTTCGCTGATTCTCCTGAAACCGCCGACGTTGTGATCTTCAACACGTGTTCAGTACGCGAACGCGCGGCGCACAAAGTCTTCACGCGGATCGGGGAAGTGCGGCGGCAACGTCTTGGCCGCGAACCGTTAGTTGGTGTGATGGGTTGTGTGGCGCAGTTGGAAGGCGACACTATCTTTGATGCAAGTCCGCTGGTGAACATCGTTGCTGGCACGCGCGCCACGGATCGCCTACCTCAGTTGATCTCTCGAGCTTTGGAAGGCGATCGCCGTGTCATCGATCTGGATGAACGCGCGGAAGGTGAAGTTTGGGATGTGCCGGCCACGGCACGAACTTCAAAGTATGTGGCGTTCGTTCCGATCATCGAGGGCTGTAACAAGTTCTGCACTTACTGCATCGTGCCTTTCTCACGTGGCCGCGAAAAAAGTCGCACGGCTGCCGACATCGTCGCCGAGATTCATGAACTGCGCCGGCATGGTTACAAAGAGATTTGCCTGATCGGCCAGAACGTAAATAGCTATCGACCAAGAACCG
>JACXTT010011841.1_pt1 | contig 11625 bp, 12 predicted proteins | sample 9270951 | NCBI WGS metagenome assembly JACXTT01 (sample SAMN15532306, study PRJNA645909) | rock metagenome | isolation source: weathered quartz diorite | place: Puerto Rico | collected 2017-06-21 | reverse complement strand
AGGGGTGTTTTCTTGGAAATCGGCAACAAGGGTCTTTAGCCGTAGGGCGATAGAATCTCGTCTTCGTCAGGCATCAATTACAGCAAACGGCGTAGCTGATCCCGATGGAGAATCGGGAGCATTCGCCGCTCCGCCTTCCCGGGTGTCCGCATACAGGCTACGTTTCCGATCAGGTCTTTTCGATTTTCAATGAACCATTCGAGCCGCCGTTTGAATCCGCTCATCTTGCGCAGCGTTTCCGGCTCGAGAGTCTCCACCGCGAACAACGGAATCAGCCCGACCATTGAACGCACCTTCATCGGAAACCCGGTTCCATCAGGCAGGCAAAGCACATCGTAGTAAAAGCCGTCCTCTTCATTCCACAATCTGCTTCGCTCATCGCCAAGATGATTCATCGCGTGCGCGATGTATAAGAAGTGCTCCCAGAACTTGGTGGCAACGTCCTCATATGCCGGGTCCTCGCTTGCGAGCTCCATCGCGATCGCCAGCATGTTCAAGCAGTACATTCCCATCCAGCTTGTCCCGTCGGACTGCTCGATGTGGCCTCCGGTCGGTAGAGCCGCGCTGCGGTCGAAGACGCCGATGTTGTCCAGACCAAGGAAGCCCCCCTGGAAAACGTTTCTTCCTTCGGCGTCTTTGCGATTCACCCACCAGTTGAAGTTGAGCAGCAGTTTGTGGAACACGCGTTCCAAAAACTTCGTGTCGCCTTTTCCGTTGCGCCTTTTTTCGATCTTGTAGACGCGCCACGCTGCCCACGCGTGCACCGGCGGGTTCACATCACCGAAGGCCCACTCATAAGCCGGCAGTTGTCCGTTCGGGTGCATGTACCACTCCCGCAACAACAGCACGAGTTGGTCTTTGGCGAAGTCTGAATCAACAATCGCAAGCGGGACGCAATGAAAAGCCAGGTCCCACGCGGCATACCACGGGTACTCCCACTTGTCGGGCATCGAAATGATGTCGTCGTTGTAGAGATGAGTCCACTGACTGTTTCGGCCGTTCAGCCGGTCCGAAGGCGGGGGCGGCTCGGCAGGGTCGCCTTTGAGCCACGAGCCCATGTCGTAATAGTAGAACTGCTTGCTCCAGAGCAGTCCGCTCAACGCCTGGCGCATGACGGCCTTGGCGTCTTGCGAGAGATTTTTCGGCGTGACTGAGTCGTAGAACTCGTCGGCTTCGCGTTTCCGCTCGTTGAACGTCGCATCAAATTTCCCGTTGCACGGATCGCTGTTTTCCGGAGGAATCTCGAGGTCCGTGAGCCGCAGCTTGATGGTCTTTGACTCGCCCGAACCAAGGGTAAGCCGATAATGCGCGGCCGCTTTGGTGCCTGACTTCGCCAGGTTCACGGCGTCCTTTACACCGTGAACGACGTAATCATTGATTCCGTCCTTCGCGTGCCGCGTACCGTTCTGGTAGTTGTAGAGTCGCCGAGTGTTGGTCTCGTTTTCAGTGAACAGCAACTCGGGCATACCATTGCAGAACAACCATCGGTGTCCGTATGCAGCCTGGCAAAGCTGAATCGCCGAAGCGTTCCGGACGTCTTGTGTTTGTCTAAGACTCGGCCTTGGGGCGCCCCCCTGCCACGACCAGGTGTTGCGGAACCAGATGGTTGGCAACAGGTGCAGGTCAGCCGTTTCGGGTCCGCGGTTGGTGACGTTGATGCGAATGAGAATGTCTTCGGGCGTCGCCTTCGCGTATTCGATCTCGACGTCGAAGTATCGGTCCTCATCAAAGACGCCGCTGTCCATCAACTCGAACTCGGGCGCGTCCTTGCCGCGGCGTCGATTCTCCTCAACCAGACGCCCATAAGGGAATTCGGCGTGAGGGTACTTATACAGATACTTCATGTATGAGTGAGTCGGCGTTGAGTCGAGATAGAAGTAGTATTCTTTTACGTCTTCGCCGTGATTGCCCTCGGAACCGGTCAAACCGAAGATGCGTTCCTTTAGAATTTGGTCGTGGCCGTTCCACATCGACACCGCAAAGCAGATGAGCTGATGTCGATCCGATATCCCGCCGATTCCGTCTTCGCCCCAGCGATAAGCTTTAGAGCGAGCTTGATCGTGGGATAAAAAATCCCACGCCGTGCCGTAGGGGCTATAGTCTTCGCGGACGGTACCCCACGCGCGCTCGCTTAGAAAAGGGCCCCATCGCTTCCAATGCGCCCGCCGCTCGCGTGATTGTTGCAGTCTGATTTCTTCTTTGGTCATGATCGACTCCTCTGGCGCGTCCGACAAGGTGCCAGCTTGTCGAGGATATTCCCCGGGAAACAACAAATGGCTTTGATCGACGATCGTCCGACAAGCTGGCAGCTTGTCGGACAACTGCGCTCATCGGAATCATTTCTCCACGAGCTGCATAACGTGGCCGTCCGGATCACGAACAAGAACGCCTTTCGCGAAGCCAATGCTCGAATTCGGCATCTGAATCACGCCGGAAGAAACGAAACCAAACTTGCCGGCGCGCACCCTTCCAGCCATCGCGGTCGCGTCGGTCGTGACAAGAGTTGTCTGCCAGTGAATCAGGTCGCTGGCTCTTTCGTCTGTAGGCGCTGGCCGGCCGTCGCGTGGAGCAAGATACTCGAGAAACTCGATGCCCGGACCCGAGGCGGCTCGCAGTGCGGTTATGCGAACCCGTGCGCCGAAAACATTGTTCAAGTGTTCCTGTTCGGTCCCGAAGTTTCCGCTCTTCCCAACTACGCTCATGCCCAACAAGTCTCGATAAACCTTGAGGCTGGGGTCTGTCTCGCCCACGACGATAGCGGTGTGATCGATACCGAGGAATAGTTTGTCCGAGGGCTGATGCCATTTCGCCGCGTCTTTGTCCGCTGGGAACTGCAACACTTCGAGCGCGTGTCCGTCGGGATCTTTGAAGTAGAAAGCCCGAATCCCTGCGGCCGGCTTTATCGTTTCGGGGAGCTTCTGCGGTCCGGTCGAGGCGTGCTGCACTTTGTTCTTGCGAAGCCACTGGTAAGCCCGGTCCATGTCGCTGGTTATGATGGCGATGTGCTGGAACCAGCGATCGTTGCTGCGCGAATCGACGGGGATTGGACGGCCTTTTGGCGTCAGGTATTCGGTGAGTTCGAGAAATTCATCGCCGAGTTTCAGGCGCACGACGCGCATACGCAAGCCGAAGAGTCCCTGCAGGTGCTCGTATTCATTGCCTGCCACTTCTACATCCGAGACCTTTTCAAATGACAGCACCTTTGTGAAAAACTCGAGCGACCGATCGGCTTCCGACACGGTCATCCCTACCGCGTCTACCGCGGCAACTGCCCCGTTGGCAGGGAAGGAGCGAGGGGCGACCGTGCCCCTCGCTACAGGGAGTGAGTTGCGAGCGGTAACTGGGAAGGTGAAGGCTAAGAGTGTCAACAACAGAAGCGACAAGGCGACTGGGCGACAATGCGCGGGGGCGGGCCCGGAGCGTGACTGGGCGACGGGGTGAACAAGCGAGACGTCGAACCCCGATGGCAAGTGCGTTTTGTGTGCTGCTAATTTTGATTCGGTCTTCATCGTCGGTATCTCCCTGTCTTCTTGCCTCTTCATCGCTCCTCGCCTTGTCGCACCGTCGCAGATTTAGCCAAGCTGCTCAATCAAGTGATCTGCGACGCGCAGAGCGTTCGCCATAATTGTCAGGCCCGGGTTCACTGCGCCGCTTGATGGGAAGAAGCTCGCGTCGACCACGTAAAGGTTCTCGACCTCGTGAGCGCGGCAGTTCGGGTTGAGAGCCGAGGTCTTCGGGTCGTCGCCGAAGCGAATCGTACCGTTCTGATGCGCTACACCCGCGAGGGGAATTCGCTGACCAACGAAGATGTTTCGCGAGAACAAACCGACATGACACTCGTGACCGTGCATCTCGCACTTGGTCTGCTGCTTCATTAAGCTTTCGAGCTTTGTGATGAGCCGCTTGTGGCCCTCCTCGTTGTTCAGCTTGTACGAAAGAACGATCTCGCCCTTGCTGTTCAGTGTCACGCGATTCTCTGGGTCGGGTAGATCTTCTGAAGTAAGCCAGAAATCCAGCGAGTGGTTAGCCATCAACTCCAGGGTAAAGCCGGGAGCGATCGCCGGAGCGCCGGCTCGAAGCGTTTGCGCATCGAGTTTGCCGACGAATGAGATGTGCCCCATCGGGAAGTCCCAATCTCTAGATCCGAAATAGAAGTCGTTTACCGAAAGAGTCTTCTGAAATACGGTCGGGTTCGGGCATTTCGAAATCGCCATCAAGATGGAGTTGATGTGGCCCATGTAGTGCCGGCCGACGACGTCCGAACCGTTGGCCAAGCCCCGCGGATGATTGTCGTTTGCCGAACGAAGCAACAGCGCCGCTGAGTTGATGGCGCCACAAGAGGAGACAACGATCTCTCCGCTGTATTCTTCACGCGAGCCGTTACGCTGAACGATAACTTTCGTTATTCGACGCCCGGAGGCATCGGTTTCGAGGCGCTCTGCGTAGGCGTTGGTCAACAAGGTCACGTTGGGATACTCGACGGCCCGATCGACGCACAGGACTTGCGAGTCAGACTTCGCGTACACAAGACAGGGAAACCCGTCGCACGTATTGCAGCGAATGCACAGGCTCTTGCGCGGGTCCTGCTCGTTAAGCTGGACGCCAAGCGGCGTGTGAAACGGTTTCAAGCCAAGCCGCGAGAAGTCGTCGCTCAAATGCTGGATGCGAGGCTCGTGACTGACGGCCGGATGCGGGTAAGGAGCGCTCGCGCCCGGGTCCGTAGGATCTTCTCCGCGCTCCCCGTGAACGTGATAGAGCTGCTCCGCCTGTGTGTAGTAAGGCTCGATATCATCGTAAGAAATCGGCCACGCAGGGGAAACACCGCCGTGATGACGAAGCTCACCAAAGTCTTCCTTGCGCAAACGAAACAGGGCCGCGCCGTAAAACTTGGTGTTGCCGCCGACGTAATAATTGGTGTGCGGATGAAGCTCCTCGCCGTTTTTGTCTCGCCACTTCTCTTTCGTCTGATATTTACCTTCGAGATTGACTGCTTTGGGGTCCCAATTCTCCTTCTCGCGAGGCACGTAGTCGCCGCGCTCGAGGACCAGGATGCGTTTGCCGGATGGCGCGAGCCGGTAGGCCAAAGTGCCTCCGCCGGCGCCGGTCCCGATGATGATGACGTCGTAATGGTTTGCGTTTGACACAGCTCTCCCTCCACGTCTGAGCAAGACTTCGTTCTATTTCGGTTATCGGTCAATTCGCCGTGCTGAGCGGCCTTGAAGTTCGTAACACCTGTTGAATGACTGGGGGCGGATGAAAAATTCCCAATGTAAGAGATCAGTCACGCCTGCGCGTGCAATGCGTTTTCCACTGCGGCCTGAATGCCGTAGGCTTGGGAGAATTCGGCTAGCTCGATCCGCAAGAGCTTCCTTCCGCGGTTCAGCCGCGACATCACTGTTCCTTGCGGGATGTTCAGAGTCTCCGCCACTTCTTTGTAAGAGAAGTCCTGCACATCGGCCAGGACCAGCACTTCCCTGTACTGTCGCGGTATGCGGTCAAAGGCCGCGATCACATCTTCGTCAGTTAGTTGTTGGGGAACCGGCGGCTCATACACCAGCGCAGCTTCCAGCTCGACATTCTCGTCTCTAGTCGATCTTAGGTTGAAGCTGAACCTCTTACGGCGATTGTGTTGGATGACGTGAAACATTATCTTGTAGAGCCACGCGCGGCAGTTTGTGCCGAGCTCAAACCGCTCAAAAGATTTCCAAGCCTGGAGGAAGGTCTCCTGCACCACGTCTTCGGCTTCGCTCTGATTGCCAAGCACGCGGCGAGCTGTTCGGAACAGATCGTCCATGTGCGGCAGCGCCGCTGATTCAAAATCTACCACTGTCGTTGAAGTGTTCATCGCAGCTCCCTGTCTTTATCGGTTTGCTGCCTGGTCGGTAATACCGCCTGCTTTAGCTCCTCGTTCAGGAAGGGTGAGCAGTTTGTAAGGACGACGCCGCGGCTCCTCAACTGCTGAAGAAGGGCGATCGCGGCGCGGTCTGCAAATGATAAGTCAGCAAGATCGAGCGCAAGCCGATGACCCTTGGAGAGGTGCTTCTCACAAGCTCTCTCCACTTCCGCCGCGAGCGTTCCAACCAGTCGTCCCTCAAGACGGAGCGTCGCGGCGTCCCCGTTTAACTCGATCTCTGAAATCCTCAACATTCCCTTTGCTCCCTTGGTTTCGATTCAGCGCTGTGTAGGGCAACGGTGATGCCAGACGTGAATCAGTTCGCAGGGGAAAGCTAAGATAATGATCTGCCGTGCCTTAGCGGGAATGTCGAGAGGCGGGGTATCATAGCCCACGAAGCTTCGTGGGTGGCTCGTGGACTCGGGCTACGAGATTTCGTGGGCAGTCCCCACGGTTTCGCGGGTTGAACAGGAGAAGCCAGCGCCCGAGCTTCAACTGGCAAGGCTTCAAAGTCTTGTTAGATCACTTCAAAGTGCCTCGCCCAGATCACCGATAAACCACGATTGAGAACCAACATTTCGCAACTACCAGGTCATCTTTCTGTCAGACGCAACAGCGACCTATGACTACCCGGACCGAGGATTTGGCGCGATGCCAGCAGCCGATGTACACCACGCCACGCTGGTGATCCTCGCCGCATCAACGGCACACGTGTTGTCGGTCAAAGACATGAGAGCGCGCATATCGCGACCTGAATGAATCTGTGGCGAGGTGTAAGGAGCATTTGACCTCACGCACGTGGAGATCCCACAATGCGTCTGGCCGCGCATAGCTCATTCAACTTGAATTGGTTGGCTCGAAGGTTCAGTCTGCCGGTGTCCACACGAATCAAGCGCGTTCCGATTCGAGGCGGCGCGGCGGCACCTCAGGTCGCCGACGCATCGCCCAACTCCGCGATGCACGCGAGCGCAACAAGCGCGCCGCCTGATCGCTATCGTTAGTCCGACGGGAAAAGTGATGACGCACCCAGGGAACCTCGAGGCCATTGCGGACGAGATGAAGGCCGCTCAGGACCTGTGCCACCAGATCGAACCGCTCACCGAACGGCTGAGCGGATTCGACAATGCCGCGGCCTACGAGGTGGCGCGCCTGATCCACGAGGAGCGGGTTCGCGAAGGAGCCTCGCCTGTCGGTCGAAAAATCGGCTTTACCAATCGCGACATGTGGCGCGAATACGGAGTGTCTGAGTCGATCTGGGCCTTCGTCTACGACACGACCGTCATGCATCTGTCCGGCCCGCGCGGCGCGTGCCACCTCGGGCGATTTGCCGAGCCGCGTATTGAGCCGGAAATCGTCCTGCACTTCCGATCAGCGCCGCCGGTGAGCGACGACCCCACCGACGTCCTTTCGTGCATCGACTGGATTGCCCACGGGATCGAGATCGTGCAGTCGCATTTTCCAGCCTGGAAGTTCCGTGCCGCGGATACCATCGCCGACTGGGCGCTGCACGGGACTCTGCTGGTGGGTGAGCCGCAGACCGTTGAGAGTATGGGCCCCGATCTCGCAGCGCGGCTAGAGCGTTTCACGATCTCGTTGTCCTGCAACGGCCGCGTACGCGATACGGGGCGTGGCTCCAACGTGCTTGGCGGCCCGCTGAAAGCCGCGGCGCACTTGATCGCGGTGCTGGCGAGAAAGCCGCAGGGGAAAGAACTGCAGGCTGGCGAATTGGTGACGACGGGAACCTTGACTAAAGCCCTCCCTATTTGCGCCGGAGAGACCTGGAGCACGGCCCTCGATGGCATTGCGCTGCCCGGCATCTCGGTAGCGTTCGACGCGTAAGGTGATGGACGACCGCGAGCAGCGGCCTAAAAGGCGATTGACCCGACCGGCTTGAGCTGCGCTGCTCGTCGCGCGGCGCCGTGCGACGGCGGTTCATCGCCAAGGCGTTGGGCCGCGTACCGATTAGATCGCGATTCCCTCGGGAGACATGAACATGCCAACGCGCTTTCAGATACATCGAGCATTCCTTTGGATTGCGGTGCTCGAGTGGGGCATCGGTGTCGGAGCGAAACTGTTCGATTTGCGCGTTCTTGCCGCTTGGAGCGCCATTTGTTAACACACCTGACTACCAGGCTTTGAACACGTTGTGTCCGACTTCAGCGGCGTGAAACAGCCCGGCGATCACGAACGAGATCAACCCGAGTCGCTTGCTCAACAGGCCTTCGCGAAAGGCGAGCGTACTGAGGAAAAAATACAGCGGGACGTACAACACCAGTGCGGTCAACAAGCCAGGGCAGTACACGCCGAAGTAAGCAGTCGCCCCGGCGTGAAATAGCGTGTTGTAGAAGATGGCAGGCGTAAAGATGAACGCAAAGAAGACGAACAGAACGATGCGATTCGGAAAGTACCAGATCACCGCGGAGGCCATGAACGCGGTGACGATCCCCGCTAGATGAATCTTTATGTAGTCGATTCGACTGAAGGCCGTTGAGGCGTGACGCTGGGCCCAGGTCGTGAACTGCGGCAATTCTTCCAGCACGTGCAGCGTGAAGAAAAAGGGGAAAAGCCAGACCGCTTCACGAAAAGTGAGCCGGGAAAGGAACTGAGCTATAACGTCGAGATTCACCGGATCCTCGTAACGAATCAAAGGAGCCGAAGGACATATCGCCTGAGCCTCGGAATATTCCTCCAGTACTGCCGGGGGCAATCGCCCCTCTAAGTGATAATGCCGCGCATCAGCGGTCTTATTCCGACCGGCCGAGGTGGTTTCCGCCCAGCAGCCACCTGTCGATAGCCGCCCACAGCGAGGGCCAGGCCGACTGTGACCAGCATCAGCAATTCTCCGAAGTTAGAATTGCACCGGCAGCGCTCTGAGTCCACGCAAGATGAGGCTCGGACGCCAGCTCAGTAAGTCAGACGAGCCCTTCAATCGCAACTCGGGCGTGCGCTTTAGCAGTGTATTGATCGCGATTTGAGCCTCTAACCTCGCCAGTGGGGCACCCAGGCAAAAGTGAATACCATACCCAAACGCGAGATGCCTGTTGTTCTCGCGCGTGAGGTCGAGAAAATCTGGATTCTCGAACACCGTCTCATCCCTGTTCGCAGAACCGATGACTCCGAGCGCCATCTCACCTTTTGGAATCGTCACACCTCGAATCGTTACATCCTCGCGCGCATAACGCTCGGTGGCCATGAACACCGGTGACGTGTAGCGAAGCAGTTCCTCCACCGCCGTTCGAATCATTGACGGATCGTTTCGCAGCTTGTCCATTTGATCGCGATGTTCCAGCAACTCCAACACTCCGCTTGCGATCAGATTGACCGTCGTTTCGTGTCCAGCGACCAGCAGCAGGAAGACCATCGCAAAAACCTCGTCCTCGCTTAGAGCGTCGCCGCCTTCCCCCGGATGAATGAGCGCACTCGTCAGATCGTCTTTAGGGTTAGCGCGTCTCTCTTTGAAAAAGCGTCGCAGATAGCGGTTGAACATCCAGATCGCGGGGATGACTCGCCAGTTGCTGTTGAACTGGTTGACCGAGACGATCACGTTCGACCATCGATGAAACTTGTCACGATCGCGACTGGGCACGCCGAGGACTTCGGTGATCAACGTCATCGGCAGTGGGAGCGCGTAGTCGCGGACCAAATCCATCTCGCCTTTTTGCGCGACGGCATTGAGTAGTTCTTCTGCGAGCGACTCGGTGCGGCCACGCATCTGCTCGATCAACCGAGGGCTGAACGCCTTGTGCACCAGCGCGCGAAGTCGCGTGTGATCGGGCGGATCGAGATCGAGCATGGTTCGCTCGAGCGGCCTGAACACCGGTGGAACCCAGGACTGCTTGCGAAGCTGCTCGGCGGTCATCGCGTTTCGCCGCTCTTTTGTGAAGCGTTCATCTTTGAACAACGAGTTCACATCTTCATAACGAGAGAGCAGCCAGACCCTGGTTTTGTCCGACAAGACGGTCGAACAAACAGGCTCTTCCGCGCGCAGACGCGTGAAGAGTGGGAACGGATTCGCCTTAAACTGCGAGCTGACAATATCCATCGATGGACCAGGGTGTCATTGCGATGATGCCATCCGTATCAGTGAATCTCCAAGCTGAGGCCGAGCAGCTCTTCATTGTTGCTTTTCGCGATCGAGCTTCAAGCGGTCACTTCCAGTTCTCGCCCGACCCTTGGACCGGCCACTGTTAGCGAAAGATGCAATCCCGCGAGCACCAGCGCTGAGAACAACAGCGCCGGTCCAATGATCTCAAGGCCGAGCTTTCGGGCCATCAAACCGATCACCGCCGGCAGTAGCGACTGGCCAAGTACGGCTCCCGCGATTTGAAAGCCTACCCCATTCGCCGTGTGGGCCGGGCCCAGCCGAGCAGGAGTCGACGAGATAAGCGAAGGAAAGACCGGCGCGCTCGCGAGCCCCATTAAACCCAATCCAAAAAAGCTGAGATGGCTCGTCACATTTGACCAGATCATCCCCGCACCGAGCGCAATGCCGGCGATGCACCAGCGAACCAGCCTGTGCGCGGGAACGAAACCCGCGACTACACCTGACAGCAAGCGGCCAGCCGACAAGCCGCCCCAATAAAGGCTCACCCACGCGCCAGCCGTCACCATCGAGACGCCGCGGGCTTCAGTGAACATGGTGTAAGCCCACGTACCGGCGGCTGCTTCGATGCCGGTGTAGACGAAAAAGACCGCAACGCTCAACCAGACCGCCGGCAGCTTCAGCGTCGTGATGTTCGACGCGCGCACGACCTTCGCTGTAGAGGCCGGCGCCATCGCGGAAACGGCTCGCCACCATCGACGCGTCACCAGAAAACAAAACGCGAGCGCCAGTTGCCAGGCGCCGACGATCGCGTAACCACTCTGCCACGGACGACGTGCCGCAAGCACGCTTGTCATTATCAACGGTCCTGTAGCCGCGCCGACTCCGTAACACGCGTGCAGCCAATTCACCATACGCGCGCTGAATTGCGTTGCCGCGAATGTGTTCAATCCTGCATCGATCGCTCCCGCCCCAAGCCCCGCCACTATTGCGAGCGTGACGATCATCAACCATGCCGGGGCAATCGCATAACCAATAAGACTCAGAGCGGTCGCAAGGCAGCTCAGAGTCAGCAGAGTTCCGACGCTCATCACCGAGAGAAGCCGCCCGCTGATGAAGCTCGACACGAGATAGCCGACGGTGAACATCACCAACAACGAGCCTAGCGCATCGAGCGGAAGGTTGAAGTAAGCGCGAATTGACGGCCACGCGACGCCAATCAGTCCGTCGGGCAGCCCCAGACTTACGAATGCCAGATAGACTAGCCCGACCAGTACTAACCCGGACTTACGACGCCGTGTCATCGATCAGCTCGTTTCTTCTCATCTCTACCTCGACGTATGACCACGGCTCTGCGCGGTGGTCCCATGAATCACCATCGCGAGCAGTCGCCGAATCAATCTGAGCTGGCGACCAACGTGTCACGGGGCGATTCCCATCGCGCCCGACGATAACGTAGTAGTTTTGATCTTGAGTCATGGCCGTCACCAGATTATTCAGCCTTCGGCGTTGGACGCGTGCCAGCTATGTCCAACCGCATGCGGTACAGCCCGCTTCGAGCGCACAAGTATAATGTCCAGCCGTCTTCATCGCCCCACGCCATGGTGTGCGGATTCTTGGGCGAGATGATCGTTCCAAGATGCTTCGGGTCCGCGGAAATCCCCCACAGGCCCGCATGGCCAGAAACCAA
>JACXTT010011840.1_pt1 | contig 11626 bp, 11 predicted proteins | sample 9270951 | NCBI WGS metagenome assembly JACXTT01 (sample SAMN15532306, study PRJNA645909) | rock metagenome | isolation source: weathered quartz diorite | place: Puerto Rico | collected 2017-06-21 | reverse complement strand
CACGGGCCACTTCGGCGTCGCCATCGCGCTCGCTCAGCACGATCAGGCGCGCACGCGGGTGGCTGGCGCGGATGCGGGCGATGGCCTCGACCGCGCCGCCGCCTTCCAGGTTCAGGCCGATCAGCATCAGTTGCGGCTGCAGCGCTTCGAACAGGGCGACGGCCCGCGCCGCATCGGCGCCGTGGCCGGCCAGCCGCCAGTGCGGGCAGCCTTGCACCACGGCGGCCAGGCCGGCCACGATCAGGGGATGGCCGTCGACGATGGCAATCGAAGGTGCGGACGAATCAATCTGCGCGTCGTGCATGATGCTCCTCCTCGGGCCGTGGCGACGGACCATCTTCACCAGCGCGGGCTTCGCTGTCCAGCTATACGATCGGATACCCGGCCGGCGGAGGCGCCGTCGACGGGGTTTTCGCAGCCCGGTTACAATCGGCGCACGGACTTCGGGCCTGCCGCAGCACCGCCCGCTCGCCCGAATGTCGTTTGCATATTCCCGACGAGGACGCCCTATGAACAGCGCCAGCGCATCTGCCGTTTCAACGGCCACCCGCGGTTTCGAGCCGCCGGTGGCGAGAATGCCAACCCTGCGGCCGGTGGCCGTGCCCGATCCGGGCGACACCGTGCTGGTCCTCGACGCCGATGCCGCCGTGCGCAGTGCGCTGGTGCGGCTGCTGTCCTCGGCCGGCTACCGGGTCGAAGCCTTTGCCAGCGGCGCCGATTATTTAAGGGCGCAGCAAGCGGCCGGTCCCGATTCGCCCGCCTGCCTGGTGCTCGACGTGCGCATGCCGGATATGTCGGGCTTCGAGGTGATGGCGGCGCTGGCCGCGCACGGCCCGGCCATCCCGGTGATTTTCGTCACCGGCTTCGGCACCATTCCCCTGACGGTGCAGGCGATGAAACTGGGCGCGGTCGAATTTCTCACCCGGCCGGTGGCGCCCGACGACCTGCTGGCCGCGGTGGCCGGCGCCATCGCCCTCGACGCCAGCCGGCGCCGCCAGCGCCAGGAACTGGCCATATTACGCGCCCGCCACGCCAGCCTGACCCCGCGCGAGCGGGAGACCATGGAATTGGCGATCGGCGGGCTGCTCAATAAACAAATTGCCGATGCGCTGGGGGTGAGCGAGATCATGGCCAAGACCCATAAGCGAAAGGTGATGGAAAAGATGGCGGCGCGCTCCTTGCCGGATTTGGTGCGGGATGCGCAGCGGTTGAATGTGCTCCAATCGCGAAGCCGATGAAAAAGCACCCAAAAGTGAAATCACCCAAAAGTGAACCCCTACTTTTGGGTGGTTTAGTCAGAGGAAAAAGCCCTCGGCGAAGCCGAGGTTTTTTCTGGAACGCAACCCCGATTCAGATCCGGGTTCGCCTCGGGGAATTGTTCCTCGGCTTGCAGAATTTCAAATCGGATCGAACATCAGTTTGTCGACGTAGCACCAGCCCCAGGTCTCACCCGGCTCCTTCGAGCGGATCAGCGGATGCCCGGTTTCATTAAAATGCGCGGTGGCGTGCTTGTTCTTGGAGTCGTCGCAGCAGCCGGTCTTGCCGCAGATGAGGCAGACGCGCAGGTGGACCCAGCGGTCGCCAATTTTCAGGCATTCTTCGCAGCCGGCGGTGTTGCCCTGGTGGGTGTGGATCTGCTCGAAGTGGGCGCAGGAGGTGGCGATTTTCATGGCGGCGCCTCAGGCTGTCGGCGCCGGCGCGGCGGCGGGCCGCGGACCGACGGCGTCGAGCAGCTGGCGCACGGCGCCGTGTGCCATCACCACTTCCGGCGAGGCGTGCAGCAAGGTGGTGTAGTTGGCGCGGAACATGGCGTCGACCGGGGCGGCCGGGCCGATCAGGGCTTCGATGCCCTGGCGCAGGCCGTTGGCGGCGGCCTGGTCGAGCGGCACTTCCTTGTCGTCGAGGCGCTCGTCCAGTTCCGCCATCACGCCCGAGAGTTTGAGCAGCCAGGCGAAATGGGGGTGATTGGTTATCAGCTGCAAGTGTTCGAGGGCGCCGCCGACCGGTTCGGCGAACTGTACGGTGGCGGCGTCGATCAGGGTCTTGTGCAGCTTGCGCAGGCCGCGCGTCAACTCGGTGAGGCGGCTGTGCAGGGCGGCGTGGTCGTCGGTGGAGGGCATGTTCATGGCAGCTCGTCGGTCGTAGTGTCGGTGAACACGATGCTAGCAGAGAACGGCGCCGGCCGGCCGCGCCGTTCCCATAACACGATCAGGATTCGATGAAGGCCAGCAAATCCGCGTTCAGCTTGTCCTTGTGCGTGGTCGGCAAACCGTGCGGCGCGCCCTCGTAAATGAGCAAGGTGGCGTCCTTGATGATTTTCGCCGAAGCCTTGCCGGCGGCGTCGATGGGCACGATCTGGTCGTCGCTGCCGTGCACCACCAGAGTCGGCACGTCGATCTTTTTCAGATCTTCCGTGTAGTCGACCTCGGAAAATTGCTTGATGCAATCGTAGGCATTCTTGATGCCGCATTGCATGCCCTGCAGCCAGAAGGTATCGCGCACGCCCTGCGAGACGGTGCTGCCGGGGCGGTTGGCGCCGTAGAAGGGGCCGCTCAGATCCTTGAAGAATTGCGAGCGGTCGGCCAGCACGCCGGCGCGGATGCCGTCGAACACTTCGATCGGCAAGCCGCCCGGATTGGTGGGCGATTTCACCATCTGCGGCGGCACCGCGCCCACCAGCACCGCCTTGGCCACGCGGCCGCTGCCGTGCCGGCCGATATACCGCGCCACCTCGCCGCCGCCGGTGGAATGGCCGATCAAAATGGCGCCCTGCAGGTCGAGCGCCTCGATCAGGGTGGCCAGGTCGTCGGCGTAGGTGTCCATGTCGTTGCCGCCCCAGGGCTGGCTGGACAGGCCGTGGCCGCGTCGGTCGTGGGCGATCACCCGGTAGCCGTGCGAGGCCAGGAACATCATCTGGTCTTCCCAGGCGTCGCCCTGCAGCGGCCAGCCGTGGCTGAACACCACCGGCGTGCCGCTGCCCCAGTCCTTGAAGTGAATCACGGTGCCGTCGGCAACGGTGACGCTGTCGACGGTTTTGACGGTGTTGCGATTGGCGGTGTCCATGGCGGTACTCCTGTCGGTGAAGGTGGGATGGGATGCGGCCGGCGTTTGTAGTCTAGCGATGCGCGGCGCGCGCGTCCCTGTCCAAAAGGCAGGGGTGCGGCGGCGCGCGATCGTTTAAGATGGAGCGACCGGCGGCTTGAAGGAGAATCGCATGATCGAACAAGTTGTTGGCGCGGCAAAGGCGCCGGCCGATGCAGCCCTTGCAACCCGTCACTGGCTGCAAGGCTTCGGCCTGGCCTTCCTGGCCGGCTACGTCGACACCCTGGGTTTTATTGCCCTGTTCGGCCTGTTCACCGCCCACGTCACCGGCAATTTCATTTTGATCGGCGCCGCGCTGGCCGATCCGCGCCAGGCCTCCATCCTGCTGAAATTTCTCGCCTTTCCCGCCTTCATCGGCGGCGTAGCCGCGGCGCGCGTGCTGGTCGCTCACACTGTGAAACGCAATGGCCCGGCGCTGGTGCTGGCCCTGCTGCTGCAACTGGTTTTGCTGACCGGCTTCATGGTGTGCGGCATGCTGGCTTCGCCGATCGGAGACACGGTCACGCCTTTCGCCATGGCGGCGGGCTTGCTGGGTGCGGCCTCGATGGGCGTGCACAGCGCCATCAGCCGCTTGCTGCTGGCGCACCTGGCGCCGACCTCGATGATGACGGGGAACGTCACCCAGCTGGTCATCGATTTCGTCGACATGCTGGCCGGCTGGGGCGACAGCGGCACCGGCGCGCGTTGCGTCAAGTTCCTGTGGCCGCTGGTGGCCTTCGCCGTCGGCGCCATCCTGGCCGCCTTCGCGTACCACGCCGCCGGTTTCGCGGCGCTGGGCCTGCCGATGCTGATCCTGGCCCTGCTCATCGCGATGGAGCGCAAGCCGGCGTGACGGGGTATCTCTTTGGATAGTGGTTGGCAGCGCGGAATCGGCCTAGCATCGAATTAACAAGTTCGCCAAGGAGACGATGATGAAAGATCCCAAACTGGAAGTGCTGACCCCGACCAACTGCCAGCTGATCTTCATCGACCAGCAGCCGCAGATGGCCTTCGGCGTGCAATCGATGGACCGCCAGGCACTGAAAAACAATGTGGTGGGCCTGGCCAAAGGCGCCAGTGTCTTCAATATTCCCACCATCATCACCACCGTCGAAACGGAAAGCTTTTCCGGCCACACCTACCCGGAGCTGCTCGATGCCTTGCCCGGCCTGCCCATCCTCGAGCGTTCGTCGATGAATTCCTGGGACGACCAGAAGGTGCGCGATGCGCTGGCCGCCAACGGCCAAAATAAAGTCATCGTGTCGGGGCTGTGGACGGAGGTGTGCAACAACTCGTTTGCGCTCAGCGCCATGCACGACGCCGGCTACGAAATCTACATGGTGGCCGACGCTTCCGGCGGCACCTCGAAGGAAGCGCACGACTACGCCATGCAGCGCATGATCCAGGCCGGCGTGGTGCCCGTGACCTGGCAACAGGTGCTGCTGGAATGGCAGCGCGACTGGGCGAGGAAGGAGACCTATGACGGCGTAATGGCCATCGTCAGGGAGCATTCGGGCGCCTACGGCATGGGCGTCGATTATGCCTACACCATGGTGCACAAGGCGCCCCAGCGCGGCACGACGCGCCACGAAACCCTGGCGCCGGTGCCGGCCAACTAAACGGGGAGGGCGCCATGAAAGTCTATCTGATCTCGCTTGGCGCAGGCCTTTTGGTCGGCCTGATCTACGCGCTGATGCAGGTGCGCTCGCCGGCGCCGCCGGCAATCGCCCTGGTCGGTTTGCTGGGCATGCTGATCGGCGAACAGATCGTGCCGATGGTGAAACATGCTTTGGCCGGTGAAACCATCACCATCGGCTGGCTGCGCAGCGAGTGCGTGCCGAAGATTACCGGCGTGGTGCAGGCCGCGCCGGCCGAACAGGCGGACAAGTCCGCCTGAACCTTTTTATGCAGCCAGATCGAACACGATCACTTCCGCATCGATGCCGTGCGACAGCGCGATGTGGTCTTCCTGCTCCATCAGCAGGGCGTCGCCAGCCTTCAGCGGATGGCCGTTGACCTCGATCGCGCCGCGCACCACGTGCACATAGCCTTTGCGGGCCGGATCGATTTTCAGTTCGGCTTTTTGCTCGCCGTCGAACAGGCCGGCATACATGGCAGCATCTGCGTGCAGCTTCACCGACCCTTTCTCCCCGTCGGGCGAACCGACCAGGCGCAGGGCGCCATGCTTTTCTTCCACCGCGAAACTCTTTTGCTCGTAGCTGGGCGCGATGCCCTTCACGTTCGGCTGAATCCAGATCTGCAGGAAGTGCGTGGTCTGGTCGGCCGCATGGTTGAATTCCGAGTGCACCACGCCGCTGCCGGCGCTCATGCGCTGGACGTCGCCCGGCGGAATCGTCTTGACGTTGCCGATGCTGTCCTGGTGCGCCAACTCTCCCGACAGCACGTAGGAAATGATTTCCATGTCCTTGTGGCCGTGCTTGCCGAAGCCGGAACCGGGCGTCACCTTGTCTTCGTTGATGACGCGCAGGTTGCCCCATCCCATGTGGTTGGCATCGTAGTACTCGCCGAAGGAAAAGGAGTGCTGGCTTTTCAGCCAGCCGAAATCTGCCTGGCCGCGGTCTTGCGAGTGACGAACTGTGATCATGGTGTGCTCCCTGGTGGTTGAGTGGATGTCGATGACTGCTCGATGGGATCCATTCTGCGCCTCCCGACGCTGGTGGCGGCTGAAGCGAATTGATGGCATCATTCAAATAATTTGAATGATCGACTCGACGCATGACTTCCGCCCGCGACATCTTGACACCTGCCACCCTGGCCATGCTGCAAGCAATCGAAGACACCGGCAGCTTCGCCGGCGCCGCCCGCGCCAGCAACATGGTGCCCAGTGCGCTCACTTACCGGGTGCGCATCATCGAGGATGCCCTCGACGTGCTGCTGTTCGACCGCAGCTCGCGCCAGGCCCGCCTGACCGAAGCGGGCAAGGAGCTGCTGCGCGAGGGCGCACGCTTGCTCGCCGACATCGATGCGGTCGCCAACCGGGTCAAACGGGTGGCCACCGGCTGGGAAGCGGAATTCACGATCGCCGTCGACAGCGTGATCGACCGCCTGCCGCTTATGGAGTTGTGCGAAGCCTTTTTCGCCCTGAATCCACCGACCCGCCTGCGCCTGCGCACGGAAACCTTGTCCGGCACCCTCGCCGCGTTGACTACCGGACAGGCCGACCTGGCCATCGGCGTGGTGCTCGACGCCAATATGCCGGTGGGCCTGGAACAGAGAGCGCTGGGCGCCGTGCCGTTTGTGTTCGCTGTGGCGCCGCACCATCCGCTGGCTACCATGGCCGAACCCTTGACGGACGAGGTGCTGCGCCGCCATCGGGCGGTGGTGCTGGCCGATTCGGTGGAACGGGGCGGCGGCCTGACGGTGGCGGTGCTGCCCGGCCAGGATGTGTTCACCGTTTCCGACATGCGCAGCAAGATCGACGCCCACATCCGTGGCCTCGGCGTGGGTTTTCTGCCCGAGCCTTACGCCCGGCCGTATATCGGCAACGGCAGCCTGGTGCACAAACAGCTGGACCGGCCGAATCACTCGATGCAGTTTTGTGCCGCCTGCAACAAGCCCCTGGGGCGGGCGGCACAGGGCAGGGCGCTGGCGTGGTGGCTGGCGCAGCTGGATAGCGAAATCACGCGGACGGCGCTGCTGGGCGGCTCGCCGCACCGGGCGCTTCCTTAAACTGCCAGCATGCTGCTTGCATATCTGCTACCTTCTCAGTTTGCGCAATCCGAAAGCCTTCATGTCCGCCACCGCTCCCCAAGCTTCTCCCGCCGCTCCGCTGGCCTTTACCGGCTACCAGAAATTCACCGCCGGCCTGCTGGCATTCCTGCAATTTGCCGTGATCCTCGACTTCATGGTGATGGCGCCGCTGGGCGCCGTCATCATGCCATCATTAAAGATCGAGCCGGCCCGCTTCGGCATGATCGTGTCCGCGTACGCCTTCAGCGCCGGCATCAGCGGCTTGCTGGCGGCCGGTTTCGCCGACCGTTTCGACCGCAAGAAATTCCTGCTGTTTTTCTATATCGGTTTCCTGGCCGGCACCTTGTGGTGCGGGTTGGCGCAGTCGTTTGCGTCCCTGCTGGCGGCGCGCATCGTCACCGGCCTGTTCGGCGGCGTGATCGGTTCGGTGGTGCTGGCGATCGCCACCGATTTGTTCGCCCCGCAACTGCGCGGGCGGGTGATGGCGGTGATCCAGACGGCGTTCTCGGCCAGCCAGGTGCTGGGCATCCCGGTCGCGCTGTATTTATCGAACAAATGGGACTGGCATGCGCCTTTCTACATGATGGTGGCGATCGGCGCCATCGGCGGCATCGTGCTGGCCTGGCGCATGCAGCCTGTGACCGACCACATCCACGCCGACCACGAACGCAATCCTCTGCGCCACCTGTTCAATACCGTCACCCAACGGCGCCATCTGCCGGCCTTCGCCACCACCGCCTTGCTGACCATCGGCGGCTTCATGCTGATGCCATTCAGCAGCGTATTCACCGTCAACAACCTCGGCATTTCGCTCGATCATTTGCCGACCATTTATCTGATCACGGGCTTGTGCACCATCGTTACCGGTCCGCTGATCGGCAAGGCCACCGACGCCTTCGGCAGGATGCCGGTGTTTTTCGCCGGTAGTATTTTGACCAGCATCATGGTGATCATCTACACCCATTTGCACGCGGTGCCCATGCTGGTGGTGGTGGCGGTCAATGTGATCATGTTCGTCGGTATTTTTTCGCGCATGATTCCCTACCAGGCGCTGGCCAGCCAGGTGCCGGAACTGCAGATGCGCGGTTCCTTCAATGCCATCAGCGCCTCCATCCAGCAATTGGCCGGGGGCACCGCGGCGGTGGTGGCGGGCCACCTGGTCAGCACCGGCGCCGACGGCAAACTGCTCGGTTTTCAGTATGTCGGTTACGTGGTGGTGGGCACCACCTGCATCGCCGCCTTGCTGGCAAGACAAGTCAACAAGGAGGTGCAGGCGCGCCAGGCGGCCGCAGCTGTTCACGCCTGAGGCTTGACGCGGTATTTTGCGCCGAAAAGATGTCATGAAGCATCCCCCGTTTGTTAAGATGGGGGTCTTATCTCGCAACAAAGTTTCTGCGCATGCCATCAAGCAGCTTTAAGGCGGACCCAGCCAACCTGTCCGCCCAGCCTATCCCTGCGCCGCCCACCAGGCCGGCGTCGCGCTGGCGTTTGCGCCAGGCCGAGGCGCTGGCGCTGATCGTGTTCGCGCTGGGGCTGGGCGCCACGTATTCGTTGTGGAAAGTGGCCGAGCAGCAGATCGAGCGCAATCGCCAGGCCGAATTCGATTTCCAGGCACGCCGCACGGTGCGCTCCATCGAACAGCGCATGAGCACTTACGAGCAGGTCGAACGCGACACCCAAGGCTTTTTGTTGGGCAATATGGATGTCAAGACGGCCGATTTCCGCCTGTTCGTCGACGCCATCGACCTGCAGGAACGTTTTCCCGGCATCCAGGGCCTGGCCCTGTCGCGCCTGGTGCCGGCCGACCAGCGCGACAGCCACGTGGCGGCCATGCGCGCCGCCGGCGCTCCCGGCTACGACATCAAACCGCCCGGTCCGCGACCGCTGTATTCCTCCATCACCCATATCGAACCGTTCACCGGCCTGAACCTGCGTGCGCTCGGCTTCGACATGCTCACCGATGCGACCCGTCGCGCGGCCATGGAACGGGCGCGCGACAGCGGCGCTGCGGCCGCTTCCGGCAAGGTACGGCTGATCCAGGAAAACGGCCGCAACGTGCAGTCCGGTTTCGTCATGTACATCCCGGTGTACCGGCGCGGCGCCCTGACGACGACCGTGGCCGAACGCCGTGCCGGCCTGGTCGGCTGGGTCGGCGCGCCCTTCCGCATGGACGACCTGATGGCGGGCCTGGGCGGCGAGCGTTCGTCGGAAGTGAGCCTGGACATCTACGATGGCGCGGCGATCAAGGCCGACACCCAACTGTACAGCAGCGCCGCCGAAGGGCGCCAGCCGGCCGGCTTCACGCCCCGTTTTCGCAGCGTCCGCCATATCGACGTGGCCGGCGAGCGCTGGACCCTCGACATCGGCTCGACGCCCCAGCTGGAGGCACGCATCCCCTCCAGCGGCGCGGCCTGGATCGCCATCGGCGGCAGCGCCGCGGCCGCCTTGCTGGCCCTGCTGGTGCTGGCGCTGGGCAGCGGCCGGCGGCGCGCCCTGAACCTGGCGACCGCCATGACCGAACAATTGAGCGAAAGCGAATTTCGCTGGAAGTACGCGCTGGAAGGGGCCGGCGACGGCGTCTGGGACTGGGACCGGGCGCATGACACCGCCACCTATTCGAAGCAGTGGAAGCGCATGCTGGGCTACGCCGACCATGAACTGGCCAATAGCACCCTGGCCTGGCAGGAACTGCTGCACCCGGACGACGCCGAGCGCGTGCGCGCCACCCTCGACGCCTACGTCGAAGGCCGCAGCGCCTCGTATTTTTGCGAATACCGCATGCGTGCCAAGGATGGCAGCTACCGGTGGATTTTGGGTAGGGGCATGGCCGTCACGTTTGACCGCGACGGCCACCCGCTGCGCCTGATCGGCACCCACACCGACATCACCCGCGCCAAGGAAACCGAGAACGCCATGCGCGTGGTCAACGCCCAGCTGGCGCACCAGCAGCACCGTTTCAATGTCATCCTGCAGCATTCGCACGACGCCTTCGTCGCCATCGGCGCCGACGGCATCATCACAGACTGGAACGCCAGCGCCGAGCGCATGTTCGGCTGGAGTTCGGTGGAAGCGATCGGCCGCCCGCTGGCCGAGCTGATCATTCCGCCCGACCAGAGAGAACGCCACCACGCCGGCTTTGCCCGCTTCATGGAAAGCGGCCACGACAAGCTGCTCAACAATGTCGTCGAAGTGACCGCGTTGCACCGCTCGGGACGCCTGTTGCCGGCCGAACTGGCGGTGGCCGGCTTCCCGGAGGGCGATCTGTTCGCCGTCAGCGCCTTCATCCGCGATGTGTCCGAGAGAAAAGCCGCCGAGCGCAGCGCGGCCGAGCGCTCGCTGGCGCTGGAAGAAGCGCGCCAGGCCCTCAACCACGCGCAGAAACTGGAAGCGGTGGGCAAGCTGACCGGCGGCATCGCCCACGATTTCAATAATGTGCTGCAAATTATTAATGGCAACGTGCAGCTCTTGCAGCAATTTCCGCCCACCCCGGCCGTGCTGCAGCAACGTTTGAAAAGCGTGGGCGCCGCCGTCGCCCGCGGCGCCAAGCTCTCCTCGCAGCTGCTGGCCTTCGCCCGCCGCCAGCCCCTGCAGCCGACTGCCATCGACCCGCTGGGCATCCTGCGCGACCGCGACGGCCTGCTGGCGCGCGCCCTGGGCGAGCAGATCGCCATCGAATACCGCCACGATGCCGATTTGTGGAATGTGTTCGTCGATGCCGGCCAGCTGGAAAATGTGTTTTTGAATCTCGCCCTGAACGCCCGCGACGCCATGCCGGCTGGCGGCACTTTCCTGGTCGACATCCGCAACGTCGTCCTCAGCTTTGCCGAAGCGCGCGCGCTGGCCGACATCGCCCCCGGCGACTACGTGCTGGTGCGCGTTTCCGACAGCGGCAGCGGCATGACGGAAGAAGTGATGGCGCACGCTTTCGAGCCGTTTTTTACCACCAAGCCGGTGGGCCAGGGCACCGGGCTGGGCTTGTCGATGGCCTACGGCTTCGTCAAGCAAAGCGGCGGCCACATCCGCCTGTCCAGCGTGGCCGGGCAGGGCACCACCATCGAATTGTTCCTGCCCCGGTCGCTGCAGGCGCCGCTGCCTGCAAGCGTGCCGGCAGCCGCCACCGTGGATGGCGGCGACGAAACCATCCTGGTGGTGGAAGACGACGACGATGTGCGCGCCAGCGTGGTCGGCACCCTGGTCGGCCTGGGCTACCGGGTGCTCGACGCCGCCGATGGCGCCGCCGGGCTGGCGGTGGTGCAGGCGGCGGCACAGTCGGGCGCCAGCATCGACCTGTTGTTTTCCGATGTGGTCATGCCGGGGCCGGTGACCAGCACGGAACTGGCGCAAAAGGCGGTGACGTTGCTGCCATCGCTGAAGGTCTTATTTACCTCGGGCTACACGCGCAATGCGTTGATCGTCGATGGGCGGCTGGGGGAGGGCGTGCAGCTGCTGAGCAAGCCGTATCAGCAGGCGCAACTGGCGCAGCGCATCCGCGACATCCTGCAACAAAAGTAATGGCGCTTTCACCGTTACCTGTGGATCGCGCCTGAACCATTTTGTACTGCTGAGGTCAAACCCGCTCCACCATCCAGTTGGAGAGCGGCATGGCAGAATCCTCGCAGGTCCGTCCGCGCATAATCGCCCCGGTTCGTCCCCCGCTGCGGCCCCATTTCACCCGCCTGTTTGCCAGGCTGACCCGGTTCAATACAAAACAGCGACTCGCCGTTTGCTGTTTCCTGTCGGAGTTGGTCAATGGCGAACGCATTGCGGCCTTGATCGACCAGATCGCCCGAGAAAATATGGCCTGTCCCCATTGCCACGGCAAACGATGCGGCCG
>JACXTT010011839.1_pt1 | contig 11629 bp, 9 predicted proteins | sample 9270951 | NCBI WGS metagenome assembly JACXTT01 (sample SAMN15532306, study PRJNA645909) | rock metagenome | isolation source: weathered quartz diorite | place: Puerto Rico | collected 2017-06-21 | reverse complement strand
AACCAACTGGCCACCGCGCAATTCGCGCCCGGTGTCAGCGGCAACACGCTCTCCAACGGGCAACTGCAGATCTCCGGCGGCCCCGGCTACGACAATCTCGTGCTGATCAACGGCGTCGTGGTGACGGAAAACACCCGCGGGCAACTGCGCCCGATGTACGTGGAGGACGCCATCCAGGAGACAACCGTGCTCACCGGCGCGATCTCCGCGGAGTACGGGCGCTTCAGCGGCGGCGTGGTCAGCACCATCACGCGCTCGGGCGGCAACGAGTTTTCCGGCTCGCTGCGCGATTCGCTGAGCAGCCCCGCCTGGTCGGCGCGGACGCCGGCGGGGGAGGCGCGCGAGCACACGCTCAATCACGTGTGGGAGTCGACCCTCGGCGGCTTCGCGCTGCGCGATCGGCTGTGGTTCTTCGCTGCCGGACGGTGGGCGAAGAACGACACCGCGCGGCAGACCATCTCTACCCCGCCGATCAGCTATACCGAAGGGAACGATCAGAAACGATACGAGGCCAAGCTGACCGGCGCGATCGGCACGCGGCACGGCCTCGCCGCGTCGTACTTCGGCATCGACACGAAGGGAACCAACGTCCGCTTCAACAACAACATCTACGACACGGCGAGCCTCACCACGCGCGACGATCCGGAGTCGCTCCTCGCCGCGCATTACGACGGCATCCTCCGCAACAACCTCCTCCTCGAAGGCCACGCCTCGGCGAGGAAGTTCTCCGACCGCACCGGATCGTTCGAGACTGATCTCGTCGCAGGCACGCTGCTGCTCGACCGCTCCAACAGCAACGCGCGCTTCAACTCGCCGACGCTCTGCGGCGTCTGCGATGCCGAGCGGCGCAACAACGACGACGTCATCCTTAAGGCACACGCCTTTCTCGGCGGCGCGCACGACGTGGTGGGCGGCATCGACCGCTTCGACGAGCGTCGCTACGCGAACAACCACCAGTCGGGAAGCGACCTCTCGCTCTTCGTCACGCGCGTGCAGTTCAGCAACGGAACGCTCTATCCGGTGATCACGCCGACCAACGCCAGCGGCGGCGGAACGTTCATCCGCTGGAACCCGGTGCTGGTCGCGGCGCGGCAGGACGATCTCCGCACCGATTCCGCTTTCATCAATGATGTCTTCACCGTTGGCGCGCGATGGTCGTTCTCGGCCGGCGCGCGCTGGGACCGTAACCACGCCGCGGACGCGGACGGCGTGGTCAGCTCCAACGACAGCAAGCTCTCGCCGCGCCTCTCCGCGCAGTTCGACCTGCGCGGCGACGGCCGCCATCGCCTGAGTCTCTCTTTCGCCGAGTACGCGTCGCGCATCGCCGACAGCATCGCCTCGTCGAATCAAGCGGCCGGCAATGCCGCGGCCATCGACTTCGCCTATCGCGGGCCGGCTATCAACGACAAGGACGCCACCGTGCCGACGGCGGAGGTCATCCGACGTGTCTTCGACTACTTCAACAGCGCTCAAGGCGGGACGGCGAACCGCGCGGCGAACAACCTCCGCCCGAACGGCAGCCGCAGCATTCCCGGGTACTCGACGTACTTCGACGGCACGCTGGCCTCGCCGTACGTCCGCGAGATCGCCGCCGGCTACGGCGCGCAGCTCGGGCGCAACGGCTTCGTGCGCGGCGACTGCATCCGGCGCGACTGGCGCGACTTCTACGCCGCGAGCGTGACCACCTCGACGCGCCGCGTGAACACGCCGCTAGGCATCCCCGTCGACCTCGCGCTCATCCGCAACAGCAACAACCTCAAGCGCGCCTACCGGGGCGTGCAACTGCAGGCCCGCTGGACGCCTCCGCGCATCGACGCCGGCCTGTACTACACCTGGTCGACCCTTCGCGGAAACGATGACGGCGAGAGCGGCACCGCCGGCGCGGTGGCCAACATCGACCCGTCGCTCTTCTACCCCGAGCTCTTCCGATACGACCGCGCGGCGCCGGCCGGCTGGCTGCAAGGCGACCAACGTCACCGTCTCCGCGCCTGGGCCGGCTACGACTTCGGCCGGCTGACGGTGACCCTCATGCACAGCTTCGACTCCGGCCTGCCGTACTCGATCGCGGGGCCGATCAACCTCACGCGCTACGCCGGCGCGCCGGCGAATCCCGGCTACAACGCCATCCCCAATGGGCTGTACTACTTCAGCGGGCGCGGCGCGCTGCGGACCAGCGCCGCGCAATCCACCGACCTCGCGCTTCGCTACGCCGCCGGCCACGTCTTTCTGCAGGCGGACGTGCTGAACATCTTCAACCGCATGGCCGTCTTCGATCCGCAGCGCATCGGCGCGACGGTGAGCTCCGCCGCCACGCTGAGCTCGCTTCAGCCGTTCGACCCGGCCTCCCAGACTCCCGTCGCCGGAGTGCACTACCAGCTCGCCGCCAACTTCGGCCAGCCGCTCAACGACCAGGCCTACCAGAGGCCACGGACGTTCCGCGGATCGGCCGGCGTGAGGTTTTGAACGGGAGGGTAGGGAAACCTGACTCTTTTGTCCCTCCTATAGCCGGAGCGGGTCCCAAATCGATGGCTGACGCGGTACACGAACGAGCGCTGCTCGATAGCCTCGGCGACGGTGACGAATCAGCATTCTGGGCGTTGTGGACGCAGTACCAGCGCCACCTCTACGCCGTCTGCCTCCGCCAGATGAACGGCGCGCAATTCGACGCCGCCGATGCCGTGAGCCGCTCGATGCTCGTGGCGCAGGCCAAGCTCCCAGCCTACGCCGCGCACATCGAGAACCTCGAGGCGTGGCTGACGCGCCTCACCTGCAACATCTGTCTGGACATGCATCGCGAGCGGCAGCGGGCCATGCAGGGGAGGGTCAGCCTCGACGAGTCGGTGCCCCTCGACGATCCCGCGCTGAGCTGCAACCACTCGCCGGAGGACGACTACCTGGCGTGCGAGGTGCGCAAGATCGTCGCGCTGGCCATCAATGATCTTCCCGTCGCGCTCCGCGACGCCGCGCATCTCCGCTTCGTGCAGGAGACCTCGTACCCGGTGATGGCGCGCGTCCTCTCGATCAGCGTGGAGAACGCGCGCAAGCGCGTGCAGCAGGCGCGCGCGATTTTGCGCGAGCGGATCAAGGCGGATCTGGCCCCTACGGTGTATCCACCCATACCGGGCTGACACTTCTCCCGCGGTGCACGGCGATGACCCAGGCGCCGGTCGAGCCGATGTGCCGCTCCGGCCCGTACGTGAGGCGCGGGAAGAGGCCGCTGTGAAAGCTGCGCGTCTCGTCGATGGCGCGCAGCAGGGAAGGGCGGTCGGGCTCGCAGCGGCGGAGCGCGTCGAGGAAGATCTGCAGCGAGGTCAGCGCGGCGAACTGGCTGAATTGATGCGCGACGGGGAGGCGCTGGCGTTTGACGAGATCGAGATAGGCGTTGAGCGCGGCGGTGGTCTGGTCGCGCGCGCTAGTGGGGAGCGCCACCCATACGCCGCCCGAGGGGCGGACGCGGTCGAAGGTCGATGGCGACACGGGCGCGCCGGCGAAGAGCAGCGGCGGCCACCAGTCGAGCGCGCGCATCTCGCCCAAGATCCGCAGCACGGCCGGGCCGGCGCCGGCGAAGAGGACCGCCGCGAAGTCGCGCTCGCGCAGCGCGGCGGCGGAGACCGTGGAGGCGTCGATCGGGAAGACGCCGCTCGCGCATTGGGCGATGGGCGGCCCGATGGTGCCGTCGGTGTGCAGCAGTGCGATGCTCTTCGCACCGACCGAGCGGATCAGCGCCGCGCTCTGCTCGACCACGCCGCCGCAGAGATCTCTTAGGTATGCGCCCGGCGCGATGCTGCTCCGCGGGCTCGACGACAGCGTGGCCAGCACCGGCACGCGCACCTCATCGGCCATCGCGGCGAGCTCCGCGTCCGCGCCGTCGGTGAAGGAGGCCACCAGCGCAAGGGGATCCTCCTTCTCCACGAGCTCGCGGGCCATCGCGGCGCGCTGGGCCGGCGTTCCTTCCGGCGCGGCGAAGAGAAGATCGATCCGGCGGTTGGAATCGAGCGCGTCGACGTACGCGGACAGCACGCTCCCGATCTCCCCGGCAAGCTCGGGAAGGGCGTCGCGCGGCGGCAGCAGCACTCCGGCTCGGATTGCCGAGCCGCCCACATCACCCTCGATCGTTCAGGACGCTCTCGACCACTTTGACGAGATCGTCAGTCTTGGCCAGTCCGAACGCCTTCTTCCAGAGTCCGGTCTGCACGTTGCCGACGAGGAAGATGTTGTTGTGATCGTTCTTGTCGGCCACGTACTGCCCAAGCTTGCGCAGCGCGTAGTCGACGTTCTCTTTCGATCCCGTGAGGAAGACCCAACCGGGTTGCGCCTTCATGTTCTTTGCGTATGCGCGCAGTTTCTCCGGCGTGTCGCTCTCCGGATCGACCGTGATGGAGATGAGCACGAGATCCTTGCCGAGGCGGTCGGCGAACGCGTTCTGGATGGCCGCGAAGTTGCCGGCCATCACCGGACAGCTCCCGTGGCAGGTGGCGAAGAAGGAGTTGATGACGACGGTCTTTCCGGCCAGCAGGTCGTTGTAGAAGTTCACGCTGCGGCCGTCCTGGTCGGTGAGGACGATGTCGCCGAAGTACTTCTTCGCGGCGTTGTCCGGAGGTGGCCGCTGCTCGACGTTCGCGGCGGTGGTGACGCGCAACCGGTCGATCATTCCGGCGATGGCGCGCGGCGCGAGCAGGCCGTTCGCGCGCGTCCAGACGTTCCGCCGTCCGTCGCCGACCAGGAGGATGGGCGAGTGATTGATGCGGTCAGGCGTATAGACGCCGAAGGCTTTGAGCAGCCGGTCGATCTCCTCGGGCTGGCCGGTGACGAGCGTCCACCCCGGCTTGCCGCCCAGCCGCTCGCTCCACGCCTTGAGCCGGCCGGGCGAATCGCCGGCGGGATCGAGCGACACCGAGACCAGGCGGACGTCGGTGCCGCCGCCCAGCCGCCGCTGCAACGCGGCGAAGTTGGCCCCCATCGGCGAACAGACGGTCGTGCAACTGGTGAAGATGAAGTTCACCACCACGATGCGGCCGTCGATCAGATCGCTCTTGAAGTGGACTTGCCGGCCGTTTTGGTCGAGCACAAGCGCGTCGGGGATGGCCAGCGGGATGCCATCGGCCGCCAGCGCCGCGGAGGCGAGGAGAAGCGCGAGGCAAGCGGCCGCCGCTTTCATGTGCAGATGACGTTTTGACTTGGTGCGTTGTGAAAGCTTCACACGACACCGCGGCGAAACGTCTCCTCAACGAGTCAGTCCACCTCATGAGAAACCCGCTCATCGTGGCCACGCTCGATCGCGACGTCACCCGCGGCGCGCTGGAGGCCGCGCGCGGGGTCGCGGACTGGCTGGAAGTGCGGGCCGACCTGGCGGACGAGATCGACGTCGGACGCCTGCGGCGGCACTTCGGCGGCAAGCTGCTCTTCACGCTGCGCAGCCGCGACGCCGGCCATCGCCTGCGCCGCGCGCGCCTGATCGAGGCCGCCGCGCGATACGACCTCGTCGATCTCGAGCCGCACGATCTCGTTCCGCGCGTACTTGATGCCATCGCGCCGGAGCGCCGCGTAATCTCGTCCACCAGCCTCGACTGCGTCGAGCGATTGCTGGCCACGCCCGCTGCGCTCTATCGCCTCGCGCCGTCCGCGCGCCGCCACGCCGACACGCTCGCGCCGATGCGCCTCCTCAAGTCTCTCGGCCGCCGCGATGTCTGCGCCTACGCCGACGGCATCCTCGGCATCTGGACGCGCATCGTCGCTCCGCAGCTCGGCGCGCCAGCCGTCTTCGCCCCGCTCGAAGGGGAGATGTCCGTCGCGCGGCTGGCGCTCGACTATGGATTCCCCGCTGTCGCCGAGGCGCGCGAGCTCTTCGCCATCGCCGGCGATCCGGTATACGCCTCGCTCTCGCCGCGCCTGCACAACGCGGCATTCCGCGCCATCGGCCGCCCGGCTCTCTACGTGCCGTTTCACGTCTCCTCCTTCCGCGAGTTCTGGATGGAGATCGTGGAGAGCGGCGCTTTCGACGAGCTGGGGCTGCCGCTGCGCACGATCTGCGTCGTCTCCCCGAATAAGGAGCTGGCCGTCGCCGCGGCCAGCGACAGGACGCCCATCGTGCGCCGTGCCTGCTCCACGAACTTCTTCGTCCGCCGCAACGGCGGCTGGACCGCCGACACCACCGATCCCGAGGGAGTGATGCTCGCGCTGCGCGACCACGGCGTGAAGCCGGTCAATCAGAAAGTGGCTGTGGTGGGGTGCGGGGGGTCGGGGCGCGCCGTGGCGGCGGCGCTGCAGCACGCCGGGGCGGACGTGACGCTGGTGAACCGCGGCTTCGACCGCGGCTCGTTCGCCGTGTCGCTGCTCCATCTGCCCTTCATGCCGCTGGCGGGATTCTCCGCGGAGAAGTATTCGATCGTGGTCAACGCTACGCCGGTCGGACGCGGCGGCGGCGATCCGCCGTTCAGCCTCGATTCGCTGCGCGACGACGCGGTGGTCATCGAGCTGGTCTACGGCGACGCGCCGACGCTGCTGATGACTCGGACGCGCGCGCGCGGCCAGATCGCCATCGACGGCAAAGAGATCCTGATGAAGCAGGCCATGCGCCAGTTCCACCTCATGACCGGCGAGGAGATGCCCGAGCAGGTCGTGCGCGACGTGCTGGGGATGGAACGGGAGGAGCGGCGGGCGGTGGCGGCGCGGTAGCGGCGAGATTCTTGCTGTGTCCGCCGGCATGAGAAATGTGATTCCGGTAGCCCTGCTCATTTTCGCCGTCGCCGCCTGCACGCAGAAGACTGAAACCAATACCACCGCGAGCGAGACCGGGACGGTCTCCACCAGCACCACCAGCGTCTCAGCGACCGTTCCCGCGGTCGACACCGCCGCCACGGCCGAGGCGAAGCGCGAGGTGACCGACGCTGCGCGCAAGGCCGCCCACGCCACCGGCACGGCGTTGGAGAAGGCAGGCAAGGAAATCCAGGAGAAGGCGAAGAAGAAGCCGTAGTGTCAGCGCGATGGAGCGCCGCCGTCCTGGCGGCTGGCGCGGCGGCGTCCCGCCGCCGCCCGAGAGCGAGACGCTCTCGAGCCAGCCGGCGAGGACGCCGGCACTCCGCGCGCGAGCGTCCTGCGCGCGTCAAACTTAAGGTCATTGCCGTTAGCCATTGACCGTTTGGCCGAGCAGGGAATCTCGGCCAACGGCCAACGGCTAACGGCCAACGGCGAGCCCCACCGCGATTTCGCGCTCGTACTGGCGTACGTAGTCCCGCGCCATGCGCAAATAGTGAAAGTCGCGCATCGCCTTGGCGCGGCAGGCGGAAGGCTCGATGCGGCGGATGTTCGCCACGGCGGCGAGGTAGTCGTCTTCGCTCGCGCAGACGAAGCCGACATCGGCCGGGATCAGCTCCGGGCAAGCGCCGCGATCGCTGGCGATCACCGGCGTCCCCGACATCAGCGCCTCGGCCACCACCAGCGGGCAGGCCTCATTGGCTCGCGTCGGCAACAGAAGCGCGGCCGCGCCGGCGAAAAGCTCTACGCGCCGCGCTCCGCTCACTTCACCGGCGAAGACGACGTTCGCGCCGCCGCACATCGCGCGGAGACGCTGCAGCACACCATCGCCGGTCGCCGAGCCGGCCACCACCAGCTTCGCCCCCGTCTTGCGCGCGATAGAGACGGCCAGGTCGAGGCCTTTCTGCAGCGCACGATCGAGACAGGCGGCGAAGAGGAAGTAATCGTCCTTCGCCTCAGCGTAGACAAACTCCGACGGATCGATGCCGTTGACCACGACGCGCTCGCTCCCGTACGCCCGCGCCAGCGTGCGCGAGACGTAAATCCAATTCTCCAGCGCGAGGTGGCGGTCGTTGGCGCTGTCGTCACAATGACAAGTCCGCACCCATGGGCGCGTAAAGTCGTTCAGATGCGCTGCAGCGTCGGTGGCCCGATGCGCGATATCGACGCGCGGCTCGGCGCCGTTGACGTGGTAGTAGACGTCGTGTCCCAGCTCGATCAGTCCCTTCACCAACACGTCGAGCACGCGATAGCCGGCCAGGCCGGTGGTCGAAGCGGGGAAGTCGCGCGCCGGATACGGGCCGGGGCGATCGACCAGGATGCGCATCACCGCGAGTACGGGCGCTCGAGGATCTTGCGCTGCCGTGCGGAGAGGCCGCGGAAGGCGCTCGCGTCGTACGTGCTGCGCGACCAGGCCACGGCGTGCGGCGCGTATTTGTAGAAGAGAGTCCGCCGCTCGCCCGCACCGCGCCACGGCAGCGTCCCATGCGTGAGCGCCTCGGTGAACAAGAGCGCAGTGCCGGCCGGCGCGGGCACCGGCGCGATCCACGGCCGCAGCTCGCCCTCCAGCGCCGACTCGAACGACGGCGGCAGCGGATAGTTCGCCTTGTGGCTGCCGGGGATGCAGGCGAAACCGCCGTCGCCGGGATGGACGTCGCGCAGGTAATAGGCGACGACGGTCAGGCCGTTCCAGATGCGGCCGTCGCTGAAGCGGTAATACTGCGACGGGTCGAACGGCGCGCCGCCGCCGTGCAACAGCACCGAGGGGGGCGCGTTGGTCGGGTCATACGCGCCGGGGCGGAGCACCTGCACGTACTCGTGATCGAGGCGGAAGGCGGGATCGACCAGCTCCTCGAGGTAAGGAGTGATGTGGGGGTTGTCGATCATCGCCAGCAGTGGCGTCCCCCATCCGAGGATTGCACCGCCGGCATGCTCGCCGAGGAAGAGGAAGGGAGCGCGCGCGTCGGCCAGGGCGAGTTGCTCGTCGATGATGGCGTTGATCTCCGCGACCGTCGCCGCGTCGATGGCGTTGCGGATGACCAGGAAGCCCTGGAGATCGAAGAGGTAGCGCTCCTCGTCGCTGATGCGCGCCGTCATTGGCGCGCGTCTCCGTCCACGCAGGCGATCCATCTGCCGTTGTGCCGATGCGCGTCGAGATGATGCGCGCGGCGCGCGTTCCAGGCGAACGGGCCCGCGACGACGGCCGGCTGCGCGAGCTCGCGCTCGCCGTAGTCGCGCTCGCTCAAGCGCGTGATCTCCACGGCGCGCACGAACGCGCCGTAGTCGGCCGCGCAGTCCTGCGCGAAGCGGTAGAGGCGGCCGTCGATGATGAGGGGACGGCCGCCGGGACGGCCGATGCGCTTGTCGCCGTCGACGATGGGGCTCGACGGGTGCTCGCTCCACGGTCCGCGCGGATCGGGCGCGCTCCAGAGACGCAGCGCGTCGTGGCCTTTCGGCGCGGTGCAGGCGAACATCCACCAGGCGCCGTCGTGGAAGAGAAGCGACGCGTCGACCGCCACCACCTCGTCGATCAGCACGCGGTCGAGCGTCCATTCGAACGGGTATTGCGTGGCGCGGTAGAGGCGGATCTGCGCCGCCTGGTAGGTCTCCGGGACCATGAAGCGCTCGCCGCCATGCTCGAAGACGAAAGGGTAGGAGAGGTGGAACGGCTCGGCCAGGACGATCTGCTCGTAGCGCCAGCGGCGGGCGTCGTCGCTGGTGGCCAGCCCAATGCACCCGCGCTCCACGGAGCGTTCGAGCACTTCGAAGAACATCGACCAGCGCGCGCCGTCGAAGTTCATGAACGGATCGGCGACGAAGCAGGCGTCGAGATCGGTGACGTCGCGCGCGGTCAACACCGGCTCGTTCGATTGGGGTGCGAGCGCGAGCGGGCTTTGCCCCCTGTAGATGCCGATGGACCACTGGCTGGTCATGGAGAGCTCACAGGTCGATTCCGCTCGCTTCCGGTAGCGGCTGGTCGGGGACCGACACGTACTCCGCGGCGAGCATCCAGCGGTGCTTGCCGAAGGCGATCGGCCGCACGCCGTGGAAGAACGGCGCGAAGGGATCAAAGACCAGGCAACTGTTGGTCAGGTTGCGCGGCTCGAAGATCACTTCGCGGAATTCGTTGTCGCGCAGGATGGCCGTCCCGCCCGACGAGTCACCCCCCGTGGCCGAAATGTAGAAGAGGAGCTGCAGCCAGTTGCGCCCCGACTGCGGCGAGTCGCGGTGCGGCGCGACCAACGTACCGGGGTAGCTGGTGGTCAGTTGGAAGCGGTTGAACGACAGCGGCTCGGGGCGGCCGGAAAACGCCTCCACGCGCGCTGTGAACTCGCGCGAGCGGAAGTAGTCGAAGAGCGCGCGGACGTGCGGATGCTCACCCGCGTATGGCGGGGAGCTGGCCGCGTCGCGCGCGTCGTCGGCCAGCAGCGATCCCCAGCGGTCGTCCGTGGCCGGATTGCGCTGCACCCAGCGGAACCCCTTGTCGTACGACTTGTGCAGGTCGAACGGCGCGGTGAAGTAGCGCCGCTTGGGCCAGCGCTCGGTCATGAAGCGGTGGAATGCGGCGTCGAAGACGTCTTCGATGAAGGCCCACCGCTGCCGCCGGAACTGCGGCGCGGCGCGCTCGAAGGCCTCGGTGATGCGGCACGTCGGCACACCTGCCGGATCGATGCGCGGCGCCGGCAGGAACCGCCGCTGCGCGGCGCGGACGCGCTCCACCACCGGAAACAGTCGGATGGCCGTCTTGACCAGCAGCAGCCGCGACGAGCGGTACTGCTCCGCGAGGTAGCGCTCGGAGTAATCGATGGCCATGGGCATTCGCCGTTGGGCGTTGGGCGTTGGCCGTGGACGGTTACGCCGTTTCCACTGACGGCCAACGGCCAACAGCCAACGGCGAACGGCCCCTCACACGTTCGCCCAACGGATCGTCTAAAAGACGAGTCACCCGCCGCGGATGTGAACGTGAGGCTGTCCGAAGACGCGATCCGTCGCTTCGACCAGGACGGTGATCGTTCGCCGTTGGCCGTTGGCCGATCATCACGTTTCGCAAGCCGTTCCACGGCCAACGGCCAACGCCCAACGGCGAACGCCTCACACGTTCGCCCAACGGATCGTCTAAAAGACGAGTCACCCGCCGCGGATGTGAACGTGAGGCTGCCCGAAGACGCGATCCGTCGCTTCGACCAGGAGGGGTATCTGCTCTTCCCCACGCTCTTCCGCGCGGAGGAGGTGGCGGCGCTGCGGCGGCCGCTGCCGGAGATCCTCCGCCGCGACGGCGCGGAGGTGGTCCGCGAAGAGAACAACGGCCGCGCCGCGAAGATGGTCTTCGGCCTTCACTTCACCGACCCGCCGTTCCGCCGCGCCGCGCTGCATCCGCGCATGGTGGGGCCGGCCGAACAACTGGTCCGCGAACGCGTGCACGTCTTCCAGTCGCGCGTGAACCCCAAGCTGCCGGGTGGGGGGGCGGGGTGGGGATGGCATCAGGACTTCAACCAGTGGCTGCGCTTCGACGGGGTGGAGGAGCCGCGGGCGGTCCTGAGCGCGATCTTTCTCGACGACGTCGACGACGGCAACGCGCCGCTGACCGTCATCCCCGGCTCGCACGCGCGGCATTTCCACGTTCCCGACGCCATGGAGATCCCCGCGGAGATGCTGGAGGGGATGACCGAGCGCGCGCGACCGCTCACCGGTCCGGCGGGAACGGTGGTCTTCTTCCACGCACTCCTGGTGCACGGCTCGGCGCCGAACACGTCGTCGCGCGCGCCCGCCCTGTTCTATTTCGTCTACAACCCGGTGACGAACACGCCCATCGCCCCGCGCCCCGCGCCCCATCACTTCAGCACCCGCCTCCCCCCCCGCCCGCCGCCCGCCCGCC
>JACXTT010011838.1_pt1 | contig 11629 bp, 6 predicted proteins | sample 9270951 | NCBI WGS metagenome assembly JACXTT01 (sample SAMN15532306, study PRJNA645909) | rock metagenome | isolation source: weathered quartz diorite | place: Puerto Rico | collected 2017-06-21 | reverse complement strand
CCAGCGCAGCGTTTGTTCGTGCTTTCCTGCAAATACTGATTTCGAGAATTGTGGCAGCTGCACCGGATCGTCGTATTGCGTTGTTTCAGGAGGGAACAACGTCGCTGCGCATGCGGCTTGCAGCTTGGCCGCCTCCGGGAGCCGAGCACGTCGTCGCTGATCTTTGTTTCGCGGCAGGGTCTTTGCAAGAGGGCCTTGAACTGGCGCGACATGCCTATAGGCAGGCGATGGGAAATCTTGCCCTCGCACACCGCCTAGGTTTGGGAGAACTTCATCGCGCCATGACGTCTCCTACTCATGATGCGGACACCTCCGCGTCGCGGTGGCGTCGCGCTTTGGCATTCCTGACGGCCGCAATTTACGACCGAAACTACTGGTGTACATGGTCTCAGGAGCGAAGCAACATCTACGCCCACGAGATGACCGTCGAGCAACACGAGGATGGGCGGCTGCACACCTTTGCGCATCTTCGAACCATGCTTGGTTCTTTTCAGGAAAAGGCCCAGAAAGCCGGACATTCCAATGCTAGCCAGTCACTTGCGAAATTGGCGGCCGAGCTTGAGTACGATCGAGCTCCGATTCGGCTGTTTGGACAAGCTATTGAAGCCGTGAGGGCCAGTAAAGAATACGCTCCTTGGCCCTTCGGAATGTTGTGGTATGACGTCATGGAAGGACCAACTTCGGCGCGTTCGGCGCTTGGGACAATCATCCAGAAGACACTTGCCAGTCCGCTGCCGGAAACCGAACCAGACGGCACTCCGCCTCCGCACCGACCGACCATGGGAGTAGTATTGCGGCAATGGTACAGCCGCCTTGCTCCCGTGAGGCACTTCCTGAATCAGGGACAAATCGAGCAGGCCGAACGCGCATTGTCGCAGATATGCGCGAAGACGGACGTCTGCCGAGCCAATCCACGTACATCGCTGACGGTTGTCGCTACTTCGCCGCGCTGCTGTGACCCTCAATGCGACCAATTCTCAGTATGCAATCCTGGTTATGCCGAGTTGCCTCATCCTGCAAAAGCCCAAGAGGTTGACGCACACCACCTGGCTATCCAGGTATGCCTGGCACGAGCCGGAGTACTCGCCTCATATCGTCCGCCGCGGTTGATCGAGGCCGCCCAAGCATGGATAGCAGGCCGGTCGTTGGCCGGTGTGGTGGGCGAACTAGAAGCCTACCAAGAACAGGTCTCCGGGCAAATCCTTGGTTTGCTTGAGGATTTCCGGCGTGAGCCAGAACATGCCGCAAGCCTGTTAGAACGTGGCTTGGCTGCCGTTCCGAGCCCGACTCTCAAAGGGCGGTTATCTGACCAACTGACAGACCGTGGTATCACACGTTGCAACGACGATCGATGGGAAGAGGGGACACAAGATTTACGCTGGGCAGTGCAACTCAATCGGCACGCCGTGCGAGCCCAATATAATCTATCATTGGCGCTGCGAAACCTGGCCATTTCCCAGTTTAACGCGAATCGCGTCGACGCAGCTTTGGAGACGCTTGATGAATTGCTGCAACGCGTTTCGGAGAGAAAGAGACAAGACGGTGACGCGAGCAAGTGGGACGAATTAGTTACTTTTGCCGAGGAATCCGCCGTACGATGGAAAGGGTTGGCGACAAAAAAGAGAGATGCGAATTCGCTGCTAGCTGAGCTGAATCGAATGGCAAACCCTGATGAGGCTTCATGACACTGCATGCCCACCCTATCCTGGATGTCACACTCGCCCTGGATCCGGCAGGGCTGGAGGGCAAGTACGTGCCCCAGCTCATTATGGCTGGCCGCCCGCCTCAGCGAAGCAATCGCGCATTCGCTTTTCCGACTTGTGATTGGGAGAAGGAACTACTCGATCCTCTGGCAACCGTAGCGCCGGAATGTGAATCCTTGTTGGACCGGGCCAAGTATATTGGCACGCAGCTTTTCAATTTTCTCATTCCTGACGAACTGCGAGCCACCTATGACCGAGCGTTTCAACAAGCTCACCGCGATTGCCACACGTTTCTTCTACGCCTCCAGGTTCACGAAAGCCTCGCCAATATCCCAGTTGAACTCCTGTACGATACTCAGCACGGCATTTTTCTCGCGGCCAACAATTTCACAACATTAGTTCGCGGAATCCCAGGATCGGTTCTTGAAATGCCAATCGCTGAGCATCCTCTGCACCTGTTGGTCGTCGTGGCCAACCCCCGGGATGCAGGCGCCCTAGCAGTCGAGGAAGAGCTGCGCAATTTGATGCAAGGGCTAGCGAAGCTCAACGAAGTTGGTTTGTGGAAAGTCGATATTCTCCGCGGTGCTAACACGCTCGAACAATTGCGTTCACACAAATGGCTGACGCGATGCCACGTCCTGCATTACATCGGCCATGGTTTTACGGACGACGCCAATGGGCGAAATGGGTTGATACTGGAGGATCGCACGGGACAGGCCCACAAGGCTGACGCTGACGCATTGCTTTCGGTGCTTACCGGCTTTCGTAAATTACGTTTGCTAGTCTTGAATGCATGTCACGGCGGCCGACAACTCCACGCCAAGCCTTTCAGCAGTTTGGCACATCAGCTCTTACGGCCCGAAATACCTGCAGTCGTAGCGATGCAGCGTCGTATCGCAGATGTCTCTGCGATTCTATTTGCGCCGCATCTTTATTCTGCAGTTGCAAATTGCCGGTCGATCGGGGAAGCCGTTAACTGTGCACGAAATGCCCTGCTGCTATCGGAGCGCCCGGAGGCTACGCTTGATTGGTTTAACCCCCAAGTCTACCTTCGTAGTCCCGATGGTTATCTTTTCGCGACCCCTAGTGGCGTGCCACCCTGGGAATCTCTCGCCGCTAATGAGCTAGAGCGAGGTAATGTCGACAAGGTGTTTCGTATTTATGCGTGTGTCGCTGATTGGGATCGTGAAGCGGAGTGGTTTACTCAAAGCCTCACTCGGCTGGGACAAAAAGCGCTGGAACAAAAAAACTGGAGCGTTCTCGGGCTCTTGTCGCGCCACTGCGAACAAAACAGAATCATGTCGCCTGCCGCAGGTCGGTGGCGTCGGATAAGCGACCTGCGCCAAACTTGGCACGAGGATCGGCTGGCCGAATTGGGCCGGCGGCTGCAGTCTGGCGACGTATTTCTTGCCAATCAGGCGGCCCTGGAATGTGACAAGCTGATTGACTTGGTCAGCAGACAGAAGCAGGCTCAGCATGACCTGTATGGCGGCGACTTGGAATTATGGGAAAAATGTTGGGTTGACGATCTGCGCGAGCTGCGGGTGTTACGCGAGAGGTATACAGGCGTTGTATTGTCTGAAGCTATGATAAAGGTTTCGGGAGTCCTTAACCGGCTGGCGAGTGAAAAGGGCATGAAGGTCATCATGCCTGAGCGATTGGCCACTGTTTGCCAGACTTGGTCTGAGGGTGAACGAGACGCGGCCAAAGCTTTTTTTTCACATCCCGTGTACTCGGCAGGCAACCTGCGAGCGGTGCGTGAAGGCCTGTTAGAAAATGGATCAATGCTGCCGTCGACTTTGGTGGACTTGATGGAGAATCTTCGAACGAAGCTTGCCGAGGATTGGCCATTGGTCTGGCATGCTCTAGGTGACACTAGCCGCGCTCGCCAGCACTGGGAAGCAGGTTTGCGGTATGTCGCAGATCACCATCAACGGCTGGCTATTCATCATCATCTACTCTTGTTAGCTTTACCTGATGTGAACCAGACTCTTGTTTGGTCCGAAGCGGCAGTCCGTTCCTGGGCCTCACTTTTTGGTAGTGATGCACGCCTTGAGCACAGCTACTGGCGAGAAATGTGTGCCTGCGCGGACGAACAAACAGTAGTCCAGATGACAAAGAGAATGCATGAGTTTGTTTTGACTACTCTTACGCAGCCTGCGTCCCTTGGTGCCAGTCCGACTCAAGGGTTAGTCCATCGCGACATGATTATCGACGAAATCTGTGGGTTGGCGCCGGCCAAAATGAAACGCTCCTCCTCTGTTTTGAGGTTCGAGGCGGACGTGGCTGCCGCGCAACACATCGAACGTCTATCGACACGCGGACTGGGAACCAAATATCCCCTGACCGGTGGCCTTAGATCGCTGTGCTATCTTGGTTTGATACCACAGCTAGTGCAATTCTACCGGGAGTTAGCAACGACGAAGGAGACTCAAGAAGACCTCTTCAAGTATCGCGTGCTTTACTCGTCACTTGGACGAGCGTGGTTTCTGCTGCATGACGAGGGTACTCTTGAGGAGATTTTGGAATGCCTTCAGGGGGTTGCATGTCCTTCATGTAGTCGCCTTCCGATTTTAACAGGAGAAGGTCCTTTATTCACAAACGGTGTCTACAAGGAATTGGGCTTGACATTGTGCCGTCCTGAGTGCCCACGCTGGGCAGTTGACAATCCTCTGCATTCGCAGCTCGATCCGACAGGAAGCTTGTTTATCGCAGATTGGCAAAGTCTAGTGCGTGCGGCGTTCCTGGAAATGGCAGCGCAAGAATTGAGTCGGTCAGACCAGGCAACGGAACGCGCATGTATTTTACTCCAGGCCGGCAGTCTTCCGCGCGGTCCATATGTTGATGATGAGCCCTCATGGCAACGCGTACACGCAATTGTGCTGGAGCGGGTACGTCTAGCCAAGAATCCGATCGATGAGCAGCGTCTGCAGGCATACCTGCCACTGCTCCGCTTGTTCAATGATTGGCGGATCGACGAGAATGTTCAAGAGTGCCTTGCTATGACTTTGTTTGTTCTAGCGGATAGTTGCTTTCGTCAGGAAGACTTTGAGTTGAGTCGGGTACGGGCATTTCTAACAGAGGCGCTGTTCTGGAAGCCCGATTTGCAGGTTGCACGCGAGTTGTTGGCTGCTGTCGCGATGGGCAGTGCGGAGGCGCTCGCTGAACTTGGGCAACTTGCTTTGGCCCGGGCCCATTTGCAGGAACTACGCCGCGAACTTGACCTGGCGCCTACACTGACGGACGAGCTTCAGCGCATTCGGAGGAAAGCCGACCTCTTGGAGACACGTTTGAACGCCGGCGAGCCGACAGCTGAGGAACTTCTTCGCAGGCTATTGCGCGAAGCCGGTTTGTCGCCGGACAATGACACCATTAGCTGAGGAGCTGTTCCATGATTCCGCGACTCTCGCACATATGGTGCCCAGGGCCTTATCCTTACGACCTGTTTGTTGGCACAAGTTTGTACCCCGGCGCGCCGCACTCCGCCGTGTGGGACGTTTCCGAAAAACTGCAGATCGAAGGCAAGCTGACTCCGGAAGTTCGGCTTGCCTGGGACGAACTGCGATGCCTGCCAAATCGATTGGCGATCGACTTTTTCCTCTATAATCCGCAGCTAGCGGACGACCCTCTCGTGCTTGCGCAGAAAGCGGTGCAACAGCTCGCTTCCGAGTCTCGGAGGACGGCATGAAGACGCCAGGAGACAATTCGCTGGTTATGGACCTATGGCTGACTACGCACATCGACGAGATACGCCGATCCGCAGAACAGCAGACTCGTGACGCATTGCTCACCCTAATCGAACTTGATGACTCGCTGGCTAAGATGTGTGGTGATGAGTCGTTTGAACAGTTACCACATGGCTGGAAAGATGCCCTGCTAATATTGCGACAAAAGGTAAAGCAATCATTGTCTGAGAAGGAAGTCCAACCCATAACGGCAGTGGGTCAGCGACTAGACCCTCGTCTTCACCATGTTGTGCAGACGAGGCATGGTCCGGAGCAAGCCGAAATCATTTTAGCCGAACAGCGTACCGGCTATTTTTGGCGGGACCAATTATTGCGTCCGGCAGAAGTGATTACCAGTACTGGCCCAGAGTCGCCGAACGACGGGCAAGCTTCAAGAGAACAAGCGTGACTAGCAATTGTTTTTGCAATTGCCGGCCAAGGAGATCTTTACATGGCTTCTGTAGGCATTGACCTGGGAACAACCAATTCGGTTGCTTCCCATGTTGTCGGCGGAAAACCAGTTGTGATCCCTAATCGTGATGGCGAGGATTTGACGCCGTCGGTTGTGAGTTTTCGCCCGGATAGCCGGGGTGGTGAATATCTCGTGGGCGTGCAGGCGGCACGTTTTGCTTCACAAGCACCTCAGGACACTATTTTTTCAATCAAACGGCTCATGGGCCTGAATTTCGATGATCTCAATGTGCAGGCCGTCCGTAAGAACGTCCCTTATACGATTTGTCGCTCGGATATGCCCGAAAAGGACGCGAGCGCTCAGGTTTTGATTGCCGGCAAACAGCATACGCCAATTGATATCTCGCGCATGATTCTCGAACGTATCCGTGACGACTGCAGTCAGAAACTCGGTCAGTCAGTTGATGCAGCCACTGTTACAGTTCCAGCGTATTTCCAGGAATGTCAAAAAAACGCGACACGCGAGGCTGCCGAAGTTGCGGGTCTACGGCTGGGCCCACTCTTGGCAGAGCCTGTGGCTGCTGCACTGGCGTTTGTGAGCGGCGATACGGGAGACTTTCATCGCCTGCTCGTCTTTGACCTCGGCGGTGGTACATTCGATGTCTCTCTGGTTCAGATTGCCGGTTCCGCCAGTCAGCTTGACGAAAAAAACATTCAAGTACTCGAATTCGCGGGTGACATGTGGCTGGGAGGCGATGATTTTGATCAATTAATTGCAAATCGCATCTACGTCTGGTTGCAAGAGAAATACCAATGGGACGGCCGCCACGATCCCCAGATTCGCCGTAAGATCAAGACACTCGCGGAAAACGCCAAGAAGGCCCTAACTGATCATGATAGGCATCAAATCCTTGAACCATTCTTGACGCGTCTGCCGGATAAAGGACAAGTTAGCATCAATCTGTCATTGTCGCGAGCGGAATTCGAATGCGATATTCAGCCCAAGGTTGAGCACGCTATGTCGTTAGTGGAAGAAGTATTGCACCGTCTCAGTCTTGATACCAGTAAACTCAATGGCGTCCTGTTAGTTGGTGGATCCACGCTAGTCCCCCTAGTGAGGCGAACACTCCAAACCCGCTTCGGGCTTTCCAAAGTCCGCTACGACATCAATCCCATGCTGTGCGTCGCACATGGCGCCGCATTGTGGAATCAGCGATTCCCACTCGATCAGACGGGACGCGTTGTACTCGCGCGGTCCGACAAGACCGGCATTCCTGTTCCGATGAACCTGGGCGTCGAGATCTATCGTGACGGCAATCCGCACGCCTTCGAAACTATTATCCCGCACGGCACCGTATTCCAAAAGAGATTCAAGCACCCGAAGCAGTTTCGCCCTACTGTGGAAAATCAGGGCGAGATCCGTGTGCCTGTTTTCCAGGGCACCAGTGAAATGACGACCTACAACGCGTGCCAAGGAATCATTGACTTTCAGCTGCCGCAGGGTATTCCGGGTAATACGCCCGTGGAAATCGCATTTGAGATCGATCACCACGGAACACTCAAGGTGGAGATCGAAGTAGTTGGCTATCCTTTCCGCAAAGAAACAGTCCTTCAACGTAACCAGGTCTTTCTGACCTCAGAACAGCAAGAAAAACTGAAGGAATGGCGCGATCGCCTTGAAAACCAAATTCCGGTCGCAGAAGGATTCGTAAGGCAGTATCAAAATTTCCTCACAAGAGATCAGCTGAACAAGATCCAGGAACTCATTGGCAAAGCCCGCGAGGCAATCGTCGCTCATGATCCTGAAAATGGGACAGTTCTGGCCAAGGCTTTACACCTTGCCCTTATCAGTTCGGGAACAGCTAGCGTGTTGCTATTGGCGGAGCGCGCGCGCGAAATCGCCGACGGGAAAACCGCCGAGTTCATCGCGACATCGATCGAAACAGTCAAACAGGCTCACACTAAAGGGGATCCCAAGCTGCAACAATTGTCCGACCTGCTGAAACAGGCCGTCCATCAAGTATTAGCGGGCGGTGGTACGAGAGGTCGTGGACCGGGGATTGGTCAACTAACGCTGGGAGCTAAGATATGAACGCTACTCCCACTCTGGGCCTGAGTATTGGTCATCCCAACCTGAGTTCAGCCTATTGGGATCCGAAAGTCCCGGCCGAACGGATGCAAACATTCCGTTGGTCATTGCCCGAACCACACGTCTTCGGAAAACCAACATCTCATGCACTCTTGCCGATGACCTTCTCCAATGCGTGCCCAATCCAGAAGGATCAGCTCAATTGGCTCGGCAGCATTCTGTCTAGCCTTCGCAATCAATGGCTGCCGATGCTTCCACAATCAGATGGCTGCCCGTGCATCTTGACTATTCCAGGGCACATCACCGCCTCTGATCGCAGCCAGTGTCGCGATTTGGTGCGAAGTGCTGGCTGGAACGTAACACACGTGGTCGACCACGAAACAGGAATAGTCCGATTCTTGATGGGTGGCTCCGATTGTCCCCTGATATCTTTAGTAGTCGCAATCGATTTCGACGGTCTGAACTTCTCTTTGATCACAATCATTCAAGGCGCCGCGCGTGTTCTTGCGAAACTGCGGCTGAATGTTCTCAGCGCGCGCCTGGTTGATGAGGTAATTGTAGCTAAGGCATGCACAAAGCGTGGGCTTCGCTCAATCCCCAGAAGGAGCAACTGGAGTGCATTGTGGATGGATGCCTACAAGTTCCGGCAACAACTTGATACCGGCTCGGCGGCTGCATTAGAGCTGTCGGCGTCAAGCTGGGAAACAGCAGAGTCCATTATCGTCTCGATTAATCGCGAAGAGCTATGGCCTCACCTAGAGCAAGACGCGGAGTCTTGTGTAAAAGCGGCCGTCGAATTGCTAGACGCGATGGGCGTGAAATCAGACGACCTGGCTTCTGTCATTTTGGCGGGCGGCAGCGTATTAGCCTGGCCTCAATTTCAGGAACGATTCCATGCAACGTTGAAGCGTCCCATCACGAATGCCCCTGACCATTGGTCGGCCATGGGTGCGGCAATGTTGGCTGCGGAGCCCACAAATATACAAACCGATTCTGTCGATGCCCTCAACTCTTCGTGGGCAACCGCTTGGCAGAAGAAGAACTCCTGGGCAGAAGAGCATCCGTTGCCACTTGATTCGAATGCGACCGGGGATTCAACAACATTCCAACCGCGGACCATGCAGGAATGCGCGGTAATGCTCGATGCAGTCTGGTCATGCCTCGGTCGCCTAAAAGATGAGAAACCGGAGCAAATTCAGGGCTTCTTGCGGAACGTTCAGCGCAAGATTGAGGCTCTAAGCCAGCAAATGATTGTGAAGAGTTCTAATAACGATGCAACTCATCCACAGTTGGCTCGGGCCACTCAGGCGCTCAGAGAAGGTCGCCTCGACGAAGCAGTCCAACTTTCGCACTTGGCGAGTGAGACGGCAACGAAAGACGCAGGGCTATTCCGCGCGATGATCAATATTCACGTTGATGCGGCGCGTCAGACAAAGAAGATCGAACAGGCATTGCAATGGTTGGAGTGCGCGTGCGATCATGATCAGTCCGATCCCGCCGTTCATCAAATGCTGGCAGATAACTATCGGCTACAAGCCCAAGCCTTTGCAGCGACCGGCAATCTGCAGGCAGCTATCAATAACGCCGAACGTAGCCTAACTCACGATCCGTTGAACGAAGAAACCCGTCGCCTGCTTACATACTGGCAGAGCCGGCTCACTCAACCGGTCATCTAGTTTTGATTTTGGGTTTCACTCGATCTCTCGAATCGCAGCTCCTTGTCAATCATGTCGAATTCTCACGCCCACCGCTTTCCATTCGCTAGGCGCTACTTGGGAAAGTTCATCGGAAAGAAGTTGCATATCGCGATAAGCGGCATACGCATCGATTTCAGCGCGGCCGCTCTGGATCCGTTGTCGCCATGTTTCCGGGAGCAAAGTGTTAGGGCTACGGGATAAGATTGCCACTGCTTCATCCGTTCCAGCCGGAGGAGTGAGGAGAAGTGTGAATTCTTTGACTTCATTTGGACCAAGCAATGAATTCGCGGATTGCGCATTTGGATAAAGGATTGTCGCTTTTCCCGAGCTGCCGAGGTTAAGGAGGGTCAGAAATCCTCCTGAAGCCGATCGAAATCGAAGCTTAACTTTGCTTCTCGAAGGAACATTGAGCAATGGGACATGGTGGATCTCCACTCCCTGAGTTGGCTTGGCTGCGTCTGTAAATGTAACGGGTTGAAACTCACTTCCTGGTGTTGCTAACCAAGTCTCAACTTTAAGCTCAGGGGCGCCGAGCCTACCTGCCGCACTGACTGTGTCCAGGAACATTCCCGACAATGCTTGTATTCCCTCACCGCGTAATCCGTCGTTGAATTCGATCAATGACAATCGTCGAGCCGGTTGAGGGTTCAAACCATGCCGAATCACCTGACAAACTCCAACAGGAATTCCCGCCAAGTTCGGATCAGGATCCGGCAGGCCGACCTCCGCAGCTCGAAGCGATTCATTTATGGATTTAGCGCGAAATGGTGCCTTTGTGGTAATAAGGTAGTAAAGCGAAGCAGCAAGGGCAAAGACATCACTTGTCTTTCCGGATTCGCCTTGAGCTAGCTCTGGTGCCATGAATCCAACGGTCCCGCACAATCCTCGTGCTTCAGTGACCTTCGCGGCGATACCGAAATCAGCCAAGAGGGCCTCATCTGCATCATCATCCCATAGCATATTGTCAGGCTTAATGTCGCGGTGAATAATGTTCTTGGAATGCACTTCGACCAAAGTCTCACCAATGTCGGCGACATAGCGTTGCGCATGGCTCCAGTGTAGCGGCCCAAATCTCTTTACACCGTCCGCAAGCGAGCCGCCTGCCACGTACTCCATTATGAGGAAACACTCCTCGGCAATTTCTTCCCAACCATAAATTTGTACAAGATGACGACGCGCACGACGGCTTTCTGCAAGTTGTGCCAACTGGCGAGCCTCTAGTTTTAGGCTTTCCAAACCGGCGGGCTGAAAAGTGTCCTTTCGCAACATCTTCACTGCAACATGCCGATTTAAGTGAATATCCTGGGTCAGCCAAACTTCACCAAAACCTCCTCGTCCCAACGGCCGGATGAAGTGGTACTTGTCGGGCACTGGCTGACGCAACGGTGAGGGAATGAAGGCCTCTTCCTTCTTCACTTGTAGCAGCTCGCGTTCCAAATGCTGAAGATGGGACCGGCATTGAGGGCACGTGTTAAGATGAGCTTGGGACGCCGTGTCTTTCTCCTCGCCTGTGAGAAGGGCCCACAAAACCGTTTCAGGTAAACAATCGGCTAATCCCATCTTGTCATCCACCCTTCGCTTTCGGATCGTCACCGAATGCAAGACCTGCTACTTCTGCTTCTTTGCGGAGGCGGCGCAGCACCGACCACGCTTTATTGGCGATCGAGTCTAGCGGTTGCCCCGTCAATGCACTCACTTCCTTCGCACGATATTTCTCTAAAAAATACAACCGAAAAACGAGAAGGTCGTCCTGACTCAGGTCAGGCTGGATACGCTGAAGGCACTGCTGAAGGATGTGCCTGTCATGGGCGTCGTTCCAGCGCTTTTCTAGCACGTCCCCTTTGTCAGGCTGATCGCTTTCCTGAATAGATACGTAGCGTGGACGGCGTTTTTTTTTGCGAAACCAATCTCGAATGACATTATGAAGAATTGTGTAAAGGTAGTCTCGAAATCGACCTTTCTTACGGTTGTATTTAAAAATTTGCAGTAACTTTTTTAAGATAA
>JACXTT010011837.1_pt1 | contig 11630 bp, 8 predicted proteins | sample 9270951 | NCBI WGS metagenome assembly JACXTT01 (sample SAMN15532306, study PRJNA645909) | rock metagenome | isolation source: weathered quartz diorite | place: Puerto Rico | collected 2017-06-21 | reverse complement strand
GCGTGGCTGTCGACCAGCAGCACGTCGCGTCCGGCGCGGGCCAGCGCGGCGCCGGTGGTGCCGCCGATCGCGCCGGCCCCGTAGATCGTGATCAGCATGCGCCCTCAAGTACCATACGCTCCGAGGGTCGTCAACGAACGCGCGGCCCTCCTTGACCGGGAGACGGAGGCAGCGCAAGATGCCCGCCATGCCGCACCCCCCGCTGGCGGGCCGAGCCCAGACCGTGCTCGGCGCCATCGACGGCTCGGCGATGGGCATCACGCTTCCCCACGAGCACCTGCTGATCGACTTCGCGGTCATGTTCAAGGAGCCCGTGACGGGCAGCGAGCGCGGGCTCGCCCGCCAGCCGGTGGGCCTCGCCAACCTCGGCTGGGTGCGGCAGCACTTCAGCTCGAATCTCGACAACCTGCAGCTCCTCGACGAGGCGGTGGCGCGCGACGAGGCGCTGCTCTTCAAGCACGCGGGCGGCCAGACCTTCGTGGACCCCACGAACCGCGGCCTCGCCCGGGATCCCCTCGCGCTGGCCCGGGTGGCCCGGGCCACCGGGCTCAACATCATCATGGGCTCGGGCTACTACGTCTCGGCCGCGCACCCGCCCGACATGGACGCGAGGACGGCCGACGACATCACGCGCGAGATCGTGACCGACCTGGTGGTGGGCGTGGGCGACACCGGGATCCGCGCCGGCTTCATCGGAGAGATCGGCACCACGTGGCCCTGGACCGACAACGAGAAGAAGGTCGTGCGGGCCGCGGTGGCGGCCCAGCGCGAGACCGGCGCGGCGCTGATGATCCACCCCGGGCGCCACGAGCGCCTGCCGCTCGAGATCGTCCGCTTCATCCGGGCCGCGGGCGCCGACCTCGGCCGCACCATCATGTGCCACGTGGAGCGCACGATCGCGGATCCAGGGGTGCTGCTGGAGCTGGCCGCGACCGGCGTGTTCCTCGAGTACGATCTCTTCGGCCTCGAGACCTCGTACTATCCCTACAATCCCGCCTTCGACATGCCCAACGACGGCGAGCGCATGCGCCAGATCCTGTTTCTGATCGAGCGTGGCCACCTCGGCCAGATCCTGATGTCGCACGACATCGCCTACAAGCACTTGCTCACCCGGTGGGGCGGCTCCGGCTACCACCACCTCCTGGTCAACGTGATCCCGCGCCTTCGCGCCAAGGGCGCCGACGACAAGATCATCGAGACGCTGCTGGTCGAGAACCCCCGGCGCGCCTTCGTCTACACCTGAGCCCGGTCGAGTGGAGAGCTAGCGATGCGGAGACTCGATCGCCTGGTGGGCCTGGTCCTGGTCACCCTCCCGGTCCTGACCGCCCTCCTCCTCGGTCCCGCGGACCGAGCGGACGCCCAGACACCGGCCGGCGACGTCTCCGTCTCCTTTCACGTGACGCTCGCCCCAAGCTGGTTCGATCCGTCCACGGCCCCTCCGCAGATCACGCCGTTCGGCGTCCTCTACGCCATCCACGATGCGCTGGTGCGCCCGCTGCCCGGCCAGAAGATGGGGCCGAGCCTGGCCGAGTCGTGGACCGAGAGCCCGGACGGGCTCGTCTACGAGTTCAAGCTGCGGCGTGGGCTCAAGTTCCACAACGGCGACCCGCTCACCACCGACGACGTCAGGTGGAGCTTCGAGCGCTACCAGGGGGCGGGGGCGCGGGAGCTGCGGGCGCGCGTCCGCCAGGTCGAGGTCGTCGACCCGATCGTCATCCGCTTTCACCTGAGAGAGCCATGGCCCGACTTCATGACGTTCTATGGGACCAGCGCCAGCGCGTCCGGCCTCGTGCTGCCCCGGAAGTACGTCGAGCAGGTCGGGGCCGACGGGTTCCGCCAGCGGCCGGTCGGCGCCGGCCCGTACAAGTTCGTGAGCCAGCGACCGGGCGTCGACGTGACCCTGGAGGCGTTCCCCGGCTACTGGCGGCACACCCCGTACGTCAAGCGCCTGACCCTCAAGAGCGTGCCGGACTCCACCACGCGCCTGGCCATGCTCAAGAGCGGCGAGACCGACTTCGCCTTGATCCTGGACGGGCCGGAGGCGGAGGCGGTGACCAAGGACGCGCGGCTGCAGCTCGTGGACACGCGGCACGCCTCGATCTTCTGGGTCGAGTTCCCGGACCAGTGGGATCCCAAGTCCCCCTGGAGCGACAAGCGCTTGCGCCAGGCGGTCAACTACGCGCTCGACCGCAAGACGACCAACGAGGCGGCCTGTCTCGGCTACTGCCCGCCCGCGGGCGTCATCGTCCCGCGCGTGATGGACTTCGCGCTGCAAGTCCCCCCGCACCCCTACGACCCCCAGAAGGCCAGGCAGCTCCTCGCGGAGGCCGGCTTCCCGAAGGGTCTCGACGCCGGCGACTTCGCGGCGATCCCGGGCTTTGCCACCGTGGCCGACGCCGTACTCAACAACCTGAACGCGGTCGGCATCCGGATGCGGATGCGCCCGATGGAGCGGGCCACCTTCTACGCGGCGTGGCAGGAGAAGAAGCTGCGCGGGCTGTTCCTGGTCGCGGTGGGTAACTCCGGCAACGCGGCCAGTCGCGCGGAGGCGTTCATGTACTCGAAGGGTGCCTCGGCGTACGGTGGCTATCCGGATCTCGACGAGCTGTTCCTGCAGCAGGCGCGCGAGCGGGATCGGGCCAAGCGCGAGGCCCTGCTCCACCGGATCCAGCAGCTCACGATCGACCGGGTGATGTTCGCCCCGCTCATGGACTTGCGGGGGCTGAACGGCATCGGCCCGAGGGTGGCCGAGCACACCATCAACTCGATCCCGATCTACCCCTTCCCGGCCTACGAGGACGTGCGGCTCAAGGCCCAGTGACCAGGAGACCACTCATGAAGAGACTCATCGCCGGCGCGACCCTGCTCGTCTCCCTCCTTGCGACGTCGCTGGCCTGGGCCCAGGCGCTTCCCACCGCCACTCCCGAATCGGTCGGGCTCTCGTCGCAGAAGCTCGCGCGGGTGACCGAGCTCGTGAAAGCCGAGATCGCCAAGGGCCGGTACCCGGGCGCGGTGGCCCTGGTGGCCCGCCGCGGCAAGGTCGCCTACTTCGAGGCGCTCGGCCAGCGGGACCCGCAGGCCGGCGCGCCGATGACGAAGGACGCGATCTTCCGGCTCTACTCGATGACCAAGCCCTTCACGTCGGTCGCGGCCATGATGCTGGTCGAGGACGGGCGCATCCTGCTGAACGATCCCGTCTCGAAGCATCTTCCCAAGCTCAAGGGCCTCCAGGTGAGCGTGCCGCAGGTCGATCCCCAGACCGGCAAGGTGAGCTACGCGCTCGTGCCGGCCGAGCGCGAGATGACCATCCAGGACCTGCTCCGTCACACCTCGGGGCTGGTCTACGGTGTGTTCACCAGTCACCTCGGGGTGAAGGAGGCCTACGCCAAGGAAGGCGTGAACTGGAACGGGGTCACGCCCGCCGAGCAGATCGAGCGCCTCTCACGGGTGCCGCTCGCCCACCAGCCGGGGAGGGCGTGGGAGTACAGCCTCTCCACCGACGTGCTGGGGCGCGTGATCGAGGCGGTGACCGGCGCGCCGCTCGGGCAGTTCTTCCAGGAGCGGATCTTCGGCCCGCTCAAGATGACCGACACCGCCTTCCTCGTGCCGAACGGCAAGGCCGCGCGCCTGGCGCAGCCCTTCGCCAAGGACCCGGTCTCGGGCGATCCGGTCGTGCTCCTCGACGTCACGGCGCCCCAGAAGAACGACGCGGGCGGCGCCGGCAGCGCAGGCACCACGCTCGACTACGCGCGCTTCTCGCAGATGCTGCTCAACGGCGGCCAGCTCGACCGCGTGCGCCTCCTCGGGCGCGCCACCGTGGCCCAGATGTCCTCGGATCACCTCGGTACCGACATCCCGGTGGCCTCCCCGATCCTCGTGCGCGGCTACGGGTTCGGGCTGGGCTTCGCAGTCCGCAAGGAGACGGGCCTCAACTGGGTGACCGGGTCGGCCGGTGAGTATCGCTGGGGCGGCGCGGGCGGCACCGCGTTTTGGGTGGACCCGAAGGAGCAGATGGTGGTGGTGTGGATGACCCAGGGACAGCCCGGCCCCCGGCGGGGCGAGGACCGGGACCTCTTCCGCCAGCTCGTGCAGGCCGCGATCGTCGACTGAAGGCGGCCGGCTAGCCGACACTCACCGAGCGGAGCGGCGGGCGCGGCACCGGGATCGGCTCGCCCCGGCGCACGCGCTCCTCCAGGAGCCGCGCGCGCTCACGCTCGAGCCGCTCGATGGCCTCGACCGCGGAGTCCGCCTCCGCGACGCAGCCGGGCAGCTCCGGGTACGCGGCCCGGCGCCTCCAGCGCCCCTCGCGCTCGATCGACTCCACCACGAGCAGGTAGGGCACCGCCTGGAAGTACGCCAAATCGGACGCGGACTCGTCCATCAGACGAACGGCACCCAGGCGATCGGCACACCCGCGTCGGACTGGCGCGCCTTCTCGGTGGCGGTGAGCCAGCTCTCGCCCTCCGCGAGGAGCGCCGAGGCGGGCCGCACGCGGTAGAGCTTCGCGTCGTCCACGTTGGCGGGCACCGTGCCCTGATCGCGGAGGGCCCGCGCCGCGTCGATGAGCCGCTTGCGGGCGAGGATCACCATTGCGTCGGTGGTGCCCAGGTGCTCCTGGGTCCGGTCGTAGATCGGGCCCATGGTCTCGGTCATCGCGCGATCCTGCAGGTTGCCCAGGAACGGGATGCCCAGGTTCAGCTCGGTGCGCTGCAGCTCGTAGTCGACGAGATAGTCGTTGTGCAGATTCGCCCGGGTGTAGTGGCGGCTCCGCGGATCGCTCCCCGCCTCGAGGTAGCCGCCCCACGCCGCGAACGGATCACGCACCTGCCGGCACTCCGCCTCGGTCACCGGCCGGTCCAGCCGGCCGCGCATCACGAACTGGAGGTTGTGGTGGTCGTCGAGCGGCACCCACGCGCGCGCCGAGACCACGTGCGGGTCGCTCGCCGCGATCATCGTGTAAAAGGGCAGGATGAACTGGGTGATGCGGTGCCAGTAGAGCCCCTCGGTGTCGGAGCGCCGGCGCGCCGAGTAGCACACGCCGTAGTCCGTGGGCAGCACCTCGAGCCGCGGGCGCCTGTCCTGGTGATAGGTCCCGCGCTGGGCGCCGTCGGGCCGGCGCTTGCCGTGTACCCAGTCGATGTGCGCGGAGTCGATGTCGCCCTCGAGCGCCTGCATCCAGTTGCACTCCTCGAGCATCATGAGCGGCGGGTAGACCTGCTCGGCGGGCAGCGTGTTGATCTCGAACGGCGGCAGCGGCGGCGGGGCCTGCCGCGGGCCCAGGTAGACCCAGATCACCCCGTTCACGTCCTGGCACGGATAGGCCCGCGCGCGCACCTTCTCCTTGAACGTGCTCTCCTCGGGCTCGCTCGGCATGTCCACGCACCGCCCGGTCACGTCGAACTTCCAGCCGTGGTAGGCGCAGCGCAGCCCGCATTCCTCGTTGCGGCCGAAGAACAGCGCGGCGCCGCGGTGCGGGCAGTTGGCGGCGAGCATCCCCACCTTCCCGTCGGTGTCGCGAAAGGCGACCAGGTCCTCGCCGAGCAGCCGCACCTTCTTCGGCGGGCAGTCGGGAGCCGGCAGCTCCGACGACGGCAGGCCCGGCATCCAGTACTGGCGAAGTAGCTCGCCCATCGGGGTGCCGCGACCCACCCGGCACAGGAGCTCGTTGTCCTCTCTCGAAAGCATCGTGACCTCCTCTTCCCTACTCCCACACCGCGAAGGCCATGCCCACGCCCGTCCCCGCCTCGGAGCGATAGGAGGGCACGTAGTCGATGAGGCGCATCTCGAGGCCCTCGAGGGCCCCGGCGGCCGCGATCCAGTTGCGGATCTCGGAGCTGCCCGAGTCGAGCTGGTCCAGCGGCAGCGCGGCCACCGCGTCGGCGTCCCGCTTGGCCAGGATCTCGAGCACGTGGCGGTCCAGCGCCTCGTCGACCACGAAGTGGCTGAGGCCGCCGGAGGCGAGGATCGCCACCCGCCGCGGCTCCCCCCAGCCCTCGACCACCCGCCGGATCGCGCGCCCGAGCTGGTAGCAGCGCCGCGGCGTAGGCTGGTTCGGCGGGAAGTACGTGTTGAGCAGCACCGGCACGATCGGCACCACCCGCTCGCCCATGAGCCGCTGGTGGACGAAGCTCCACGCGTGCCCGAGCGGGGCGTGCCGCGGCTGCACCCGCACGTGGGCCACGTCGAACTCGTGCTCGCGGGTGAGCGCCTCGATCAGGCGCCGGCCGAGAGCCGCGTCCACCGGGAACGCGCGATTGGTCCCGTCGCCGTAGTAGCCCCAGTACGCGCGCCGCAGCGAGGGCGCCATGCGCTCCACCGGGGGCGGCAGGCTCTCGACGGTCCCGCCCCAGTACACGCACACCGCGGGCTGGCTGTCGGCGCTGAACCACTCGGCCTGGTCGTCGCCGATCACGATCACGGTGTCGGGCGCGGCCTCGGCCAGCGCTTCGCTCAATCGGGCGAGCGCGGCCTGGTTGGCCTCGTGGCGGGCCCGGGTCACGTCGGGAGCCAGCTCGCGCCCGATCCAGGACGCCTTGGCGCGGACCAGCGCCTCGAAGTCGGGCACGCGGGCGCGGTCACGCTCCACGTGCCCGGCGAACCCCTCGTGGGGCGTGCTCAGCATGGGGCTGTGTGAGCTGCCGATGCCGAGGATGATCTCTGCCATGGCTGTCCTCGCGGCCGGACGAAACCGGGTTCACCGCACCGCGTGCCGATGGTACACTCGCGCGCCCGCCTGGGAAAGTCCGCCGCGCGGGACATCGTCTGCCGAGAGGGGGGGGTGGAATGGAGCGCGACGGCTCGGTCGTCCGGTTCCGCGAGGACGGCGCGCAGGTGACGGTCGCGGTGCTGAGCCCGCGCATCGTGCGGATCACGCTGGAGACCGGCGGCCCGCGGACCGCGCCGTCCTACGTCGTGGATCGCGAGTGGGCGCCGGCGCCGTTCGAGCTCGTCACGGGCGACCCCTCACGCATCGTCACGGAGGCGCTCCAGGTCGAGGTCGCCACCGCCCCGCTGCGGCTCGGCTTCCTCGACCCGCGCGGCGAGTGGCTGCTGCGCGAGCCCGCCGACGGCGGCATGTCGAGCGAGGCGGCGGACGGCGGACGGAGGAGGCTCCGCTCCACGCTCACCTTCTCGGGCGAGCAGCACTTCTACGGCCTCGGCCAGGGCGGCGGCGACCTCGACCGGCTCGGGGTGACCCGCCAGCTCTGGAACAGCCACCTCGGGCGCGGGCCCGGCTCGGACCTGGGGGTGCCGCTCCTGGTGTCGAGCCGCGGCTACGCGCTCTTCTGGGACAATCCCGGCGAGGCGGTGGTCACGGTCGGGCGCTCGGACAACGGGGTCCGCATCGTGTACGCCGCCGAGACCGGCGCGCTCACCTGGTACGTGCTGATGGGCGGCGACGTGCGCGGAGTGATGCGCGAGGTGTCGGAGCTCCTGGGCCGGGCCCCGATGCCGCCGCGCTGGGCTCTCGGCTTCCTCCAGTCCACGCGCCACTTCGAGGACACCGCCGAGCTGCGCCGCCTGCCGCGGACCATCCGCGAGAAGCGCATCCCGTGCGACGCGGTGATCTTCCTGTCGAGCTACGGCGACGCGCACGGCTGGAACCGCGGCGTCGGCCACCTGGAGTTCCAGCCCGCACTGTTCGCGGAGCCCGCGGCGCTGCTCGGGGAGATCCGGGCCCAGCACTTCGAGATCGTCACCCACGAGTACCCGGTGCTCCACTCGGACTCGCCGCTGTTCGACGAGGCCGGGGCGCGCGGCTACTTGCTGGAGGAAGGCTACGAGCGCGGGGCCACGGCCGGCGCCAACTACCGCCAGGGCCAGCGCTATATCGACTTCAGCAACGAGGCGGCGGCAGCCTGGTGGTGGGCCGCGCACCGCGAGCTCGTGCGGATGGGCGTGACCGGCTGGTGGCTCGACGGCGGCGAGGGCCCGCCCGCGGCGGCGACGCTCCGCCGGGGCGACGGCCGGCTGCTCCACAACATCTACGATCGGCTCCGCCACGAGGCTTTCGCGGCGGGCGAGGCCGCGGCCCGGCCCGATCAGCGCGTGTTCCTGCTCTGCCGCTCGGGGGCCGCGGGCATGCAGCGCTTCGGGGCCACCACGTGGACCGGCGACATCAACGACGACTTCCGCACCCTCGAGGCGCAGGTCCCGCTCGGGCTCAACACCGGGATGTCGGGCATCCCCTACTGGGGCACCGACGTGGGCGGCTTCTTCCACCCGATCCCGTTGACCGGCGAGCTCTACGCCCGCTGGTTCCAGCTCGGCTGCTTCAGCCCGATCTTCCGCTCCCACGGCTGGGTGTGGCGCGAGCACGTCCCCTGGGCCCACGGGCCGCGGGTGGAGGCGATCTGCCGCGAGTACGCCGAGCTGCGCTACCGCCTGCTCCCGTACACCTACTCGCTCGCCTGGCAGGCGCACACTCAGGGCCTCCCGCTCATGCGCCCGCTGGTGCTGGGCTACCCGGACGACCCACGAGTGTGGGCGCTCGGCCAGCAGTTCCTCTGGGGCGACGACCTGATGGTGGCGCCGGTCACCCGCGAGGGGGCCACCTCGTGGCCGGTCTACCTGCCGCCCGGCACCTGGTACGACTTCTGGACGGGCGCGCCCCACATCGGCCCCACCGCCATCACCGTCGAGGCGCCGCTCGAGCGCCTGCCACTCCTGGCGCGAGCGGGCTCGATCATTCCGATGGGCCCCGTGGTCCAGCACACCGGGGAGAGGCCGCTCGACGAGGTCACACTCCTGATCCATCCCCCGGTTGAGCCCGGGGCGACAGTGCGGTTCGAGCTCTACGAGGACGACGGCCGGTCCCAGGCCTACCGGAGCGGGCGGCACGCCCTGACCGCCATCGAGTGCACCAGGAGCCAGGACGGCCTAACCATCCGGATCGGCGAGCCGACTGGTGACCGATTGCAGGTGCCGGCCGGGCGCCGCTACGCGCTCGAGATCCGTGGCGGCTCCGTGGCGAGGACCGTGAGCGTGGCCGGAGACGGCGATCTCCCCCGGAGGGCCGGGCCCGAGGGCGTCGAGCCCGGCTGGTGGGTCGACGCGCTCGGCTTCACCCGGGTCCGCCTGCGCCCCGGAGCCGGCTCGACGACCGTCTCGATCAGGAGCTGACGTGTCCGGCCCGTCGCCGGAGCACTCGGAGACCTCTTCGTACGCGGTATTTCGAGAGTGGTCGGAACGAACTTCCCAAGGCGGGCGGCCGCGATTCCCGGCCTATGCCCGCCGATTCGCCGCGTCGGCTCGCGGCACGAACCGTGCGTAGCCACGAGCCACCGTGGCCAGGAAACCGAATCCCATCTGCGGCGTCTGCCTCAAGGTGATCCTGCCGGGCGAGGGACGGATGCGCCGCGGCTGGTCAGCGTCCACGCCGAGTGCGAGAAGCGCCCCCGCCGCGAGCGAGCCCGGCCGCCCGAGCACAAGTAGGCGGCCGGGTCCGCACGCCGCTAGCTGGTCTTGAAGTACCAGGTCTCGGTGTGGGCGACGTGCGGGTTGTCGCTCACCGCGCTGTTCCAGAGGCGCTCCGGGATGTTGCCCATGTTGGTCTTGATCACCCGCACGCCCTGCGAGGCGGGTGAGTTGGACACCACCGGGATCATCCACAATTCGTCCAGCGCGATCTTCCACACCTCCTTGGCGAGCTTGATCCGCTCCGGGTCCTTCACGCTGAACGACTTGCGGTACTTGTCCATGAGGTCCCGCATCCGCGGCGGCGGCGTCTTGCCCCGCTCGCCCGCGCTCGAGTACCAGGTGCCGTAGAGCGGCCCGAGCGGGATCCCGCCGTCGGCCGGAAAGATCCACGGGGTGTGGCCGTAGATGTTGTCGGCGCCCCACTGGGTCTCGAAGTAGATCTGGTGCTCGTTGGCCCGCAGGCGCGCGGTGGCGAGGCCGCGCTCCATCTCCTGCACCTCACCGCGGATGCCGATCTTCTTCCAGTGCTCGGCGATCATCTCCGCGATGCGGGTGAAGGGCAGGAAGCCCAGGTAGGTGGTGAGGGCCAGGCGCAGGCGGCCTCCGCCGTCGGCGCGCAGGCGATACCCCTCCCCGTCCTTCTTGGTGAGCCCGAGCTTGTCGAGCATCGCGTTGGCCTTCTTGACGTCGTAGCCCGCGTGCAGGGTCTTGTACTCCCTTCCCGGGAAGTAGAGCGTGCGCTCCCCCGGCGCGCCCGAGCCGGTCTGGCCCAGGCCGAGCACGAAGGTCTCGTTGATCTGGGCGCGGTTGATGCCGTGGGAGAGCGCGATCCGGAACTCCCGACTGCTGAGCCACTTGGCGATCTCGGCGTCCTTCTCGTAGGTCTGGTTGCAGAAGAGCCCCACGTCGGCGCCCTGGTCGGAGGGGTCGAGGTAGACCCGGTAGCCGCCCTTCTGCTGGTTCTCCAGGAACACGGGCAGCTTGCTGATGTCGATGTGCCGCGCCTGCGAGTCGTACTCGCCCGCGATGGCGCGCAGGTTGATCACTTCCAGATTCTCGCCGAGGGTCATCCGGACCCGGTCGATGTAGGGGAGCTGGTTGCCGTCGGTGTCCACCCACACGCTGTAGGGATTCCGCTCCAGCACCCAGGTCGGAGTCGTCAACGGAGACGTCGTCTTCCATGGCGTCACCACCGGCAGGTCCACGTTCCGGCAGGCGTCGTTGCGGTTCTTGAACAAGGCGACCCAGGAGTCGAACGTCAGCTCGGCCATCTTCTTGTTGAGCTCGTCCGCCGAGACGTATTTCGGGTGGAACTGCTTCATGTAGTGGGCGGGCGCGAAGCCGCCGAGGGCGTCGCGGCCGAAGCGCGCGTGGTGCCCGATGCCCCACACCGAGGCCAGCACCACCGGCAGCGCGTAGTACGGCTCCGGGGAGACGAAGCGGATCGTGCTCGCGTCCACCTTCTCGATCACGACCGGCTTGCCGTTGATCGTCATCACGGCGAGCGGCACCGGGACCAGCTCCTTGTTCAGGTAGACGTCCCGGTACCAGAAGATGAAATCGTCGGCGGAGAAGGGCTGCCCGTCGCTCCACCGCATCCCGCGGCGCAGGAGCAGCGTGGTGACCTTGCCGTCGGGGCTCACCTCCCAGCCGCGCGCGATGTTCGGCACGACCTTGGTGCCGGTGTAGTCGTAGTAGAGCAGCTTGTCGTTCTGGGCGACGCGATGCCCGTTGGAGGTGTCGAAGGGACCGGTGAAGCCACGGCGCCACGTGCCGCCGTACTTGCCGACCTCGCGCAGCGGCTTGATCACCAGCGGGTCCTGGCCGATCCGCTCCTGGACCGGCGGCAGCTTGCCGGCCTTCACCAGCTCGGCCAGGGCCGGGGCCTGCTTGAAGCTCTTCGGAAAGAGCGCCGGGTCCGTGATGACCTCGGGCCCCTCGAGCTTGCCGATCAGGTTGGCCCCCGGCTTGGCGCCCTGGGCAAACGCCCCCGGACCGAAGACGGCCGGGCCGTGGGTGGCCGCCGCCGCGGTCAGGAGCCCCAGTCGCAGCAGCGCCCGGCGCGACAGGCTCAGGGCTTCCGCGCTGGGAACGTTCTCCACTCCGTCGTGGTCGCTCATGAGGTTCTCCCCTCTTCTCTCTACGGTTCCCGTCACGTCCCGCCGAGGTAGGCCTTCTGGATCAGCGGGTTCTCGAGTAGCTCGGCGGCG
>JACXTT010011836.1_pt1 | contig 11630 bp, 12 predicted proteins | sample 9270951 | NCBI WGS metagenome assembly JACXTT01 (sample SAMN15532306, study PRJNA645909) | rock metagenome | isolation source: weathered quartz diorite | place: Puerto Rico | collected 2017-06-21 | reverse complement strand
ATCGTCCTCCCACACCGCGCGCTTTTCGACGATGGCGACGCGCTGGTCCAGGTCGCGAATCCCCTCCACGTCGACGCACAGCCCGAAACGGTCGAGCAGCTGCGGACGCAGCTCCCCTTCCTCGGGGTTCATCGTCCCCACCAGGATGAAGCGAGACGGATGCGAAAAGGAAACCCCCTCCCGCTCCACCGTGTTGATGCCCATCGCCGCCGAGTCGAGCAGCACGTCGACGATGTGGTCGTCCAGCAGGTTGACCTCGTCCACGTAAAGGATGTTGCGGTTGGCCTCGGCCAGCACGCCGGGCTCGAAGCGGCGCGACCCCTCTTTCAGCGCGGCCTCGAGGTCGATGGTGCCGACGACCCGGTCCTCGGAGGCATTGATCGGCAGCTCGACCACCCGCATCCGCCGGGTGGCTACCGGGAGTGCGCCGCCGGCGGCCCGTTCGCGGCAGTCGAGGCACCAGTCTTCCGGGTCGTCGGGATGGCATCCGAAGTGACAGCCCTCGACGACGTTCTGCTCCGGCAGCAGCCGCGCCAGCGCACGCACCGCGGTTGACTTTCCTGTTCCCTTTTCGCCCCTGATGAGCACGCCGCCGATGGTCGGATTGATGGCGTTGAGGACCAGGGCAAGCTTCATCTCGTCCTGTCCGACGATCGCGGTGAAGGGGTAGGAGTAGCGGTCGATGGCCATGCGCACCTAAATGTTACGGAGGAGCCGTCGGGCTCATGGGCAGACAACCTTGGCCGGGTCGAGGTTGAAGGTCCAGCCGTAGTAGGTCATCGCCAGCCTGTACCCGCTCGTCTCCTCAGGCTTGGTTGCGTGCTGGTTCTTGAAGTCGTCGCAGATGGCCGACTCGACCTGGCCTTCCGACGGGTTGAGGCCCAGGCCAAGCACGGTTGCGCGGACGCCGGCGTGGAACTTCCACGCCTGCACGTTGGGGGCGCCGCTCTTGCACAGCAAGGGCGTCGCGTTGCCGTCGGCGGTGATGGTGATCTGCGCCGAGCAGAGATTGGCCACCGGCAGGTCGGAGGCTGGCGCCAGCACCTGCGCCGGCACCGGGGTCTCGAGGCCGGGTGAGCCCGGCGTCGCGGTTGCGCTGGCCGTGACACTCGACGCCGGCGAGGGCGTGGGCGAGCTCGACGCCGTTTCCGAGGAAGAGCACGCGCTCAGGAAAACGAGAGCGAGGACGAGCCCGGCCCTACCTGCCGCGGCCGAGCTCCCGCTCCACAGCCGTTGCGATCTCGTCGCGGGAAAGGTCATAGAGCCCGTAATAATGCGCGCCCATCCGGTCGGCGAGATCCGCGCAGGCGTTGATCGCGTAGGTCTGGTACATCGGGGCCACCCGTGCGAGGTGCTGCACCGAGGGCAGGTGGCTGTAGTCGCGCGCCGAGTCGATCACCAGCGCGTCGATGTTCTCCGCGTCGATCAGCGCCGCAACCTTCTGCGCTTCGACCAGCGGCTCCTCCTTGAACATCGAGATGTTGCCGCGACCGTCGCTGATCAGCACCAGCAGGGGCCGGATGGTCGGGTCGCGAAGCAGCTCGGTCTTGACCACCTTGTAGCCGGCCATCAGTCCATGGGTCAGCGGCGTGGTGCCTCCTACGGACAGCCTTTCCAGCCGGCGCCGGGCGAGCGACACGCTGGACGTCGGCCGCATCACGACCTCGGCGGTGCGGTTCTTGAAGATGACCACCGCCACGCGGTCGCGCCGTACGTACGCGTCCTGCAGCAGCGAGAGGATCGCGCCCTTGGTCGCGGCCATCCGCTGCTCGGCATCCATGGAGGCCGATGCGTCGACCACGAACACGATCAGGTTGCCGACCTTGCGCTCGCGCACCTTCTGGCGCAGGTCCTGCCGCTCCAGCATCAGTCGTTCCCCGTGACGGCGCCCCCTTTCCTTCTGGAGCGGAGCGGCCGCCCGCACCGTGGCGTCGATCGCGAGGTCGTTGACCTTTTCTTTGGGCTCGGCGCGGACGTACCGCCCGCGGCGGTCGGGCGTCTGGCTGGCCGCCCGCTTGCCGCCCTGCTTGCGCAAACGGCGCTGTCGCGGCAGATCGATCCTGCGGAGGTTGAAGGTTTGCAGCGCCTCGGGCGCCGATTCGTGGCCGCTCGCCCCGCCCGTGGTGACCCCCGTGTCGCTGCCGGCCGACTGCTGCCCCGTGTCCGAGGCGCTGGCGCTTTGCTCGGCAGTCGCGTCGCTTGTCGCATCGTTGTCGGAGGCCTGTGGCTCGCCCGCCTCGGAGTCGGTCGGCTGCGAACCCTCCTGGTCTGCCCCGTGCTCCGGGGAGGTGGTCTCGTCCTGGTCGCGGCGCAGCGGCTGGCGGGCACGATGTGCCAGGGCGAGCGTCGCGGCGTCATAGATGTCCTCGCGCGACGGGGAGCTGTGGCGCCGGTAGGCGGCAAGTGCCCGTGCGGCGTGATCGATCACGACGTCGGCGCGGTGGCCGAGCACGTCCGCCTCGACGCAGATCGACGAGATGAGTCGCGCGTGGCCTGCCGTCAGCCGGACATCCTTCACCCGAGCGATCGCCTCGGCCAGCGCACGAGAGAGGTTGCTGTCGGCGGCGGCGAACTCGTTGGAGAACTCGTGATCGCCGCGCTTGAAGGCCGCGTCGCGTTCCGCGATGAGAACGCGCTCGTCCGGGTCGCGGATGCCTTCGACATCGACACACAAGCCGAAGCGGTCGAGGAGCTGCGGCCGCAGCTCCCCTTCCTCCGGGTTCATCGTGCCGACGAGGATGAAACGCGACGGATGGCTGTACGAGACGCCTTCGCGCTCGATCACGTTGACCCCCATGGCCGCCGCGTCGAGGAGGACGTCGACGAGGTGATCGTCGAGCAGGTTGACCTCGTCCACGTAAAGGATGTTGCGGTTGGCCTCCGCCAGCACGCCCGGCTCGAAACGCCGCGTGCCGGCGCGCAGGGCGGCCTCGAGGTCGATGGTGCCGACCACCCGGTCCTCCGAGGCGTTGATGGGGAGCTCGACGACGCGCATGCGGCGCTCGTGATGCGGAAGCGTGCCCGCGGCCTGGAGCCTGGCCCGGCAGTCGGCGCACAGCGCTTCCTGGTCCGACGGATCGCAGCCGAAGTGGCAGCCCTCGACGACGTCGTGCTCGGGCAGCAGCCGCGCGAGCGCGCGCACTGCCGTCGACTTGCCGGTGCCCTTCTCGCCCCGGATCAGCACGCCGCCGATCGTGGGCACGATCGCGTTCAGGATCAGGGCCAGCTTCATCGATTCCTGGCCGACGATCGCCGTGAATGGGTACGAGTGGCGGTCGAGGGTGATGCTCACGCTGAACCCAAGCTTAGGCCTGGGTCGGAACCAGCCCCTTCACCATGTCCTGCTCCTGGAGGAGCTCCTGGGTCGTCTTTTTGATCTTGTCCCAAGCATCGTCGTCATGTTTGAGGTCCGGCACCACCTCCCAGCGCTCGCCGTCCGATCGCACCGGGAACCCGAACTGCAGCCCCTCCGGCACGCTGTACTCGCCGTGGCTGACCACTGCCAGGGAGTGCCAGTCGCCCCATGGCGTCGGCGTGCGAATGCTGATCACGGAGTCGATCGCCGCGTTGGCCGCCGAAGCGGCAGACGAGGCCCCCCTCGCCTCGATCACCGCCGCGCCGCGCTTCTGAACAGTCTCGATGAACTTGCCCTTGAGCCAGCCGTGGTCGCTGATGACATCGAAAACCGGCAGCCCTGCGATGCGGCCGTTCCGTGCGTCGGGGTACTGAGTCGTCGAGTGGTTGCCCCAGATAGCAATGTTGGAGATCGCGGCGACCGGCGCCTTGGCCTTGTGCGCGAGTTGACTGCGGGCGCGGTTCTCGTCGAGCCTGGTCATCGCAAACCACCGCTCGGCCGGCATGTCCGGCGCGTTCATGCGGGCGATGTAACAGTTTGTATTGCACGGGTTGCCGACCACGAGGATCCTGACGTCACTCGCCGCGGTCTTCTGGATCGCCTTGCCCTGCGGGCCGAAGATGCCGCCGTTGACCGAGAGCAGGTCGCTGCGCTCCATGCCTTGCTTGCGCGGCACCGAACCGACGAGGATCGCCCAGTTGGCGCCTTCGAACGCCTCCTCGGTCTTGCTCGTCAGCTCCATGCCGGCCAGCATGGGGAAGGCGCAGTCGTCGAGCCCCATCGCGACGCCCTCGAGCGATTTCATCGCGGGCTCGATCTCGAGCATGCGCAGCACGATCGGCTGCTCGGCGCCGAACATCTGGCCGGAGGCGATGCGAAAAACCAGGGCGTAGCCGATCTGCCCGGCTGCGCCGGTGACCGTGACCTGGATGGGCACCCGCCCGCCGCTCATGTCACCGAAATGCTAGCGCCGGGGCTCTACGGGCCGCCGCTCAGCACTTTTGCAACGATCGGGTCGAATGTGCCGTAGACCATCCGGTCATGGAGGGCGTTTGGGGGCGCTGGCGAAGATCGCTGCCGTGACGGCTGCTCCAGCGACGAGTAGGACGATTCTCAGGACGCGGCGCCCCACACGTTCCAAACGCCGTCGCCCCGCGGTTCGTTACTGGAAGCCCTCCCCCTCAGGCTCGAAGAGCTGATCCTCCGCCAGCCGGCGCGCGAAGCAGAGAAAGCCGGTGTGCGCGACCATGCGGTGCGACGGGCGCGTGCTCCTCGCCCGCACCGTCCATCCCCGCTGCAGCAGCTCATACGCCTCCAGCATCCCGAAGCCCTTGATCTCGCGCAGGCAGTCGAAGAAGCGCTGCACCTGGCTGACGTTGGGGCAGTGGGCGAAGACGATCCCGCCCGGCCGCAGCGCTTCCTTCGCCGCCGGCATGGCCTGCCACGGTTCGGGCAGGTCGAGCAGGACGCGGTCGAAATCTCGCTCCTCGACGCCGAGGTAGACGTCCCCCAGCTTCAGCGTCAGGTTCGGCGGGATCGAGCCGGCCGTTTCCGCAATCGCCCGTGTCGCCGCCTCAAGGAACTCCTCGCGCGCCTCGTAGCTCACGACGGCGCCGTCCTGTCCAACCGCCCTCAGCGCGGCCAGGGTGAGCGCGCCGGTCCCCGTGCCGGCTTCCAGGACCCGCGCCCCCGGGTAGATGTCGGCGCCGACCAGGATGGCGCCCAGGTCCTTGGGGTAGATCGGCTGCGTCTGCCTACGCCGGCCCGTGACCTGCTCGGCGAACGTCGGCCGGACGGCCAGCAGGCGCGCGCCAAGCTGGGTCGTCACGACAACGCCTTCCGGCCGCCCGATCAGGTCGTCGTGCTGGATCAGGCCGGAATGGATCGAATGGCGTTCGCCTGCCTTCAGCCTGACGCGGTGCCGCCGGCCGACCTTGTCGACAAGGACAACCAGGTCACCGTCGGCCAGCGGGGTCACCCCGGCTTGTGGGCCCGGATCAGCGCGTGCCAGTACGCGTGCCACAGCTTGCCGTCCCTCCGCACCGGGCGAAGCTGCGTCCGCGCCTCGCCCTCTGCCGACTCGATGAGCTGCGCCAGCTCGGCGGCGAGTTGTGGGGCGACCGCCTGGTTGTTCATCCATTCTTCGTAGTTCCAGTCCAGCTCGCGGGCCTGCGCCATCTCAACCTCGAATCCGGCGCGCTCGAGCCCCGCCACCCACTCCTCGACGGTCAGCGACATGACATGCGAAGGATCGCGGCGCAATTCAACCTCGTGCAGCACATCTCGAGCGGGCAGAGGTGGGGCGCAGTCGACGAACGCCGCGTCGCGGTCCGGTTTGAGCACGCGGAAGGCCTCGGCGAGGAAGGCGCGGATGTCCGGAAAGTGATGAGGCGCGGCCCGCACGACGTAAACGTCGAACGTGTCGTCCTGGAAAGGCAGCTGCGCCGCGTCGCCGATCACCCAGTCGGTGTTGGGGATGTTGCGCTCGGCGGCGATCCGCCTCGCTTCGTTGAGCATCTCCCGGGTCAGGTCGACACCGACCACCCGCCGCACGTACGGGGCGATCGCGAACGCGGTGTTGCCGGTCCCGGTTGCCACATCGAGGGCGAGGTCACCCCGGCGCGGGCGCACCAGATCCAGGACCTCCTGCAGCCGCGCTGACGACGCGTGGAACGTGGACCGCGTGTAGTTCGCGGCCACACGAGAGAAGCTGTCGCGAACGTCAGCCACGTGGCTGACATTACGCTATGGGCGTGGCGCCGCCTGCCAACGCCAACGAGTTGGTCCAGCGGATCCACACCTCGCTGGCGGAAGCAGGCCTGCAGCCCGCAATGGTCAACATCGCCGGCTTCAACACGGTGGTCGGCGGCAGCTCCACCTTCAGGTGGCAGTGGATGGCGACCAAGCTGCACTGGTTCGTCTACGCCACCGTGATGGCGCCTGGCACCCGAGCCGAGGCGCTGGACCAGTACCTCGACGACGCGTGCCAGGACGCAATCAACCGCAAGGGTTTGATGCGAGGTGCGCAGTCGGGCGTCGCCGCGGTCACGGTGGTGGCCATCGACGGCGTGGCGCCCGAGGTCGAACGATGGGCGACCAAGCCTCACGGCCGCCGCTTTGCCGCCCTCACGTTTCCGGTCCTGGCCGAGGTTGGCGCCCGCAGGGTCGTCCGCCCCGAGCGGATGATGCTGGGCGGGATCTACACGGCCTTTCTGAAGGACCTGGTACGGAAGTACGTCGAGATCCCGATGGGCTGACGAGTTCGCGTGACAACCAAGGCAACCGCGCGCTGGACCGGCGACAAGGTCCACTTCGAGATCGAGTCAGGGTCCGGCCACAAAGCCGTGATCGATGAGGCGCCGATCTTCGGCGACGACGCGGCGATGCGGCCGACTGAGATGCTTCTCGGCGCTCTCGGCGCATGCACCGGGCTCAACGCGGTCCTCCTGCTGAAAAAATTCAGGCAGCCGCTCCGATCCCTCGAGGTCGAAGTCGAGGGTGAGCGCGACGAGGAGTGGCCGAAGGCGTTCAGCAAGATCCAGATCACCTTCCACTGCGGGTGGGAAGGCGACCTGGACAAGAAGATGGTGGAGCAGGCGATCGACATGGCCTGCAACCGCTACTGCCCCATCCACGCCACCCTGTCCCGGGGGGTGAAGATCGAGCACCGCCGCAAAGACTCCCACTAGCAGCGCCAGGCGGCTTTTCTCAACACCAACATAGAATTAACCCGTTCCCGCAAGCCAACTTGTCCTGGAGCAAGCCTTGCTCGACAGCTACGTACCGGTCTTGATCTTCGTCCTCATCGTCCTCGGGCTGATCGGAGCCTTGGTCACCCTCAGCTTCGTGCTCGGCCCCGCCAAGCCCCACCGGCGCAAGCTTGCCCCGTACGAGTCCGGCATCATCCCCGACACGCCGGCCGTCCGCCGGCTGTCGGTCCGCTTCTACCTGACGGCGATGCTGTTCATCATCTTCGACGTCGAGGCGGTCTTCTTCTATCCCTGGGCGGTGCTGCTCCGGCAGCTCAAGTGGTTCGGCCTGATCGAGATGCTCGTCTTCATCGGCATCCTGCTGGTCGCCCTCGCCCACATCTGGCGCAAGGGAGGCCTCGATTGGGAGTAGAGGCGCTTGCCGAGTCGCTGGGCAAAAACATCCTCACGACCACGCTCGGCAAGGTGGTCGGCTGGGGCCGCGGCAACTCGGTATGGCCTGCGCAGTTCGGCCTCGCGTGCTGCGCGATCGAGATGATCGCAACCGCGACCGCGGGCGTGGACATCGCGCGCTTCGGGTCCGAGGCCATGCGCGCCTCACCGCGCCAGTCGGACCTGATGATCGTGTCCGGCCGTGTGTCGCAGAAGATGGCGCCGATCCTGCGCACCATCTACGACCAGATGCCGGAACCAAAGTGGGTCATCTCGATGGGCGCGTGCGCTTCCACGGGCGGGGTCTTCAACAACTACGCGCTGCTGCAGGGCGTAGACAAGATCGTGCCCGTCGACGTGTACATCCCCGGCTGCCCGCCCCGGCCTGAGGACCTGTTGAACGCGCTGATGATCCTCCAGGAGAGGATCAAGGCGCAGGGGATCCTGCCCCCGCAGTGATGCAGGAGACGCTGATCGTCGAACGAGGCGTCAGCGCCGGCGACCCATGGGTCACGGTCGAGGCCTCCAACATCCGCGACGCCCTCTCGGCGCTGAAGGACGACGGGTACAGCCTCCTGGTCTTTCTGTCCTGTGTGGACCACCTCGCCGACTCCTCGCGCACCTGGCCCGCGCGCTATGAGGTCATCTACCAGCTCCGCAACCTCGAGTCGCGCGAGCAGCTTCGCGTCAGAGCCTTCATCGACGGCGAGCCGCCGCGCATCGACTCCGTGCACGACATCTTCCCGCCGGCCAACTGGGACGAGCGGGAGACCTACGACATGTTTGGAGTCGTGTTCACGGACCACCCCGACCTGACGCGGATCCTGATGCCGGACGACTGGGTCGGCCATCCGCTGCGCCGGGACTATCCCGTCGGCGGTGAGCCCGTCGAGTTCTCGGAAGAGCACGAGATGTGGCAGACCGCACCGGACAAGGCGTGACCGACACCACATCGGTCGGTCAGGGCATCACGGTCACCAAGTCCGGCGAAACGGGCGCCTTCGGCGGCGAGCTGCTCACCGTCAACTTCGGCCCGCACCATCCGTCGACGCATGGGGTTTTGCGCCTGATCGTCGACCTCGACGGCGAGCAGGTTCGCCGCCTGACTCCCGTGATCGGCTACCTGCACACCGGCATCGAGAAGCAGATGGAGGCGCTGCGCTGGCAGCAGGGTGTCACCGTGACCGACCGCCACGACTATCTCTCGCCGCCGATCAACAACCTCGCGTACGCCCTCGCGGTGGAGCGGCTGATGGGCGTGGACGTGCCGCCGCGCGCCAACGCCCTGCGCGTGATCATGTCCGAGCTCACGCGACTCTCCTCTCACCTGGTCTGGATGGGCACCAGCGGCCTCGAGCTCGGGGCCATGAGCATGCTCATGTACTGCTTCCGCGAGCGGGACACGATCCTCGACATGAACGAGGAGATCTCTGGTTTCCGCATGCACACCTCCTACATCCGGCCCGGCGGCGTGATGGCGGACGCAACGCCCCGCTTCCTCGAGATGCTGGATCGGTTCTGCCGCGAGATGCCGGGCCACGTCGACGAGTACGAAGACCTCCTGACCAACAACCCGATCTGGCGCTCGCGCACGATCGGGATCGGCCGCCTTTCGGCCGACGACGCGAAGGTCCTCGGCGCCACGGGCCCGATGCTTCGTGGCTCAGGCGTGGCGTGGGACCTCCGCAAGTCGATGCCATATTCGGGCTATGAGGACTACGACTTCGAGATCGCGACCTCGGACATGTGCGACTGCTACGGGCGTTACCTCGTGCGCATCAAGGAGATGCGCGAGGCGGTCAAGATCCTGCGCCAGGCGCTGGACCGGCTGCCGGACGGCCCCGTCAACGTCGACGACCGCAAGATGCTGCCTCCGCCTCGGGAGGAGCTCGAGACGTCGATGGAGGCGGTGATTCATCACTTCAAGCTCTTCACCGAGGGCTACTCGGTGCCCGCGGGCGACGTCTATGTCGCGGTCGAATCAGGCCGCGGCGAGAACGGCTGCTACGTCGCCAGCGACGGCACGCACAAGCCGCGCCGCGTGAAGTTTCGCTCCGCGTCGTTCGTCAACCTGCAGGCGCTCGAGCGGATGGCTCTGAACCACATGGTCGCCGACATGGTGGCGATCATCGGCACCGCCGACACCGTGCTCGGGGACTGCGACCGGTGAATTCACCACGAACTCAAAGGCAAAGCCGTGAGTTCGTGGGGACGGCTGAAAAAGGGGTCCTTTCCGCGCACGTGCTGCAAGAGATCAAAGAGCTCCCCGCGAAATATCCGCAACCGCGGTCCGCCGTGATGCCGGCGCTCGACCTTGCGCAGGAGGAGCTCGGCCACCTCACGCCCGAGGCGATGAGCGAGGTCGCGGCCGCGCTGGAGCTCGATCCCGGCTACGTGGAAGGCGTCGCGACCTTCTACTCGCTCTTTCACCTCGAGCCGATCGGCAAGCACCACTTCTACGTCTGCACGAACCTCAGCTGCATGCTGCGCGGCGCGGACGGAATCGTGGATCACGTCAAGCACGCGATCGGGGTGGCCCAGCCGGGGCAGGTCTCCGCGGACGGACTCTTCAGCTACGAGGAGGTGGAATGCCTCGGCGCCTGCGAGTTCGCGCCGATGATGCGCCTCGACCATCGGTTCCACTACGACCTGACACCAGAAAAGATCGACCAGGTGATCGCCGAGCGGCGTGACGGGAAAGTCGCCACCCCCCTCCCCGCCCCTCCCCAGAAAAGCGCCCTGCGCGCGCCCGGCGAGCCGGTGGGGAGGGTGGCCAGGCCACGGGCACCCAGGAAGAAGAAGGCGGAAAGCCCCACGAAACTGGAGCCTCCGGCGTGATTTCGCGGGGGACCGCAAACGATGCCTGAGCTGCGCGGCTCGTCTGGTGACCAGCCTCAGCACATCCTCACGCGATGGTTCGGCACGCCCGACCTGCACCGGCTCGAGGTCTATTCCTCCAGGCCAAAAGGCTACACCGCGCTGCACAAGGCGCTGCTGGAGATGGCGCCGGCCGACATCACGAACGAGGTCAAGACCTCGGGCTTGCGCGGCAGGGGCGGCGCGGGCTTCGCCACGGGCACCAAGTGGAGCTTCATCAACCGCGACGCGCCCGGGCCGAAGTACGTCGTGGTCAACGCCGACGAGTCGGAGCCCGGGACCTCGAAGGACCGCTACATCCTCGAGAACTCGCCGCACATGCTGGTCGAGGGCATCCTGATCGCCGCCTACGCGGTCGGCGCCAACCAGGCCTGGGTCTACATCCGCGGCGAGTACGACGAGCCGTCGCGAATGCTGACCGAGGCGATCGAGGAGGCGCGCGCCAAGGGCTACGTCGGCCCCAGGCCGATGGGCAAGGACTTCCCGCTCGACATCCGTCTCTATCGCGGCCACGGCGCCTACATCTGCGGCGAGGAGACGGCGCTCCTCGAGTCGCTGGAGGGCAAGCGCGCGCAGCCTCGCTCCCGTCCCCCCTTCCCCGCCGTCAAGGGCGCGTGGGGCAGGCCGACGCTGCTGAACAACGTGGAGACCCTGGCGACCGTGCCCTGGATCGTCAACCACGGAGGCGCCGCGTACGCGAAGCTCGGCACCGACAAGTCACCCGGCACCCGGCTGATGTCGGTCAGCGGCAACGTGAACAAGCCTGGCGTCTACGAGGTCGAGCTTGGCCAGACGTTCCGCCACGTGATCATGGAGCTGGCCGGGGGGATCGCCGGGGGCCGCAGCCTGAAGGTGTTCTGGCCAGGAGGATCATCCGCCCCGGTGCTGCCGGCGAGCATGCTCGACACCAAGACCGACATGGAGGCGCTCGCGGCCGCGCACTCGATGGGCGGGTCGGGCGGCGTGATCGTGATGGACGACCAGCACTGCATCATCCGAGCCGCCTATCGCCTGCTGAGGTTCTACGCCCACGAGTCGTGCGGCAAGTGCACACCATGTCGAATCGGCAGCGACTGGGCGGTGCGCACCTACGAGCGGATCCTCGCCAACGAGGGATCGCAGGTCGAGCTCGACACGCTGCAGCGTGTGTCGGACGGCCTGCAGTACGGCCGCTGCCTTTTCGGCCTGGGCGACTCGGCCGGCTGGGGGAACGACGCCACGCTCCCCCCCTTCCGCAGGGGGTACGAGGATCCCCC